>ERZ1026856.187-NODE-187-length-44370-cov-5.723502_pt1 | contig 44370 bp, 38 predicted proteins | sample MGYA00380158_ERZ1026856 | MGnify/ENA primary metagenome ERZ1026856 (study PRJEB33269, sample SAMEA4719794) | human gut metagenome | biome: human-associated habitat; feature: organic feature; material: feces | place: Cameroon | collected 2013-10 ... | reverse complement strand
AGATTCGCCTTAGTCTCGTGGGCTCGGAGATGTGTATAAGAGACAGGTTTTATCAAGTGTATCGTTGTTGCCCTTTAACTCCTTTTCAAGGTCGTTCAGCGTTGCCTGTGCGTTATTGAGCTTTATCTGCCACTGCTGTGTTCTGCGGTCATTTTCTCCGAAAGAAGTTGATGCGTTGTCGAGAGCCTGTTTCAGTAGTTCAATCTTGTTTTTCTGTTCGTCAATCTCTTTGCTAAGAACCTGATTTTGGGCAGTGAGTGCATCCACCGACTTATCGTTTTTATCAAACTGCGAGGAAACAAGTTTCATTTCAGAGCCGAGTACCTTGAGATTCTGATTTATTTCAGAAAGTACTTTCTTGAATTCTTTTTCACCCTCAACACCGATTTTCAGTCCGAAATTATCTGCCATTCTGTTCACCTCCTCGTTTTGGGTATAAAAAAGAGCAACCCTTGAAAGGTTACTCTTTGAATTTAATCAATAGATAAACTGGAATTTATCTAACAAACACAAAACCAATTACCGGTCCAAGAAATATTGCGATGTATATTAAAGAAATCCATGGTTGATAATCAATATAAAATTCTTTAAAAGATAAACTCCAAGGATGCTTTATAATTACCCATCCAAAAACATCAAAAACAATACAAATTCCTGACCATATTGCTCCAGTAATAAGTGCTTCTACTATTGTAGGATTAGCAATTCCTTTCATATATAAAAGACCAAATATAGTAAATAAGATTATATTATATAATGGATGCCAAGGCTTTGTTTTCTCATATCCTTCTCCCATTGATTTATCATCCATAGGTTTCATATGTAAAACATATATATTGAAGATTGTGTGTAATATTCCAACTAACGTTACCAATATGTAACAAATCCAAAACCATAACATAGACATTCCAAAATTTTGCATACCAATTGTTTCCTCCACAAATTCCAATTTATCAATGAGCTAATTATATCATCCCACTTAATAAATCTCAATCCTTTTCAGAATAATCAAATTCCATACGGAATAATATCATCAATCGTCAAATCCCTTTTCGGTTTTGCAAGGCCGTTGTATTGCTTATGACATTCAAGTAAATCAAGAAGAAGTCCGAGTGGCATAAGCATTGTTTCGTCAAGTGACAATCCTAATTGTGCTGTTCCGTAATAAATCAGTCGGGTAAAGAACTCTTCGTCACTTACACGACTGCTGTGTTTTTTGAGTTGTCCTCGCTTTTGATATTTCGCTTTGTGCCCTTGTACATTGACTCCATAATTGCCGACTTGTACTCTGCCAAATCAAAGGATGATGTTAAAAGCTCAACCTCGTCCTCTTTAAGCAACGGTTTTTTATCATCGGGATTTTTGAGGTTGTGAATGAGAACGCTCTGATTGGCAAGGAGAGTAATCAGCCGGATAACCTCATCGAGTGCCATTTCAAAGTTTTCACTCTTCATCAGCTTGTCGCCGAGGTTCTCAAGACCGCCGTACCTTGCGGTTTGTGCTTTAAAGCGCAGTACCTTTCCGTTATACAGCGGCGTCATTCCCTTCCGAATAATATTTCGGACTGTGTTGGCTGCGCAGCCAAGCTCCTTGGCTATCCTGTTTGCCTTCCAGCCATCCCTCAGCCGCACCTGAATTACCACATAATCTTTGTATTTCAGGTGTTTCCCTTTTTCATGTTTTGTGTTATTATTGGGGTAGTCCATAGCGATTGCCTCTTCCTGTGTGTATTTTGTGTGGTAACTTAATTCTAACACAGTGGTCCGCTATAGACCTCATTTTATTTAAAAATGTTCAACTTCATTTTACAATGCGCGAAAATATGTTAACTCAGATTTATATAATTTCTTTGTGTTGAAAATGTTGTCGTATACATAATCATTTAGATAATCCTTGAATTTATATAATTCAAATGCTAAAATTAAACATTATGTTCAGGGAGGGAAAAGCGTGACGGAAAGAATTAAAAATCAACGTGGCAAGCTGCCGTATATAATTTTGGCGATATTATCTTTGTTCTCAATAAGCCTTATTTTTAACGACAATTTATGGTTTGACGAGGCATACACCTTATCTCTGATTCAGCATAGCTTTTCAGAAATAATCAAAATATTAAAAACAGATATGCACCCGCCGCTTTACTTTATATCGCTAAAGGTGTTTTGTGAGATTTTCGGCTATTCAATACCGATTACCAAAGCTTTTTCGGTACTTGGTTATATTGCGACGCTTTCACTTGGCTTAACGGTAATCAAAAAACATTTCGGCAGAAAAACATCAACAGTCTATATGCTTATCGTCGGCGCGATTCCAATGTCGCTTTATTTCAGCGTTCAGCAGAGATCGTATCAATGGTCCATATTTTTTGTTACACTTTGCTTTACGGAAGCTTTGCTGTTTCTTGAAAATCACAGGACGCGGCATTGCGTTATATTTGTTATCACCGCTTTGTTTGCCGCGTACAACCACATTTACGCTTTGCTTGCGGTCGGCGTGATTTTCATTTTCGTGAATATCTATGCTTTTGTAAAAGACAGAAAGCTGATAAAAGCAATCATAATATCTGATATAGCTATGACGGTGGGATATTCTCCGTGGATTATCCCGCTGTTATATCAAACCGAGGCGGCTGCCGGTAGCTTCTGGCTAAAAGGAGTAGAACCGCTTCCGGTGGTTGTGTTTGCATCGGGAATTGTTATTTCGACGCTGATACTCGCCAAAAAGGAAAACCGCAGGTTATCTGTAATATTTGCGATAACCTGCGTATTAAGCGTTCAGGCGATAGGTCTGCTTGTGACAATTTTCATTCGCCCCTTTTACATAGCGAGATACAGCGTTGTTATATCGGGAATTTTCGCGCTGCTTGTCGCTTTCGGCACACAACATATAAAAGAAAAAGTTAAAAATATTATTTGCGTATTGCTTTGCACACTTAATGTAGCCTGTCTTATCGGCACGGGAATATTTGAATACAACCCGTCAATGAATAATTTTTTTAACCGCTTTGATGAAATAGCTTCTTCAACAGATACATTTTTATATTGCGACAGCTCATTCGGAATTTTGTCATATTATTATCCCGAAAACACGCATATCTGCACTTATTACGAACCGTGGTTTTCGGCTTTTGACAATGTTGATTGTGTCAATAAAAAGGATATTGTAAATGATATTGATTTTGATAATACGGTTTGGTTTGTTAAGAACGAATTAACCAAGACGCCCGATTACATAAAAGATAATTTTATTTTGGAATTAACGGATACATTCAAATGTGATTTCAATACCTTTGAGGTGTATTCGATACGAAAATAATTTTAATTCTAAATTTTATGCACCTAATTAATTTAACCTAAACAGCAAACTGCTCTTACCGCCTTGTTCACGGTAGCGTTGGGTGGTGTTGAGCAGTCCGGCGTTTTTCAAATCCTTAATAGCTCTTCGAACGGTAGCAGGCGACAGCTTTATATCGCCTGCTATTTTATTTACCGAGGGTCAGCACTCAGCCGCACCTGAATTACCACATAATCTTCGTATTTCAGGTGTTTCCCTTTTTCAGGTTTATTACATGTAATACTCTGAAATAAATAGCCTCTTGCTGTATATCACAAAGCCTAGTGATGTTGGAAAATACATTAAGTAGGTATCTCAAGATGATGTTGAGTGGTTTTGTAACATATATAATGTCGGAAAGTATAAGGGACGGTAAGTTGGCGTAATTCGTGAAACGGATACAGAGTATGTTATAACTTCAGGATTTGTTTCAGAGGGTGAGCAGTTGTTTACAGAGGAGAATGGATTTGAACAAATAGACAGATATTTGTTTGAGGGCAAGGTGCCTAAAGGTGAGGTAACTGATATGGTTGAAATAAAAGAACCTATAAATAAGGATATGAAAGCTCCGGATGACCGGAACTTTTAAGTTGCTTATCCTTTAATCCCAAAACTTAAAGTGTAACCACTTTAACCATGAAGCAGAGTATAATTAGGGCAAAAAGAAAAATTGATTTTAGCAAGCGTCAATGAATGGGTTGACGCTTGCTTTTTTCTTATTTTAGGCTTGTGTTACTGAGAAACAGTTTTTTACAATAAAAGCATCATAGCGGGGCAATGTCTTGCTGAAGCGTCTGATTAATAACTCATATTACATACGGAATTAAATATTACCCTTTATTATAAATAATAATTATATACATACTTGCAAAATGTTAGAAATCTTGGTATAATATACCATATTTGGAAATATTTTAGCAAACCTTGCTTGTTACAAGCATATATTGTCTGCAATTTTGAAAATGTATAGGGTTAGGAGAAAAATATGACAAAGAAGACACGAAAAGCGGTGATTATGATTGTGCTGTTGTGTACTGTTATCACAGTTACATTAACATATGCAATTTATAAAACCATTACCTATGAGCTTTACAAAGAACGCTGCTATCATTTAAAGGAAACCACTAGTCAAATGATAAGTCAGATTGATTATGTCATTTCAAATCAATGGAAGCAGCTTTCGATTGCCGATGCTTCAATGCATAAGTATTTTGAAAATCATAAAAATATGGAAAGTCCCTCTGAAATTGTAGATTATAATAATGAAATGCTTCGGCCGGAGGCTGCAGAAATAGTTGTATTTGATGATAAGGGAAATGTTTACTACAAAAACGGAGTTCAAAGGCGTTGGACAGAGCCTGATATACTGGTAAGAGGTGCTAAAACACAGCTCCTGATTCACTCTGAAAAAACCTATACAGTGGACAGGAATGTATGTGTTTTATTTTTGAAAAAGCTGGATACACCTATACTACTTGGTAAAAACCATAAAAAGCTAACGCATATTGCCATATTGCAGAAAATGGAGTATTTTGAATCTATTTTTAAATCCTCCGCATATCAAAAAGCCAACAACACTGTACTTATTACATCTAATGGCAACAGAATATATTATGATAACTATCCCGACAATATAAGCAATGAGGAAGGAAAAATAATTAATTCCTACAATGTTATTGAGGCTATGGCAAACTGTGAATTTTTGTATGACAGCTCTTATGATACCTTTAAAAATAATATAACATCGGGAAAATCGGGTGTGGCAGAAATAGTAATAGATAATACTGATTATTTTATAGCGTACGGCTCTATTGACAACGACAGAAGGCTTATGATATTGGTATCCGGAGAGTATGTAAGTGCAAATAGCTCAGGATTTACAAGCGTGCTGTTGCAGACTATAGTGTTTTTCGGCTCTCTGTTTTTACTGCTTGTAACGGTTGTGGTTTTTGTTATTACCTATAGCAGCGGTCAGTCTAAAATATATAAAAAAGAGCGTGAAATGAATGAACGGCTGCAAAGGGCCATTGAAGAAACCAACCGTGCAAACCGTGCAAAAACAGATTTCCTGACACATATTTCGCACGATATTCGTACACCTATTAACGGAATTATGGGTATGCTTGACATTGCGGACCGACATATAGGAGATTTGGAAAAGGTAGAGGACTGTTTAAATAAAATACGAAGCTCGTCAAATCATTTGCTGCTGCTTATTAATGATATTTTGGATATGAGCCAAATAGAAAACGAACGGCTGGAGCTTGCTAAGGAATGCTTTGAAATAACCTCTCTGTTAGACGCCTGCATAACTATAATAATGGGACAGATAGAGGAAAAAAATTTGCTCTTTATTCCCCGCTACGGTGGCATTAAACATAAAAATCTGGTCGGAAGTCCACTGCATTTAAGGCAGATATTGTTAAATATTTTAAGTAATGCTGTAAAGTATACAGATAACGGAGGCAGGATAGAATTTTCTGTTGATGAAATTGATTCTTATAGTAACTGTGCCATATTCAAGTTTGTTATTAAGGATAACGGCATTGGTATGAGCGAGGATTTCCAAAGAAAAATCTTTGAGCCGTTTACACGGGGCAACAACAGCTACGCTTCGCAGTTTAAAGGCTCCGGACTTGGAATGTCTATATGTAAGGCCCTTACCACCAAAATGGGAGGTAAAATAAAGGTTGAAAGTAAGCTGAATGTAGGAAGCACCTTTACCATAGTAATCCCGTTTCAGATAGATTCATCGCCTGCCCTTGCCGAAAAGCAGTCCGACAGAAACACTTCAGACAATATTAAGGGTATGAGAATATTGGTGGCAGAAGACAACGAACTTAACAGTGAAATTGCAAAAGAATTGTTAGAGGACGCCGGCGCTGTGGTTACTTTGGCTAAGGACGGCAGGGAGGCTGTCAGTATTTTTAAACAGAGCCATATATGCGAATTTGACCTTATTCTTATGGATATAATGATGCCAACGCTAAATGGTTATGAAGCAACACAGATTATACGCTCCTTAAGCAGAACAGACGCACAGACTGTCCCTATTGTAGCTATGACGGCAAACGCTTTTTCTCATGATATACAAAAAGCAAAGCAGGTTGGAATGAATGACCACATAGCTAAGCCTATAGATGTAAAAAAAATGTATGAGGTTATCAGCCGCTACAATAAGGGCTGTCAAACTATAACATAATAATTTATTATGCTTAATTAATAATAAAATGTATTGCGAGGGTTAAAGATGAAAAAATATATTAAATCTGCCTTATGTGCTGTATTAATTTTTCTTTTGATTACGGGCTGTACAAATACACTTAGCGATGATTCTGCCGGCAAAAAGGAAAGCAAAACAAACGGGCACGAGCCTATTACCATTGTTACCTTTGGCAGAAACTATGAGCCCTTTAAACGGGCACTGAAAAAGGTATATCCGGAAATTAATTTGGAGATTATCAGCTATAAAGGAAGAAATTCAAGCCGTTATACCACCACACTTCTTAAAACCGATAACGCTCCCGACATATTCACATCTTTTCACCGTATAGATGAAAGCCTCCAGAAAGAGAAGCTTTTAAGCCTTTCGGGCTACAGCTTTGTGTCTAAATATGATATGAGCATTCTTAACCTGGCAGATGTTGACGGCTCTATTTATCTATTGCCAAACGGCTACACAATCTCCGGTATCTTTTACAACAAAACACTTTTTCAAAAGCATAATTGGGAGGTGCCAAAGAGCTTTAGAGAGCTTCAGCAGCTTGTTCCGAAAATTAAAGAGGCAGGGGTTAATGTGTCTGTGTCAGAGAATCAATACCCCGGCAGTGCCTTTACATATTTGTTTACCTTGGGAGCAACTAATTTTCTGTCAACGCAGGACGGAGTCAGGTGGAAAAGGGACTTTTTATCAGGTAAGGCAGATGCGTCGGGAGAATTTAAGCAGTGTGCCCAATATTTACAAAAATGGATTGATCTGGGAATGCTGAGCTATACGGAGGAGCTTCACAACGATTCAAAGGCAGAGGAATATTTCGCACAGGGAAATACTGCGTTTTTAATGAAAATAAGCCCCTTTAGAGTATCGCAATACGAGGATGGAACAGGCGACCAATATGGGGTTTTGCCATGGCTTTCGGAGGATGGCAGCAACAATGTAGCCCTAACCAACGCCAACAGATATTTTGGACTGAATAAAAATCTTGAAAAAAATCCGCAAAAGCTCGAAGACGCTCTGAAAGTAATGGAGTTTTTATCTACAGAGGAGGGACAGCTGGCGGCCTTGGAAAATCCTAAAAAGGGTTCAATAGTGCTTCCTCTTAAGGAATTTAACAGCTCTGTAAATGACATATACAAGTCTTTAGAAAAATCTGTTGAAGAGGGTAAGGTTATACCTCTTGTTTACACAGGCTGGGAGAATTACCTGGAGCCTATAGGAAATGCCGTTATTGAACAGGAATCCGGCAGTTCGGACGCTGACCGATTAGTTGAAAAAATTAACTCCATTCAAAAAAGAACCATTGCACAAGGCGGGGCAGAGGTTTACGCCTGTGTTGAAGAAAATCTTACCCTTGAAGAAACGGCCCGTCTGGTGGGTACGGCATATGCGGTAAAAACAAACGCCGACTGTGCTTTAATTTCCCTGGGGGAATATCACGGCGAGAAAAAGGAAAACCCTTTTGGTGTAAACGGACGCCTGTTTAAAGGCATAAAGATTAATGCCGAGGAGCTTTGTGCAATAAACCCGTCCGGCTGGTCAGACGCTATTTACACAATGAAGCTGACAGGAAAGGAAATAAAACAGCTTTCAAAAACCGGTTATGACCTTTTTGACGATGGCAATCCTTTTCCATATGTGCTGGTAACAAAAGAGGGCAGTAGGCTTGACGACGATGCTGCCTACACTGTGGTATGCAACGAAACTACAGATGCCGTGGCAAAGCAGGGAAAATTAAAAAAAGCCGGTGTTACCGGACAGCAGGCACTTATTGATTATCTGAAAAAAATTAAGAGGATCAATTTGGAAAGTATTAGGTGGAAATAAAATATGCTTCATCCTTTCATATGGCAACAGCCACACTGTATATTACTGCAGTGTGGCTGTTGCTTTTTAGAATGCTTATTTTTTCTTGTTTTTGTGATATTGATAGATAATAAAGACGACTATGCTAATAACCAGCACGTATGGAAATATTAACTGAAAGACCTTTTTTGTTCCATCTTCTTTAAAAAAGGTTTCCGGGCTTGTTATTGCAAAGTAGGTTAATGAAATGGTTAAAGCTAGCAATATAAGCAGCATTATTGATATAATAATAATTAATATTATTGGAAAGCAGCCAACATTTTTGTTTTTGAACTCGTCTAAATTTTCATCGCTAAAGAATTCCTGATAAACATAACCGTCATCATCAGGCATATAATAACCTCCCTTGTGTGAAGTCCTCCGGTGTCTTCCTTATGTATATAATTATAGTAATAAGTGTGTCCAATAAGCGGTACAGCTATTTAATTCCTACTAAATTAGATACAAATAGCCGATAGCTATTAAACGAAGATTAGTTATAGCTATTAGCTATTAATATCTATAATTAACCGGCATTGGACATTTTGGTTACAGGCATTTATAATATAGCCATAGTAAAGATTGAAACACAAATTAAAGCCAAATTTCAAACAGCTTTAGTTAAACAGGGAGGGCGTAGTTATGAATTTATTCCTAAAAGAGTACATAAGAAATAACTATACAAGAAGACGAATGTGCTGTTGCAAATACTGAATTACCAACTACTAAGCTGACACATAAAATAATCCTACTAAGAAAATATATCTGAATAATTTAAAATAATAATTAACGAAAGAGGTAAATAACAATGAGCACACTTAAAGATAGAAACTTACATTTTGAAACAAAGCAGTTACATGTTGGACAGGAGCAGGCTGACCCTGTTACAGACGCAAGAGCAGTACCTATATATGCTTCTACATCATATGTATTCCACAACAGCCAGCATGCCGCAGACCGTTTTGCACTGCGTGACCCGGGTAACATTTACGGCAGACTTACAAACCCTACACAGGCTGTTTTTGAAGAAAGAATAGCTGCTCTTGAGGGCGGTACAGCCGCCTTGGCAGTTGCCTCCGGTGCCGCTGCAGTAACTTACGCCGTACAGGCTCTGACAAAAGCAGGCGACAACATTGTAGCCGCTAAAACTATTTACGGCGGTACATATAACCTGCTTGAGCATACTTTGCCAAACTACGGTGTTACAACTACATTTGTTGACCCTGACGAAGACGGTGCTTTTGAAAAGGCTATTGATGAAAATACAAAAGCCCTTTATATAGAATCCCTTGGCAACCCTAACTCAAACCTAATTGACATTAAAAAGGTAGCAGACATTGCACACGCACATAATATTCCTTTGGTAGTAGACAGCACATTTGCTACACCATATCTTCTAAGACCTTTTGAATATGGTGCTGACATTGTTGTACACTCGGCTACAAAGTTTATCGGCGGCCACGGCACAGCTATTGGCGGCGTAATTATTGAGAGCGGCAACTTTGACTGGAAGGCTTCGGGTAAATTCCCTCAGTTCGCAGAGCCTAATCCGTCTTACCATGGTGCTGTATTTACAGAGGCTGCTCCGGGCGCTGCATTTGTTACATTTATAAGAGCACTGTTGCTGAGAGATACAGGTGCTACAATTTCACCATTCCACGCATTCATCTTCCTACAGGGACTTGAAACACTGTCACTTAGAGTTGAAAGACACGCTGAAAATACCAAAAAGGTTATTGAATTTTTGGCTAACCACCCACAGGTTGAAAGCGTAAACCACCCGTCACTGCCTACATCACCATATAAAAAGCTGTATGACCGGTACTTCCCAAATGGCGGCGGTTCTATCTTTACATTTGAAATTAAGGGCGACGAGGAAACAGCCAAAAAGTTTATTGATAATTTACAGGTATTCTCATTGCTTGCAAATGTTGCGGATGTTAAATCCCTTGCTATTCACCCGGCTTCAACCACACATTCACAGCTTACAGAGGAGGAACTGCTTGAGCAGGGCATTAAGCCAAATACAATCCGTCTGTCTATCGGTACAGAGCATATTGATGATATTATTTATGACCTACAGGAGGCATTTGAGGCAGTTAAATAATTTTCTGTATAATCTTTGACAAAAGGGATATTTACTGTTATATTTATAATAGTTTATTTAAAACGCTGTATTATTTGTATAATACAGCGTTTTTCTCAAAGGGTGAAAACTATGACGCTGCAGCAGATATTATACACAATTACCATAGCTGACGCCGGCTCAATGAACAAAGCGGCAGAAAAGCTGTATGTTTCACAGCCGTCGCTGACAAATTCCATTAAGGAGCTTGAAAAGGAAATAGGCATAAGCATTTTTTTGCGTACGGGCAGAGGTGCCGTGCCAACAAGCCAAGGGGCTGAATTTTTAATGTACGCCAGACAGGTGTACCAGCAGTATGAGCTGCTGCTGGAAAAATACAGCGACAAGGACAAGCTGAAAAGAAAATTCGGAGTTTCCACACAGCACTATTCCTTTGCAGTAAAGGCTTTTGTTGACACTGTAAACCAATTTGACACCCTTAACTTTGAATTTGCAATGCGGGAAACAAAAACCCTAGAGGTAATAACAGATGTAGCTGCCTTAAAAAGTGAAATAGGTATTTTGTTTTTAAGCAATTTTAACAGAAAAATAATAACCAAAATGCTTAACGACAACGACCTTGAGTTCCACAGACTAATAAACTGCAGTGCTTATGTTTATCTATACAGACAGCACCCCTTAGCCAAAAATAAATCAATCAGCATAGAGCAGCTTTACGAATACCCTTGCCTAACCTTTGAGCAGGGCGACAACGGTTCCTTTTACTTTTCGGAGGAAATTTTAAGCGATAACGATTACCCAAGAATTATTAAAACCACCGACCGTGCTACAATGCTTAACCTTATGAAGGGGCTGAACGGTTATACTCTTTGCTCCGGTATTATTTGTGAGGAGCTAAACGGAAACGATTTTGTCGCAGTTCCTTTTAAGGAGGACGCCGACAACAAAAACAGCATTATGGAAATTGGCTATATAACCAAAAAGCACAGCATACACTCTCCAACGGCAGAGGTTTATATTAGGGAAATTAAAAAATATCTGCACTGTACCGACTAATATATATTACCATATGCAATAGTAAAATATGAAATAAAAGGGGATAAATATGACATTTCAGGAAATTTTCCAGGAAGCACGCAGCAGCTTTATAAACACGGATGTAAGCGAATACAAAGAAAATATCTCGGCTCAAATAAATTTAACCGGACAAGGTGCCGGCGTGTTTTACGCCAAAATAAACAACGGCAGGCTTTTTATAGAAACTGGCGAGTACGAAAACAGCGATGTATCATTTACAGTAAATTCTGATGATTTTCTAAAGCTGATACGAGGAAAAATGAACCCGATTACAGCTTTTACCTTTGGAAAAATAAAAGCAGACGGAAATATAGGCAAGGTTATGGAGCTTGCAAAGCTAATGAGCAAAAAATAATACAGCACAATTCAGTGTAAAATAAAAAGCAAAAAGCAAAGACACCGAAGAAATTTAAAATTCTCAGCTGTCTTTGCTTTTTGAAATCTATATTTACCACATACACTATTTTAGTTACTATTCCAACAAAGTTTATTGTTAGTAAACTTTGTTGGAATTATTTTCTGCATTTTATGGGGAATTTTATAAATATGTAGCTAATGCGTAGCAACCGCATAAATAGGGGAGTCTGCAAAAACTATTCAGAAACCGAAATTGCCTCCAGCTGATGCTCTATAGTCCTTTTAGCTATATCCCCGTCATTAGCTATCATATTTTCTAAATATTCCGTAGCACTGCTAAAGCCGTTAAGGTGGGATTTACACATCCAATACAGCCACTTAGGGCTTTTGTGACTGCCCTTCAAAAGCAGACAGCTCAATGCATATTGAGATTCAGCATGATTATTTGCTGCCGCCATGGTGTAATAGCTGATTGATTTTTCTTCGTCCTTAACAGTGTAGTTTCCGTTTTCATAAAAAAGCCCCAGCATAAACTGTGCCTCTATATCGTTGCATTCAACAGCAGCTTTATCAATATATTTCAAGCCTAACGGTACATTTGGCTGTATTCCGCCGTCGCCGTACAGGAATGCGAAGCCTATTCGATGCGTCAGCTCAGTGTTGCCGTCCTTTTCCTCTTGTATCCATTGTGCAAGCAGCTGCGGCGTTATATTGTACTTTTCAAAATTGTTCAAATTCTATTACCTCCTTTTCGCCTTAAGCATAAGCAAAATAAAACATCATAAAAGCCAAGGGCTTTACCGCATTGCCATATAGCCACAGCTTTGACGCAGCTGAAGACTTCACAAGCCGCCTTACTGCAAAGCTCAAAACCGGCAGGCTATATGTACCCTACCACTACATTTTACCAAATAAGCTTTTCATATTCAATATGTGACAGGTAGTGTGACAGCAAATTTTTCAATTTGTCATTTTGCTTAAAAAATGTGAAAAATTGTTGATGTAAACGGTTTTTTGTGCTATAATTACAGCAAATTTGCTATGTATGGGGGTTAAAAACGATTATGTCGGACTTTATAACTTATCTAAACGAAATATTAGAATACTCTACAAAAACAAAAGGTGAGCTTGCAAGTGAATTGAGCATAAACAGAACTACACTTTCAAAGTATCTAAGCGGACAGCGTTTTATGAGCAAGGATGTGTTTTTTCATCTGTTAGAAATGCTGCATCTTACAGCTATTCAAAAGAAAAAGCTGGGAGAGCTTTTTAATAAAGAAATCTGCGGCGATTACTGGAACGACTTTTGTTATACAAAAGAAAGCCTTACAAACTATGGTACTATAACATATCTGGAAAAATTTTCCTCGATGTACAATAAGATGGCTACCAATGTTATATACAAGCCCGTTAAGGATGGATATTACAAAAATAGAATCCTGATTACAAACATCATAAAGCATGTAATCAATATAGAAACACAGGCGGAGTCGCCTTTAATCTATTCTTATTTTAATTTTCAGAGCTATGAGCTGGTAGATTTTCTGGAGCAAAATTACATGGTATACAGAGATAAAATAGATATGAAAGGTCATATTCTTTTTTCTATGAAAAAGTCTGACAGGCATAATAACTTTATGAAGCTTATGCGTATGGTGCCTCTTATGTTCAGCGGCTACAATGTATACTGCAGCTTTTTTGAAACCGACAGCGAAAGCCAGACTGTTTTGTACCCGTATTATATTATTACCGGTACATATGTTGTACTGTTTTCCAATGACTTTAACAGTGCCCTGGTCCAGTCGGATAAAAATGTTATCTCTGCATATATTGGACGCTTCAGAGAGAGCATAAGCAGCTGTGACAGCTTTAAGTGCAGAGAAATAAGCTCATTTGAAATGCCAAATATTGTCTGCTCACTTATGCAGGAGCAGGCAAAGCAGTATTATATGAATTGCATCAACGGAGCCTTTTGTGTAGCACCTTTTTTGACTGCGGAGCATTATAACTATATATTCAACGATTTGGATATATCTGACGAGGAGAAGAATAACATAATTACTCTAAGCCTTTCGTTATATAACTATTTTCTGCAAAACCCAAAGACCATTATATGTTCTCCGACAGAAGCCCTTATAGAGTTTGTAAAAACAGGCGAGGAATCTCCTATTACAGACACCTTTGGCAAGCCCTTGCGTTTAGATGACCGCATTTATTTACTTGAAAAGGTGAGGGCGTTTATAGAAAACGGAGGTAAGTATTGTCTATATAATGGTGCCGAATTTCCACATAACCATATGAATATTAACCTTTTTTCTGATTATGATATTGTTTTTTACTACAATGACAAGAAAAAAAACAATGGTAATTTCTTTCTTCTCAGTGTTCCTAACGGACTGCTTGAGGAATTGTCTGATTTTATTGAATATTTTCAAAAAACCAGCTATGTTCTAACTGCAGAACAATCAATAGCAGAAATTGATAAGGCCATTGCATATGGGCTGGAACTAAAAAATTTGGAAGACAGCGGCAATTAATACTGTTGTCTATAATTTTAAATATGCCTCTCTCCCACCGGCCTGCCCTGTTCTGATAACAAGTGATTCTTTCTGTAGCCTTATGTTGTAATAAAATAAATTTTTAAGCTAACAGTGGTGATTTGATGTATAATCCGCAAATTGAAACATTTATAAAGGTTGCAGACGCAGGCAGCTTTAATAAGGCATCAAACGAGTTATATATTACTCCAACCGCTGTTATTAAACAAATAAATTTACTTGAAAGCTCTTTGGGGTTAGTATTATTTGAACAAACTCACAGAGGCCTGTCCATCCATTATTAAAGGTTATTCCTGTGGAGTGGGAATACAGTATCCCTTATGGTTTGCTACATTCTCCAATCCCAAGCGAAAATGTTAAACGGGTTTTACAGGCCACAGAAAATACAGTTGAAACTTAAAAACTGTTATAACCTATAGGTATGTACTGATAAACAAAACGAGACTTCTTTAGGTGACTTCAATTAGGAATTTTTAGTCTCTGAAATAATCGGCATAACTTATGACAATGTAGGTTATGCCGTTTTTTCTTTGTCTTCCGGAATATCAACTGTACCAATAAAGTTCCAATGGATGCAAATGGTCTGCTTTTTAGTTCTTGTTCCCGACACCTTTTCAGGTTTGTAAACATCAATTCTTTCTACAAAACTTCTTATGATTTCAGCAGTAGTTCTGTAATATCGGTGTACTTTCGTACCACCTTGAGAAGTGAGTCCACATTCAATGTTTGTTCTTTTGATTTGTCGATGAACTCCTGAAGTTCGATTTTTCTTTAACGCCTATTGATTTGTAATAAGCAGAAGGTACAAGTACCTTATCTTTTTCAAGAATGCTTGCAATCTGGCTTGGACCATATCCGTCAACACAAAGTTTGAATATCCTTCGTACTACATTAGCTGCAGTTTCTTCAACAATCCAATGGTGTTTGTCCTCTGGGCCTTTTACATATCTATAGCGTCTGTTTTCAAGCAGGTTGAATTCCGTTAACCTTGGGAGAGGCATAAAAAGGACGCTTTTTCTGAAAAAATATAAAAATCCATCTGCAAAAGTTACAGATGGACCGGAGGGGTAGAAAAATTCATAATTTTGTGCTATAATAACGCTATATTTTCGAGATATTCAAGAGAAGGAGATGCAACATGGGATTTCCAGAAGAAATTAAGAGAATAAGACAGAGATGTTTTTTAACGCAGCAGGACTTTGCCAAAAAAGTACAGGTAGCATTTTCTACTGTTAATAGATGGGAAGGCGGTAAAGCAAAGCCTAACCTTATTGCAATGAAGAATATAAAAGAGTTCTGCCTTAAGAATGATATCGACTATGCAGGTGTGGAAGAAGCATGGCTTGATTTTAAGGTGGAGAAATAATTGTTATGAATAATAGAACAGAGATTGAAAAGAGAATCGATATCTTAGAAGATGATATTGCCGGAATTAATCCTACTCTTTTAAAGCTTCTGTTAAAGGATAAAACTACTCGTGGAAATATTATGTGGTGTACGAAGGATTATGAATCCTACGGACCTCTATATGATGAACACGCTCAGATTCAGGTTGAATTAATTACCGGGCGTTATTCAAATGTAATTCAACCACGAGCAGCAAAATCTAAAGCAGTTCAGGAGCAGAGAATTAAAAAAAGAGCTGAAGTGTTTACACCATCATGGATTTGTAACGAGCAGAATAATCAGGTCGATGAGGCTTGGTTTGGAAGACCTAACGTATTTAATACTTCAAATGGGACAGGCTGGATTACAACATCAGACAAGATAGTTTTCGATAATAAAAAGAAGACGTGGAAAGCATATGTTGATGCTAAAAGGCTTGAGATTACTTGTGGTGAAGCACCATATCTGATTAGCCGATACGATACTACAACTGGGGATCTGATTCCTATTTATGAGCGTATCGGTTTATTTGACCGAAAGATGCGTGTTGTAAATGAAAACTGCGATAATGACGTAGAATGGATTAAATGGTCACTTCGTGCTTTGAAGAGCGTTTTCGGTTATGAATTTCAGGGTGACAGTGTATTGATAGCTCGTGAAAATCTGTTATATGATTATATGGATTACTATAAAGAGCGTTTTAAGCAGGAACCACCTATAGATTTATTAAAGACTGTTGCAAACATAATTGCATGGAATATATGGCAAATGGACGGACTAAAATGTGTTGTTCCATACTCATGCCATGAAGTGAAGGTACAAGATTATCAGATGACATTATTTGATTATCTTGATGGGGACAAAGAGGAAGAAAAAATAACCCCTTGTCCGGGATGCGAAAAAAACAACATATTTATGCACAACGGCATCTACTGTCGCATATATGATTGGACTAACCTGAATAAGAGCATTCCATTTATTGATGTTTTCAAGGAGGGTAATAATTACGGAAAGATTTGATCAGACTCATAGTTATAAATTGATATACGTTTTCAGTATGCCTTATGAAACACATAAAGGCTTACTTAAGGTTGGTGAGGCTACTCTTACAACAGATATAATGCCAAACAACCTTGTTCCTAATTGCCATGACCTTAATCAGGCAGCCAAGAAGAGAATTGACAGTTATACAAAGACTGCAAGTATGAATTATAAGCTTGAGTATACCGAACTTGCTATAAAGATGGATTTAGGTTATTCATTCCCTTTCAAGGATAAAGACGTACATAGCGTATTGATGAATTCGGGAGTTCACAAGGTTCAGCCTAACGGCGCTACTGGTGAAGAATGGTTTGCTACAAACCTTGATATGGTTAAAGCTGCTATCAAGTGTGTTAAGGAAGGTAAATCTTCCATTTCATCCGGTTCTGTGGTTAAGGAAACACCATACACACCGATTGACTTCCGTGAAGAACAGAAAGACGCAGTTGAGAAAACACTTAAGGCATTTAAGAAAGATAACGAGATGCTTTGGTATGCAAAGATGCGTTTCGGTAAAACTTTGACTGCTTTAGAAGTTATCCGCCGTAGTCAGTATCGTAGAGTTATTATAGTAACTCATCGTCCTGTAGTAGATGATGGCTGGAACGAAGATTTCAAGAAGATTTTCTATCCGGGACATTCTGAACATGACTATCACTATGAAAGAAAATCAAAGGACTCTGCCTATACATTTGACGAGAAAACTGACTCTGAAAATGATTCGAAGATTCGCAGACTTGATAAGGATGGCACTTACTTTGTGTATTTCGCTTCTATTCAGGATTTGAGAGGCTCACAGATTGTTGGTGGTAATTTCAATAAGAATAATGCAGTATTTGCTCTTGATTGGGATTTAATAGTTATTGATGAAGCTCATGAAGGTACACAAACTGAACTTGGTGATAATGTTATTAAGACATTACGCAAAGACCACACAAAGGTTCTTGCACTTTCAGGAACACCTTTTAATCTTTTAAATCAGTTCAGTGAAGATAACGTATATACATGGGACTACGTTATGGAGCAAAAGGAAAAGACAAAATGGGATTTAACACATCATGGTGACCACAATCCGTATGCCGACCTTCCTAAGATGCATATTTTCACTTATGACTTGGGTGAAAAGCTTAAGAAGTATTTTTCAGATGAATATGATACAAAGGCATTCAATTTTCGTGAATTCTTCCGTGTATGGTACAAGGGTCCGAATAGCAAACGTGATTTACCTAAAGGTGCTGTTGAAGGAAAGTTTGTACATGAGAATGACATTATTGCTTTCTTGGATATGATGGTAAAAGAAGACTCAGAAAGTGGCTATCCGTTCTCAACACAGGAATACAGAGATATGTTCCGTCATACTCTTTGGATGGTTCCGGGTGTTAAGGAGGCAAAAGCACTTAGTGAATTATTACGTAATCACCCTGTATTCAAAAACTTCGGAATCGCTAATGTAGCAGGTGAAGGTGATAAATACGAGGAAGAACATTTCAAGGATGCACTTGACCTTGTTCGTAATACTATAAAAAATAACAAATATTCAATTACCCTTTCATGTGGTAAGTTGACGACTGGTGTAACAGTAAAGGAATGGACTGCAGTTTTGATGCTTTCAGGTTCTTATTCTACTGCTGCCGCACAGTATATGCAGACTATTTTCCGTGTTCAGTCAGCAGGTACAATCGAAGGTAAGCAGAAAACTGACTGCTATGTTTTCGATTTTGCTCCAGACAGAACATTGAAGGTTCTCACTGAAACTGTGCATTTATCACGCAAGCCGGGAAAGAGTCAGAAGAAACGCCGTGAGGCTATGTCCGAATTCTTGAATTACTGTCCTGTTATATCTATCTCTGGTTCAAAGACTAAAAAATATAGTGTCGAATCAATGATGGAGCAGATTAAGCAGATTTATGCTGAACGAGCAGTAAACAGTGGATTTGAGGATGAATCACTTTATAATGACGAGTTATTGAAGCTAAATGAAATTGATGCATCGAAATTCAATGAACTTAAAGATATTATCGGTGATTCAAAAACATCAAAGAAAAAGAAAAAGGAAAAAGTTGTGGTTAATGGTCAGGGCTTAACTGATGAACAGATTGAGCATATTGATGACCCCGAGCCGCCTACACCGCCAAAGGATTTGACAAAGGAAGAGCAAGAAGAACGCAAGAAAAAGAAACAGGCTAAAAAAGTACGCAAAAAGGCTATTGATATTCTTCGTGGTATTTCTATCCGTATGCCACTTATGATTTATGGTGCTGATGTTCCTATTGAAGAAGATATCGGCATTGACCGTTTTGTTGATATTGTTGATGATGAATCTTGGAAAGAATTTATGCCGACAGGTGTTACAAAAGAGATATTCTCCGAGTTCACTAAGTACTATGACAGAGATGTATTCATTGCAGCCGGTAAGCGTATCAGAAGGCTTGCGGCATCTGCTGACAGAGAAACCCCGACAAGACGAGTTACTCAGATAGCGGAGATTTTCCGTCATTTCAAGAATCCTGACAAGGAAACGGTTCTTACTCCTTGGCGAGTTGTGAATATGCATATGTCTGAAACTCTCGGCGGTTGGTGCTTCTTTAATGAAAATTTTGATGACGATACTCAAGAAGAAAAGCATCGCCTTGAAGAACCCCGCTTTGTAGACAGAGGTGAAGTCACTAAGACTGTATTTTCAGAAAATGCAAAGATACTTGAAATTAACTCTAAAACAGGTTTGTATCCTTTGTATGTTGCTTACAGTTTTTATAAGCAGCGTATGGAGGGAATGAGCGATGATGACTGGGCACCAGCGGAATGTCAATATTTCTGGAATGAAGCTATCATGGATAATGTTTTTGTTATTTGCAAAACACCTATGGCAAAATCTATCACCAGAAGAACTCTTTGCGGTTACAGTGATATTAAGTACAACGCCCATTATTTTGATGACCTTGTAAATATGCTAAAAAACAAACCGGAGCAATTCAAAAAGCGTGTTCTGAAAGGCTCCTACTGGAAAAAGGATGTGAAAGAAATGAAGTTTGATGCAGTTGTTGGCAATCCACCTTATCAAGAAGAAAGCAATGGAGATAGTAATGCAAAGAAATCAATATATAATTACTTTATTGATAGCGGTGAAGAATTGGCGGATAGAGTAACACTAATACATCCTGCAAGATTTTTATTTAATGCTGGTGATACTCCAAAAGCATGGAATGAAAAGAAACTTAATGATATTCATTATCAAGTTATAAAATATTGGTCTGACAGTTCAGACATTTTTCCAACAGTAGATATTAAAGGTGGAGTAGCCGTTACATATTGGGATAAGCGTAAAGAATTTAAACCTATAAAACTCTTTACTGCTTTTGATGAACTGCATTCTATTTTAGAAAAGGTTGAAAAACTTAATGAAGATAGCTTGTCGAGTATAATAACCAATCGTGGAACTTATAAATATTCAAACTTAGCATATACAGAGCAGCCAGATGAAATGATGAAAACAGCAGACAGAAGAATTGCTCCAAGTTCGTTTGAACGAATGCCTAAATTATTTACTGAGGAAAAGCCAAATGATAAGCATGAATATGTTCAAATACTCGGTAATATAAAAAATGAGCGCTGTTATCGTTGGTTTAGAAAGGATTATATTTCACCGGTAGATAATTTAGAAAAATATAAAGTTATTGTTCCTAAAGCAAATGGCTCAGGAGCAATCGGCGAAGTATTAAGCACGCCGCTAATCGGCACACCGTTAATCGGCTATACTGAAACATATATTTCTATTGGTTCTACTGATAGCTTTAGTGAGGCAGAAGCAATATTGAAATATGTAAAAACTAAATTTGCAAGAACTATGCTTGGTATATTAAAAGTAACACAAAATAATCCTAAAGAAACATGGCAGTATGTTCCAATACAAAATTTCACGGAAAACTCTGATATTGACTGGTCTAAGTCTGTTCATGAAATAGACTTGCAACTTTATAAAAAGTATGGACTTTCAGATGAAGAAATTGCTTTTATAGAAAGCAAGGTTAAGCCGATGGACGGGACTTCATATTATGAATCAATACTGAAAATGAGTTATCAAGATATTGTCTCTGCATTGCTCAAAAAATACGGTTCTGCAAAACACAACTACTTTAAGGATACTGCTTGCAAAACAAAAAATCCTTTGGTTACTCGAACAAATGAAGGACTGTTATGTCATCATATTGATGAGGACAAGGCAATAATGCTTTGCAACGATAAATTTGCGGCTGCGAATCCGTTTGATTATCAAAAAGCGAACAGACTTGTATATTGCAACCTGTTAGAGCATTTGCTTCTTCATGTTAAAATTGCAGAGAATCCTAATGCTCAGGCTAATGAAAATGAATTACCGGGAATCGGTGGTGCTGTCAATTTTATCTGCAAGGATCTGAATGATATCTACGCAGGCAAGAAATTCACTGATGACTGGCGTAACATAGTAGCTAAAAAGGTTAAGGATAACTTTGACGATTATATTGCTATACTCCGTTACCTTTGGAATGTTATCGAAAAAAATCCATTATACAAAGCTATCATAACCAAAGAAATGCTTTGCGTTGGATGGGATGATAAGGTCGTTAAGAAGGTCATGAATGCTCTTAACGATGGAGAATAAATGGAGGCTGATTTTCTATGGAAATCAAGTATGATCTCCTTCCGAAACTGAAAACAAGGAAACACAATTTAAGGGTAGAGATTGACCTCTACCCTTATGCAACCGAATTATACGAAGAACTCGATTGCATTGGAATAATTGAGCGTGTTAAAGAGATTCCTCAATTAGGCGTTATAAAGGTGAAAAAGAAACTCGCAAAAACAAGGTTTGATTATGTTATGTTACAGTTGTATCTACATAAATTAATCAAAACCCATCTGCAAGGAGATTTACGCTTTACTTATAATAACTATATCAATTCTAAAGAGTTCAGGGGTGATTATGTTTACTCTGATAAGAAAAACAAGCCTTCAATGGGTGATATTCTTCAACTGTTGACTATCGTATATAATGTAGGTCATTTTTATAACACTTTTACTGCTTCTCGTGCAATTACTATGTTAGCAGAGAAAGATATTGCTTTTCGTGATGTGGTCATTAATGCTTGTAAAGATGAACGATATCAATGTGCAGCTAAAGTAATTTTAGAAAGCAAGAATTATCAAAGACTTCATTTGCTAAATTCAATTTTGATATTGGAACAATGCGACAAATCAAAACAGGCTATTTCAGTTGCATTAGAAATCTTGTATTCATATATAAATGAGCAATCGTTATCAGAAGAAAGCAAACTCAAATATGCTTTTGCTATATTTAGAAACATAAGAACGGTTTCGTATATGGCATATGATTTGCAGATAGCCGAAACACCTTTAACTATCGATTTATGCAATGAAAAAGCAATGTTGTTACTGCTAAAAGAGTTATTATCAGAATACAACAACAATCAGTCCTCAAATCATTTAGTAGCTTCGATTACAAAACTTTTGGATGATACTGTATATAATGAGAATTCAAATGCAATTTGCTATTATAAGATATCAAGAAAAATGGTTTCGATGATAAAAAAACCCCCGGACTATGTTGATGTAAGCTATTATAATGACCTGTTTATAAATAAAGCCAGTGTATTAAATCAAGCACACACTCATAAAAGGGATTATGTTCAGTCACAGATTTTGAAATTGACATTTTCTGCAGAGCAAAGGTGGATATCAGAAGCGTTATTATTGAAGTTAGAAAGTATCAATAATACTCGTGTTGGCTATTATGATAGACATTCTGGAGAGCAAACCATTCTTGTCTCTATAAAGGGAACTTGTAATGCTGATACAAAGAAATATGCTGCTTATAAAACATTAAAGTGTACTGTTAATTATCTTCGTAGGATTTCTAATATTTTGCCTTACGATTCAAGGTTTCTTTTGGCAGTCAAATTTTTCTTGTTTTATTTATTTGATGAGAATCCGGTTGTGATTAAACCAACCATAAATAGAGATATATGTGTTGTTTGTACACGAGGAAAAAATACAAGAATAAAAGAATTACAATCGTTATTGAAATCTTCAATTGGCAACGAGGATGAGAATCACGAAGTTGAATTTTTATTAAGTCAAATTATGGATGATTCAGTAAATGATACGACAATCACAATTCCAGCAAGTATTCTTGTATATCAAAAGTATGCGGTAGGAAGAAAACTAAGTGAATTCGACGGCATGATTATTCATCCAATGAGAAAAACAAATCAAGTTATTTTCCTAGAGGCTAAGAACAGAGATAAAAAGCCTTCTTTAGGTAAAAATTGTCTTATTGAAAAATTGGATAAATTCTCACTTGAATATGTATCTGATGATATTAAAATAGCCGATTATGATGCTTATTGGAAATATTCTATAAAATAACCTCACATACCATTTTGGTACTAGAGCATAAGAAAACGACCACACAGGAGCATTGCTACTCTTGTATGGTCATTATTTCTTTTTTAACCGCTTGAAGACGTCACTCAAAAACTGTTTTTCATACAATCCCTAAGTAAAGGCTTCTTTTGCCGAGGCTGACGCATTTATCGTGGGTGCACCGGTATACTACGCATCACCGGCAGGCGGAGCAATTTCATTCCTTGACAGATTGTTTTTCAGCACAGCCCATATTGGTAAAACAATGAAAGCTGGTGCGGCAGTTGTTACCTGTCGCAGGGGCGGCAATACATCATCGTTTGATGTATTGAACAAATATTTTTCAATTACTCTATTCCTATTGCATCGAGCCAGTATTGAAATATGGTATACGGCGGTCAGGCTGAAGAGGTTTTGCCTGACAAAGAGGGCTTGCAAACAATGAGAACCACAGCGATGAAGTAAATAAACTCTTTGCATTCCCAAAGAGTGAAACTCGTCAGGGCAGTGCCTTGAAAACCTGGCGTATTTCGTGCAAAACCAAATAAATCAGAATAGATTCTGTTGTTTTTATGAACTATGCGTGCTATACTTATAGTGATAATTTTATCTATATGACGGAAAGAGGTATGGACAACAACATTGTGCATTGGTATTCCCTCAAGGAAACAACGGAATACCTTGGTGCAAGCCATGATACCATAATGAAATGGATTACCACCAATGAAATCCTGTCGGCAAAATTTGACGGCTGTGGAAATTCAAGACTAGCAAAGTGGCCGCTTACAATGAAATCCGGCGCAGCTGCCGACCGGTGACGGAAGGACGAGATGGCTCTTGAAAACAAATTGGGCATAACTGATTTTGCAGAGTTTGCCCGTGAAGAAGAAAAGCTCAGCAAGAAAAAAGCAGTGTGGCTGTTTGAAAGCGGCACACTGGACACCCTGCATGCGGGTACTTTTGCGGCGCTGCAAGCGATCCACAAGTATCTCTTTGAAGATATTTACAACTTTGCAGGCAAGTTGCGTACTGTGTCAACCTGGCAAAGGGCAACTTTCGCTTTGCCCCGCTGATGTATCTGGAAGCGGCGCTGGCAAACATCGACAAGATGCCCCAGTCAACCTGCGATGAGATCATAGAAAAATATGTAGAAATGAATATTGCCCACCCCTTTCGGGAGGGCAACGGACGCAGCACCCGCATTTGGCTTGACCTGATGCTGAAAAATGGCATTGGGCAGGTTGTAGACTGGAGCCATGGGGATAAGGAAGACTACTTGCTGGCGATGGAACGCAGCCCCATAAAAGACACGGAAATCAAAGTGCTGCTAAAAGCGGCACTGACAGGTGATGTGTCCAGCCGCGAGGTCTATATGAAGGGTATTGACCACAGCTACTATTCCTTTAAGGCGGAAGAATTGTGATAGCGTAATCACAGAAGGAATTTGCAATAGCTAAAGTGCAATCAATCAAACAGCATTGCCCGTTAAGCGGATAGAACGAAAAATTTGAATGTAAAGATATAAAAACTCACCGAGAAAAGTCTGTAACATACTAAGCTCGGTGAGTTTACTTTTGGTTAATCCTCTAAATTATTTATTGCTGTAATTTTATGCAGCTTTTCTTTTATATAAAGAACTAAAGCTGTACCGGCCCGCATAACTGATATTCCCAATGCGGAGCCAATAGTATTGTTGATTATATCATCAACCTCCGCATAGCCTATACTGAAAATATACTGACTTAGCTCTATCATTACACTCAGCCCAAAGCAGGCTGCCCATGCCAAAAGCAGCTTCCAAAATTTTTGCTTTGTAAGCAACGCCCCCAAAACAAGCCCCAATGGATAAAACAGGAATATATTCATTATACAGGTTCTAAGCATTTCCTGCACGCCGTTAAGATAACCAATGTAGGACTCAAAGGGAACCAAAGAAATACTGTTTACTATAGGCTTAGTACGGCCCAAAAGTGTTATATACAGCAAAAGCATTGTATAAGCAGTGCCTATGGCAATAAGAATGTAACGCCACCAACTGTATTTATATAAAAAACTGTTTACCGCAGCACAAATAACAGACGCCGCAGCAACAAACAAGGCCAGCTCAAAATACGACAGACAGTATATGTATTGTGTTAATGATTTTAGGATGTTCATATATGTTAATTATTTTTCCTTTAATTAATTTGCCTAAAAGACGGTTCATAACTATATCTAAAAAGAACTCAAAGCTTTCATCTCTGTTGTAACATAAAAAAATAATATATTTGACAAAATTGCAGTTATTATTGTAACAGGGGCAAACCCCCACAGTATTACCCCATTTAGAAAGATTAAATTGGAAATCAACACCGTAACAACAGTAATTACAACAATAAATGGGTTTTGAACATATATTTTTTAAGGAACGGTTTTACCGACACATTAAAGCTGTGTTTATGAATCAGCCAAGGGTCATACCAAAGACTTACACAAGCTCTTGAAACAAATGTCGCCGCAAGAATTCCGGAAACTCCCCAAAACTGGCTGAAGATTATTGACAACACGTATTAATAGCAGTGACAATAATCGGTCGATATTGCCCTTGGGTAAAAAGTCCAAGTGTGGAACGAAATATGCAAAGTGTATTTAAAAAGCCCGCTACGAAAAAGCTTATTGACATCCACATCATGAGTCTGATTCTTTCACACTCAATTTCAGTGCAGCCGCAATCACCTGATCCATGTCATAATATTTGTATTCGCCAAGCCTACCACCGAAAATAACCTTTTTTTCAGCATCCGCAAGTTTCTTATACATAGCATATAGGTTTCCGTTTTTCTCATCATTTACCGGATAATACGGCTCATCACCCGGCATCCATTCAGAACTATATTCTCTGCTAATAATGGTTTTGGGCAAATCATTCCCAAATTCATCTTTGCCAAACTCAAACCACTTATGTTCAATAATCCGTGTCCATGGGGTTTCTCTATCCGTATAATTTACGGCCGCATTACCCTGGTAATTTGGAATATCTAGCAGTTCATTTTCAAAGCGCACAGACCGATATTCAAGATTTCCCAGCGAATAATTAAAATACGCATCGATTGCCCCGGTAAAAATGACTTTTTCTGTCAAGGAATCATAATACTCTTTATTACTTAAGTAATCGACGCCAAGTTCTATATTCACTCCTTCTAACATATTCTTTACCATTTGTGTATAACCACCAATCGGGATACCTTGATACAATGCATTGAAGCAGTTATTGTCAAATACAAGTCTCACGGGCAATCTTTTAATAATAAATGTTGGAAGTTCCTTACAATCACGTCCCCATTGCTTCTCTGTATAGCCCTTAATCAGCTTTTCATAAATGTCGCGTCCTACCAACGAAATCGCCTGTTCTTCAAGATTTCGAGGTTTACCAGTAATCTCCTTGCGCTGATCCTCTATCTTCGCCGCAGCTTCCTCAGGCGTTACTACACCCCACATTCTATTGAACGTATACATATTAAAAGGTAAAGAATACAATTCGCCCTTATAATTTGCAACAGGTGAATTGGTAAAACGATTGAATACCGCAAACCGATTTACATAATTCCATACATTCACATTGTTGGTATGAAAAATATGGGCACCATATTTATGAAAATTGATCCCCTCAATTTTTTTCGTATATACATTACCGGCAACGTGGTCCCTTTTTTCTATCACAAGGACCCTTTTTCCTTTTTCACACATTTGCTGTGCAAAAACCGCTCCATACAGACCGGCTCCTACAACTAAATAATCATATTTCATCGAAATCACCTTTTTTCTTATCTTTTTTCGCAGAAAAGAACATCTTTATTCTCAAAAGATCTCTATTAACAATTACATTCAATACTACTGAAACTATACTAATCACCGCAAATACAACACAGCCACATAGGGCAAACGAAAAATAGCTCGTAATGTGAAGATTTAACAACGGATTTATGAGCACAACTACAGAAAATATACCCCAGTTAATACCGAGAATGGTTAAAGTCTTGAAAAGTGATCTTTTTAAAATCACCTTATCTGCCATGTAATTACAGTATATTAGCTTAAGTGGCAATGCAGCCACGGTTGCAATCAGAACACCAACAATACCACATATCTGAACCAAAATAACAGATAAAGTTAAATTGGTCACTGCTTCAACAACACTGATTGTCACAACAGACCGTATTTTTCCGGCAACGCCAAACAGATTTCCTGATACCATGCGGCTCCAGGATAACATCTGTACCAAACAGAATAATAACGGGAGTATTGGGTAAATATAGTTCACATCGGTGACTCCCTGAGTATAGAGCTTGATAAAAGGTATCAGCAAAACATAGGTAACCGACATAAGAATCGTCATACCGCCAACAAACAGACTGTTAAACATATCGTGAACCTTCATATATTTTTGCAAATTCTCATGATATGTAATGCCCAAATTGTAGTTCAACGCACAATATACTGCATTTAATAAACTATTCAATGCAACAAACGGCAAGTTATATACTGAATAAACACTGGACATTTGTGTCGACACAAATACAGATAACAAAATCATATCTGTTGAAGAAAAAATAGTCCACGCAATTTCAATAATAATATACGAATTTCGATCCGATAAAGCCGCATCTTTAACTGGAACAGAATAGTCTATCCAGTTATACTTTTTCTTCATATATATAAAGTACAGCACAACCTGAATAATTGAAACAGCAAAGAAACCCACCTGAATCAGTGCAATATTTAAGCCAAACAGAGCCAAAAGTATCTTTACACCATAACACAGTAGCTTGTTGAGAAGGGTTAATGAATTAACAACATACATATCCCCTTTAGCTGTCAAAAAGGTCACCCATGTATTGATAAAATAAAAGGAAACTACACTCGTTAGCCCCTCAAATAAAATGTAGAAGGTTACGGTCCAATATCCCACATTGGTTTTTAAAACAAGCGGAAATATAAATGCAATTACCAACACAACGCAAAAATAAATCGCTGATATTTTTCTGAAATAATGTCTGGAAACAGACAACCAATAGGAAATTTCCCCCCTGTTGTCTTCATTAATAGGCTTAAATAGCTTATTTCTTGTTGCCTGACTAATGCCTGCCTCAAGTAAAGACAAATATGTAAAAATTTGTGTTATAGTACTTGTTAAGCCATTTGTATCAGATCCATAGGATAGCATAATGATTCTTGGAATCACAAACCCTAAAAACAATATGATTACTTGGCTTACTATACTCATTCCCAAGTTTACAAAAAATTTTTTAGCTTTATTCATAGTTTATCCTTTTTTTAATTATTACGGTACAATTAAGTGCTTAGCTCAATTATTAAAACTCATAAGCTTACATAAATAATGTAACGAACATCAAGTTCAAAAAAATCCAATTTCAAACTCATATCTAAATCAGATAACAATAACCTGTTATTTTTCTCTCAGTGGACAGGCTTGCATACATAAGTCACATCCTATACACTTTGTCTTATCAACCCTTGGGTATAAAAATCCCTTAATATTTTTCTCAAATTTAATTGCATTTTTCGGGCAAATACTGCTACACGCACCACACCCACAGCAATTATTACTCATACTAAAAACTTTTGTTTTCATTTTATACCTTCCATAATCCCATCTTAACCATAAAATGCCGTCGAATTCGATCTATCCGTGTTTTAGAAGCATATTTCTTTCTTACATATTCAAATCCCTTGTTTTGATATTCTTTCCAAAAGGCATCAGAAAGCGGATTTTTCGGGGTCGGGTGCAACATATTTGGTTGAATGGAGTCCTTAACTGAAATCGTAATCGTATAAAACTTCTCAATAACCGTCAGAAACAAGGAATTTCCTTTTTCATTATTGCACAAAACGGAGGAAACACCATTCTCATTATAAAACGCAGGATTGATCTTCTGAACATTCCATAAATCTCCAACTGTAATGTCACCCATTCTGTTTGTTGAAGCAAAGGAACACGCATGACATTCATCACGCATTATAAGATGCTTGTTATATAGCGTCATATAATCACACAAATCAAATTCCTTACCGTTCTCACCAATTGCAACAGCATATGGCAAAAGCCAACCTCGTCTTTTATCTTTAAAAGTAATTTTTATAATCCTAACCTTATTATTCTTTTCTATGCTATTCACAAAATCAGACCAAATTTGGTTGCTTCCAACACCATGGCAAATAATATCTACACAAATCAGATTATCCATTGGAATGTGCTTTACGTTCAAATAACTTTTTATCGCAGCACATTGACACGGTGTTCCGATAAAAAGAATTTTTCTGTTTGTTTCTTGTTTCAGAAATTGCTCAATCGTCTTGTACACGCCTAAAATATCTGATTGAAAATATTTAGAACCTCTTATTTTCTCAATTCCGGAAATGTCTTCAATCAAGGTATGTTGTAGATTATGTGAATCATAATCATATGTACTGGCACAAACAGCACCGCCTTGAGTAAGAATTTCACAACATAGCTCAGAAATCACACCACCGGATGATGAATGCAGTAATATATCCTCACACTTGTTGATTGCCCCATATGCATGGATATCATGATAATTTTCTTCTTGCATTGCTAAACATTTCCTCTCTCAAACACTGCTTCAAGGTAACTCTTAGTTTCACCCTGCATCTGTTTTATCTTTTTCTTGACAGAAACATAATTAGTTCTTGGGGAGTTCACATCAATGTGTGAGCCTTCAAAGACGCATTCTTCCATTCCCACATTTTCCAGCAAATCTACAAACCTGGAATTCGGCGCTCCATTGTACTTTTGCAATTCAACATGAACTTCCTTCTCAAAGATAATAGAGAACATTGTCCCATGAAAAGAATTTGTAAATACACTGTCTGCGTTGCAGAAAAGTCCTACGAACTGTTCCGGAGAAATATACCGTTTATAAGTTACCGGATACTGTCTGCGAATATTGTCGTTAATCAAGATTACCTGTTTACTGGTTTTCTTCCCATATTCTACAGCTGCGTTCATTAATGTGTCAGACTTCACCAGCATATAAACCAAAATATAGTTTTTTTCTTTCGGAAAATCCGCCACCTGCATCCAGGCTTCCTGACTAAGCAATGCAACTGGGTCGCAATTAACTGATATTTTTTTATGCAAAAAAGAACTCAGCAAATACTTCCCGGTTTGTTCTCTGACAGATATCCCCTGAAAAGTCTTCAAATGCTTTTTCAGTTGCTGCTTTTCTTCCTCAGATATATTGCTCTTTCCTATGCTTGCAGCATAGGAAAGTTTCTTCTCATCTTTGCAGAAATTAAGCAGGTAGGTTTCGTCTCCCTCTGTCCATTGGCTGTTCCAAACCTGGTCACTTCCCGTAATGATGAAATCATATCTCTGTGATTCTTCTTTTAACTCATCTTGAGTATACAATGGTCGAGTGTGGGGAATATTTTCGTCAATAAAACGATAAAACTTCCTCTTTTTCTTTTCTGAAAAAGGACTAAGAAGTAATCTTTTCAGAGAATAAACATCAAAACCAAATTTAATTTTATAACTGTTTTCAATAGTGCTGGAACGGTAATCCAACACCTGAACATCATAACCAGATTCTATTAGATATCTCGACAGAGCATACGTCTGAAGCACTGCTCCATAATTGATGGCTCTATGAAATGTAATAATTGCAATTTTCAACATGTCTCTCCCGCCTTATTTTCAAGCACCCCTATAAACAGATTTTCCGTTTCAGACACGGTAACAGCTCTATTGAAACGTTTGCCCCTTTCCTCTGCCAGTAGTTTGTATTTTTGGTGTAATTTCGGATTTGAAATATAGTCTTTAAGCCCCTGGTACAAGCTGTTATCATCATTTGGAACAATAATTCCATAGTTATTATGCTCACCCAATAATTCTCGCATTCCAGATACATCAACAGTCAAAACCGGTGTTCCAACAATCAAAGCCTCGGTTGCAACTGTTGAAAAGCCTTCACGATAGCTGGAGCAAACAAAAAGATCACATCTACTAATGTAATGATATGGATTCTTCTTATACCCAATGAACGTAAAAGCATCATATATATCTTCATTTATCAGGTATTTTTCTATCTTTTCCTTGTCCTCTCCAACACCGACAATATATATGTGCGGATGTAAGCCATCCGTTATCAGCTTTTTCAAAACTCTTGCCAAGCGATCAAAGCCTTTATTCTGAATTATTTTTCCAACCGCAATAATATTGAATTCCTTTTCTGAAAAAATACAATCGGTTACTGGCTCTTGTGCAAGCGCACGAATTAAACTGCTGTCATTTGTATTATACTGTACAAGAGTATTCTGTTGGGCAATACCAATCAACTCACAAAAGCGTTGACGAACCTGTTCTGAAACACAGGCGACCATATTATATTGTTCGTAACATTTCAGCGTTTCACGGTAATTCCGATATGCGTGTGCTGCAAAAGCCTTATCTGCAAATTCGGTGTGAACCCACGCTATTTTTTTAGTTCGTGGATTTTGACAGCCACTAATTATCCTCGTTGTAATTCCTTCAAGATATGAAATCTCCAGATCATAGGTTTCCCTTATAAACAAACGGTGTAACAACTTAGGAGATGCGCATTTCATAAACTGCGTTATCCCCTTGGTCACCTTTTTTATGCAAGATATATATTTGATATGTGCAACCAATCGTTCCCTATTTTCTCCAACATCGAACAATGTCATCACGGTGATATCAAACTTCCGAGTATCCATGTTGTTCACAAGATTTACCAAAACCTTTTCCGCACCGCCATTACCCAAAGTAGGTAAAAAAAACAATACTTTTATCATCCACATCACCCCTTAGTTTATATAATTACACTTCTTAGACAGCTTATTGTTTATTTCGGCATTAGCGTTCTTCTCAGTTTCGATAATCCCTTAATAATAGGCTGTATGGATATTGAAAAATTCTTCTTCAAAAACACATCTAACTTTGTAATGTTATTCGACCATGAACCAGCGTACTGGTGTATAGCAATGGTGTTTTTTGTAAAACATCTACCCTCACCCTCAAACGAAAGCGGATAAAAGTAGTCTCTGGAAAGCAGCGTGATTCCATCGACTGTCTGCGTATCGCCATTCAATGCCGCACCTTTTTGCTCCACCATTTTACTGAGTACATAGGGGATTGGAATCATTGTATCAACAATATCTTTTCCTTCAAAAAATCTCCCCTCATACACATCAAGAACTTCACGAATGAAGGGATTTTCTTTTTCTGCCAGAATAATTGCACCATTGATTTGTCGGCTCGTTTCAAATCCAAACACCAACTTTTGATCCAATAAAGAATCAAAAGTTCCCAGCAGTTCCACATCCGTATCCAAGTAAATTCCACCATATTGGTACAATGCTGCCAGCCGAACATAGTCTGCAACAAAGGCCCATCTACCCGCTTTCACCGCTTTTTTTAAGTATTCTACAGAGCTTAAATCAAAGCTATTTTCGTTCCAAAGCTTTAGTTCGTAATCTGGACACTTCTTGTGCCACTGGTCAATATATTTTTCAAATTTTGCTGGTATGTTCCCGCCAAACCAACAGTAGTGTATTATTTTGGGGATGCTCACCGTTTTACTCCTTTCAGCCATGAAACATTCAGGACATTAGAAATGCAATCACTTTATTCCAAATACGGTATGTTTTTTCACAAACTACCGTGGCTATTTTCTTGTTTATTTTACCAAATACACGTTTCCAAACATAATCTATCAACATACAGCATACCATTACAGCTACTGCGTAAAATATCATGATTATCAAAGACATACAAGTATCTGCCATTTTCTCAAAATCAATGATCTGACTATTGACGATTTTTCTCATATAAAAACTATCCGATATCAAATACACAGCAAATGTGTATGGAACCATTCGTGAGAATATCGTCGTTTTAATCTTAATTGTCACAAACGTATTGAACAAGGATACCGCTGAAAACAGCAAAAGCACACTGTTATACGTTGCAAATTTGTAGTTCCCATAGAGCCGATAACTAAGCAGGATAAGAAGGCTGAAAAAGCAATATCCTAAAAACCATTGGTACGATTTTACATTTCGAAACAATCCATAGACTCTAATATACCGCCCTATGATATACAACATAATAAAATTGATAAATGAATAACCATTTGTTGTATCAATTGGATCAAGTGAAAATGAGGAAATAACATTGAAAAGGATAAAACATGTTACAATCAGACAGATATGTTTTTTTTGATCCATTGATTGCAGCAAAGTATTGATGTAGGGTGCGAAAAACATCAAAACAATATAGTGCGTTGCAAACCACCAGGATTTATAGGAAAAAGGCAAAATGGTTTTTAATATTGAAGTAACGGTATGTTCAATACCCTCCCCCGCAAATCCGAATGCAATTATGATGGTAAGGAAACTGTAAAATAGCAGCGTAATCTCCATGGTTATCACTTTTTCCAATTTAAAGGAAAGGCCAAAATAACCTGTGATTAATACAAATATCGGAACTGCTACGTGGATTAGAGATAACAAATAGTTCCCACAGTAATATACAAGAGTATCTTTGGTCAATGCATCCAGATAACCAGAATGCCCCATCAAATGTATGATTACAACAAACAACATACAAAGACATTTTAACAAATCTAAGCTTCTATTTCTTTCTTTCATCACTTCGCCCCTCTAAAATGATTATCAAAAACGCCTTTTCTGCCTTCCTTCACTGCCTGTATGCAATATTTAAGACGCTTCAGACTGCGGTCATGCAATATAGCACCAAGAAAAATTAGCTCAAGACCACGTTTAATTGTTTTCTTCTGCTGCTCGTTTGCCGTTGTATAATAGGTAGCCACATAATTTCTGATCAGGAAGAATTGCTTCCAAATCGCCATACATTCATAATCAAATTTCTTCCCCATAAAAGTCAAATGTGCATACTCCGTTTTGGGATGATAATATGGGGAATCAACTACGGTTAATACCTTAACACCATTGTTTTTACAACGCATTAAATATTCTACCTCGTCTCCACGGATAAAGTATTCTTTTCTTATAGTGCCTATTTTCTCATATACTGCTCGTCCAAACAGAGAACCATTAAATACACAGGCACAATTTTCAATCAGACCGGACGGTATATTTTCCTGTTGCTCTCTCAGCGTCTGATAGGGGGTTCCTATTTTGAAGGATAACTCGTTTCCATCCCAAAGGACATTACAGTTTAAAAGCGAATAATTTGATTCTTTTTCAGCTACTGCCATCAGTTTTTCAAGAGTCTCATCGCTCTGAGGGCGACCATCATCATCCATTAGCCAGACCCAATCGTACCCATCTGTGCAGGCTCTCTCTAATCCATAAGAAAAACCGCCTGCACCTCCTACATTTTTTTTAAGCCTGCAGTAAACTACCCGATTATTTTCATTTGAGAGCTCTGTCAAATATACTCCCGTATCATCCGTAGAAGCGTTATCGATTATATAAATTGCATCTGGTGTCCGTGTCTGTCGCTGCAACATATCAATATTTTTTTTTAACTCTTCTAAACGGTTGAACGTTACGACTACTGCTGCAACGTTGTTCATCATTTTTTCCCTCCAAATCAATTCATAAAATTCAAATAAAACTCCTGCAGATATCCATACCCGTCGTATGTACTTGCTTGGTAAAGATAAAAAATTGTATAAAAAACAGCTAATAACGCTACTACAAGCCCTTGTGACTTCTTACTAAATACTTTTTTCAGAATGGCAGGGTAATACGCACAAAGAAATAATCCAAAATATATGGACATTCTTGCAAAGTAAGTAGACCTTAACGAACAAAGATTAATCGCAAAATCGATCAACAGTAAGTTATCCATATTGTCGTTCTGGATACTATGCCCATTTGTAGTCCGCCTGGCTAACAGCATTAGGATAACAGGGAGTGAATTGATTAAGATTCTCATTCCTCCAACACCACGAGTTGCTTCAGCCAAACTATCAATATATCTGTCTGATAAAACACTGTTTAATATCCAGTTTATTGAACCCGGCGCTAACACACACACAATGGCAAAGCAAAAAAACACCTTCATTTTCCAATTGAAGAATCTCCCGCGACTGCATAAATAGATAGGAATAATCAAAAGCATACTATTATGAAATACAGACAACAAAACACATAGGAACACCATTGCGATAGGGCGATCTTTGTATTTTTGATATGCTAACGCAAATAATGAAGCAGTTAATGCCTGTCTTATTCCATTCATAAAAACAAACGAATATAATACGATGAAAAGGAAAATAGAAAAGCCTCCGTCTGTGGATTCTTTATACAGATAGATGAACGCGACCGCTAATGTAACCGCTGTTGTAATAAAGATAAAAAACTGTTCATTTGAATTTGATATGATATTACATAATATCATCCATATGTTAAACCCAACCTCAATTTTTGCGACAGACGGATCTAACAAATTAGCAAAATCTGTACCAATTCGACTACACATCATTTTGTATGTTGATGTATCTACAAAACCATATCGAAATCCCATCAAAAAGCTAAAAATCGCCCAAAATACTACAAAAAGAAATGCCTTTCTTTTGACATATCTGGTGTTATCAAAACTGTCCACATTATTGTCGACAGATACAATACTTGAGCCTCTACTAACAGTTAATGCGAAGAGTGCCGCACCGAAAATGCAATATACCAATGTCATGAACTATTCCCCCTCACTGCTAATTGGAAAATATATACTTTGTCAAAATATGGTTATAAAATCGAGGTACAACTTTCATCATTTTGATTTTATAAGAAATTGTTTTATCTTTAATAACAGCCTGCCCGGAATTAAACCAACAATCAATGGTTTTAAAACAAAAAAATAGCAATAAATTGGCATATGCAACACTTGGAATCCCTTGAATTTTACAACAGCCTCTTTCACACGATTAATGTACCTTCTCCTCGCAACACTTTCTCTGTCCTGGCGGACATAGTACAACGGTTCGTCCAAATTTTTAAATTTTGCACCATTAGCACACATCCGCATATACAAATCCGTATCCTCACATCTTGTTGTTTCCCATGACACACGATATCCCTTTACTTTCAATAAACTCTCTTTTTTCATAATAGTGGATGCATGAGCAACCACACTGCCATGAAGGAAATCCATTTTGTTAGGATTTAGTTTTCTCGGATGAATTACTCCATACTCGCCTTTATCATCAAAAGACACCATTGCCGTTCCAATTACATCAATGTCCGGATTCTTTTGTGCTTCTTTATATAGGCATTCTAAACGATCCGGTCTAGAATAATCATCAGCGTCCATTCGAACAACATATTCTGCAGATGCAGCCTTAAGGCAAGAGTTTAATGCAATTCTAAGTCCTCCGTTTTGTTTATTTCGTACAAGAACAAATCTCTCGTCCTTACCATATTCCCTATTCAAAAACTCCCATGTATCATCTGGAGACCCATCATCACAAATAACAAACTCCCATTCCTCAAAGGTCTGATCTATGATAGACTGAATCGCTATGCGAACCATATCCTTATTCTTTGATTGATAGATGCCCATAATAACCGATATCTTTGGATCATTCATTTTCTTTATCTCCTAATACCTTGATGTAATCTTTTCTCTGGTTTTCAAGCATAATTGGGCGATCATAATACTTCTTTGTTCTTTCGTATGCTGCCTGACCAATTTTCTGTGCGTATTCTCTATCAGCAATCAGCTTTTTCATAGTAGATTCCAAATCCGAAACATCTTTTGGTTCTGCCAGCAAGCAGGAAACATCAGTTTCCATTACCTCAGAGGCTCCGGGAATTTTTGTTGTAATCATTGCAATTCCAAGTGCACCGGCTTCCTGAAGCACCATTCCAAATCCCTCTCTGTATGTCGGATGCACCAGCACATCCATTGCCGAATAGTACTCATTCATCTTCGAGCCGTCAACCATTCCGGTCATTACAACCTGCTCTGATTTTCTCGCCCACTCCAAAATCTCAGCCGGAACACCACAATTATCTTCCATAGGCCCTACAATTAGCAACCTTGAATTAGGCTCAGATTCTGTGATTTTCTGAAATGCTGTCAGCAACTCTGTACAGCCCTTATCTGCCGAAACACGACCAGCAAAGCCATATACAAACGCATCATCAGGAATATTGTATTGATTGCGAATCAATGAACGATACTCAGCCTTTGTTGAAATATCATACCTCTGCATATCAACACCAATCGTACCGCCTTTTCCTACAACAACGGCTTTTTCTTCTGGATATAGGCCTTCTGATACTGCAAATGCCTTGTTCATTGGGCTAACTGCCCTAATATCCGTTGAATTTCTACATACCATTTTTTCAATGGCTTTAAAGATTTTGCGGGACATTCCACTCATTCCAACATAGCGTATACCCCACTGACAGTATAACCTAACAGGAACCTTTGCTATTTTTGCCGCAATACTTGCATAACAGGCAGCGTTCGGCGTAGAATACTGCACCATATCAAACTTCTGCTCTTTGAAGATCTGTATAAAACTCTTGATGGATTTCAGGGCAGAAAGGTCAATGCCCCTTGCCATATGTACCGGAATAAAATGCAAATATTCTGGCAAAGATTTTTCAAATTTTTCATCCTCATTACATATCAAAGTAATGTCATATCCGCAGTTTTCATGTAAATATTTTGCGGTTTCGACCACAAATGTTTTCAATGTAATAGAAACCGTTGTACAAATACAAATCTTCTTCATTCTCTCAATTCCTATTTCTTCTGTTTTTTTGCTTCGACAATTAAACCTACTTTATGCCGAATCAAGTCTAAATTTCGCTGATACTCTTCCTCAGAATACTTCTCAACTTCTTTTTCTTTAAGCCGAATATTTTTTACACCTTCGATAAAAATACTCTCGATCTCCCGTGGGTCTTTCACAATGTTCGCATCACAGAACCCTCTTGAGAGGATAGCCGCCGTTGAACCCAGATGGTAATGCTCTGCGATAATGTGCTCTGCCGGAAGCATTCCATATCCAACTCGTGCAATTCCACCGAAGCCATATTTAATGCCCTTTTCTTTGATTTTATTGCAAAGATTTGATACTGTGTCATCGCAAATCAACTCAAACATGAATGTTTTGTGCATGGCAAGGTGTAAATCATTCAATCCTATATGAACTTCATCAATTCCTGGAACTTCCAGAATAGAATCAATATTAGCTGTAGCTTCGGCTGTTTCCACGAGAAGCTGTACTTTTGCTCTGCCATCGACATAACTCACAAATTTCTTAACATCATCCGCAGTCCTAAACATAGGAAGAATAATTATATCCGCACCTGCTTCAATCGCCTGATTGATCTCATTCTCAGAGCTGCAATAATCCGCCGTAGCTGTATGTAAGGGATTTACCCTAACCATAAGCTCCGCATTCGTAACAATCGGACGCAGTTTTTTTATATCATCAATCGTATGATGATTTTTAACAGTATCCATCCCACCCTGCCGTTTGTCTTTGCCTATGTACTCCATATCAATCCAGATACGATCAACACCTGCTTCCTGAGCAATTTGTGCTGTCACAGGATTATTTGTTATATACATTAACGTTAACGCCATTTCTTTACTCCATTTCTTCTATTTAATTTTTCTTGCCGGATTACCAATATAGGTTCCGGCTAAATCAATATTCTTCACAATCACTGCCCCAGCACCAATCATACAGTCGGAGCAAATGCCAACATTATTGCTGACAATTGCTCCTGCACCGACCCATGTACTATTTCCCACAGTGACAGTTCCACACAAGTGACTGCCCACCGCAATATGCACATAGTCACCCACATTACAATCGTGATCTACGGATGAACAGGTGTTGATGATACAACCCTTTCCAATCCTTGCTCCGGGATTGACCACAGCACCTGCCATGATCACAGTTCCTTTGCCTACCACTACATCTTCCGCAATCACTGCATCTGGATGAATGAGAGTTATCAGCTTTTCATTTGAAATAGATTCCTGTATCCGTTCCCGAACACCTGCATTACCAATTCCAACAATCACATCAGCTTCTATCGTTCCGACTTCGGAACTTCTTCCTAAAACCGGATAACCGCCACATTCATGGACGCTTTCATCATCATCCAAAAACACAATCTCGCTGTAGCCAAGCTTTTTTGCAATGTCTGCAATTACCTTTCCATGACCACTTGCACCAATAATGATTAATTGTTTCATCCCAACACCTCCGCAATGTCCTTTGCTTCAGGAGTTTTCGTTCCCTTAAATTCTTCCATTGTCGCAGAGGTTTCCGAACTGATTCCTTCCCGTTTCAGTACAGTCCACACTGTCTTAAAGATGATTTTCCAATCACCGAGAAATGTAATATGATCAACATACTCCACATCCAAATCAAACTTTTCTTCCCAACTGATAGCGTTTCTGCCACTTACCTGTGCCAACCCTGTGAAGCCAGGTCTGACCTCGTGCCGCCTCGCCTGATGTTCGTTATAAAGCGGGAGATATTTAGGCAAAAGCGGCCGGGGTCCGCACACCGCCATCCGTCCGGAAAGGATACAAAGCAATTCCGGCAGTTCATCCAGAGATGCTGAGCGCAATAATTTTCCAAAAGGCGTAAGGCGCTGTTCATCCGGCAGCAATTCTCCGTTTTCATCTTTTTCATTGGTCATTGTCCGAAACTTATACAGCTTAAATATCTCTCCATGAAGTCCTGGCCTTTCCTGAGAAAACAGGACAGGGGAGCCAATCTTGATCTTTATAAAAAGCGCAATCACCAACATAATCGGACTTAAAACGATACTCGCAAGCAAAGCACACAGAAAATCCTGCGGACGCTTTATGTACTTTTCATAGAATTCCTTTTTATGCTCCATATCCTTTATGTCCTCCTACAGCACTAAATATCTTTCCTTTTATACGACTGCCAGTTCACGCTGGTTCTTCATTTCTTCAGATTCACCAGCTTTTACATTCACCTCTTCCGGCTTTCTGAATGTTGGAACAACCTGTCTCAAAACATCACGTACATAATCATCATCTTCTGTTTCACAGGCACGCTGAAGCATTTCCAGCTTTTCCTCAATTTCCTTTTTGCCCAAAGGTATATCCCGCTCAACAAAAATCAAACTGTTATCCGTCTTATCAAGTTCTTCAGTTTTGACAAGAAGCTCCTCATAGAGTTTCTCGCCCGGTCTTAATCCCGTTTCAATAATTTCAATTCCCTGCACTCCAGACAACCGAATCATATTTTCTGCAAGGTCAAGAATTCGAACCGGCTGTCCCATGTCCAGTGCAAACAATTCTCCATTGTGTGCCATAGCCCCACTTGCTAACACAAGCTGGCTTGCTTCCGGTATCGTCATGAAATATCGAATGATACGCTTGTCCGTCAGTGTAACGGGGCCTCCATTTGCGATCTGCTTTTTAAATAACGGAACCACAGAGCCGGCTGACCCCAGAACATTTCCAAACCGGGTAGCACTGTACTTCACTGTTCCGTGTGTGCTTGCACTTTGTACCAGCATCTCACACATCCGTTTTGTCGCACCCATGACATTCGTCGGATTAACCGCCTTATCTGTAGACACCATCATAAAACGCTCGGCTCCATATTCCTCACAGCAATCAATCACATTCCTTGTTCCAAAGATGTTATTCTGCACTGCTTCTACACAATTATGTTCCATCAGCGGAACGTGCTTGTGTGCGGCCGCATTGATCACAATCTGAGGGCGATAGGTTCGAAACACCTTTTTCAACGCTTTCTTATGCGTGATAGACATAATCTCTATACGTACATCCAACTTTCCGGCGTAAGCGATTTTCAATTCCTGCTGAACATCGTATGCCCCGTTTTCATAGATATCCAAAATGATAATCTGTTTCGGCTGCATCTTCGCAAGCTGCCTGCACAATTCGGAGCCAATAGAACCACCGCCGCCGGTAATCAAAATTACTTTATTGCGGTAATATTCACTGGTTCGATCATCATTCACAACGATTGGTCTGCGGAAAAGCAGTTCTTCAATATCAAACTCTCTGAGATGCCGTTTTCCACCGGCAGTCTGCATTATTGGATAGTCATATACTTTGATCTTGTATCCAGCTTTCTGATAATGCTCATAGAGACTTTTCTTTTTCTCATCAGAAAGATTGGAAATAGCAAACACAACTTCTTGAATGTCTAAAAGTTTCAGCTGTTCCAGCATAACCTCATCTTCAGGCAGCACCGGAATACCATGAATATCCCTTCCCACTTTCTCCTTGCTTACATCGACAAAGCAGCGTGGCATATATGCGGAACCTGCGTTATTTAAAAGCTCCTCAGCTAGACTGACACCTACACGCCCTGCACCAATAATCGCAATGTTAATCTTCGTTGCATCGAGGGTACGCTCCCCAACGATTTTGCTTCCGGCAAATACTCTTAAAACCAACAGCAGGATTTTCCCGAGGAAAGTTTTGTCATTCCCACACTTAAATGCATAACGGTACATCATTCGCATTGCCAGTGTGCCCAATAAATTTAGGCAGGCAATACATAGTAATCTTGCAAAGGTTATATGTTCAATTGGAAGGATTCTTTCTATACTTAATGTGACCACAAATGCGATTGTATCGGTAAACAGCAATCTGATGTAGCACTGAATCCCGCCGTATCTCCAAATTTGGCTGTATATGCCGCCCAAAAGTCTTGATGCAAAAATAGCTGTAAAACCTATGGCTCCTTGAATCACCATTCCGAAAGCGGAAAGTTTACTGCCTGAAAAAACAAGCAACAGCAGGTCAACCAAAATCAGTATAAAAACATCGTAGATGACAAGCTGCCATCGAATGTTAATCTTTTTCTTCATGTTTCTTTCTCTTTCGTGTTTCAAATCATCGGAAGCAACTCTTAATAATCTCAACAATCTGATTCTGCTCCTCAGCAGTCATTTTGTTATCACTCGGCAGGCACAGACCTCGCTCAAAGATATCCATACCCACATCCATCACAGAGCCTGCAATATATGCGTTGGTTCTTGCTCTGCCGTTTCCCTCTTTGGTAATAAACGGATTCATTCGGAAAAGCGGCTGTTCGTGCATCGGCTTCCAGATCGGACGACCTTCCGCATTGTACTTTGCCAGAGTCTCCAATATTTCTGTCGGGCAACTCTTGCCCGGTTCACTGATGTAGAGGGCATCCTTCTCTCCACGAACCTGCTTGCACATAGCTTCTTTATCAATAGTCATGCAGCTTAGCCAGAAGTTCGGTTCACTGTTCTTTTCATCATAAGGATTCATCTTAACCGGCAGGTCTTTCAGCCCTTCCTTGTAGCGCAGATAGATGGCTTTCTTCTGTGCGATATGCTCCTCCAGATACGGAATCTGCCCACGCACCACTCCCGCAATCACATTACTCATGCGGTAGTTATAGCCCAACTCCTCATGCTGATACCAAGGAGCTGCTTCACGGCTTTGGGTTGACCACTTGCGTACCTTTTCAGCATCCGCTTTGGAATTCGTCAGGAACATTCCACCACAAGAACCGGTGATGATTTTGTTTCCGTTGAAGCTAATGCAGCCATAGTCACCGAAGCTGCCGGTCTGTTTTCCTTTATATGTAGCACCCAGGGATTCCGCTGCATCCTCTACGATGACAGCTCCGTGGGCATCAGCTATGGCTCTGATTTCGTCAATCTTTCCGGGTGTGCCATACAGGTGGGCAACTACAATCACCTTAACATCCGGATAAATTTCAAATGCTTTTTCCAAAACCACCGGATCCATATTCCATGTATCATATTCTGTGTTGATGAACACCGGGATACCGCTCTCGTAAACCACCGGGTTTACCGTGGCATCGAACGTGACGTCTGAACAGAAAACCTTCTTGTTATAAAGAGCTCCTTTTCCAAATCCGGGCTGACCATACAGCGCTTCACCCGCCAGTTTTATGGCGAGGTGCAGGGATGCTGTTCCTGCCGATAATGCGACTGCATACCGGACACCAATTTTTTCAGCAACCAATCGCTCTACTTCGTTAATATTTTTCCCTACCGTGGATATCCAATTTGTTTCATAAGCCTCGGTAATATACTTCAATTCGTCACCGTGCATTGTGGGTGATGACAACCAAATTTTGTGTTTGAACGGAACAATCTTCATATCTTTCTTCTACCTTTCACCTTCAACCCTCATTAAATCAACGGGTTACTATCTAAGCTTATAACACGGCAAATAGCCGAGAATGGTAAAACTACCATGCCTCGGCTAGGTCTACCTCCTTATGAAATTTGTACGCTTAATTAGATTGGGTCAAAAATAAGCAATCAAGAAACCATTTTGATTTTTCCTCCGTTCCCGACCACTATTCTTCCCAACTCTCGTACAAAACATCACAAGGGGAATTGACTTAAGCCATGACAACGCTTGAAAAATCAATGTTTTTCTTAGTTGTCCCTATTATACCTCTATCCCCTTTAAATATATTGAATATTTGGGGCAGCTCGTCCAGGCTTGTTTTTCTTAAAAGCCTGCCTACTCCGGTTATGTACTGCTCGGGATTTTTCAGCAAATGTGTAGGGCAATCCTTTGGAGTATCAACCCTCATAGTACGAAACTTTAATATATTAAAATACTTTTTATCCTTTCCTACCCTTTTCTGCTTAAAAAAGACAGGCCCCTCGCTTGTGCATTTAATTACAATGCATATAGGCAAATAGATAATTGACAGAAACACTATTGCCACAAATGAGCATATAATATCCAACGCCCGCTTAACAACCTTGTTATAAAATGACTCTTTCCTGTTCTTCATAAATACTATCCACTCCGTAGATAAAAATAGCAGGGTACTGCAATCCATAAAAATTGCCACATACATTCGTATTATACCATATTGTCGGGTATTTTTCAATCGAATTGCCTGCTAGGTTACTTATACTTAATATTTCGGCATTTTTCAGAAAACTATTCTAATTGTGAATTACAATTTTGTCAAAATAACAAGGATATATTGAATGTGTACTGC
>ERZ1026856.185-NODE-185-length-44496-cov-14.801625_pt1 | contig 44496 bp, 37 predicted proteins | sample MGYA00380158_ERZ1026856 | MGnify/ENA primary metagenome ERZ1026856 (study PRJEB33269, sample SAMEA4719794) | human gut metagenome | biome: human-associated habitat; feature: organic feature; material: feces | place: Cameroon | collected 2013-10 ... | reverse complement strand
GAACCCACGTATCTAGCTTGGAAGGCTAGTGTTCTACCATTGAACTACACCCGCACATTTAGATTGTAATACTGCTTTGAGTATCAGTCGGGGTGACAGGATTCGAACCTGCGACCTCTTGATCCCAAATCAAGCGCTCTAGCCAAGCTGAGCCACACCCCGTTGCCTTTCTGTCTTGGCCACTTCTAATTTCTATTTTTTAGTGCCCTTTTGTCAACGCAAGTGTTATTATATCGAATGCCTTTCAAAAAGTCAACACCTAATTTCATTTTTTTTGAAGTCTTTTTGAAAGTCATGGATGTCCGACTGAAAACGCTTTCAAAAGTCGGGCAAAATCCTATGGATTCTGCCCGATTTCCACGCATGTACCGATCGGTTGATTATGCCTCCGGCTTAATCTCTACCGGCTCCTCTTCCTCGAAGAAGTCGTCGTCAAAGTCATCATCAAAGTCATCATCATAATCATCCAGGAAACTTGGTGTCAGATACTTATATACAGCAAATGCGATACCTGCGATTGCTGCTACAGCACCGATAATAGCCAGAACCCATAAAATCTTCTTTCCGGTCTTCTGCTCCTCTGTTTCCTTCTTGCCTCCCAGAAGCTCTCCTACCTTTACTGCATTAATGATCTCTTCTAAATTCTTCATATCGTTACCCTCCTTTATATTCTATGCCATAGTATTCATAATATACGAAATGCCAATCTAAAATCAGCCATATATCATTAGTATTATATCATAGCAGGCAAAATATTACTATTCCCTTTTGTATTTTTTTCCGGCAAACTCTGACCGGATCCTACGCCCTTTATTCTGACAGCTTCTGCAGCTTGGCAAATGAAGCAAACATCCGCTTGGTTCCATAGGTATCAAAGTCTACCGATACTTCATAGTCCTTTCCGCCATTCTTGATCTCCTGAACGGTGCCTTCTCCGAACTTCACATGCCGGACACGATCCCCTACACCATAGTCCAGTGTCTCTGCCCGGCTGACCGTAAAGGTCTTACCAAATGTCGGTTTCCGGGTAAAGACCGGCGATACATCCGGCTGCGGCTTCGGCGCAAAGGTCTGATTCACCGCCTTCCGATATCCGCCCATATCCAAAAGCTCCTGTGGAATCTCCTTTATAAATCTGGATATCGGATTGTAATTATTAGATCCATGCATCATCCGCTGTTTGGCACTGCTTAAGAACAACCGGTCCTTCGCCCGCGTAATACCTACATAGCACAACCGGCGTTCCTCCTCCATCTCCTCCGGATCACCGGAGTTGATCGTCATAGTTCCCGGGAACAGACCATCCTCCATGCCGCACAGGAATACATATGGGAATTCCAGACCCTTCGCACTGTGGATCGTCATAAGAACGACCTTATCATCGCTGGAGTTCAAACTGTCAACCTCTGCGACCAGAGCAACCTCCTCTAACAGTTCATTCAGATCCGGATGCTCCGCATTCTCCTCATAGATCACGATCTTATTCTTCAGTTCCTCCAGATTCTCGATACGATTCATCGACTCTTCCGTGTGTTCTGCCAGCAGTTCTTCCCGATAGCCGGTCCGTTCCAGAATCTCATCATACAGCTCCTGCAGCATAAGCCCCTGTGACAGTTCATCCCTCAGATCCGAGATCAGATCCGTAAATCTCTGAATCTTAGCGGCCGCCTTCCCGATCCCAGGAACATCTTCCACCTGATACAGGGCATCCATAAAGCTGATCTCCTGACTGAGTGCATATGCCTCGATCTTGCCGATCGTCGCAGCTCCGATTCCACGCTTTGGTACATTTATGATTCGCTTAACTGCGATATCATCCGCTCCGTTTGCCACAGTCTTTAAGTATGCCAGCAGATCCTTTACCTCCAGTCTGGCATAGAAGTTCTGCCCGCCATAGATCTTGTATGGGATATTTTTAATAATCAGCTTTTCTTCCAGTACACGGGACTGTGCATTGGTTCGATATAGCACAGCAAAGTCGCTGTAATTCAGCCGGTTCTTCGCCTTGTACTCCAGAATCTTCCACGCGATCTGTTCTGCCTCCTGATGTTCATTTTCATACTGCTTATACTCGATCAAATCTCCGTCTTCTCTGGCCGTCCAAAGGGTCTTATCCTTTCTGCCGGTGTTATGATGAATCACTGCATTTGCCGCATTCAGAATATTCCCGGTGGAGCGATAATTCTGCTCCAGTTTGATCACCTTTGCATCCGGGTACTCCTGCTCAAAGTTCAGGATATTCATGATATTGGCTCCCCGGAACTTATAGATTGACTGGTCATCGTCACCTACCACACAAAGATTCCGGTACTTCCGTGCGATCTGACGCACCAGAAGAAACTGGATCTGATTCGTGTCCTGATACTCATCTACCATAATGTACCGGAACCGTTCCTGATACCGCTCCAGCACCTCCGGATAGTCCTGAAAGAGCTGAACCGTCTTATACAGCAGGTCGTCAAAGTCCAGAGCATTGTTACTATGCATCCGCTTCTGATATTCGATATAAACTCTGGCAATCTGCATCTTTCGATATTCGCCCTGTGCCTCCAGATCATACTCGTGTGGCGAGATAAAGTTCTCCTTTGCACGCGAAATCTCTGCCATCAGCATCCGTTCCGGATACATCTTCGGATCCATCTGCAGATACTTCGTAACTTCCTTGATCACCCGTTTCTGATCATCTGTATCATAGATCGTAAAGTTTGATGCATATCCGATCTGTTCAATATTTCTGCGCAATATCCGTACACACAGCGAATGGAAGGTACTGATCCATACACTTTCAGAGCCATAGCCCAGCATATCATCCACACGTTCCCGTACTTCTCCTGCTGCCTTATTCGTAAATGTAATCGCCAGAATGTTGTAGGGATTGATCCCCTGTTCCATCAGATATGCCACCCGATGGGTAATTACTCTGGTCTTTCCGGAGCCGGCGCCCGCCAAAATGAGCAGCGGCCCCTCCATATGTTCAACCGCTTCCTGTTGAGGTGGATTTAAGTTTGCCTGCATTTGTATAATTCCTTTCTCTGTATGAATCAAAAAGGTGCAGCGCCTATGTCTGCACCCTGCACCCTTTTTGTATTTGTCTAGCCTAACTGTTTTCCGCAGTTACCACAGAACCGATTTCCGTTGGTTGGGGTTCCACAGTCCGGACAGAACTTCGGTATAGCACCATTGCCTGCCGGTGCGGCTGATGGATTCATTCCTGCCTGATTTCCGTTATTCTGGTTCATCGCATTCATGTTGTTCATCATCTGCTGTCCCATCATCATGCCCATCTGAGCACCCATCATGGTATTCATCATTGCATTTCCGTTATTTGCGGCTCCGCCGTTTCCCGGTCTGGTCATCGCATCCACCATGCTTACCTGCTGGAAGCGGTTCATATCGCCTACCATCGAATACTCGGCTGCCTGATCTGCCCGCTTCGTGATATTCTCCGGATATGAGAACTCATCGATTCGGAAGTTCACCACCGAAAGTCCGATCTTAACAAACTCCATGTCCAGATCTTCCTTTACGCCATTCTGGATCTCCCGGATATTTGCCTGAAGATTGAAGATGTCCTGCCCTACCTTGGTGATCCAGGTAATCAGCATACCGGACAGCATCGACTGCATCAGTTCCCGAACCTCATTGATCGTATACTGCTTCTTAACGCCGGCGATCTTCTCGATAAATACCAGATAATCGCCAACCTTTACATCAAAGGAACCGTTTGCCCGGATCGGAAGTCCTCCCGGAAGTCCCGGTGCCTGAACCCGAATCGGCTTTGGTGTTCCCCACTTCATATTAAACTGCTTCGTATTGATAAACAGAACCTCTGCCCGCATACCACTGTTGAAGCCAAACTTAAATCCCTTCAGTGTAGAAAGAAACGGTACGATCTGTGTCTCGATATCATAACTGCCTTCATCCCGAAAGATACCTTCGACCTTTCCGTTAAACATAAAGATCGCATCCTGTCCCTGACGAATGATCAGCTTCGATCCCTTCTTGATCTCGGCATTTGACCACTTCCAAAACAGCACATCATCCCGATATTCTTCCCATTCTACTACATTTGCTAACTGATTAGAAAACAATCCCATGATCTATCCTCCTGGTTCTATCCCTCTGTCACAAAGAATCGTTTTTACTGTACACCCATCTGTGCCTTCAGTGCTGCCAGTTCATCATCAACGGCTGCAGAAGGAGCCGAATCATACTTTGCTGCCAGATCATCCAGAGAATCAGCCTCTGCACTGCTGTTTAACTCAGCCATGGCATTTGCCTTGTCTAACATATTGTTTGCCTTTGCTTCCATACGATCAAAGGCTGACATAGATGCCTCTGCTCCACCCATAGAGCTGCCCATCTGATTGATACGCTCCTGTGCCTTTGCAACACGAACCTTTGCCTTGATTGCATCTCTTCTGGCATTCAGTTCATTAATATCCTTTACCAGCTTATCATGCATCTGACGCATCTTCATAGAGTTTGCTGCTGCCAGATCATATGCCTGCTGCAGGCTCGCCTGCTTAGTCGTCAGTTCTGCCTTCTTAGCCAGGAATGACTTCGCATCCGCATCGTTACCGGCCATAACTGCCTTCTCTGCATAGCTCTGCATCTTAGCAATCTCTGCTGTACACTCATCCAATTCTCTCTTTGCACGCTGCTCATCTGCCATAATTGCCGCAGTCTCAGCCTTTACCTTGCCCAGATCACTGTTCAAATCCCGTAAGCACTGATCGATCATCTTCTCCGGATCCTCCGCCTTATCCAACAGTGCATTAATGTTTGATGCCATAATGTCCTTAAATCTCTTTAAGATACCCATTTCAATACCCTCCTTCAATCCTATAGCTATCGTGTCGTTTCTGCTCTACACCGTTATAAATACGGTATGCCAGATAGCGTAAATTATACACTACCTTTGCCACTTTCGCAAGCAATAGCCCGACCCCCACACTTATTTTACATACTTTTTCCATATTTTTTAAATTACGACCTTATTTTACAAAAATTGTCCGTAATTTGATATAAATCGCAACCCCCACATGGTACTATAGCATTGTAAATAAAAGGTTTCCTCAGAGATGATTTCGGAATCTGTTTTGACTCCCATCTCGCAGACGACGAATTCATATTATGTTCTCTGTTGAAACCCTCCCTCATTTACATACTTTAACTCCCAAAAAGTAAGGACGGTACTCTCCCCCCCTCTTGAGCCACCGTCCTTACTATTTTTTAAACAATTACTACAATTAAATGGCTGTTATCCGAACGCTACCTGTCAGTCGCTATTAATCGGATAACAGCCATTCTTTTATTTATCACTTATTGAATCGAATCAGGATTCCTGATCCCATTCCTCTAAGAACTCGCGGAACTCATTCCGTCCGGTTTCGATCTTGACCGGATCCTGTGTATTCAACGCCATCTCAAACCGTTGCAGGGCATGCTCGATAATCTTCCGTTCATCCCCCAGGCTCTCTTCATACAGGCGTTCTCCGCGAAGCAGCAGAAGCTTATTCTCCTCCTGTTCACGCGGTGGGATCTTCAGATATGCCAGTTCTTCCATTCTGGCTGCGATCTCTTCATCGGTCATATCCACCTGCTGCCCCTTCAGGATCTGCTTTACAACCTTCCCGGTCGAATTTATCTTTACCTGTACCTCCAGAATGGAATTCACATCATATGTGTAGGTAACATCTACGCTTTCCTGTCCTTTTTTGGCCGGAGGCACATCGATCACCAGTTCTCCCAGCTTTAGGTTATTCGCCGCAAACCGGCTCTCTCCCTGCAAAACCGTAATATCCATCTTCGACTGATTATCCCGGATGGTATACATCGTCTCTGTCCGACTGGCCGGTATTACCGTATTCCGCTCGATGATCGGGCAGTAATGACCACTTTCATACCCGCCGCTTTCCCGTTCTACGACCACCTCGGTACCCAGTGTAAACGGACATACATCCGTCAATATCACCTCTCGGATCGAGTCCTTCCGCTCCTTCATGGCCCCCTGTACAGCCGCGCCCAGTGCTACCGCTTCATCCGGGTTAACTGTCGTATCCGGCAATGCCCGGAACAGCTTGCTCACAAACCGCCGCACAACTGACAGCTTCGTGGCACCACCGACTAAAACGACCTTGTCGATCTCCTGCAGACGCAGGCGGGAATCTGCCAGACTCTTCTTGACCGGTATTCGGATCCGCTCCAACAGATCCTCACACTTTTTTTCATATTCCGCCAGTTCCACTTCCATATCATAGGCCTTATCCCCGATGGTACAGCTCATATGCGAGGTTCTTCCATCCTCAAAATGGATCTTGCAAAGATCTGCCTGCTTGTGAATATAACGAAGCGTCTTGATATCCATGGCATCACGATCCAGCTCCGGATATTTCTCATAGAACATCTCTTCGAGCACATTTGTGAAGTCCTCACCACCCAGGAAGTTATCCCCGGCGACGGCACGAACCTCCAGAATCGATCCGGAGAGCTCCAGAATCGATACATCAAAGGTACCGCCACCCAGATCGAATACTAAGAACTTTGCATCCTTCTTGCTTTCATACAAGCCATAGGCGATCGCTGCTGCCGTCGGTTCACTGATGATCCGTTCCACCTTAAGACCGGCCAGCTCCCCTGCCCGCTTCGTCGCCTTTCTTCTGGCATCATTAAAATAAGCCGGCACACTGATCACCGCTTCTGTAATCTCTTCTCCCAGATATACCTCTGCATCCTCCTTCAGAGAACGAAGGACAAAGGATGACAGCTCCTCCGATGTGAAGAACCGGTTATCCAGCCGATACTTCTTATCGCTGCCCATGGTTCGCTTAAATACACTGGCAGCAGAGTTCGGATATAGCAACATTCGTTCTCTGGCTGTCTCTCCCACATATATCCGGTCACCATCTACACTGACGATGGAGGGTGTCAGATTCTTTCCCAGACGATTCGGGATGATCTTCGGTCCATCTTCTGTATAATATGCAATCAGACTATTGGTTGTCCCTAAGTCAATTCCTACTATCATAGTACTCACCTTTCCGCTTTGTTTCTATCCCATTATACCTTAATCTGTCGATTGGCACAATGCCATGAGTCCCAGAATGACCTCTTCATCCTTTGGATTCGTCTTCTTTGCCGCCTCCAGGCACCGGATCGCAGATGGAATATCACCCTGTATCTCTGCCAGATAGGCTTCCGTGATCAGGGAGTCATAACAGATACCGCCATGACTACAGTTCCGGCACTTTGGAATCTTCCTCGCCTGTTCCATGTACTTTCTGGCACGAACAAATCGTCCCATACATATATAGACCTGTGCCATCTCATCTAACCGCATCGGCGCCAGCTGCCGATAGGACAGGAACGCATCCTCTGTCTCCGGATCCTCTGCCTCCTGCCTCTTTAGATCCTCCGGAATCTGATTTGCAATAATCATTTCCCGCCGTATAATCTGTGCCAACCGTGCCGCCTTCTCGTTCTTTCCTGCCAGCATATAGGCAGTTGCCAGACGTCTGCCTGCATCCAGACTCGATATCGCATGCTGCCTTTCCCATTTATATGCTTCTTCCAGATAGCTGATGGCCTGCTTTAGTTTCCGGCTGAACAGATAATACTTTCCCATCTTTTCCTTGGCATTCGCCTTCTGATACCAGCCTTCCTGCAGATCCACTTTGATCTTCTGCTCGGCTGCCTGCATCCAACGCGTGTAGATCTCCTTTACCATCTTCTGATTTCCCTCTACCGCGTAACTGTCGATCACATCCTCATAATAATCAAATGTGCTGATCACCTTTTTATTCAGAGCCTCCTGATAGATACTGCGCTCTCGATCATAGTCTCCGCTCAAGCCATAGAAATCTGCCAGCTTCCGATAGGCGGAAGCGTACTTACAGATGCCCTGCTCAAGCCCCTGCTTCAGTAAGCGGATTCCCTCCTGATACTGCCCGAGTGCCTGATAGCATCTGGCTCCGTTTATATACGGAAGTGCCGTTGTCTCATCCTCCATATTCGCAATGGACTTTCTATAGTATTCTAAGGCCTCCTGATACTGCCCCTTTACCTGATAAACATACCCGATATTATTCAAGGCATATATATTCTTCGGCTCCTGCTCCAGTGCCCGCTCATAGTCTGCGATCGCCTGTTCGGTATTATAATTATCCATATACAGCAGACCACGCTCGATATAGTAATAGGCATCCGCATCCCGTTCAATCTGTGCGTTGATCGCCTTTAATGCCGCCCCATAGGTCCACTTCAGTTCATACCGATCATACCAGTGGCTGTAGATCTTCATCATCTGATGGTTGACACGCATATGCTCCGGATCCAGACGCAGCGTCTCCCGGAAGTCCTTCAATGCCTCCCGTTCTTTTCCCATACTCTGATAACACAGTCCCCGGTTATAGAAAATATCTGCATTATCCGGCCGCTCCTGCAGCAGTCTTTCATAGGCATCGATTGCCTGCTTATAGTCTCTCTGCATCCGGTAGATATCTGCCTCTACCCAACGCAGCCGATAGCTTCCTCTGCCCGCCTTCTGTTCTTCCCGGATCAGTTCCAGTGCATAGGACATCCGATTCATATCCATCAGATTCAGCAGTTCTTCAAAGATCAAGTCTTCCAGTTCCACCCGATCCTGCGGAACACCATCCCGCTTCATATCCTGTTCTACCAGTTCTTCCTCGGTCATCTCACCTTCCGGCTTTGGCGCTTCCTCTTCCTTCCGGCGCGCCTCCTGAAGCTGCTTTAACAGTTCCCGGCATGCCTGCAGCGCCTTTCCGGATTCTTCCGGATTCTGTGCCTGCTTTCGCAGGATCTGAACCTCATAGTACTGAAGCTTCTCCTGCTGAACCTCTGCCGCCTTTGCCGCCTCGATAACCTTCTTTGCATCTTCATACTGCCGATAGTTGCAAAATACTTCTGTTGCCAGAAGATATGGTCGATAGTACTTCGGGAAGATATGAATGGCATTATAATAATCATCCACTACCTGCTGTGCATCCCGCATCTCATATGCTGCCTGCTGTCTGCGCAGATAGGCCGGATAATAGCCCGGATCCTCTTCAACGATCTGTGTACATACCTCTGCACAGCGCGGATAGTTTCCGGTATCATAGTATAACAGTGCCAGCCGGTCCATAAAGGAATGTCGGATCTGATCATCCTGCTCCAGTGCAATTCCCTTCTGCAGATACTCCTCCGCCGGTTCATATTTCTTCATATTCTGATATGCCACACCGATCGCAGACTTAATAAAGCCCTCTCTGGACTGCCGTTTCTTATACTTGTCGCTTCCGTCGTCTACCAGATTGGCTCTGGCTTCATCCCATTTCAACAGATAGACCACCGCCGGTTCATACTGATCCAGTCCCAGATAGCACCGACCCATCATATTCACATACTCATAGTACTCCGGTTCTTCTGACTGTACATGCAGCTGCTGCAAACGTTCAATGGTCTCTGCAAACTGCTCATTCTGGAACATGCACCAGCATGCCTCGATCGCATTCTTCTTGCTCTTCGGTGTACCATCCGGCAGGCTTTCCGCCTCCCGATCCTTCTTCTCCTCTTCATCATAGTATGCAATCAACGGAATATTCACTTCCCGCATCATCTGCAGAACTTCTTCATCGCGGCTGTTGCGCTCCAGAAGATCCATAATGATCTCTTTTGCCTTCAGATAATCCTCCTGATGCTGATAGTACTTCGCCATACAGCACTGCGCTCCATAATGCTCCGGCTGTACATCCAGAATCGACTGCCAGCACTGCCGTGCTTTCTCCCACTGATTTCCTGCCTGATAGGCAATTCCCACCGTATATAATACATAGGTATCTTCCGCATACTTCTCATACAGCCGATCTGCCAGTTCCATCGCCTGCTCCGGCTTCTCCTCTGCCACATACAGACGGATCCGTTCAACATCCTCATACGGATGATACACCTCTGTGACACTCAGGTCATCCAGTGCCTGCCAGACTCCACTGTAGTCTCTCTGATCCATCCTCGTCTTGATTCCCAGATAGGCTCTGATATAGGCATCCAGCTGGATCTCGGACTCATCGATTCCCTTCGGTTCCAGGAGTTCATACCGGAAAAATGTCTTTGCCGTTATCATGTACTGTACATAGTCCAGCCAGTCCTTTGGGAACAGCTCTTCCAGTTCCTGTCGATCCTCCTGGAAATGAAATACATGATCCAGAAGCTGCCAGATCTTCTGATCCATATAATAATGCGACATCAGGTAAGCCAGCAGCCGTTCCCGTACCTCCAGTGCCGTATCCAGCGCTACACATAACGGATCATCCAGAAGCTCCTGCCAGGCTGCCGGATCATTTCTGGTATCTGCATACCAGTAGACCTGTTCTACCCGTTCCAGCCAGAGATCGATATCGTCCTTCGGCTTTTCTTCCACTTCACCCTCTGTATCCTGCGGATGCAGGATCTGATCGCTGATCTGTTCATACGCCTGACGCAGACGCATAAATCCCTCCGCATCATCCTCCGGATTCGTATCCTTCAGCCGTTCATGATAGTGCTCCTTCACAACCTCGATATCCCCGGTCGGCTCCAGTCCCAGTATCTTCCATGCTAATTGTAGTTCCATATAGCGTCTCCCTTCTCTGACTTTCTATCTAAAAATATACGTTTTTTCTCCTGTTTCCCTTATCTACGTTCCTACTATACGCTGTAGCATATCACACTTTTTTCCTTCTGTCGAACGCTCCTCCCATAATTCCCGCAAATAATCGAATCTTCCATGTTACACCATAGGTGAAATGGAGGAACTACGTATGAACAATCATAAAATACATTCAATCTTATCAATTATCCTGCTGTTTAATATCCTTGTGCTGTTAAACTGCGGTTCCGTTCAACTCAATCCGGTGTTTTATCACCATGTTTTCTCAGAACCGATTCCTGCCGGAGCCACACCTCCCGTCGCACAAACCAGACAGCTTACCTACATCCCGGACTACCCTGTGATGATGATCGGAGATTCCCGGACGGTCGGCATGCAGCAGGCACTTAAAAATTCCCAATATGACCTGACACACATCCGCTTTACCGCAAAGGTGGGACAAGGCTACTCCTGGTTCACCGGACAAACCGGACTCACAGAACTGTCTCCGTCCATCCTTGTGTTAAATCTGGGCGTCAACGATCTGGGAAACATCTCTCATTATCAGTCGATCTACACCGACTATGCCGACACCTGCTGGAAGGACTCTCCGATCTATATCGTGTCGGTCAACCCGGTCTGCAGCCCTTGCAGCAGCGTCACGAACCAACAGATCCGCACCTTTAATCAGTCGATGCAGGACTGGATCAACGCCTACAACACCGATGCCGGTGCTTCCCGGATCCGCTACATCGACACCTACTCCTATCTGATCAATACCGGCTTCTCCAGCCCGGACGGTCTGCACTATTCGGCTTCCACCTATACCCATATCTATGAGTATATTCTGGAACAGATCGAAGAACCGATCGGAGACGGAACCGGAAGCTATGTCTATACGGTCTCTTCCTGAGGGAACTTCATATCCCAGGTCCGTCGTACCGCATCCAGTACCCGCATCAGAAATACGGTATCACTGTGTGTCATCTCCGGGCACTCCAGCTTCTTCCCTCGAATCGCATGGATACATGCCTGAACCTCGTACTCCAGTCCACTGATCTGATCCGGGCGTTCAACAGTTTCTAACAGATTTCCCGTCTTATCATAGATCCGGTAACATTGGTAATTATTGATATCATCCACCTCGATATATCCCTCTGTACCATAGATTCTTCCCTGTCTCTCGGTGGCAGACAGCATAGTGATGTACAGCCCTGCGATTGCTCCGCTGGTGTAAGTCAGATTCACACATTCCTGTGCATCGACACCGGAGTTCATCCGCACCATGGAGGTTGATATGTTATCAATGTCCTTCCCCAGCACGGCCAGTGCAAGTGTAATCGGATATACTCCGATATCCAGCAGGGCACCACCACCCATATCCAGCCGATTGACACGCTCCTTCTCCTTCAGATCGTATCCGATATCTGCCATAACCGATGTCACTTCACCGATCTTTTCATTTTCCAGTTCCCTTTTCAGATAATGCAGCAGCGGCATAAACCGGACCCACATAGCTTCACACAGAAACACCTGATGCATCTCTGCCAGATCAATCAGTGCCTGTGCCTGCTGTTCATTCAATGTAAACGGCTTCTCCAGCAGTACCGGCTTCTCATTTACTATACAGGCTCTTGCCTGCTGGTAATGCAGATGGTTCGGTGCCGCAATGTAGATCATCTCGACATCCGGATCCTCCATCAGAGCATCATAGCTTCCGTAACACTTCTTTGCACCATATTTCTTTCCGAACTCCTGTGCTTTCTCCTCGCTGCGGGAGGCCACTGCATATACCTCTGCCTCCTGCATCTGAACGATCGTATCCGCCATACGACCTGCCATTACTCCTGTTCCCAGTATTCCTATCTTAAATGCCATTGCGCTTCTCCTTCTCTTACCTTTCCCTGTTCTACTGCTTTATCTCACCACACCGGAGATCGTGCCTCCGCCCAGAACCTCATCGCCCTGATAGACTACAACTGCCTGTCCCTTCGTGATCGCCCGCTGTGGTTCCAAGAATTCGATCTGTACCTGTCCCGGTGCCTGCGACTGAACTCTGGCCGGCTGCGCCTGCTGCCGATACCGTACCTTTGCCTGAACAACTTCTCCCTCCGTCTCCATCGGGCGGATCCAGTGGAAGTCCTTTGCTTCTAACGTGGTATGGAACAGATCTTCATTTCTCCCCAGAACGACCTGATTCGTCTCCGGCAGGATATCTACGACATATAACGGTTCCTTTGCCGGAATTCCAAGTCCCTTTCGCTGACCGATTGTATAACGGTAGTAGCCCTGATGCGTTCCCAGTACCTGTCCCTGCCGGTCGACAAAGTCGCCTGCATCAATGTGTACCTGATAGCGTTCTTCCATAAAATGCTTATAGTCTCCATCCGGCACAAAGCAGATATCCTGACTGTCCCGTTTATGGGAATTGATAAATCCATGGGCTTCGGCAATCTCCCGCACAGCCTCCTTCGTCAGTTTCCCCAGTGGGAATCTCGTATGCGCAAGCTGTTCCTGTGTCAGAGAGTATAACACATAGCTCTGATCCTTCGAGGCATCCACCGCCCGCAGCAGATGATAGATACCATCCTTCTCCTCGATCCGGACATAATGTCCGGTCACGATCACATCACAGTCCAACTCCTGCGCTGTCCGATACAGGTGCTCAAACTTCAGATGGCGGTTACATTCGATACACGGATTCGGCGTTTCGCCCTTTAGATAGCTGTCTACAAAGGGATCCATGACCTTTTCCTTAAAGTCATCTTTAAAATTCACAACATAATAAGGGATTCCAATCCGGAAGGCTACACTTCTGGCATCCTCGATATCATCTAAGGAGCAGCAGGTCTTCTCTCTTGAAATCCCTATATCATCATTATCATACAGCTTCATGGTGACGCCGATACAGTCATAGCCCCGCTCCTTCATCAGAAGTGCAGCTACGGAAGAATCAACGCCACCACTCATTGCTATTAATGCTTTTTTGTTCATACGAAATTCACCTTTACTGTTATAGTCTTATGCCCTTTATTATAAGCGAATTTCGATATAAACGCCACCTTTTTTAATTGTTCTTTCGTTTTATCCCTACTTTTATGAATGCTTGCCTAGAATACAGGCACCACTGCATTTCCATACGTATCCTCGATGAACTGACGAACATCATCGCTTAATACTGCATTTACCAATGCCTTTGTCTTATCTGTATTCTCATTGCCTTCCTTTACAGCGATTACATTTGCGTAAGTATCTGCTGCCAGTGAGTCGGAAGCCTCTACAGCGATGGCATCTGCTACATCCAGACCGCCTTCCTTTGCATAGTTACCGTTGATGCAGGCGATGTCTACGTCCGGCAGTGACCGTACAATCTGTGCAGCCTCAATCTCCTGAATCTGCAGGTTCTTTGGATTCTCTTCGATATCCAGTACCGTTGCATCCAGACCAACGCCATCCTTTAACTTGATCAGCCCCTGTGCCTCTAACAGCAGCAGTGCTCTTGCTTCATTGGTTGTATCATTTGGTACTGCTACGGTTGCTCCGTCCTGTAGGTCATCCAGGGAATCTGTCTTACCTGCATAGATGGCAAATGGCTCGAAGTGAACGGCTGCCACAGATACCAAGTGGGTATTATTCTCTTCGTTGAAGTTATCGAGGTATGGCTGATGCTGGAAGAAGTTTGCATCCAGATCTCCATCCTCCAGTGCGGTATTTGGCAGAACGTAGTCATTGTACTCTACGATCTCCAGTGTATAGCCTTCGTCTGCCAATGTCTGCTTTACATGCTCCAGGATCTCTGCGTGCGGAGTTACACTGGCTCCTACCTTGATCACCTTGTCCTCGTCGCCTGCTGCTTCGGTCGTAGTGTCTGCCTCGGTTGCTTCTGTATCGGAAGCGGTATCGCCTGCTGCGTTGGATGAGCAGCCGGTCAGACTAAATGCTCCTAAGGTTAATGCTGCAAGTGCAACCGTTGCGATTGTCTTCTTAAATGTCTTTTTCATATCCTTCTATCTCCTTTTCTCTAATTACGGATTCGTTTATCCGTTTTATTTACAATAAACATGCCCAGCTCCTGGAATACCTGTACGATTACTACCAGTACAAATACCGTTGCCCACATGATATTGACCTTGTAACGATAATAGCCATAGTTGATTGCGATTGCTCCGAGTCCGCCGCCACCGGTAAAGCCGGCCATAGCGGAATATCCTAAAATAGTTGCAAATGCGATCGTACAGCCTACCATCAGAGATGGCTTTGCCTCCGGCAGCAGAACCTTCACAATGATCTGAAACGGACTGGAGCCCATGGCCTGTGCAGCCTCGATCACACCTTGATCAACTTCCTTTAAGGAAGACTCAACCATACGTGCGATAAATGGGATCGCCGCAGCGATCAATGGTACTACCGTAGCGTTGATACCGATCGTGGTTCCGATGATCCATCTAGTAAACGGAAGAATCGCGATCAGCAATATAATAAACGGAACGGATCTGGTCAGATTCACCAGAACCCCCAGTATAACATTTACCGGCTTACATCGGCAGATTCCGTTTTTATCTGTTACAAACAAAAGCACGCCCAACGGGATTCCTACTATATAAGAGACTATCATGGATACCAGTACCATATAGAGGGTTTCTAATGAACCTTTCCAAAGAAGGGCCGCTAACTGACTAAATTCCATTTTCATCACTCTCCTCTTCGTAATGAACTCCGATCGAGTCCAGATATTCCTTCGCTTTTGTAAGCACCTGCGGATCTGTCGGAATCTCTAAGAGCATCTGTCCGTAGGCCCTGCCACCGATGTCCTCCGTACTGGCTCCCAGTATATTTACCGGTGCCTGACACTTCATAACCAGATTCGCTACGATCGGTTCTGTCGATGCCTGACCGCCAAAAGCTAACCGGAAGACCTTTCCACTATAGTTTCTGGCATCATAGCTTTGCTTCGGATAAATCATCTCCTGTGCGATCACAGTTTTCGGCGAAAGGAATACCTCCTGTACGCTTCCCTGCTCTATGATCTGTCCCTCGTGAAGAACTGCCACCTGTGTACAAATCTTCTCAACCACCTTCATCTCATGGGTAATTACGATGATCGTAACGCCCAGTCGTTCATTAATCTCCTTTAGCAGTTCCAGAATCGAGTTCGTGGTATTCGGATCCAATGCACTGGTTGCCTCATCGCAAAGCAGATACTTTGGTTCGGTTGCCAGTGCCCGGGCAATGGCGACTCTCTGCTTCTGACCACCGGAAAGCTGTGCCGGATAGTTGCCCATCCGTTCGGATAAGCCTACCAGCTTCAGCAGTTCTACCGCCCGTTCCTTTGCCTGCTGTGCCGGAACTCCGGCAATCTCCAGCGGATAACAGACATTCTTTAATGCGGTACGCTGTGCCAGAAGATTGAAGGACTGGAATACCATACCGATCTTCTGTCGTTCCTTTCTCAGCTTCCCTGCGGATAATCCGGTCAGTTCCGTATCATCCAGATATACCTTTCCTTCCGTCGGCCGCTCCAGCAGGTTCATACATCGTACCAATGTCGACTTTCCCGCACCGGAGGAACCGATGATTCCATATATGCTTCCATCCTCGATCGATAGATCAATCTGCTTTAATGCTTCTACCTTTCGCTTCTTCAGATAGAAGGTTTTGCTGACCTGTTCCAGACGAATCATAATTTCCTTCCTTTCCTACACTCCCTGTCAACGGGTTCCAAATAAAAAAGCAGGTGCTGTATCTGCACCCGCTTGCTTATGTCTACTATTCTGATATGATTTATCATCATTCAGAAGCACCAAACGGGACAGCCGCTATCCAACGCATCTCCATGCCGCAGGAACAGCATGACATGCCATGATGTATTCTATCCATAATTGTGATTGTCATTCCTGTTCTCATAGAAGCTACCCCTTTCTCGTCTTGTTCTTTTCTGGTTCTTTCTCTTTCGATGTTCCCTATTATAACAACCTTATCTGAAAAGTGTTAATACTCATAACCTATGGTTCGCTATAGTTTTCTTCTATAGCAGATCGTTTTCTGCTCTTAATTATCCATGCCATCATATAGATCACAACCGCCAGCAGACTGATTTCAATTCCGAGCCTTTTCCCCGGTGCGGCAAATGTAAGCCTTACTTCATGTCGGCCTGCTTCCAGTCCGGCTCCGGCAAATGCCAGATTCACCCGCTGCAACGGTGTCTCGACTCCGTCTACATAGAGCTTCATTCCGTTCTGCAACGGTATAGAAGTGACCAGATACCCCGGCTTCTGAAGTGTCACGCTACCCGATAGCAGTTCTTTTTCCTCAGATGCCCTTCCAAGTTCCCCGGTCATCCACTCCGGTACCTCTTCCGACTGCAACGGTGTAAGTGTCTGATACTGCTTCTCCTGAAGAAGTCGTTCAGAGCAGGAATACCACCGAATATTCCGGATCAGATACTCCCCCTTCTGAAATGTCACCTGAAGCTCAGAAAGCGGCTGTCCCTCCGCGCCGGTCAACGGATAACGAAACTGCGTATTTCCATTCGGATAGGCTGCGCTGCTGCCGGACAGCTTATTCCGCACACCGTTGATGTCGATCACCACTGCCCGCTTTCCCAGTCGTTCCACATCGAACTGCAGCATAAGAATCTCTCCCTGCGCCTGCGGTTCCTGCAGCTTCCAGTTCACAGTGACCTCCTTCCGCACCTGTATACTATAGCTTCCATTCCCCTGATCTTCGATGATGATTCCCTTTGGCAGATCTACCTCCTCGAGTGAAAGCCCAGACAACTCGGTAATCTCCCGATGTGCGTCTGCTTCGAGTGCTTCCTTCCATCCCTCTGCCTGCACATCTGCCTCTTCGTTCACACGGTCCGGAAGTTCTTCCAAAACGGTCCGTTTCATCAGCAGTTCCAGCTTTCCCATCGCATCCATATTCCGGAAGGCCGCCTCATCAATGAGCGTTTGTTCATTTTCATCGACTACATATGCCATTGGGAGAACATTTTTATTCTCCCCCAGTACCCGGTCGCCCTGTTCGGCGATCTCTTCATACCCATTCGGAAGGGTTCCCTGCTCTGCCTCCAGATACCGTACCCCCATGAACTGAAACAAAAATGGATTCTGTTCTGTCAGGATCGCCACGCGGTTATTGATCCGGATCGGTGTCTGAAGAACGTCATAATATACCTGACTGTAGTCCTGATTCGTAACAGATGAATACATCGTACTTCTCTGACCGGTCCCCTGTATCAGGCGGTTGCCTGTATTAAGCGGCTCATATAGGGATTCTGTCCGATAGAAGGAGTCTTCCGCCACCTCCCAGTTGTCAGCCTGCTTCTGCCAGTCCTCCATCGCCACTGCAGTCTCCTCGGTTACATACTCCTCCGCCTGAGAGGTATGGATATAGATCAGACAGGGTACCAGAACCATCAGTGCATAGCCGATCTTCCAGTTCTGCCACTTTCGAAGACTTATTATCAAAAGTGCCAGAATCGCCACATCCAGATACATATCCGCCTTAATCCGATATCCAAACAGCACACCGGCGATCAATACCGCGCCAAAGATCACCAAAAACGGCCATAACCTCCACCGCTTCTCCTGCTGATAGTATGCCTGAAGGATCCGCATGCAGTGAAGCAGAATTAACGGTAAAAACGGAACCATGATCTTTCCTCTGGCATAGAGTGTTCCATTTAACAGATACGCGGAGGCTCCCAGAACGGTCACCAGAAGCAGCAGGATGCTATGCCGCCGATAGTTCTTATCCGCTATCCCGATCAGCAACAGATACAGACACAGAATGGAAAGTCCGATTCCGTATCCGCTATACAGGACAAACTCGATGTGCGGGGTCCAGACGCTTAAGCTCTCTGTCAGGCTGCCGGAGCTTCTCCGATGCTCCAGAATCACCAGTCCTGTAGGCAAAAGCAATGCAGCCGCCATCCCGATCCCGGCTGCCGTCTGCCATAGAAACGGGCGCAAAAACTGCCGCCCCGCCTTTTCATGCCAGTACCAGGCAAGCACCAGAAGGATCGGCAGGATATAAAAGAAGCTGTGAAGCAGCATTAGGCATAGGAACGGTGCCAGCCACTGCTCTCTGTGCCTGTATATCATCCACAGGGCAAGCATCAGATATGGCATAAAGTTCACGAACATAAGCTGTCTATGTGTCTGAAAGAAGCAGTTCGCTGTCATAAACAGCATACTTCCGATATAAGCAAATGCCCGGCTGTCCAGTTCTTCCCTCAGCCACTGATAGCAGAGCAAAACCGCTGCCAGATAGCCTGCCAGCGTATAGCCGATTATAATATTCATCATAGGAACCCGGGGCAGAAGACACCCCAGAAGAATATCCGGTCTCAGATACCCATAGTACGCGAACTGGAATCCATTGCTTCCCCCTCCCAGAGTGATCCAGTCCGGCAACAGTGTATGCTGCTCCAGACAGGCTGTCCGGATCGTCTCTGCCAAGGCTACATGCTGGCTGAACCAGTCGGTAGAGGAACCGTAAACCACACCACCCGGCATCACCATCATAATCAGAATTCCAAAGCAAATCACCAGTAGCAGCGGAAAGAACCACCGCTTATATATTACAGACTTCATACTTACTCCCTATCTCTATTCCTTATATCTTCTTCTCTGTAAACATCAGAAGGAAGCTGACAAACAGCAAACCACAGGATATCCATATCATATGGAGTCCGAAGTGCTGAGATAGATTTCCACCGATTCCGGCACCGACTGCGAAGAGCAGGATGATCCCAAAGTAATAAAGTGCCTGTCTTAACTGTTCCGGCTTATGCTCCCGTATAAACAGGGAAAATGCCGCTGTTCCGCTCCGCAGATTGCCGATGCACATGGTGCTGGCATAGGAGTAGCCATCCACCTTCCGGAAGGTCTGTACCTGCATGGCGCAGGCGAAGGATACTAAAACGGTGGCTAACAGATTCATGCTTACCGGCATGAAGCCTACTGCAAATAAGATCACCATTTCTAACAGAAGGATTCCCTGTCTCCAGTGAAGCCGCTTTGCATAGCGAAAGCGGTTCTGAATCTGCTCTGCACAGAATACGCCCGCCGCAAAGGCAAACAATGGGATCAGGTACCGTAACCCCTCCTGCCACTGTCCGGTCATAAAGTGCTGACTCATCAGCACGACGTTTCCTGTCTGTGCATTTGAGAATACTTCCCCCCGCGTGTTGTAGGTATAGGCGTCCTGAAAACCGCCGGATAACGCGAGGAATGCACTATTGATGAAGGCTTCTGACATCTGTCGTTCTTTTTTCTTTTTCTGCATGTATCTTCACTCCACTTCGTATGTGTCTGATTGGTTTACATCATATTGCATTTTAGATACATAACATATGACTGTCAAGTAAACATTCATCTTTTATTCATTTATTACTATAGGCAGCAGGCATACAGTTCGCACGACTCGCTCCGCTTTCTACTCCTCACACGCACCTTTTCGCTCCAGCTCCTGCGCAAACTCGCCTCTTCGAGGCTCAGACATGCGCCCGCTGTCGCTGCTCGCGTGTTCGTCCTTACGAAAGCTCCACTGTTTGTCCTTGCGAATCTGTATGCTCTGACTGCCTCTGTATCCTCTGTGTTACATGCCTTATCTTATATTCTCTCTATGCTCTTGTTCTGTCTTTTCATGCTCGGTCTTTTCATGCTCTGACCTCGTGTGTATTTCATCAGACAATGATATAAGATAATGCTATATAGATCCCTGTACTCACCAGAATACTGAGGAGGGTGTTTTTTCTCCAGATGTGGATACCGGCACAACAGGCGACAGCGATGATCTCCCGGATTCCTTTTCCACTAAAGTCGGTAGTGATGTCACGCACGCAGTATATGACAAGAACTGCCATGATCGCAGATGGCAGGACGCGTCCAAGATACCGGATCTTCTTTGGTACTTCCCGTTTGCGGCCCAGCAGTGTAAATGGCAGTGCCCGCATGAGAAGGGTACAGGCAGCCGCTACAAGAATGGCAATCAGTGTCATTTTCTCATTCATGGTTTGTTCCCTCCTCCGGTTCGATTTTTTTCTGAAGGATCAATAACAGGCCGGATACCAGTATCAGTGCCGGAAGCATAAAGCGGTCTGCGCCGATGAGAAACAGAAGAAGCAGACCACAGCCGCCTCCTATGAGTGCAGGCAGGTGCATTTTCGTGGAACGCCACTGGTCAATCAGGATGGTTACGAATAGGGCAGTCATGCAGAAGTCGATGCCTTCGATCTGAATGGGGATCAACTGACCGAGAATCCCCCCCAGAACTGCCCCGATCATCCAAGAGCTTCGACAGAATATCGCAACCAGAAACATGATGTCTCTGCGCTGCTTATCGGATAGTTTTGATGTAAGTGATTTTCCTTCTGTATCATGTGGATCCCGTTCTGTCGTCGACAGCATGGAGCAGTTGATCGCATAGGTTTCATCGGTCATGGTGCAGATCATGTATGGATACCGCTTTCCCATGTGTCGAAAGTCATCGACAAAGGTCAGTCCGTAAAAGAACTGCCGGCTATTCATGAATAATGCGGTTAATGCGACTGTCAGTATGGAAGCCCCTGAGCTTAAGAAGGTTGCGAGTACAAACTGAAAGGCCCCTGTATAAACCGTAAAACTGGTTAACAGCGACCATAGATACGAATAGCCTGCCTCCTGCATGACCAGACCGTATGCCATGCTGACAAAGAGATAGCTGCCCATGATGGGCAGGGATTTCGTAAATGCAGTTTTCCATGTTGACTTTTCCATATAGCTTGACTGATCCTTCGTTTTTATTATTCCATATTATATCTATGGGATAACTATGGTGTCAAGCAGATATCGTAGAGTAAAATTCCAGTGCAATTAAAATATAACTTTCCAGTGCCTGTTCCATCTGTTTCTTAGAAACATATTCGTCGATACTATGTGCCTGTTCCTCATTTCCGGGTCCAAGACCGATGCATGGGATCCGGTATATACCGTTTATTGCCACACCATTTGTCGAGAACCTCCATGCCGAGTATTCAACCGGTTTTCCGGTTACCTGTTCAACCATTTTCCCTGCCAACCGGCATAATGGCTCCTCTCTTGACATCTTCCATGTCGGGAATTTACAAAGTACATCAAACTTTTTTCCTGTATATGCGGTTTTATAAAAATGCTCCACACCTACTGTTGCCTGATATTTCTGTACCAACGGCAATTCCTGTATTTCTTTTACCGCCAGCTCCGGTGTTTCTCCATACGTCAACCTACGATCAATCATGATTCTACACCGATCCGGAACTGCACATTTCGATGCAGCCTCTGATTCAATCGCAGATATATTCAGGGTGCCTTTTCCCAAAAACTCGTCTTCCGCTAACTGTTGGCTCAAGCCTGTAATCTCACGAATAATTTCTGCCATTCTGGTAACTGCATTTATCCCTAGTTCCGGCATAGCTCCATGTGCACTTTTTCCCATAACTTCTACCGACAGATCAACTCTGCCCCGGTGCCCAAGATTTACTTTCATACCGGTTGGTTCTGTACTAATCACGGCCGTTGGATGCACTTCTTCACCGTTTATGATTTCCTGCCAGCAGAGACCTTCACATTCCTCCTCCAAAGTACTGGCTACCATAACAACACGCACATTTTCTATTCCGATTTCCTTTAGTATCTTTCCTGCATAGACCATAGCTGCCAGTCCGGCTTTTTGGTCACAGCTTCCCCGACCGTATATATATTCTTCATCTTCTTTTCCCATATAAGGATCAAATGACCACTGTTCCAAAACCCCTGTATCTACAGTATCTATATGAGCATCAAACGCCAGAACCTGATCGGCATCTTCTCTTCCTATCGTTCCGATGCAGTTTCCCATCTCATCAACCTTGACCGTATCAAATCCGCAGTCTTCCATTTCCCTCTGTATCCTTCTGATGACCGCTCCTTCGATTCCATCCTGTGAGGGAATCGCCACGATATCCCTGAGAAATCGATACATATTTTCTTTTTCTGTTTGCACTTTACTATGTATTGTTAAATCTGATATCATGGCATTTCCTCCTTATAATTATCCCTTTGATTTTATCGTATGCAGTTTTCTGCTTGCACTGGATAATATTTCATATCCGGTTTCCGTAACCAGTACATTTTCCTCAATATCAAAACAGCCCAATGCCTGATCTACATATCCGGGTTCCACTGTTACAATCATACCTGCCTGCAGCACAGAGCTGTCACATCTGGCATGTGAAGGTGGTTCTGTAAGCTGTAATCCAACTCCGTGACCGGCTCTTCCGCATTCAAAGCTCCACGGCAATCCTGCCTTGATAAATTCTTCTGCGCAGGTATTATATACATCTTCTACCTTTACACCCGGCTTGATCTTAGCGATTCCCTTTAATGTAATTTCATGAATCAGATCCTGAAGCCGATTCTGCTCCGCACTTGCTCCGCCTACAACGCCTGCCCGGCAGAAGTCGGTCCAGTAGCCAAGATACTTTGCTCCGGCATCAATCCATACCATATCCCCCTTATTGATCGTCTTATCCGTTGGTCGCGCACTGATTCTCTCATAATTTCCCTCTCCGGATATAACGATAATAAATCCCGGAAGTTCAGCACCTTCTTCTTCCATAATCGCTACAAACTTCTGTGCTACTTCCTTTTCTGTCATTCCCTCTTCAATCTCGTCAAATACTCGATCAAAGGATCTGCTGGCGATGTCATTTACCTTTCGCATACACTCTATCTCAAATGGCAGCTTTATCATTCTCAGCTCCCATATCAGACTGGAGGCATCCACAAATTCTGCTTCCGGCAGTTTGTTCTTGATTGCCATGTAATCATTGAATGCCAGATCCATTCTCTGCTCATAGCCCAGCTCCCAGCCTACCTTTCCATGATCCATTCCCAGTTCTTTCATGATGTCGACTACGCCATCAACCGGTGCTCCCATGATTTCATGGAATGTCCGCACGTCCCTAACTGCCGATCTCGATTCAGCCTCAGGGCCTGCAAAATCCTGTACATAAATAACCGGATCCTTCTCCACCGGTATAAACACAAATACCGTTCTGGTAAATGTTGCCCAGTCAGCCAGCTTTCGAAAGCCTGTAAAATAGAAGTGATTACATGCAGATGTTACAACCATACCCGACATGTTTTCTCTTTTTAACAGTGCCTGTGCATTTTTGATTTTCTGCTGCATTTCCGCATACGGAAAGTCCAGATACTTTGGTGCTCCTGCTTCATTCATAGTATTACCTTCTTTCTTCTATCATTTTTATAAATTTGTTCCAATAAAGTCTTTTACCATCTGGCTTCTCGGATACTCAAATATTTGTTCCGGAGTTCCATACTCTATCACCTGTCCATTTGCCATAAACAGGATTTTATCCGCCACCTGTCTGGCAAAATTCATCTCATGCGTTACAACAATCATTGTCATTCCTGTTTCTGCCAGATCCCGCATAACCTTCAATACCTCTTGTACCATCTGTGGATCCAAGGCAGATGTCGGTTCGTCAAAAAGCATAATTTCCGGTTCCATACACAGAGCCCGGGCAATCGCTACTCTTTGCTTCTGTCCTCCGGATAACTGTGCCGGATACGCATCTATTTTATCCAGCAGCCCGACCTTGTCCAACAGCTCTTTTGCCCGACTGATTGCCACCTCCTTTGCTTCCTTCTTTACATGTACCGGTGCATCGATTATATTTTCAAGAACCGTCATATGTGAAAACAGGTTAAAATCCTGAAAAACCATACCCATTTTTAACAGTTCCTGCTTTGCATCCTTTGACTTTTTGTGTGCAATCGGTACTCCGTTTACCAGCACATATCCGTAACTTGGCGTCTCCAGATTATTCAAACATCGGATAAAGGTAGATTTTCCCGCTCCGGATGGTCCGATAATGCACACAACTTCACCTTTAAAGAAATCAATTGTGATTCCGGACAAGACTTCTGTATTCTTAAAATGCTTATCCAGAGATCGCACTTCTATGATAGCTTCTTGTTTTTCATTCATATTCATGCCCTCCTTAATATTTCTTTGTCTTCTTCTCCAACGATGAAAATAACTTTTTCATTAAGAAGATCAATGCATAATAGAATACTGCGGCGATCAAGAATGACTCTGCCGGTCGGAAAGTTGCCGCCCGAACCAACTGAGATACCCGCATCAGTTCCTCCAGTGCTATACAAGATACCAATGACGTATCTTTCATAATCAGAACTGCAAAACTACTGATTGACGGAAGGATCACACGGATCGTCTGTGGAAGAATCACTCGAAACATCATCTGCGGATAGCTATAACCCAACGCCTTTGCTGCATCAAACTGTCCTTTTGGTATTCCGATAATACCGCCTCGTATGGTTTCTCCAAAGTTTGCTCCTACGTTCAAGCTCAGTGCAAGAATACCTGACATCGTAGCACTCAGTACAATATTAATCTCCGGTAACGTATAGTAAATGAAGATAATCTGTAACAGTAACGGTGTCCCCTGAAACACGCTAATATATACTTGCGCTATTATATTTAGTGGCTTAAACTTCACTGTTCGCATAATTGCCAAAATGATTCCAATAACCAGTCCCAAAAGAATCGCACAGACGCCCAATTCGATCGTTGTTCCAAATCCCTTTATGTACCATGGCAAATATGTCTTTATCATTTCCATATCCATATGAGACACCTCCTGCTACTTAGACTTATTCAGCATATATATCTACGCCAAACCACTTAACCGATAACTCAGACAAAGTTCCGTCCTCTTTCATCTCTTTCAATACATCATTTACTGCTTCCCTAAGCTGGTCATTTCCCTTATCAAATACAACACCTGCATCATGACCTTCCAGTGGATCATCTACTACACGCAGACCGTCCTGAAGCTGTGCATAATAATATGCTGTCGGACTCTCCATAACGGCACAATCCAGTCGGCCGGTAGAGATATCCTGCAGTTCGTCTGTAACTGCGTTGTACTGTGAGACATCTGCTTCATCGACACCATCCATCTCCGTTAATGTAATGTAGTTCGCACTACCGGTCTGACATCCCACCAGTTTACCCGGCAAATCGGAAATTCCATTAATCTCTGTATTATCCTTTCCGGTAATAATCAACTCCTCCAATACATAATATGGATCCGAGAAGTCCATCGTCTTCTCCCGTTCCTCTGTAATACAAATAACAGAAATAACTGCATCGTATTTTTTACTTGACAATCCGAGAAGCAATCCATCCCAGTCGGTCGGAACCCATTCGATCTCCAGACCTAACCGGGAAGCGATTTCATTTCCCATATCAATATCGAACCCAACCAGTTCATTCGATTCATCTCTGTATTCCATAGGTGGCATCGTATCATCTACTCCAACCTTTAGAACACCATCTGTTATCAGGTTATATTCATTTGCTGCTGTCGCCTCCTGACTCTCACTGCCTGCTGCTGTTGTATCATCTCCAGCTCCTGTTGTACTGCCTTGATTACCGCAACCTGCTAATAATGCCATAACCATTGTCGTTGCTACTAGTAATGCGATTCCTTTTTTCCTCATAAGTGCTCCTTTCTGGTAGATCCTTTTGCTACCTTTCCAGTTTATTTATTTCAACCTGATTCTTAATAAATCAGACAGAAATCATAACCTTTCTAATATAACAAAAGAGCAAAGGTAGCCTTTTTAAGCACCTTTGCTCTTTTGTTCGACATTATCGAATATCGTTTGTTATTATCAAGTTGCGATTATAGTACCATATTGATTATTAATTATCAATATCCAATTTTTTACAAAAACAACTCTTCTTTTCTGCGGTTCATTGTGTATTCTACACAATTTTTAATTATTATCACACTTTGTTTGACATTATCGAACTCCGTATGATATTATTGTTTTACTATTTATATGGAGGTATTTATTATGGCTGACTGCAAACCAATTCAATCCGTAGTTCGTGCTTCCCAGATCATAGACTGTTTTTCCGAATCCCGTCCGGAGCTGGGGCTGGCTGATTTTTGTTCCTTACTTTCTTTAAATAAAAGCACAATATATGGAATTGTAAAAACTCTGGAACATGAAAAGTATCTTATTTATAATCCTTCCTCTCGCAAGTACCGCCTGGGGATAAAATTCGTTACAAAGGGATTATACGCTATCACCGCATTGAATACCGTTTCTATTGTTTCCCCTTATTTAATGAAACTAAATACAAAATATCAGGAAACTGCTAATTTTGTATTGTACGAAAACGAAACCTTATACTGTATCTATGCCCTCGGATCCAGTTTTCTGACCTCAATGAAGACAGAGATTGGTTCAGAACTTCCGTTACTGGCATCGGCTTCCGGCAAAGCTGTCCTTGCTACTATGGATGATGATACTGTTTGTTCCTTCATTGCAGGCAAACCATTTTTAATGTATACCCCTCATTCTGTCCAGACCAAGGATGCCCTGCTTGAACAACTAAAAACCATCCGCCAATGCGGTTATGCGATAGAAAACGAAGAAATTGACCTAGGTATCCAAAGTATCAGCGTAGCGATCCGCAATTCTGAAAAAGTAATCGGCACCATCAGTCTGACCGGACCGGTCAATCATATGAAACAAATCCATGATGAGCTTACAACTGATATCATGATTTGCGGCAAAAAAATATCAAGTACACTGGGCTGTACGCTTCCCGGTTAACAAATTTATACATTTCATATATAAAGAAAGGAGTTTTACTATGGAACTTATGAAGCTTGCTTTACATCATTCAAATACTTCTGCCTGTGACTTATCTATGTTCTCCCAGGCGGAAGCAGACACGATTCTACACTTTCACCAGAGTTTTCCTATGTACCACGCAACTCCGCTAATCTCCCTTACAGACACTGCTGCTATACTGGGGTTGAACGCTTTATGGGTAAAAGATGAATCTTATCGTTTCGGCCTTCATGCATTTAAAGCTCTTGGGGGCACTTATGCAATTGCCAAGTATTTGTCCAATTATCTGAATATTCCTATGTCGGAACTCACCTATGAAATATTGACCTCACCCTCTGTTCACGAACGCATCCAGAATCTGACCTTCATTACAGCTACAGACGGAAATCATGGTCGCGGAATCGCATGGACCGCTAAGCAATTAGGGGTACATGCCGTTGTTTATATGCCTTATGGTTCCTCTCCGGAGCGTTTGGAAAACATTCGAAAAGAAGGCGCAGATGCCGAAATTACCGATATGAACTATGACGACACCGTCCGCTACGCCAGCCGGGAGGCCGACAAAAATGGCTGGATCCTTATGCAGGATACCTCTTGGACAGGTTATGAGGAGCTGCCCGGATTCATTATACAGGGATATATGACTATGTCCCATGAAACCCACCACCAGCTTTCAACCAAACCTACACATATATTTATTCAAGCCGGTGTCGGTTCACTGGCTTCTTCCGTATGTGGCTATTTTAAAGCCCTTTATGGCAAAGATTGTCCAAAGCTTATCGTTGTGGAAGCCCAAAAGGCAGACTGCCTTTATCAGAGCTTTCTACATAACAGTCCTCAGCCAACCTGTGTCACCGGCGACCTGAATACAATAATGGCCGGTCTTGCCTGTGGTGAACCCTGCTCAATCGGTCTATCTGTTCTGGACGCCTGTGCAGATGCATTTATTTCCGCTCCCGACTACATTAGTGCAAATGGTATGCGCCTATTGGGAAATCCGGCCGGAAACGACTCTCGAATCATATCCGGTGAAAGTGGAGCTGTCTGTGCCGGTGTTGTCTATGAATTATATCGCAACCCTTCCTATCAATCATTTTTAACCCAGCTTGAACTGGATGCTCATTCATCGGTTCTTTGCTTTAGTACAGAAGGTGCCACTGACTTAGCAAACTATCGAAAAATCACATGGGAGGGTGCTTACCACGCATAAAATGCAGATGAAACCAAACAGGCATGTGCTCATTTACGCACATGCCTGTTTTGCCTGTCTATAGATCGCTTCCGCTAAGATCCGATGTCCTTCTTCGTTCAAATGCTCCTGATCGGTTTCGCTCGGTGTGGCATAGCGGGAGGCTGCCAGAAACTCCACCTGTTCCTCTTCTGCGATTCGCCGGTAGACTGCCTCCAGCTTTCTTGACACCTCTACCGAAGCAGGAGAAAACTCCGGATCATATCCACTCTCCCACACACGTTCACCCAGATGAATCGGGGAGATCAAGAGGATCCGGCTGTTCTCTGCATGGGTGCGGATCTGTCGGATCAGCTTCCGAACACCGCGTCCGATCACCTCTGCCGACGCTCCGTATACCGTTTTGCAGTCATTGGTTCCCAGCATAATAATGATCAGATCGGAGTGTCCACTCGTCTCCAGCACGGCCGGAAGCATCTGACTGCCATTGCGATTATCCCTCAAAGGATCTTCAAATATTGTCGTCCTTCCGCACAGCCCTTCTTCGATTACCCGATATTGGTCAAGTCCCAGCTTCTCATTGAGCAGACTGGTCCAGCGGGTTCCCCACGGATATCTTTTTCCGGATCCCGGTATATATCCATATGTATTTGAATCTCCAAAGCATAATATCTGTTTCATGTTCATCACCTCACAGATAGTATACTATTTAGATAGGAAATAGAAAAATACCGTTATGCTATCACTTGCTATAGGTTTCTCCTATATCGACAAGGTTTGTGATCCACACGCCTTTCTTCACCAGAATATAACCAATCACGACCTTGATCACATCCATGCTCTGGACAATGGCGTAGACGCCCAGAATCGGAATCGTGGTAAAGGAGGATAGCAGGAATGCCAGCGGTACCGGAAGCACCCATGTAAATACACTATCAAATAAGAAGGTGATCACAGTCTTTCCTCCCGACCGCAGGGTAAAATAAAGCACGTTCAAAAATCCCTGTAACGGGAAGTATAAGGCCGTTATCACGATGAACCACTGTCCAAGGTGCCGAACCTCTGACGTCGTATCGTAGAGAGATGGGAATCCTTTAGAACAAAGAACCAGCAGACCGGTAAGCAGCAGGCACATCCCGCCGGTAAACCACATTAGTTTCATGGAGTTTTGCTTTGCTTCCCGGAACTTTGACGCTCCCAGATACTGTCCGATGATGATTCCGACTGCGTTTCCCATCGCCACAAAAACAACATTCAGCAGATTGCAGATGGCATTGGATATATTCAGTCCGGCGACAACCTGCAGCCCCCGGATGGAATAGCACTGTGTCAGTGCTGCCATCCCTCCTGCCCACAGAAACTCATTTAAGAAGATCGGGATACCCTTTCGGATCACGACCTGCATCTCTGCTATCGGAATCAGCAGTGTCCGATACAGTCCCCGCAGGAAGGTATGCTCCTTCCGTCTGCAATGCGCCCATAGGATCACCACGAACATCTCTACAAATCGTGCCAGTACCGTCGCGATCGCAGCTCCCCGCACTTCTAAGCGAGGGAATCCCAGCTTTCCATATATCAAACAGTAATTAAACACCACATCGACAAATACGGATATTACGCCCGCTACCATCGGCTTTACACTCTCACCGGTTTCCCGCAAACTACTGGCGTAAACCTGTGTGACTGCAAACGGAACCAGTCCGATCAACATAATATGCAGATACTGCAATCCGTACTCCAGTGTCAATGTCGGATCAATATCTGTAGCGGTTCCGTGCAGATACAAACCGATCAGGGCATCTCCCTTTAACAGAAATACTGCAACACCCGCTATCGTGCAAAGCAGACAGATCCAGAATTTCAGCCGCACAATGTCCTGAAAGCCTTTGGTGTTTCCCTGTCCATAATACTGGGCTCCATAGATACCCGGCCCGGATATTCCTCCGAAAATGGCCAGATTGAATACAAAGATCAACTGCCCCACGATCGAGACTGCTGTCATACTTTCCGTTCCCAGACGCCCTACCATCAGATTATCTACCAGACTGACCGCATTTGTAATGCCGTTCTGGATCATCATCGGCACTGCCAAAAGCAACGCCTTCTTATATACTTCATTGTTATTACTACGCATACTATACCCCTGAATACCTTTATAAATCCCGTATTTCTCTTATGTTCCTTTCATCTATGTGAGATAGGAAACGTAGTATAACACATCTATTTTCAGAATGCAATCACGTGATTTCTGAGATGCAGGATCTTACTCCTGAAATGCACCCTCATATCAATAATAAACAGTTCGATCATATCACTCTGCCCAGATTCGTCCGGCTGACTCTGTGAAACTTTCCCACAAAGTCTGACAGTTCCATATAGAACTGACCATAGGTATCATCCGAAGAAATATGGATCCCGCTGCCGGTCCGCGTCTTCTCTCCGTTTTCTTCATACTGCAGAGAAAAGGTACTATATGGATTCCGCATCAGTACATACTTCCTTCCATTGATTTCCTTTGCACCCATCACTGTATATGCATGTCCACCATTCAGACCGTCGGCACTTCCGGCATCCCCATCGGAACCTGCATTATACACATAGCCCTGCTTTCTGGCATCCAGCAGCTCCTGAAAGAACGCATCCGGATCTGCCGTATCGACAGGTTCCGAAGAAACGCCTACCAGACGCTCCAGAAACTGACCACCCTCTCCATACCACAGAGACTGATACCCTGTTGCCCGATCTCTTCCGACAAATGCACATGCTTTCTCTATCATCTGCATCCAAAGTGCACCGGAGGATAACGCATCTGCCCCCGCGATCCGCGGAATCTCTTTGTTCACACGCACATAGATTGGCCGCAGTTCTCTGCGCTCTACCTCAAACTCTTCGATGTCATCCAATTCCTCTATCTGCTCCAGCTCATCGGATGCTGTCTGTGTCTCCTGCCCGCTACTCTGCGGCGTCTCCTGCTGTTCTACCTTCTGCCATTCGTACAGACGCACAACTACCGTTTCTCCTTCATCGACAATACAGCTTTTTAAGAGTTCCGGACTATACTCCACCAGTCCTGCTGTACTCGCCATCATATAACAGTTTGACACCAGCCGTTGTTTTAGGTCATTTATCGTCGGCTCATGTGCAAATAGCGGAGTACTCTTCTGATTGCTCCAGTAGGTTACGCTCCGCAGTGCGGCGGTACGAGTTCCACCTCTTGCCACTTTTCCGGTCTCTTCCGGTCGCTGCCTTGAGAAGTCCCGGATCTGAGCCCCTTCCGGAATCACCAGAGTTCCATTTGTCATATGGTCAAAGTACCGTTTTACCGATTCCAGTGCAGCCCGCTCCTCTAAATGGTCTTCCGGCACGGTTTCCAATGCCTGCTTTACCTCTTTGATCGCCGCCTGTAAACGATTCCGTTCCTCTGTATATCCCACCCGATATCGGTTTCCCTGAATATACTGACGAACCGCATGCTGTACCTGCGTGGATCCACCTGCACGCTCCAGCTCCCGCTCAAGCTCTGCCAGACGCTCTCTTGACCGATAGCTCTTTTGATCGGAATGTGTCGTAATCGCCTCCATGCGGCTGCGTCTGCTCTCCTGTACGCCTCGCTCACCGGATATGCGCATCCCGATTTCCTCTCGTACTCTCCGGTGCTCAAGTCTTTGAATATCTTCATATAATGCCTGATTTTTTTCTGCCAGTTCCGTACCGGCCTCTCCCGCCGCCTTCCGGGATACATAGTCTGCCTCCCGCGTTGCCAGCAGATAATATGCCCGGAATCGCTGTTCCTCTTCCTTCAGGCTCGCCAGTTCCGCCGGATCTGTCTGTGTATCTGCTTCTACTGCCTGTCGCAACTCCGTAATACGCGTATACTCTGCTGCCAACTGATCCACCGCCTGAATCCTTTGCGCCATCGTCAGTTCCTCCGGGCGGTCCATCGATACTGCCTGCTCTTTCTGTTTTTCCTGCAACATCTGCATCTGTGCATCCAGTTGATTCAGCTCCGTATGATACTGCAGCCCCTTCTTTTCCTCCTGTGCAGATACCCGATCATACCACTGCTCCATCTGCTCCCCGGATAGCTTTGCCGCTACCTTCTTATCTCCCAGTATACTCCCGTCCATAGCCACGCGGTTTTGTTCACAGTACACCTGCATACGGGTAGTCAAAAGTGCCAATACCGGCTCCAGCTCCCGCACACGGAAGCTCAGACGACCTGCATCTGTGCCTTCCTCCCGTTTTAAATGCTCCTGTAAATATTGATAATCCTGAACGAGCGTCATATATTCCTTGAAGTTTGTACGTATATGACTGCTTACAAACATCTGTGGCGAAAACCGATAAAGCTCCAGTCTGCGAAGTCGTTTCTCCGTCTCTTCCGCGCCCTCCGCCTGCGGCTCCTGCTCCTTTAGCTCCCGCAACTGATTGTAGATTTCTTCTGTATATGCTGTTGCCTTAGACGTAAGATTCCGTCCTCTTTGTATCCGCTCATTTCTGGCGGTCCGGATTGCTTTTTCTCCCTTAATCGACTTTCGTCCCAGCTTCGCAGTGTCCTGCATTATCGCCATCTGCTCCTGATACAGAATCCGTGAATTCTCTGTTTGTTCCTGATAGTCCTCGCTCTGCTTTAGCTGGCTGTATAACCGTTCCTGATGCACCTCCGGTGCCAGCAGCTCCTGCTCCCGCTCTGTAAATATCGGAGTGTCCCACTGTGCCTGCTGTATTTGCTGTGCTTTTTGCATCTGATTCATATCCATCTGATCCATACGTTTTCCCCCCTATATCGTCTCACTTTCTTCAATCGCAACCATCTGTTCCCCGGTTATAAATATACATTCCTTCTGCGGTTGTCCAAACAGATGATGATATAGCTGCATCGCCTGCGCGGAAGACAAAAGCATATGAATCTTCGTGTCAGGCGTATAGACTGCATTCAGATGCTGCATTGCAGTAATGAATAACCGTACTAAAGTGACAGAATCCCCCTGTCGGATCCAACAGTAGTCTAACCACAGTTCCGCGCTCTGCTCCCGAAACAAAAGAATCCCCTGAAGCTGATGATCGACCATGGACACAAAGCTGGCAGGCCGCTCCCCTAGATATAGCTCAATCGGAAGCTGCATCTGCTCTTCCAACCATTTTCCACAGATCTGTAATTCTCCTGCCGGCAGTTCAGGCAGTGTCCGACTGGTATACTTATTTACATTTTCCCGTAATCCCTTTAGCAGACCATTATTAACAGCCTCCAGAGTCACGATTCCCTCCGGGAATGCCGTCTCCTCCAGTTCATACCCACAGGTGGTCAGAAAGGGCGTCAGCATCTCCTGTCCCCTTCCTTCTGTATAAGAAACGGTCCATCTGACACACCCTGCCTGCCGCGTCTCTTCCAGCCAGTGTTCCACCAGTGTATGTCCCAGCCCCAGTCGTCGAACGGAGGCTTGAATATAAATGCTATATAAAACTGCTGTCGTTCCTTGTCTGCCCCAGCACAAGGTTCCGGCTGCTTCTTCCAGAAATCGAATCCCTATGATACGGATATTGTTTCCTTCCGGATTTCCTTTCTGCCGAACCAGCTCCGAAACCTCATTCGGAAGACATTCCTCCCATTCATTGATTTTTTGAAGATTGACTTGTTCGATCTGCACGCTATTCTCCCATCCTTTTTCCACACTTTCGCTCAGAGTTACTCTGCTTTTCTACACTTTTCCTTTACCAGATACAAGCATCCCGTTCCAGACACCGCCAGCAGCAGCATCAACAAGGAAAGTGGCATATCATCCCCGGTTTTTGGTGTTCCTTTCCCGGTTTCCGATCCGCCTGTCTCTGTACCTGTTGCGGTCGATTCCGTGCTTCCGGTTGTTGCGGTCGACTCCGAATCAGCACTATTTGTTTTCTGCCGACTGGCAATCGCATACTTAGAAAATCCGGTTGTCTCAAATGTAACAGACTGTGTCTTTGCATCATACTTCGCCGGTAAAATCTCATAGGTTCCGTCCTGCTTCTCATGAATTATCACAATCTCTTCTCCATTGATGCCCTGTTCCAACTGCAACGTAATCGTCGCGGGTTGATTCAAGGTTTCCAGCTTCTTGCTCCAAACATCGGCAGAAGATCCTTTATATAGAATCTGATTCAGCTTGATATCCAGATAGGTCGATATCGTATAGCCCTCTGCCTGTTTTTCAAAATTTGAACGCTCGACTGCATTGGGTTCTGCATCTTTTACGGACAGTATCACAGAACCGGAATGGATCTCGCTGCTCCCCAGTGTGATCGTACCATTCTTTACCTTAGAGGAATCTGTATGTACCGCATCCTCCACCCGTTCAAATATTCCGGTTACATGTACATTTGTATCCGGCATAGTATATTCAAAGGTAGACTGATCGCCTCTCGCAGCCAATGTCTCCCCATTTATTACAATGGAGGTTAACTGGTACCCATACTCCGGTTCCAGCTTTAAGATCACCTTACTCCCCGGCAGAATATTTGCCCAGCCACTATTTCTATCCTGCCTTACCTCCGATAATCCTATCGAGTTTCCATCTGCATCCTGAATATCCAGAATCTCCATCGTTCCATGCTTTAATAGCTCCTCTTCTCGCAGTCCCGACTGATTCCTCGGATCGGACTCCCATATAATCGTTCTTGGCACAACGGTAGCCGTCTTGCTTTTTTCTACCTTTATATCATACTGTGCACTCGGTTTGACTACGAACGCCATGGTATCCTTCGTCCCCTCCGGAACCGGGATCTCTGTTCCATTCACAAAAACCTTTCCGATATTTCCGTCACCAAACGCCAGTGTAATCTGAATCAGATTGCTTATTTCTCCGGACGCATATCCCTTTCCTACTCCGGTTATCGTTGGACTCTCATCCCCGATCCTTTCCGCATTAAAATACAGGTTCATGCCACACCCATCATAACTCGCCTGTAGCGCAATCGTATCCGGATAGGACAGTCTTGGAGATGGTCTCTGCTCTCTTTCTATCCTGATATTCAGGCTTCCTGAATATTGATACGCATCTAATGAAACTCGCCGACCGAGAATGACATCCTTTGATTCATTTCCGATCCATAGTTTTATCGTTTCTCCTGTTCCCACTGCGCCGCAGGTTACATACAAATAGTAGTGCTCTGCATTCAGATCTATTCTCTTATCCTGTTCCAGATCAACCTTTATATAATTCCCGGTATCAAGCTGCTCTTCCTGCAATTCTATCTCGATCGTATCCCAATAAACAATACCGTCATTGATTGCCATCGTTTCGTCAAAGTGCAGTGTTACCCAATACTCCTCAGCGGCATAAACAGCTTTCCCAACGGACGGCATAAGCATAACAATACACAGGCAGATACTGATACATAGTTTTAAATGATTACTCATTTGATTTCCCCCTCTTATTCTGTTCTTGTTTTCTTTATCCTTCTATGATGATCTATGTTCTCCCTATTTGTCAATCCATTGGCATCATTCGGTCAAATCATGGCTCAAATGCATCCACTTCTGAATCCAGTTCCGAGTCCAACGCCGGATCCCCGCACGGAACGCCTTCCGTATGCATCGCCCGGTTTACCCACGCCGGAGCCTGACCATCGGCATCCGGTGTTACCTTCATCTGATTGAATACATAGTTTCCTTCTGCATCAAATACCAGTTCTATCCAGCCGGGATTCTCTACCGTACCGCCTACAAACAGGATACTCCTGCCACCATCGTCATTTGTCACCTCGTACCGATAATAGGCTTCTTCCCCGCATTGATCTGTCACATCGATCTTCTCGTCACCAATCACCAGATACAGCCGGTCGCCCTCCACCTCGGCATACTCCTTATCCAAGTGGCCAATCGTAAACCTTGACTCACTGCCATAGTTTTCATATACCACTTCCGTTCCTCCCGCCGTGTGAAACATCTGGCGTACATAATCTGCTGCATGTACGATCGCCGACCGTGTTGCCGGGATCCCAAGGAGCACCGTTACACAGGCCGCTATTCCCGCTACATATCCGATCCACATATAAGATCGTTTTTCTTTTCCTTCCAGTTCGGCTCGCATTTCCTGCTTCCGTTCCTGCTTCATCTTGATTTTATTAAATGTGTTCTGAATCTGACGTTCCATCCCTTATTCCTCCAATCTTCTTTTCAGTTCTGTCTTCCCTCTGCTGATTCGCATCGCAACGGCCGACTCTGACAGTCTCAGAATCTTCGCTACTTCCTTATAGGTATATCCGGCATAAAAGTGCAGATACAAAGGAGCCCTATACTTCTCATCCAGTTCCAGCATCGCCTCCAGCAGTACCTTATCGTCCTCGCAAAAGCCGGAAGGATCTCCCATATAATCCTCTATCTGATCGAATGTAATGCTTTGCCGCACCTTGCCGGCCCGAAGATGGTCCTTGCACATATTTGCAGTTACCGTAAACAAATATGCTTTTTCATGGCTGCTCCGCAGCAGAATATTTTTGGAAAGCAGTTTTAAAAATACTTCCTGTACGATATCCTCTGCTTCCTGCCAGGAACCAACATAGGATACTGCGAATCTATACAGATCATCTGCATATGCATCAAATAATTTCAGTATCTTCTCGTTACTCAACGCTCACGCTCCTCCTTCGTTTTGAGATCTCATATATATAACGATTGACGGGGGCTGTTTCTCACATTTAATAAATATTGACTTTTATTCTTTTCTATAGTACCATCCTCATATAAAGAAATGGGTTTTGGTCTGGTAAGCAATTATTTGCTGAGAGAGTTGCTCGTTTCTTTTTTTATATCTACTATGTCATACAAATACATTTTCCCATCATTTGAATGGCGAATCAGCATAGAAGCATGAAAAATATTATACCTTTCTATTTCTCCATCATTTCCATATACCGGAAGGGCAAATCTTGAATCATATCTATACCACCCATTTTTTGCATCTCTTTTATGTTTATCTTCTTGATTTTTTCGGAAATGTTTTCCTACAGAAATTTCTATCATTTCCGGCAATCCTGTTGCAGCATTTGCTTTTGCCTTTGCATTTGTACCTCTAAGATTATTGGTATATTTTGAACCAGTATATTCCTTTGGCAAATCAGATCCCATATAGATAACATCTCTCGTTTCAGCAATTGTATAAAAATCGCCGACATATTTCTTTAAATACTCCCTTACCTCTTTCCAATTTACCGAACGTCTTCCCTTAAATCTTATATCATTAATTATAACAATATTATTTCCGTCTATATCTTGTATAACTGTTACATTCCTTTCCTCCTCAGCATTTTTCTCAATATATGCATTATCTTCTTGGCAACACAACACTTCATAATACCGAAGAATTTTCTTTCTTATATTCACAGAGGAATTTATGATCGTTTCAATAAAAAATCTATCCTCTACCGCATAATCTGCTATCAAACCTTCATTCGCCCTATTTATATCATCACACAATAAATCAGCTAATGACATATCAAGTGCCTTACATATGGGTACTAATTTATCTGCTTGAGGATTAATCCGTTTTTTTCTCCAATCGCTAATGGTACTGGTTGCAATACCTGTTTTCCTAGATAATTCCATTTGACTCATATGTAATTCTTCAAGTCTTGCAAATATTTTTTCATATATATCCATATCCTATCTCCATTTCCGACTTTTCGGATATTGTAACATTTATATTTTACAATTTCAACGTTTTAGGAGCTTTCATTTATTTTGTAAATTCCGGCTTGTCAATATATATATAATGGTAATGTTTCATTTTAATATATTTTTAATCACAAGGGAGAGAACTGTTCCTTGGGTCATTCAGACGAAATCGTCGGATATGGCCGGGTATCAGATTTACTTGCCGGTACCTATCAACTGGGTTTGAAGGGCATCAACACCTGCTCTACTGAAACAAGTTTTGATGAATCTACCTATTTCATGGGGCCAAATGACAATATCATAACCTACAGTCTGACCGATACCCCTCTTCATACCCGCGATGGCAAAGCCGAAGATGACGTTATACCCGTTGGTGGAAGTGCCTACGACTTTCCACTTTATTATGTTACCAGTGAAAGCGGAACGGTCACCAACGATAACGGAAGTGAATGTACTTATCAGTATGTAGACGTCGTAGATGATAACGGCACCTCTTATGCTTCCTCTTCTTCCTTTCATTCTGCCTATCTGGAGATCTGTCGACCACTCGGCAATGATCTGTATCTTTTTGTAAGTATTTCTTCTCCCGATCCTACCTCGTATGACTACAACGAATATGTGGATCTGACAGAGGACTGTTATTTTGAATTAATGAAACGATAATATTCATAAATCTTTAAGTGCCACTTCCGATCAAGAAGTGGCACTTTTTATAAGCTCTCCGGCTTTCCGTTCATAATTCTTTTTCTGTCTATTCTTTCTTTAAATTTCCCTTTTGAATGTTCTCCTGTATGATCTGGTCTGTGATCTCATAAAGCTGCTCGGATCCCTGCCGTGTCTTGGTTTGTCTGCCATATACCTGACTCGCTGCGACGCCGTGCTCCCGCCAGTCACCACCACCATTACTGTTGTTTAACAATAACGGCTGTAGATTATCCATTGCATGTGCATACTTTGATTCCGCTGTCCGGCAGGCCTCAAATTCATCGAACAGGGCAATCAGCTCTTCCTTTTGTTCCTGCGGAAGAAGGGAGAATATCCGTTCCTTTGCCGCATCCTCCCTTGCCTTCTGCGTCTTCAGACCTTCCGCATCATAGGCATAGGTGTCTCCTGCATCGATCTCTACGATGTCATGAATCAGACACATCAGCATCACCCTCGCGATATCTACAGGTTCGTTTGAATATTCTCGCAACAGGTACGCCATGATTGCCATATGCCAGGCATGCTCTGCATCATTCTCATTTCTTCCATGCCCGGATAAATGTGTCTGGCGGAAGATGTTCTTCTCCTTATCAATCTCCAGTATAAAGTCCAACTGCTTCTTTAGTCGTTCGTCCATTCTCAATATCCTCTTTCTCTTCTATCCAAATCATAGCATTTTTTAGAGGTTTGTCCAACTGAAATCTACCGGATCAATCATTTTATTTGCACCTTACATTTCCACTGACACCACATCTGCGGCAGCTCTTGGTTTTAAGTCCTTTAGCAGTATGGTATTTCCCTTCTTCACGAAGAACAATGGCAATGCTGCAAGAAGGGCACAGATAATGGCATACAAATACAGATACCGATAGCCGATGAACTCCATAACCGCGCCGGACAGGATCGGTGTGATAATCTGTGCCGACATACTGGCGGTATAATAATATCCGGTGTAACGTCCTGTTGTCCGCTCACTTGCAACCTCCATGATCATCGGATAGATCGTGGTCGCTACCGTACCCATGCCGATACCGGAAACCGATACCCAGACATAGATCAGTGGAGAGTATCCCTGTGTCAGGAAGATGCAAAGTCCACCCAGACACATCAGCCCAATGCCGATATAGGTTGTCAGCTTTCTGCCAATCCGGCAGGAGAGTGCCGCCATCGGCATATAAGAAACAAGGGTAACCAATGTTGCCACTAACTGGAAGTTCGCGAAGCTGCCGCCACCGACTCCCCACATCTGACTTGCATATTTACTAAAGGCCGATGTAACTGCATTGGATGCCATAAAGTAGAAGAATACACAAAGCAGGATGGCGATCAGAGACTTCCGGACGACCGGATCGGATTCCTTTTCCTTTCCTCCCTCATCAGAAGCATCGATCTCTTCTACCGGGATTCCCAGGGAAATGCTTTCCTGATGCATCTGCTTCACCGCATCCTTTTCCCGGAAGAATATAACGAATATCACTGTACAAAGAACAATCAGCCCCGATACAATCAAGAATACCGGCAGGTAGCTTGGGTGTTCCACATCCGGCACCGCAAGGGAAATACTAACCAGCACAATGACACCTGCTGCCGCTGCCATTAGTGAATTAAACGCATCCGCTTTTGCCCGAATCGGTCGCGGCGTAACATCCGGCATCAGTGCTACACATGGACTACGGTAGCCGGATAGCACAACCAGCAGCAGACAAAGCACACAGAAGAACAACGGAAGATTCGCCAGTCGGTCAGCAACCGCCAGAAGCGGAATCAGTATGGCTGCCAGAAGCGAACCGATGATAATAAACGGTGTCCGCCGTCCCAACCGACTCCGGCACCGATCACTCAAGCTGCCAAAGAGCGGAAGTAAAAACAGGGCGCATACATTGTCCAATGCCATGATGGCACCCGCCAGTGTGTCACCCACATGAAAGGTATCCCGCAGAATCAGTGGTACGATTCCGTCATAGGACTGCCAGAATCCCAATGCCCCGGCAAAGGGAAGTGTCACCAGTAATGTTCTCCGCCAATCCAGGCTTCCCAGATTTCTTGCTTTTTTTCTACTCATTTCTATCTCCATTCCTGCACTGCTCCGTGCAACATTTCTGTTCATGCTTCTTGTACGTTTGCTTCTTCTGATCTGCGTTCTTCCCTTGTCGGCCAGCAGGTCGGAATATGTGCATCCCAGTACTCCTTCAACCGGTTCTTTGTATGTGGTGCCACGACATCCCGATAGTGTATCAGCCTTGTCTCATAGCTCACCGGATCTCCCTTGCGGAACACCAGCAGTCTTCCTCCCCGGTCTACTCCCGGTCCGTAGCAGGCAAATCCACAGGATGGTGTATATCCCAGATCAATTCCGTCTACTTGACCTACGAAGTCGTTTTTATGATCGTGTCCGCAAAATACAGCCATTACCCTTCCATTTGTCCGCAGAAGATCAAACTCTCCCGTATTCCTGTCCGGACTGCATACCGGCTCCTTTACCACCACCTGTTTACACTTCCTGTACTCCGGCAGTGGAATGTGCTGAAATACCATAGACGGGATCGGCGATGGGGTACCATCCGCATCCATCAGTCTCGCCTTCATCCATGCCAGCACTTCCTCAGACGGCGGTGCATAACTGCCATGCTCCTTCGTATTTCCACTATCCAGCAGGTAAAGCCGAAGGATTTCGCGTCCTTCTTGATCCAGAATCGGCAGATAAAAGGTTCCCGTCAACGACTCCTCCACCGGACAGATGCCGTACGGTGACTGCTGATAGATCGCTGCCTGTTCTTCATTTGACAGCCCGCACTGCCTGTCATGATTTCCAAATGTAACTGCATACGGAATCCCATAATTCTCCATAGGTGCCGTCAATATCCGAATCGTTTTTTGAACGCTTTGTTTTCCGAACAGTCGAAAGAATGGGGAATATCCCTTGATCTGATCACCCGTTAAAATCACCAGATCCGGCATCGTCTCCGCCAGAAGTGCATTTATCAAACGCAGGGTATCCTTTCGCGGATGAATCCCTTCCTGTATATCCGTAAGATGCAATACCCGGAAGGACCCGTTATTTCTAAATTGAAGTTTCCTTTTGTCGTCCATATCAAGCTCTCCTTTTCTGTTATCATACCGCTTCCTTATCAGGCGTGAAATCAAAGCACCGTAAAAGGAATGTCATGTTCATGTAAAATATCATTGAAACTAAAAAAGGCCGTGAATGATTCACGACCTAACCGAAGCCTGTTATTTCTCCTGAAAAAGTTCAATTTCCTCACCCAACGGGCCACGGCAAAATGCAATTCTTGCCGGGAATACCGGTTCGGATGCAATCTGTATATCCTTTGGCTCAATGAATACTTCATATCCGGCATTTCTTACCGCTTCTACACATGCATCCACATCATCGGTTGCAAATGCAAAATGCCGGATCACGCCTTGTTCGGATATGGCATCTCCCTCCCGGAAGATCTCTATGATTCCGTTTCCTGTATCCAGCATAATACCGGTTGGCCAGCTATGTGCGACCGACAGGCCAATCACATTCTTATAAAAATGAACCACCTTTGTATATTCTTCCTCGCTTCTGCATTTAAATGATACATGGTGTATTCCTTTTACTAAACTCATGCTTCCAACCTCTCCTTTTCTTTTCCGTTCCTCATCGCATATCCGCACCGATCATTTTGCCCTTGGCATCCACATCGACATCGATCTCGTGACCGCCAAACACATATCCGTCCTCGTACCCTATCGTATAGGAACCATCCTGATTCACAAACAGATATTTCATATGATTTACCAGCGCTTCTGCAAATTCTCCCGGCGTAGAAAACCGGATCTCACATGTGTCTGCATTTTCTTCTAAGCACTCCAATGCAGCATGATATAACGCCTCATCCGATGCAATATAGTCTCTGGCTTCCTTATCCTTTTCGGTTATATGCTCCACCAAATCTCCGGCTACCTTCAGCGGCTTTTTCCATGTTGCCTTCCGGCTCCATTCTACTTCTATATAAAGCGTGATCGTACGCCCTGCAAACTCGCACGCTCCTTCAAATATACCTTGGGATTTCTCTAATACCAGATTTCCCAGGATCTCATCCTCTAAATGAATCGGAGCCATATATGTTTCCCGCTTTTTGTCCAGCTTCGTTCCCGATACCTGTTCTTCCAAAACCTCTTTGATGTACAGAAATGCTACTTCGCCCGCGGAATTATACCGAAGTCTCCCAACCACCTTATAGATTTCACCATTCTGAAACCGTTCAAAATATTCATCCTGTTCTTCCTGCTCCGCATACTCCTCACAGGATATCGGCCACGTTAAAATCCGTACCTTTTTCACGATACTGCCGGCATCTATATCATAGATCGCAACAGCCGGACATGTAATGATATAATACTTCCGATTCTTGCTCAGGCTTGCCGATCCACCTTCTCCGACAAGGATGTAATATTCTGTATCCGATCCGGAAAATTTAGAATCCTTCTGATAAACCTCATGGATATCCATATTCGCTGCTTCCTCCTCCAGTATTTATCTATTTATATATATAATCCGATTATACTGTGGTTTTCGGCTTGTTGCAAACTTTCATTGACGATTGGTATTTAAGTGTCCTACTTTGTCAGTACCTTTTTACAATATTTATGTGTACCACAATATGGACATACCAGCTTACGTTTTGTAATCGTATGCGGTCCCATAATATATGACTTCATATCCGGAACAAATCGCTTATGGCAATCCGGACATTCGAATGCTCCTGCTTCCTTATCCAGAATACAGGCAATTGCGATTCCGCCGACAATCACTACCAGTCCTATGACGATCAACAACGCCCTCAGCCAAGTCTCCATTTCAAGCATTCCCGACAATACAAATAACGGAACTGCTGCAATAATCGTAAGACCTGCAACCATTGCCGATAATATTATTTTCTTTTTACTTTCCTGTGCCTCTTTCACTAAATTCACCATATTTTCCTCCGCTTTCATCCGATAATCTTCTTCTGATACTCTTTCACCCGATAACAGTTCATTTACCGTTATCTCTAACTCATTGCACAAAGGCAACAACAATGATACTTCCGGGAATCCATTTCCTGCTCGTGTCAACTCCAGACCAAAAAAAAATTGATTTTTTTGTACCCTCAAATATCACTTCCCATTATACCTGCTATTGCAGTATATTGAAAGCAATATTTATGCTTGCAGAAGAAAGGAGTGCCACATTTCCTCGGCACTCCACACTCTTTAAACATCCATCTTACCTGAAAAATGGATCATCTGTATTCCATGCGTATTTTCAACAATGACCCATTCACTTGGATCTGTTGCATGGAGTGGAATATTATTGTATTTCTCAATTACTACTTTCCCATGCACCGCCGAACCAATGTATGCCTGATTTGCCAGTATTGACTTAACTGTTGTTTTGGTCCATACACCATTGGTTTTTACATTCTGCTGGTAACCAAGAGATTTTAAATACATCAATGGTGACATTATTCCTTGCTCATTCAGATATTTTGCAATTGATGTATATCCTTTGCCCTCCAAAAACAATTTATAAATAACCAGAACGCCAATCGACCTTATCAAAGCAAAGATAAAGGGGCGAGATAATCGC
>ERZ1026856.184-NODE-184-length-44694-cov-6.913282_pt1 | contig 44694 bp, 66 predicted proteins | sample MGYA00380158_ERZ1026856 | MGnify/ENA primary metagenome ERZ1026856 (study PRJEB33269, sample SAMEA4719794) | human gut metagenome | biome: human-associated habitat; feature: organic feature; material: feces | place: Cameroon | collected 2013-10 ... | reverse complement strand
TGATATTACGCAGTCCGGCTATGTCAGCCCGGAGACAATGCCCGCATATCAGGAGGGAGGCGGCAGTTATGGTATGTCCGGTATGTAAAATCGACACCAAGATTGACACTGTAGACGGTAAGCTCGTACTTATCTGCAAAAATCCGCAGTGTCCGAACTATAAGCAGGTAGTAAAGGAGGTGAAATAGCATGGCAAAGTGTGCAACTCTGGCCGGTAAGGTGAAGAACTCCGGCAGCATGGAGGTCAAGGCGCTGTATCAGCAGACCAAGACCAAGAAGCCGACCGTCAAGACCGGCGGCGATCTCCGCAGCAAGGGCAGCAAGTAAAGAAAGACCGTCCGAAAGGGCGGTTTTTTATGCCCAAAATCGCACGGAACAGCGTAAAAATCCAGAAAGGAACAGCAAATGGATGGAATTATGGAAACCGAAGTGGAAACCACCGAGGCAGGCGTAAACGAGCAGGAAACCGCCGAAACTGCGTCCATCGGACCCGAGGAAACAGGCGAAAACGAGCAGCAGACCGCCGACGCTGCACCCGAGGGAGTACAGAGTGCGGAAGAAAACGCACGATTTGCCGCGGCACGCCGCAGAGCGGAAGCGCAGTTTAACCAGCGCATTCAACAGGAGCGGCAGGCGGCAAAGGACGAGATGGTACGGCAGATGTACGAGGGTCAGCTTGACCCGTACACGCACAAGCCGATCAGCTCGGAAGCTGATTTGCAGGCGTATCAGCAGGCGTATCAGCGTGACCAGATGCAGCAGGCAGGAATTGACCCGTCCATGCTCGATCAGATGATCGCAAACAACCCCACTGTACGGCAGGCACAGGAAGTGCTTGACCGCGTGCAGATGGAGGAGGGCGAGCGGCAGATGAACGAGGCAATCAAGGAGATTTCCCACCTTGACCCGTCCATTACCGACGTTGCTGCACTGGCAAACCACCCGAACGCACCCGTTTTTAACGAGTACGTCAACAGAGGCTATTCGCTCGTTGATGCGTTCCGCCTTGCAAACTTCGACACGCTCACCGGCAAGAAAGCCGCAGCGGCAAAGCAGCAGGCAATGAACAACGTCAACGGCAAGAGCCACCTGACCACCACAGCAGGCAATGCGGGCGGTGACGACATTGTAATCGACCCGCAGGAAATGCAGATGATGAAGCACGCATTTCCGAACCTTACCCACGCACAGCTTGTGGCTAAGTTCAAAAAATACAAGTAAAAGGAGATTTTTTCATGTTTAAGATCGCATATCGCCGCGTGGCTGATGTGTCCCCGTTCGTTTACCTTCCCGGCGAGGACGGACTGACCCTCGGCATGGCGGCTACTCTGACTTCCGGCGCTCTGGCAAAGGGCACCGCTTCCGTCAAGCCGACCCACATTATCATGGGTCCCAAGCGCGAGGACGGCAATTACCCGGCTATCGAGGTGAACGACAACATCGTATTTGAGACCACCTCGACCGCAACTGTTGCGCAGACCGTCGTCGGCTCGGCTGTCACTCTGGCAGCTGACGCGCTGACCGTTACCGCAACCGCTACCAAGGGCGTTTTCAAGGTGCTGACCACCGACGGCGCTACCACCAACTCGACCGTTACCGGCGTGTTTGTTGAACCGGCAGCGGCTGCCGCCTAAAAAAGAGAGGAGACAAAATAACTTATGGCAGGTATTACTTTTTCTGAAGGCTCCGGCGTTGCGGATTCCTTCTTCGGCAAATCGCAGGCTCCCATCAAGGCAATCATCGCTGACCGCGTAGAGAGCTTTCAGGAGCAGAGCATGATCGACAAGGTATTCTATATGGATACCACCACCAACTACGCAGAGAAGTACACGTCTGCAACTGCGCTCGGTGATTTTCAGGACGTTGGCGAGAACGGCGCGTATCCGCTGACCTCGGTACAGGAGGGCTTCTCCAAGATCATCGAGCCGACCACCTGGAAGAGCCGCTTTGAGGTCACCATGGAAATGATGGAGGATGCAAAGTTCAATGCGGCAGAGAGCAAGGCGCGCAAGTTTGCAGGCGCATACAATCGCACCCGTGAGAAGTATGCGGCAGAGCTGATTGCAGGCGGCATTGGCACTTCTGTCACCTTCGGCGGCAAGAAGTACGACACCACCTCCGCAGACGGCGTTTCCCTGTTCTCCAACGCGCACGGCTCGGCTACCAAGGGCTACAAGAACCAGTCTAACCGCTTCAAGTACACGGCCGGCACGGACAAGTACACCGAAATTCTGGACGCTGCACAGGAGCAGATGCAGGACATCCGCGACGATGACGGCAATCTGCTGAACATCAAGCCGGATACCATCATCATCCCGAACTCCGGCAAGCTCAAGCGCGCTCTGTTCGCGGCAATCGGCTCTGAGCTCGACCCGAACACCAACAACAACGCGTTCAACTTCCAGGTCGGTCTGTGGAACGTTCTGGTTTGGAACTATCTGCCCAAGACCATCGGCGGCAAGGAGTATTTCATGCTGCTCGACAGCGACTACAACAAGGACGCTATGTGCATGCCGTGGCTCGACCGAGTATCGCTGAAGGTTCGTTCCACGGTGGATGATAACAGCGACGCGAACTACTGGTCCGGCCGCGCACGTTTCGGCGCAGGCTTCAACGACTGGCGCGCAATCTCCATCGTGGGCGACTCGATGACGAATGGCACCGCGCTGCTGTAAACAGAGGGAGGGGGCAACCCCTCCTTTCCCTTTTAAGGAGTGATTTTATGACGTGGGAGCAGATTCAGAAAGCGGCCCTCGACAAGATTTTCTCACGCCTGAACTACGGCACAGAGGTTTCGCTGACTTCTCCCGATGTGGCGGACTATGTGCGGGCGATGCCGCACGCGGCTTGGTTTGCAATGATCGATCTTGCCGAGGTCATGCCGATTTACAAGAGCGTTGAAGTCGAACTGCCGGACGATGACGCAGAGGGGTATCGGCTGTTCCATATCAAGGAGCTTGCACCGGATTTCATGCGGTTCTGCCCGGACAGGCTGACGATCATGGGCGCGAACAACACGTTTGTGCGCGTGAACGACTATCAGTTTGACGGCATGGACACGCTGTTTGTCCCGGCGGAGTACGTCGGAACACTGGTGATCTGGTACGAGGCGTATCCTGAGAACATCGACGAGAGCACGCCGGGCGACACGACGTTTTCTCTGCCGGAGGAAGCGCAGCGGGCAATTCCGCTGTATATCGCGGCGGAAGTGTTCAAGGAAGATGATATTTCCATGGCGACGCAGTATCTGAACGAATACGAGAACGTAAAGCAGATGCTTGCAAGCAGGAGACAGCAGACTTCAAGCGGCGGCGCGTGGCGCTCGGTTACGGGGTGGGTGTAAATGGCAACATACAAGATTCCTGATTCCCCGAAAAGGTATAAAACCGAATATTCCAAGTTCAAGGGCGTTGACCTGTCGAGCAATCCGACACAGGTTGACTCAACGCGCGGCGCTTCCGGCACGGTAAACCTGATTTCGGACAGCGGCGGCTTCCCCGAAAAGCGCAAGGGATGGCGCGTGCTGCTGAATGTCGAAAAGCCGGTAAACGGCCTGTATCGCGGCATTATCAAGGGCAAGGAATACTTTCTGGTGCATGGCGGTACACGGCTGTACAAGTGGACGGAGAACGCCTTAACAGAGCTGAAAAGCGGACTGACGAACAAGCAGGGCACGTCGTTTACGCTGAACGACAAAATGTATGTGCTGACGGGCGGCGAGTACCTTGTGTTCGACGGCGAGACCGCAAAGGACGCGACAGCAGACGCTTACGTTCCGACTACCACCATTGCCAACAAGCCGACGGGCGGCGGCACGAGCTTCGAGGATGTAAATCTTCTGAGCGACAAGCGCAAGAACGAGTTCTGCGCGGACGGCTCGGCTACCGTGTATCAGCTCGATACCACGGACGTACAGAGCATTTCAGAGGTCAAGGTGGATGGTGCGGTCTGGGACGCAAGCCGATACAGCCTGAACGGGAGTAAGGGACAGGTGACGTTTACCAGTGCGCCGCCGAAACCGGATATTACCGGCAAGGACAACGTGTCGATCACGTTTGTAAAGCACGTGGACGGTTACGCCGAGAAGATCAAAAAGTGCACCATTGCCGCAATCTACGGCGGCAAGTCGCAGGACAGGGTATTTCTTGCAGGCAATCCCGACGAACAGGACAAGGACTGGCGGTGTGAAAGCAACAATCCGCTGTATTTTTCCGATCTCTCCTATACCAAGGTGGGCGCGGACGGCGCGGCAATCGTCGGCTATACGGCAATCTCGGACAGTCAGGCAATCGTCAAGTCGGATGACCGCAGCGAGACCACGATCTATTTCCGAGGGTATAACATCGACAGCACGACGAACAAGGTACAGTTTCCGGTACGCAGAGCCGCAGCCGGTGCCGGTGCGGTGGCAAAGCACGCATTCGCGTATCTGCCGGAAGAGCCTGTATTCCTCAGCCGAACGGGCGTGTTCGCGCTGACGAGCAGCAATATCACGGCTTTGCAGGTGGCAAGAAACCGCTCCTACTATGTGGATTCGGCGCTGACCAAGGAGGATCATCTGGAAAACGCCTGCGCGGTAGTCTGGAACGGCTACTATGTGCTGTCTGTGAACAACCATGCCTACGTGCTCGATACCAACCAGAACGTAGCGTACAAGCCGCAGTCCTACGGCGATTACGTGTACGAGAGCTACTACTGGGACAACTTCCCGGCGGTACGCATGATGGAAAGCAGGGGAAGCCTGTATTTCGGCACATCGGACGGACGTATCTGCAAGCTGAACACGGATATTGACACCATGCAGGCGTATTCGGACGGCGGCACGCTCGGTGAGGACGACAGAATTACCGGCGGTACGGCAATCTCGGCAGAGTGGCACACCAAGGCGGACGACGACGGCGACTTTATGACGTATAAGACCATGGTAAAGCGCGGCAGCGGCGTTATGATGAAGCCTTATACCCGTTCCTCGGTCAAGGTGTTCGCGCGGACAGAACGCGACTTCGGCCGGCAGATACGCGAGGGTATCGCGGATATTTTCAACTGGGAAGATATTGATTTCAGCCGCTTCACGTTCAACAGCAATGATGCGCCGCAGGTGCTTCCGTTCAACAGCAAGGTCAAGAAATACAAGACACTGCAACTTATCATGCAGAACAACGCACTGAACGAGGCGTTCGGCGTGTTCGGCATTATCAAGAGATACACCATCGGAACTATGGTGAGGTGATGAAATGGCAATCGAAAAGATTTCAGATAGCGCGGTGAGCTCGATAGGCGTTGTTTCTGCGGCGGACACGCTGACCGGCACGGCTGCGGAAAACAAGGCGGTGTTCGACAAGCTGCCGCGGCTGCTGAGAGACAAGATCAACGAGGCTATCGACGTTGTAAACGCACTGAGCGCGAACGACGAGATCAGCATCAAGTGCAATGACGGCTCGCTCGTCTGGCTGCGGCTCAACAGCGACGGGGCAATCGAATACAGCCTTGACGGCTCGACGTGGCTTGCAACGGCAAGTTCGGGGCACGTCATCCTCGATGCAGGCGGCAATGTGCTGCCGCAGAGGAGCAGGATGCAGTTTGCCGAGGGCACGGTCGAGGACAGAAACGGCGTAACCGTCGTGCACGGCGTTCGCGGCCCTCAGGGCGAAAAGGGCAACAAGGGAGACCAGGGCGAAAGGGGCGAGCAGGGTCTCAGAGGTGAACGCGGTCCGCAGGGCGAGATCGGCCCGAGAGGTCCGCAGGGTATTCAGGGTGAGCAGGGCGCACAGGGCATTCGTGGCGCACAGGGCGCACAGGGTCCGCAGGGCGCACAGGGCGAAAAGGGCGCAGATGGCAAGGACGGCAAGAGCCTGTTTATCGAGGACGTTTACAGCACCCTCGCCGCACTGCGAAACGCTATTCCGAACGGCAACGACAAGATGTATCAGATCGAGGAGAACCGCGAGTGCTACATCTGGAGCGAAAACGCGCTCGACTGGGTGAGCGTCGGCAAGGTGGAAGGTCCCGTGGGTCCGCAGGGCGTGCAGGGCATTCAAGGCCCCACGGGACCGCAGGGCATTCAGGGCGTGCAGGGCATTCAGGGCGTTCCCGGCAATGACGGCAAAGATGCGTATGAAGCGGCACTCGACGGCGGCTATCAGGGCACGGAAACGCAGTTTAATTCGGCGCTTGCTAAGGTGGACGAGTATCTGCTCAAGTCGGGCGGAGAGATGACGGGAGCGCTGCGATTAAACAGCATGAGTATGTTTCCGTTTGGCTCGGAGGCGGTGGTAGGCTTTCTGACGGATGATGATGGGTTTGATGCTACAAAGCCTTATCTTTTATTCGGCGCAAGCGGCTTTCTCACGATTACAGGTACTTCTGAGCGTCCCCTGCGCCTTTGGAACCTTGACAAACCTGTCTCCGACGGCTCTGCTGTTCCGAAAAGCTACGTCGACAATGCAGTAAAGTACCGCACAAACCCCAACCTGCTGGATAACTGGTTTTTCGGGCGGCCGGTGAACCAGAGAGGGCAGATGAAGTATACGGAGAGCTGGAAATACGGCATTGACCGTTGGCTCTGTGCCGGAGACGGAAAGGTTACAATCGCGGACGGTCACTGCGTTTTTTACGGCGCTGTCGACCAAGGCTTGAGTGTAGAAATGTCCGATATCCTCGGCTGTACGTTGACGGCGTCGGTTTTGTTCAAAGATGGTACGCTTGTTACAGGCACAGCGGTAAATACAGATAATTCTCTTGATATTGCGTTTGTGTCGGGCGTGAACGGTTTATACTTGGGTTTGAATGCCACGGATTTGAGTGGTCACAGACGTTTTAGAACTTACAATAGCTCGGAGAAAGGCCTTCTCGCCGCCAAGCTCGAACTTGGCGACACGCAGACCCTTGCGCACAAGGAAAACGGCATTTGGGTATTGAACGAAATCCCTGATTTCGGGGAGCAACTGAGACGGTGTCAGAGGTATTTTCAGCGTCACCATATCGATGTGGACTCGTTTTATCCCGCTGTTATGTATCAACACGAACTTGATCGTGCTCATTTTAACATTCTGCTGCATGGAAAAATGCGAACTAAGCCAACCGCAAGATTTGATGGTTCTGGACGTTACGTGACTGCTACGTTCTCGCAATTCAACAACACTTCAATTCTTTTGGACACAAGAGGCACGGCGGAAGATTTAGCGGCAATTACTGTAATTTTTAATGCGCTTTCTGCGGCAACATCTGGTTGGGTCGACTCGATTGGTGATGTTGACTTCTCCGCCGACCTATAAGGAGGTGACACCATGAACAAGCCAACCCACGACGGCACATACCTTGTCGCCACCTGTGACGAGTACGGTCTTGACTGGTTCGTCGCAGACAGCTACTACAACGACACCTTTTTCACCGACGAAGGGTGCGACGTACCTGTTACGGACTGCTACAAGTGGTTCGAGCTTCCGAAAAGAAAGGAGGAACTGGATGCAAATCCCTAAATCCCGTGTTTACGTCCTCACCGACAGCGAAAGCCGTATTTTACGGCTCGAAGGAGAGTATTCTCTCCCCGCAAACCTCGACGGTTGGACGAAAATTGATGAAGGCTATGGAGACAAGTACGCGCTCGCGCAGAGCCATTATCTCGATAAGCCGCTTTACGACGGCGCGGTGCTGCGCTATAAGCTCGTGGACGGCAAGGTTGTCGAGCGCACCGCTGAGGAAATCGAGGCGGATAAGGCGGCGTTGCCTAAACCTGAGCCAACCGCAGAGGACGACACAAACGCTATGATGGTAGACCACGAATACAGGTTAACCCTGCTTGAACTGGGTCTCAACGAATGAAAGGAGCAAACACAATGTTATTTCGTACTTTGAAGCGCATGATCGAGAAGAACCAGACCGATGGCCTTGCAGACAAGATCGACATCTTTTTTGCAGCAGGCAAGCTCACCGAAAGCGAGTGGAACACGCTGACCGAAATGCTCAAGCAGGAGGCGTAACGTGAAGTGCGCAGAAAACACCGCTGCACCGAACATGATCGTCGACGAGGTTTTTCCGAGGCAAATCAGACAGCGTGAGGACTTTGCAGAAATCCGCGAGGCGGTGCGCAAATACAGGATTACGGAGCTGTATCTCACGCAGAAGTACAACAGAAAGCAGGTGGGGTATGTCGGCTGAAATTTTTACAGCGGCGATCAGTCTGGTGGGGACTTTGGTGGGAACGCTGGGCGGCATTGCGCTGAGCAGCAATCTTTCCAACTACCGCATTGAGCAATTAGAAAAGAAGGTCGAGAAGCACAATAACCTTGTTGAAAAAACGTACAAGTTGCAACAGGATGTTACTGTGCTTGACGAGCGAATCCGTGTTGCGAATCATCGCATCGAGGACTTGGAAAAGGAGCATATTTATGAACATGAACATCAAAGTACGAGTGCGTAATCCTTGGTTCTGGGTGGGCGTTGTGTCGGTGGCTATCACCGCTATCGGTGTTGACCCGCAGACGTTTACGAGCTGGGCGGCTGTGTGGGAGGGCATCAAGGCGGTGCTCTCTAACCCTGTACAGCTTGTTACCATGTGCCTTGCGGTGCTGAGCGTGTTCATTGACCCGACGACGGCGGGTCTTTCGGACAGCGAAAAGGCGCTGACCTATGATGCGCCGAGGAAGGACAGCCATGAAGATTGATTACATCCCCTGTGACCCGAGTAATTACCGCGCAGGGCGCGGCGGCAACGGCATTCGCTATATCGTCATGCACTACACGGCGAACAACGGCGACACGGCGGCGAACAACGGACGGTACTTTCAGAACGGCAATCTGAGCGCAAGTGCGCACTATTTTGTCGACGAGAAAAGCATTGTGCAGTCTGTCCGCGATGATGACACGGCGTGGCACTGCGGCGGTGCGCTCGAGAGTTCGCATCATCCGCTACACGGCATCTGCATGAACCGCAACAGTATCGGCGTGGAAATGTGCTCGGACATCGTGGGCGGCAGATACACCATCACGGCGGCAACGGTCGACAGGGCGGTCGAGCTCGTAAAGTATCTCATGGGGCGGTATAATGTGCCTGCTGACCGTGTTGTACGGCACTACGACGTGACCGGCAAGGACTGCCCGGAACCGTGGGTGAGGGACGAGAGCAAATTCACGGCATTCAAGAAACGACTTACTGAAAGGGTGGAAGATATGACGGAAGCACAGACCCGCGCAATCGCAAAGCAGGAGATCAGGAGCGCGGCGGAGAAGGTTTACAACAAGCCGAAGGATTGCCCGCAGTGGGCACAGGAGACCGTGCAGAAGCTCGTAAACAAAGGCTTTTTGCAGGGCGACGAGAACGGCAACCTTGCACTGACCGAAAGCCTGATGCGCATTCTGGTAATCAACGACAGGGCACACCTGTACGGCTAAGAGAAAAAACGAGGGGAAAGATATGCGGTGACACCATAACAAGGGGATAACCGCATGAAATTAACGGAGTTTACAAGACCGGAGGTGGAATACCTCCGGCAGGAATGCAACTTTACAGACGAGGAACGCGCCGTGTTCGATCTACGAGTTACGGCGCGTTCTGTTATTCAGATTGCGGACACGCTGCATATGAGCGAGGCAACGGTTTACCGGCGGCTGCGGAACATCAAACGGAAAATACTGAAAGTTTTGAAAGTTTTGTGACAGGTTTTCGCGCTTCCGATGCGCTATAATAGACGCATAGAGAGGGGCGATAAAGCATGAGCTACGAACAAAGACTGGAACGTATCGGCTACGACAAGCAGTGTGCGCGGCGCATTGCTGAGGACTACCGCGAGGCGGGGAACACAAAGTATCTCGACGAGTACCTTGCCTACAAGGAGCGCTCCCTTCACGAAACGGAGGTGTACGGATAATGGCTTACGGTTATCCACAGTATCCACAGCAGTATGCACAACAGAATGTGCAGATGCCGCAGTACCCACAACATATTGTGCGTCCGGTGGCAAGCGTCGAGGAGGCAAGAGCGGTTCAGACCGATTTTTCGGGCGCTTTAACCATCATGCCGGACACGGCGCACGGATACATCTACACAAAGCAGCTCAACCTTCAAACCGGCTGCGCGGATTTCGCGGCATACAGCCGGGTGCAGATGCAGGACGCGCCCAAACCGGACTATGTAGCGAGAAGCGAGTTTGACGAGCTGAAAGCACGGTTCAACACGCTGTGCGACAAACTGGGAGGGAGCGAGGCATGATGAATAACCCGATGATGCAGCTGATGCAGCTGATGCAGCACGGCGGAAATCCGACGGCGCTTTTGCAGCAGATGACGGGCAACAATCCGATGGTCGGTCAGCTGATGCAGAGTATGCAGGGCAAGAGCCCGGACGCGCTGCGGCAGATGGCAATGAACATCGCAAAGGAGCGGGGAATTGACCTCGATCAGTTTGCGCAGCAGTTCGGCATGAAGATCAAGTAAATACATTCTTTTCAGTTTAGACGGGTCTTGACGAAAAACCGACGTGATTTTGTCATGTTCGGAGTTCGCGCGGCTCCGTTCAAATATAAACTGAAAAGGAGAATTTATAATGAGTGATGACTCTATGGCTCTGGGCTATGCACTGGGGCAGGACAGCAACAACGGCGGCGGCAATGACGGCATGTGGGGCGGTAACGGCTCGTGGATTTTCGCGTTTCTGATTATCGCGCTCATCTTCGGCGGTAACGGCTGGGGCAACTGGGGCGGTAACGGCGGCAACGGCGCAGGCTATCAGGGCGCGGTAACTCGTTCTGACCTGTGCAGCGAGTTCAACTTCAACAACCTTTCCCGTTCCGTTCTCGGCATTCAGGACGGCCTGTGCAACGGCTTTTACAGCATGAACAACGGTATGCTGACCGGCTTCAACACACTTGGCAGCGCGGTTTCTAACGGCTTCCACGGCGTAGACAATTCGGTATGTCAGCTCGGCTACCAGACGGCACAGCTTGCAAACAACACGGTTCAGAACATGAACAACGGCTTTAACGGCGTGACCGCCGGCCTGACGGCACTCGGTACGCAGATGGCAAGCTGCTGCTGCGATACGCAGCGCCAGATCGAGCGCGGTTTCTGCGACACTAACTATAACGCGGCAACCAACGCACGCGACATTATCCAGACGGCGCACAACGACACCGACCGTATCATTGCACGCCTTGACCAGATGGAGAACACCCGTCAGGCGGAGAAGATCGCGGCGCTCCAGAACGAGAACCAGACCCTCAAATTCGCGGCTTCGCAGGAGGCACAGAACAACTACCTTGTAAACGCTCTGCGTCCGGCTCCGGTACCGGCGTTCCCGGTGCCGGCACCTTACCAGTTTTCCGGCTGCGGCTGCAACACTTGCTACGGCATGTGAGAGATACGTTCAGCCGGGGGACATTCCCCCGGCTTTGATAGGAGGTTTTGATTATGGCTTGCAAGCCTGTACAGAAACTTTGTCCGAACCTGCGTATCTCACAGAGCGTGACCTACGCAACCGGTGTACTGACGGTAAATATTCCGGCGGGAGACTACCAGAACGGCTGCGTATACGGTATCGTCATTGCGCAGAACATCCCGAGTACGACGATCATCGGCGCGCCGGTGGTCATCACGATTGGCGACGGAACGGTAACGTATCCGCTGCTGAAATGCAACGGCGCTCAGGCGACAGTGTTTAATCTGGATACCCGTCACAAGTACCTTTGCCGTGTGGTCACTTCGGCAACCGGCGGCAGCTTCCGAATGCTCGGAAATTCCTGCTGCTCGCACTCGGACGCGCTGCGCTCGATTAACGGAACGGCGGTGACAGCATGAGAAGGGGAACAATGATGCTGCTGATGCAGCGGAACAGAAGGAGCGATTTTGAAGGCCGGGAGCACTACGGCGTGCGGTATGATATGCCGCGCAGCCGTTATATCGAGCCCTACGGCTACGACGAACCGCTCAGCTACTACGACGAGCGCATTCACGGCAGAGAGCCGGAGATGCGCCGGTACTCGAACGGCCGGTTTGCACCGAGAAACAGCGCGGAATGGCCGGAGTACGACGATATGCCGGCATCGGCAAATCGTGACATGCGTCCGATCGGCTTCCGGGACGGCAGCACGTCCTATGTGGGAGACGAGACGCGCGGCACGGAAAAACGCATGGGTTACGCCAAGGGCGAGGGCGCAAGGCTCAACCGTCAGACGGCGGAAAAGTGGGTGCGCGGCATGAAGAACGCGGACGGCTCGACCGGCGAACACTGGACGATGGAGCAGACCAGCGCAATCATGGAGCGGCACGGACTGCGATGCAATCCGGTGAAATTCTGGGTGGCAATGAACGCGGTGTACAGTGACCTCAGTGAGGTTGCAGAAAAGCACGGCGTGGGCAACGAGGAATTTTACGCGGACATGGCAAAATCGTTCTGGCTGTGCGACAGGGACGCGGTAGAGGACAAGCTCGGCGCGTACTATGAAAACGTCGTGAGACACTAACTTAACAGGAAAGCAGGCGGAAACGCCTGCTTTTATTTTACCCAAAAGGAGAGATATGTATGAGTATCTGGGGCGCGGCTATCAAGGCCGCAACCACGGCAACCGCTGCGGCGGCGGCCAAAAAGAAGAACAGCTCGAGTTCTTCGTCCTCGTCTAAGCGGGGATCTTCGTCGAGTTCGTCCGGTTCTTCCTCGTCGTGGCTCGATCAGGCAAAGGCAAATTCGAGCGCATGGCACACGGCAGACGCGGCGACGAAAAAGAACCTCGAGCAGGCAAACCAGAAGCTGTACTCTGACCACGGCTACACCTACAACAGCAAGACGGGCACGTGGAGTGCGCCGACAACCTCGTCCTCTGGCGGCTCGTACTCCGGCGGTTCTTCCTCCGGCGGTTCTTCCGCGTCCTCGGCGGTCAGCACGCCGGACTGGCTCAAGCAGGCACAGGCCAACTCGCAGGCATGGCATACTGCGGATGCGGCAACGAGAAAGAACCTCGAGGAAAAGAACCGTGCGCTTTATACGGGGCATGGCTACAGCTACGACAGCAAGACCGGCACGTGGAAAGCACCGACGGCGGCAAGCGGCGTGGCAAATACTGTCGGAAACATGCTCGGCGGCGCACTGAGCACGGGACTGAATGCGATGCAGCAGGCAAAGGACAAATACAACAACGTCGACTATTCGACCGTGCTTGCAGACCAGATGGCAAGCGGTGCAAACTGGCAGGATGTACAGCAGTCGCTCAATGACCGCGAAACCAAGATCGCGCTGAACGGCGGCAAGCTCGACCAGTTTTCCAACGACGCGACGGCGAAGAACGCACAGACCTACATCAACAACATGAAGGCAATCGAGCAGCAGTATCAGGCAGAGCTTGACCGGCAGGAGGAAATCAAGCAGCAGCAGCAGGCGTACTACGACCAGATGGCAAACCAGATCAACCAGCAGTATTCCGCGATGCTCCCGTCTCTCAACCAGAGCTACGACGAGGCGGCGCGGCAGGCGTACATCAACTACCGCACGGCACAGCGTGACCTTCCGAGTCAGCTTGCAGCGGCAGGCATTTCCGGTCAGGGCGCGTCAGAAAGCGCACTGGTGGCACAGAACAACGCCTACAACTCGGCGTACAACCAGAACGAGCTTGCACGTGCAAACGCAATCCAGAGCGTGGAGAACAACCGTGCAAGCGCACTGGCGGGCAACTCGACGCAGGCGGCACAGAGCATGGCAGACCTTGCAAACAGCCTGTATCAGCAGCGTCAGAGCATTCTGGCACAGCAGGAGGCGGCAAAGCAGAACCTCATCGGCAATCTGTACAACTACGGCAACGCAACCGGCAATTTCGGCGTAAACCAGACGCTCGACGCACAGCAGACGCTTGCCAATATCGCGTACAACAAGCGTGCACAGGATATGCAGCAGTCGCAGTATGAGCAGAGCGCAAAGACCGATCAGGAGAACGCAATGCGCGACTACTATCTCAACCTCTGGGCTCAGCTCGGCACGCGCGGCGCGACTCCGGAAGTCGCAGCAGCACTCAACATTCCGGTCGGTGCAGTCGCAAATCAGGGCAAATACAACTCGAATTACTACTAAACAGCACGGGGCGGCATGACCGCCCCCTCTTTTATGGAGGCGCACAATGGGTAAAAGCAACAAACTGAGCGACAGCCGGAGAAAGCAGCTCGAACAGGCAAAGCAGAACGCGAGGAACAAGGCGAACAACAAGCCAAAGGCAAGCAACTATGCCACCGGAAGCACGAGCACGAAAAGCAGCTCGTATGCGGCAAACCGTCAGGGCGGCTCAAGCCGCGGACGCACGGGAACCACTACGCAGCGCACAAACACGATCCGCTCGACGGCCGGCAAGAACACGGTGACGAACCGCAACGTCCGGCAGGCCGACAAGGTGACGGGTGCAAGACCGTATCAGCAGAGCGTCAAGGGACTCGGAAATACCGTGGGGATTACGAGGGACGACAGTGAGCAGAAGAAGGCCGCACAGCAGAAAGCCATTCAGACGGCGAACGAGAACCGCCGTCGTCAGACGCAGGAAAACTTACAGGCACGCCGGAGACAGCCTGCAATCGACACGCTGAACGCAAACTCGGTACGCTGGCACAACACGACGGATGAAGCGGAAAAGAACCGCCTGCACGCGGCGAACAACCGCATTCGCTCGCTTTACGGCATGACTTACGATGACAAGACTGGACGAACCTATCTTCCCAAGGCCGGACAGAACGTGAACGTCTCTCATCCTGTAGAGCTGTATTCCGGCGCACAGCAGCCGCAGACGGTGTTCGATACGCAGGAAGAGAAGGACAAGCGCTATAACGAAATTCAGGCGGAGATTAACCGCATGAAGAATGCTTACGGTGGATTTCAGACCGGCTTGAGTGATAACAAGAAAGCAGACAAGGACGCCAAGAAGCAGCTTATCAAGACGCTCGAGAAGGAGCGCAATGCAGTTACCGGCGGCACAACCCGAAAAGTACAGGCGGCGAAGTCTATCGGCAACCAGATTGTCGGCGCTCCGGCGGCTCTGGCTGAGACGGCACAGCAGCAGTCTGCGAACGTGGAGGAAAGCCGAAAGAACCCGGAATACGTAAAACTGGAACAGCAGGAAGAACAGCTTGAGCTGACGCTTGCAGGCATTCCGTCTACGGACGCGGACGGCAAACCCTCTGCGGAGTACATGCAGGTTTACAATCAGTTGCAGGACGTCAAGAAGCAAAAGGACAGTCTTGCTGTGAAAACGGCGGTAGACCCGAACAAGTGGGGTCAGCAGCGGCTTGCAAAGGCAGAAGAGCAGAAAGCAAACGCAACCACGGGCATGACGGCAGGGCAGAAATTCGCGGCAGATACCGCTATCAGCATGGCCGGAAACGCGCCGCAGATGGCAACGGCATTTATCCCGGTTGTCGGTCCGGCTGTCGGCACGGCATGGAGCGGCATTAACGCGGCTGGTCAGCGCGCTTATGAGTTAAACCAGCAGGGCGTAGCACCGAACGAAGCACTCGGACGCGGCATTGTCAGCGGCGTGATCGAGGCTGCAACGGAGAAATCGCCTATGGAAAGCCTTGCGAATATCGCGACGAAGGGCGGAAAGAGCCTTATCGGCAACATTGCAAAGCAGGCGCTCAGCGAAGCGGGCGAGGAAGGTCTCAGCTACGCGGCGAACTATGCAGCAGACGTTGCGGCGAACGACCCGAACGCGCATTTCTCGCTTTCCGAACTGGGACAGAACGCACTGGGCGGCGCGGCAGGCGGCGCAATGTTCGCCGGTATCGGTACGGGCATCCATGCGCTGCGAAACGGCGTAAACTATCTGCCAACGGCACGGAACAGGAATAACGCAGCGCAAAACCAGACAGCACCGGTTGACATGCAGACGCAGACGCAGTATACTAATAACAACGGAGGTGTTATCAATGGCACAAACGGACAACAGAACGGCAACGGAGATTATCGAACAGGATTATCTGCCGTTGGAGCAGACAATCGTCAATCAGTTCCGGGACGAGGGGACATCGGACGAGGAAATTCTGCAATTTCTTCGGGAGTTCTCGTAAATTCCGATACAAGACAAACAATGAATGATAGAGGCATGGTCGATTTTGGTTTACGCGAAAGCACCAACGACAATGCCTCTTTTTCGCGCGCTCTTGATGCGGCGAAAGCAAGCAATCCGCACGGCGCTTTTGTTGACCCGCAGCCTGCCGATACGCTCAATTCGGAGGGCACGAGAACCTTTATGAGCCAAGATGGTATGGCAGGTGCAGCAGTCAAACGTGATGGCGATATTATTGGTGTATTCAAAAATTCAGCAGACCCCAGACCCGGCGCAGTGAATGACCTTATTATTACTGCGCTGTCTAATGGCGGTAATAAACTGGATTGCTACGGCATGGGACTGGGGAAAAAGTATACTCAGCTCGGATTCGTGCCTGTGGCTCGTATGGACTTCAACCCGGAATATGCGACGGATTGGAAGCCGGAGTTCGGCACGCCTGATGTAATCTTTTGGATGCACAACGGCGACGCGCCGCAGACGGTGGCGGCGAAGTATGGCAGTTACCAGACGTACAGCAATGACTACATCAAATCTCTGCCGACCTTTACCGACTACGATGCGGCGGGACAATACCGCGATATGCTGCTGGCACAGCAGAAGGCAGGACGGACGCAAAATGTCAACACGCAGAACCCCTACGACATTAACCCGAAGCTCCGCACGGCGGCACAGGCGGCGCAGGAGAGTGCGCAGAATGCCCCGGCGGAAATTACACAGCCGATGCAGGGGAACGCACAGGGCGCGGCTCTGGGGGCACAGCAGACCGCACAGGCGAACAACATTAACCCGACGCTGAAAAAGGCGGGGGTAAATGCGGAAAGCTCGGTGGGCGCGGCGCAGAGCGGATTTGACCCGTATTCCAAGATGGTCAACGACTACGGCGCAATTGAGCCGGGCATGAACCCGGCGCGCACGATTGACGTTCCACAGAGCACGAACGGCACGGACAGGGTAAGCAATGTTGCAAGAACGATCATGGAAAGCGGCGTGACACCGGACAACCTCATTCCGGCACTGGAGAACCATGTTGCAGAAGGTCTGTTTTCGCATGATGTGAAGTCGTTGAAAAAAACACTCAGCGGTGCGACGAAGACCATTCAGAAGAAGGGATGGCAGGGCGCGTTTGACCAGTGGGAGGAAGTGACGGACGGCCGCAGAGCGGTTACGGACGATGACATTGCACTCGGTCAGATGATGTATACAGCGGCGGTTGAAGCAGGCGACACGCAGACGGCCATGAAGCTGGCGGCTGATCTTGCAGTACAGGGTACGGCGCTCGGACGCGGTGTAAATGCGTTTAAGCTGCTGAAAAAGACCACGCCGGAAGGTCAGCTTTACTATTTGCAGAAAGCTGTACAGAAGATTCAGCAGGAGTATCAGTCGCGGTTTGATAAGCAGGCGAACAAGGCTGCGAAAAAGCAGGGCGTTCCGGCGGAAGATATTGCAGACCAGTACGGCCTCAAGCTGAACGAGGATCTGGTGCAGGAGTTTCTGAACGCGGAGACGGAAGAAGCAAGAACGAAAGTCGTAGACAAGATTTACGATGACGTTGCGCAGCAGATTCCCAAGACGGCAGGCGACATGCTGAACGCATGGCGCTATTTTGCGATGCTGGGCAATCCGAGAACGCATATCCGCAACATTATGGGCAACGTTGCCTCTGCGACGGCACTCGATACCAGTCACAAGGTTTCGGCGGTCGGGCAGAAGTTTTTGCCGAAGGAGAAGCGCACGCGCGCACTGCACACAGACAAGGCGGCGCATGAGTTCGCAAAGGCGGATTATGCCAACGTCGAGGCAGAACTCAGCGGCAACGCCTACAAAACCGAGATGAGTGAAATTAAGCAGCGGCAGAAGCTGTTTCCGAAACCGCTGCAAAAGGTGATGGATGCGAACACCTGGGCACTCGATGCAGAAGATCAGGTTTTCAAGAAAAAGTCTTTCATTGACAGCATGGGCAACTTCCTGACGGCGCGCGGATGGGACGTGAACAACCTCACGGAAGCACAGCTGAACGAGGCACGGCAGCACGCGATTGAGGACGCGAAGATTGCAACGTTTCAGGATGCGTCGGCGCTGGCGGACACGCTCAGCCAACTGGAAAAGAAGAACAAGGCGTGGGGCGTTGCAATCGGTTCGCTTGTGCCGTTCAAGCGCACACCAATCAACGTTGCAAAGCGTTCGTTTGAGCTGTCTCCGGTCGGTCTGCTGAAAGCAATCACCTATGACGCGGTGCAGGTCAAGAAGGGCAACATGGACGCAACCAAGATGGTAGACCACATTTCCGAAGGTCTGACCGGCTCGGGCATTGCGGCGCTCGGCGCGTTCCTTGCGGCACAGGGCGTTTTCTCGGCAGGCTCGAGCGACGACGACAAGGAAGCAAACCTTGATGCGGGCATGGGTCAGCAGGAGTATGCAATCAACATCGGCGGCAAGTCGTACACGATCGACTGGGCGGCACCGGCTGTTGTGCCGCTTGCGATGGGCGGCGAGCTGTATAACGCCTTGCAGCAGAAGTACGACGACGACGAGACGGCGTTCAATCAGGCAATGGCGACGGTCAGCCGTATGTTCGACCCGATGCTCAACATGACGATGCTGTCCGGCATCGGCTCGACGGTTACGAGTGCGGCATACAACAAGAGCAATCCGCTGTTTGGCATTGCAAGCAACGTTGCAACCAACTTTGGCGGTCAGTTTGTGCCGACGCTGTTCGGCCAGATTGCGCGGACGGTGGACAACACGCGCAGAACGACCTATGCGGACAAGAACAGCCCTGTCCCGTCGAGCGTGCAGAAGTTCTTGCAGCGGCAGGCGAACAAAATTCCGGGACTGTCGCAGAATCAGCCTGCCTATACGGACGTATGGGGCAGAGAACAGAAGAACGGACCGGACAACGTGTTCGCACGCGCGGCGTACAACTTCTTCTCGCCGGGTTATCTGGCGGACGCAAAGGGCACACAGACGGAAAAGGCGCTCAAGGAGCTGTATCAGGCAACCGGCGACAACTCTGTATTGCCAAGCAAGCCGCAGAAGTATTACAAGACTGAGGACGGCACGAAGAAGTTCCTCACTGCGCAGGAGTATTCCACGCTGACAAGCGAGGGTGGCAAGATCGCACTGGATGCGCTCGGAAAGCTGACAAAATCCGAGGCGTACAAGACTATGACCAATGATGAGAAAATCGAGGCAGTATCCGATGTGTACAAGTACGCAAAGGCAGTCGCCGCAAACAAGACCTACGGCAAGGAGCTCGAGGGCACGATCCAGACCGTCAAGGACAGCGGCATCGAGCCGGGTCTCTACTACGCCTATAAGGAGATGGAGGACAGCTATAACGACAGCATGGAAAGCTGGGAAGCGCGAGACCAGACGTTCAACTCCATCAAGAACGACAAGTCGCTTTCTGAGCAGGAGAAGAACAGTCTGTATCACACGCTGCTCATCAAGGGTACATCTGACAGCCAGTGGGAGAAGTACCAGGAGATCAGCGGCAAGGTGACGGCTGAAGAATACGTCGACGCGATGATCCAGAAGCAGGCCATCACCAAGGAGGGCGAGACCATCGAGAAGGGACGCGCTGCGCAGGAGGCTACCGAGTTCTCGTATTATCTGGACGCTAAAGGATACAGCGCAGAAAAGCGGCAGGCGCTCGAGGATACGTTCAAGTTCTATTCGATGGTAAAGGCGGATCCGGCAAATTACACCTACGACATGATACGCGAAAACGGCGGCGCAAAGGAGAAGGAAGCAATCGGCGAGGTCGAAAGCGCCGGACTGACTGCTCCGCAGTACGCGCAGATCAAGAACGCGACGAGCGGTGTTACCTACGAGAAGAACAAGACAGGCGCGAAAAAGGCGGCTGTTGCGGCAGTTGTCAGCAAGAACGTCGAGAACGCCTCGCAGTTCAGCGCAGTTATGCACGCGCTCGGCTACAAGAAAACTGACGGACTGTACACGAGCGGCGGCACGCTGCCCGAGGACAAGGCGGCAAGCACGGGTATTTCCGTCAACCGCGCAACCGGCTTCAGCAACCCGACGAAGGTTTCCGACGCGGTTATTACAAGCGGCTACGGCGGCAGGAGTGCACCTACGACGAACAAGGGCAAGGGAAGCACACAGCACGACGGCATTGACATCGGCGGCAGTGTGAACGGTCAGGCGGCGGACAGTATCGGCGGCGGCAAGGTTACTGAGGTCGGCTACGATGAGAACGGCTACGGCAACTATGTTGTGGTAGATCACGGCGACGGCTACACCTCGCTGTACGGTCACTTGCAGAAAGCTACGGTTAAGCAGGGAGACACGATCAGCGCCGGTCAGCAGGTCGGCGTGATCGGCTCGACGGGCAAAAGCTCCGGTCCGCATCTGCATCTGAGAGTGCATAAAAACGGACAGAGCATTGATCCGAGAACGGTTATTCCGGGGTATGGGGGATAAGAAAGAGGGAGGGCGTGAAGCCCTCCCTCTTTGTGTCACTGTGTCACCTCGTGTGTCACCTCAAAAAATGAAATTCAAAATCGTCAGATATAGCGTGACTTTTTGCGCGTGGTTCTATGCTTTGGGAGCAGGATGCCGCAGGTTCGAATCCTGTCACTCGGACCAGATAAAAAGTTCCGTAAACAGCTTTGTTTGCGGGACTTTTTCTTTTATTTAGGCTGTGAATGTTCTGATGTTCGGTTTTGCTGATTTCGACTTTATTCGCCGGAATGCGGTTTTTTAGGGGTCTTTGGGGGTGTTAGATGTGTCACTAGATGTGTCACCTGATTTCGGCCACCTTGCCGCTCCGGCGCGCGGTGTCCAGTGCAACCACCTTGTCGACCGCTGCGGCGAACGCCTCATCGGACAGGTGCGTGTAGACGCGTGCCGTCATGCTGATTTCCTTGTGCCCGAGAAAGTCTTTCGCAATGTTGATCGGTACGCCTGCGGTTTGAAGGTCGGTTGCGTAGGTGTGACGCAAGCAGTAGGGCGTGAGGTCCACGGCTACCTTTGAAGTCTCCGGGATAACACCGCCTTTGAAAGTGTGTGCTCCCATGTCGATGTCCACGGCACGCTTGAAGCTCTCCCACATGCGGCGCATGGAATGCTTCGTGTGCGGCTTGCCGGTGGTCGGCTGCGTGAAGATGTAACCCTCGCCGCCGGTCAGCAGGGGCGCGAGCGCCGGATGCAGAGGAACAGCTCTGTCGCCGAAATCCGTCTTGGACGAATGCAGGATGATCTTTTGTTCGTTTCGGCGAACATCGTCCCATGTCGCTTTCCTGGTCTCGTCCGGGCGTGCACCGGTGTACAGCATGAACAGCACCCAGAGCCCGGCGCGGTGCGTCTGCGCGACATGGATGATATGCCGCCGCTCGTCGGCTGTAATCGCCCTGTGCGTGCCGTTCTTGGTCTCCGGCATAACCAGTGCCTCGGACGGGTCATAGACGATCACGCGGTCTATACGCGCCTGCCGGAACGCACCTTTGATAAGGTCGCGCAGCTTGCATGCAAGTGAGGCGGAACGGCCTGCGACGCTGTTCATGATGCGTTGCAGGTGCACGGCGCGAACCTCTTTCAGCCGCATTGCACCGATTTCCGGCGCGATGTAGTTCTTGATGTAGCCTTGCAGGTCGGAATAGGTGCGCGGCTGCACTTTCGGCTTCTTGTAGGTCTCGACGTAGTCCGTGAACCACTTTTCAACGCTCGTGTTCTCGTTCACTACGTCCACACCTTCTTCAAGGCGGCGTTTCTTCTCGTCAACTTTACGCCAGAGCTCGCGCTCTGTCTTTGCTCGGACAGAATACCGCTTGCCTTGATAGGTGAACGTCTCGCGGAAATATCCGTCCGATGTGTTTGCTTTTCGCATGTTGCAAAACCTCCTATTATGTATTATAATAAGAGGGTAGTAACGTTCCTCAAATGTACTACCCTCGAACCGCCTGCCGGATTGCCCTCCGGTGGGCGGTTTTTTGCTTATTGTGCGCACTTTGCGCAAGGGGTATAACCCTTGTCGGAAGCGTCCGCTATTGTGGTCTGGATCGCGTTTTCGCCTGCACAGGACTGCGACAGGTGGTAACGCTTGCCAGATGGCGTGATGTAGGCGGTGGGGCTTGTAGGCTCGTCCGGCTCGGACATTTTACCGTAATAGCCGTAGTCTGGGACATCGCCTGTGTCAGCGTCGATACCGTAGTTGTCGCAGGCATCGAGCCAGCCTTGATCGTATATTGCCTGCTCATCTCCGGCGTATTGCGAAAGTGCATCGAACGAAACAAGATCGTAGTCGGATTCTATATCCGCTATGTTGTCGGAAACATACTGCCGGAATACGTCCTCGTCGATATATTCATGCGGATATTCCTGCACCAGTTCAATACCTTCCTGCTGCGCTTCCTCGATGCTTTTGCTGTTGCCCTGCACTACAAGTACGTTCATAATCGTACTGACAACAGCAACGAATATCGCCATCTGCAAAGCACGTTTGGAAACTGCTTTGTTGCGGGCCTGCTCTTCTTCCTTGGTTTGGCTGCATACTTCATCGGCTGCGTCGTGTGCGACGATTCCAATGGAGTATGTCAGTCCGAAATAAAACAAGAATGTGCAGATATGCCCTAACATAGCGTCTGTCACCTTGCACACTTCCTTCCTTTATGGTAAAATGTGTGTGCAAGGTCTCGCCTTGTAAAAATGCCTGTTTGGTGGTAGCGCACCGGCAGGCATTTTTTAAATTATTTTTTGTGCACTTTTTGAGATTGTATACTTGCTTTGTCAATTATGGGTTTTTGCGGGTTTTTGCGGGTCTTTGTGGGTGTAGACATCAACAAAACATCAACAATTCTCAAAAACGTTCCAAAATCCCGCTTTTCCTGTTTCGCTCCCGTCATTCCGTCAATTTACATTTCGCACAGTGTCGGTTAGACTATACTCGTAGCTACAGCAGAGCATGCTCACCCCGAAACGGGGCAGGCATTGGAGTTATGCATGGCGGGGTATGCTCCCGCCGCTCCTTTCCACTTAACGGAAAGCGAGGTTATCATGAACGAACTCATTACTGTAAATTACGACAACGAACAGCCGACTGTATCGGCACGCGAACTGCACGAGTTTCTGGAAGTCGGCGCGGATTTCCGCCACTGGTTCCCGCGTATGTGTGAATACGGCTTTGAGGAAGGCAAGGACTTTCGGACATTTTTGACCGAAAGTTCCGGTGGCCGTCCGGCGCAGGATGCCGAGATCACCATCGACATGGCGAAGGAGCTTTGCATGCTTCAGCGCAACGACAAGGGCAAGCAGGCGCGTCAGTATTTCTTACAGCTTGAACGCGACTGGAACAGCCCGGAAAAGGTAATGGCTCGCGCCTTGCAGATCGCACACAAGCGCATTCACACGCTCTCGGAAAAGATCGAGCAGGACGCGCCCAAGGTGCTTTTCGCGGACAGCGTCGCAGCGTCGCGCACGTCCATTCTGATTTTCGATCTCGCGAAGATCGTCAAGCAGAACGGCGTTAACATGGGCGGCAAGCGGTTATTCGCATGGATGCGCGATAACGGCTATCTGGTGCGCAGACAGGGCACAGATTACAACATGCCCACACAGCGCAGCATGGAGCTCGGTTTGTTCGAGGTCAAGGAAACCAGCGTTACGCACTCCGACGGCCATATCAGCGTAAACAAAACGCCGAAGGTGACCGGCAAGGGTCAGCAGTATTTCATTAACAGGCTTTTGGGAGAAGAGAACCGTTCGAATTGAGCGGTTCTTTTTGCCCGACAGATTCCTATACTTGAAAGGAGCAAAACCATGATGCACGATGAATGCTGCGCGATCTGCATTAAACGCGATGAAGATACACGCAAGAGAATTGCAGCGCTCTACCACTACATCAACACATTACCGCTTACCAAACATCAGCGCGGCAAGCTCATCCGCCTTGCCGAAGATGCGCTGGTCAGCGCCGAAGGCAACGGCTTTTATACCGGCACTCATGACACCAGCACGAACGACCTTATGAAAAACGTGGAGCAGTTTTTCAAAAAGAAGCTCGCCGACGCTGGCATTTCCGATCAAGTCCCATAAAATGGACACATTTTCTGCTTCCCTTATAATAGGACTTACATCGAACGGGTGTTCGATGTATTATTGTGTCGAAACTTGCGTACGGTTTTGATTGATACGCCAGTGCACGAGGCGTATCATAAAACCAAAGAATGACAGGAGGTACAATCATGACGAATATCAGACGGGTATCCGAATCCATCGCACGCTGTCAACATCGAGAGGAAGTGAAAGCGGCGCTTTCACTCCTTCTCAAACCATGCGTCAAGCAGGCCGATCCAGCGGATCAGGAACTTGGCGTCTCGGTCGCTGATGTCCTCGCCAGGGCGGATGTAACCGCGCTCGACAAGTAAATCAGTCAGCCACTTCTCAACCTCCTCTGCTTCGGCTTTCGCCGGGGCGGGGGAGGTTTTGCTTTTGAGCTCCAGCTCCTCTACTGGTATTTCCAGATCATCCACTGTGTAGCCCAAGCAATGCACAAGCGATGATAAGGTACTGTATTTCGGGTCGGCCGTCTGACCGGCAAATATTTTATTCAACGTTCCTTTCGGTATACCCGACTCGTCGCTGATTTGTTCGCTGGTCTTACCCGATTTCTTTTTCATCGCATTGAGCGTATCTAACCACATATTCAAACCTCCTTTCGTTGACTATATTATATGCCTTTGCCGCACGACTGTCAATAAATATTTTACCGCGCATGGTAAAAATTTTTCCGAAAACGCTTGACAATTACCGTTGACGGATGTATCATATAATCACAGTTTACCGTTGGCGGTAAAACAGGAGGTGAGAACATGATTAACATCGAAAAAGAGATGCGCCGGTTCAATGTGACCTACTTTGATATTCAGCAGGTCTTGAATTGCAGCGAAAAGACGGTAAGAAACAAAATGCAAGGTGTTACGGATTTCACCTATAGTGAGGTTCGAAACATTCGGGACAAGTTGTTTCCGGGTATGAACCTTGAGTATTTGTTCGACCGTCACGACAACGAAAGCGCGTGAGGGGGTGAGGGACATGGACCCAGTGCTGATGACGCTTAACATCGCAACACTGGTTATTCTGGCTGTGCTGATTGTGCTGATGCACAAGTGGTACAAGCCGTAGGGTGTAGGTCTTTGTAAACCTGCCACGGCAACGATGCAACAGACAGGATAAAGGCAAGCACAGCGAGGGCGGTAGTTATCCAATAATGGAAATTTTCTCGCCGTTCGAGCTTGGCACGATGGGCGCGTCTCATTTCCCAGTCGCGTAATTCGGCTTGCGTCTGTGCTTTGTTTTGCGGGTTGCTTGGACGGAACATTAAAAACAATCCTTTCTGAAACGGGGTGAGAGCAATGAATGAAAAAAGAGGCTGTTCATCAGGCGATTTTGGCACGGCGCTTGCTGGTTTCGCTTTGGGATTCGGTGTTTGCACACTGCTTTGCAAGGTCTACGACATGTATATAGACAGTGAAATCAGACGAGCATTTCCCAAGCGAAGAGAAAGCCGATGATGTGCTGAACACTCCTTTCCCGGCTATTATAACACGGGCGGAGAGGACGCAGCAAGGGCATTGCATGGCATTGCTCTGCGGAGCGACGGCATAGCACAGCAGGGCAGATCAGAGCAACGGCGGTGCACAGCTCAGTTTTGCAATGGCAAAGCACAGCGCAGTTACGCAACGGAATTGCAAAGCGTAGGCAGGCGTTGAAATGCCGCGCAAGGGCAAACCGAGGGCAGTCTGAGGGCAAACAAAAGGCAATCAAAGGGCAAACCAAAGGCACACCGAAAGGAGGGCAGAACATGGAGGAACGGAGCTACAAGGAACTGCGGCAGGAAGTGAAAAACGACCTGTTGCAGCAGTACCCCGGAGCGGTGCTTTTAACGCTCGAACAGTGCATGAAAGTGTACGGTTTGAGCGACAGAGACGCCGCAAAGCGCGTTATTCGTGCACCGAGAGTCCACGGCGAAAGACGGGTTGTCTACTACCTGGGCGACGTCGCAAGCGACATTGCAAGGCGGCGCGTCGGGAACGTCTGAGGGCAAACCGAGGGCAGTCTGAGGGCAAACCAAGGGCAGTCCGAGGGCAGTCCGAGGGCAACAGAAGAATAAAGCAAATAAAGCAAATAAAGCAAATAAACTCTCTCTCACTAACGTTCGAGAGAGTAGGACGCACACACGACAGGAGGAAAAAACCATGACTATCAACCCCGTACTTTTCGGCGTACTCGTCTGCATCTTCGCGCAGCTCGTGCTGCTGTTCGGGTGGGGCTTTTACCACCGCGTTCTCAAGGACGAGCTGCACAAGCGCAAGACGTTTTTGCTGAAAGCCGCTCAGATGCGCTGTGAGCGCCGTTAAGCACCCAGGCATGAAATTACATGCCGAGGGGTGCGAAAGCGCGACACACGCCGTCTGAGGGCGCGGAAAGGGGCGATACGCAATGACCGACGGTATCAAGCGGCGGAACGTAATCCGCGAGATGCAGAAACGCACGATCGGCGAGGCGCTTTACTCGAAGAAGATCGGCAGGAAGCCGAGCGAGTGTGCTAAGAAAATCGGCGTACTGCCTGCACGGCAAGGGCAAAGCAGGGCATAGCTTGGATGTGCAGAGGCAAAGCGCAGCATAGCAATGGCGTAGCGTTGCAAGGCAATGCAGGGGCATAGCACAGCGCAGATGCGCACAGCAACGGCAAGGCAAAGCGCAGCAGAGCATAGCAACGGCGAGGGCATAGCATTGAACAGCTCAGCGAGGGCATAGCATTGAACAGCTCAGCGAGGGCAGAGCAAGGCGTAGCAGAGCATAGCAAGGGCATAGCATTGCTAGGCTTAGCTATGGCATGGCGAGGTCATGCGTTGCATAGCGACGGCAAAATTTGAGGAACGAAACAACAGGAGGACAAAAAACCATGAAAAAACTGAAAATTCGCTTGACATTCACCGAGGGCATTCTCGGCACGGCAACCGCAGACCCGGAAATCTACAGCCGGTTCATCGGCTCGAAGAGCCCGGACGCGGCAACACTGCCGGAGGAAGTCGCGGCACTCGGTGAGGACGCAATCATCGAGCGCGGCACGACTGTGTTCCCCAAGGACGAGGATGGCACGCCTTTTCTCTGGGACTACCAGATCAAAGGCTTTTTCAAAGACGCCTGCGGCATGCTGGCGCGTCTCAGCGGCAAGGACCCGGAGACCGGCAAGAAGCGCAAGGCGGTAAACGAGAGCGGCAAGCTGACGGCGTACAAGAAGGTCATCGATGGTCTGATCTTCGTCGAGCCGCGCCGCATTCGCCTCGATACCCCGGGTGAAATCACGATCTGTCAGCGTTCTTTGCGTGCGCAGACCGCGCAGGGCGAGAGAACCGCACTCAGCAGCAGCGAGGAATGCCCGGCGGGCACGACGTGCGAAATGACGATCCTCTGCCTGGACGATGCGCACGAAAAAGCGGTGCGCGAGTGGCTGGACTACGGCGCGCTGCGCGGTATCGGACAGTGGAGAAACAGCTCGAAGGGGCGGTTCAAGTGGGAGGAAGTCAAGTAAAAGAAAAACCGCCGAGCGGGAGCGCAATCCCGTTTCGGCGGCAAAGATAAATGTTCAAGACAAGTATATCACGGATTGGAGGAAAAATCAATGGACAAGGAAACGGCGCACAAGCTGCTTGATCTGGTGTTGAGCAGCAATTATGAGGGCGCGTCCATTAAATTTGAGCCGCCCTGCGGAAGAGGTTATAACTGCTCCATATTCATCCACAAGTGGGAAGGCGACGATATTGTGAGCACCAAGAGTTACCATCTGTTGCGTGCTGTGTGGTGGGGAAAAAATAACGAGGAGCACAGCACAGAGGAAATCATGGAGGTTCTGGAGGGGTTGCAGGATGCTGAACATTGAGCCGCCCTTAGAACCGCCCGAGCGGGACGATCAGGAGCGCATTAACCGGTTGTACGACATGAGAGAGGCGGAAATCAGCATGGGGGCGTTCCTCGAGGAGTACGAGGGGCTGTTCCCGGATGAGATCAAGAACTTTCTCGAAGATGTGAGAACGGCAGTTTGGGAATATGAACAGGAGGACGAAGAATGAATGACAATCTGGCGCTATATAACGCGCTGCGCACAGTACCACAAACAGCAAAAAAAGAGATTCAAGCCGGAAAACTGAAAGGTTTTACCGACATCAACCCGATGTGGCGCATTAAGGCACTGACAGAGCAATTCGGACCGTGTGGCATTGGCTGGAGGCCCGAAATTGTAAAGCAGTGGCTCGAAACGCACGACGGCGTTGTGTGTGCGTTCTGCAATATCAATCTGTTTGTCAAGATGGGCGGCGAATGGTCGGCCGCCATCCCGGGGACAGGCGGCAGCCAGTTCGTTTCACAGACCAGAAACGGCCCGCAAGTCTCGGACGAATGCTGGAAGATGGCGCTTACGGATGCAATTTCGGTCGCCGCTAAGATGCTCGGCGTCGGCGCAGACGTATACTGGAACGACGACAGCGTGCGGGAAGATCAGACGAAGTATTCCGGCGAGGCGGAACGTGCAGGAACGGACAAGCTGATTAAGCGTGACTGTCAGGCGTTTGCACGACGGCTGCAACAGGTATACGGAAATGACAAGGCGCAGGAACATCTTATGAGGCTGACCGGATGCCGCACCACGTCAGAGGTGACTTATGACGAATACCATTTCGCACTGCAAAAGATCGAGCGGGAGCTGTCTCTGCAAAAGCCGCCGGAGGACACAATCGGAGATAACGAAGCAGATGTAATCAAGAAAATTGCAAAGGCGCTCGGTGCGAAAACCAAAAAGCAGTTCGAGGAAATCATCGGCTTTCCGCTCGACAAACTGCCGGAACTGAAAATGAACGATTACGGCGTGCTGATGGTAGAACTGAACAAGAAGATGGGAGAAAAAGACCATCAGAAAGTGATGGAGATGGTGAACGATGACGCATGAGTTCGACAGGGCGCGCGTCGTGCGCGACGAGAGCGGCAACTGGCTGTGCCTGCACGTCAAGAACGCGCCTATGGCGCGCGTAGAGTGCGAGCAGATGAAGGAGGGCAAGTTATACTGCGCAGAGGTGAAGCGCAAGTATGACAAGCGTTCAGGGCGGGCAAACGCCTATCTCTGGCAGATGCTCGGAAAGCTGGCGGCGGTGCTCGGCATGAAGCGCGACGAGGTGTACCGCTCGTACATTCCCGATGTAGGGGACAATTACAGACTTGTCCCCTACGCCAACGAGCAGCAGCGCGATTTGATCGCGAACCTGTGGGAAAAGCAGGGTCTCGGATGGGTGACGCAGGACTGTAACGGCGGTTTGCTGATGTGCTACTACGGCTCATCCACCTACAACACGCTGCAAATGGGGCGGCTGATTGACATGGTAGTGCAGGACTGCAAGGAGCAGGGCATTGAGACAGAGCCGGAAAGCACGGTGCTCGGATGGATTGCCAAGTGGAAACCGGAGGAACGCGGGGTATGAGGTTTACGACATACAAGCGATTCGTACCGGCACACCGGAAGATCGGATACCGGTACGCCTGCTGGGCGCGGAACCACGGAGGCTGGGCGAAGATGAAAAAAGGGTATCGCAAGCTCGCCAAGAAGCGACTGAAAAGAGAGCTGGAAAGGGACGCGAGGCAATGAGGAGACAGACGAAGTTTACGGGCGTGTCGCCAAGCGTCTGGAAAGAGGTCTATGACCGGGACGGCGGCGTTTGCCGCCACTGCGGCAAGGGCGGTGTGTTACAGGCGGCGCACTTTGTCAGCAGGGCGCGCGGCGGCATGGGGATTCCGACGAATTTAGTCATGCTGTGCCCGGAGTGTCATCGGGAAATGGACCAGGGTGACGGCAAGGAAATCAAGGAAGAAATGCGGGAGTACCTCGAAAGTATGTATCCGCTGTGGAGCGAGGAAAAGCAGAAATACACAAAGGAGACAGGACGAAATGCTGAATAAGATCATCTTACAGGGGCGGCTCACCAAGGATTTTGAGCTGCGATACACGCAGAGCAACACGGCGGTTGCAGGCGGCACGCTGGCGGTGCAGAGAAGCCGCAAGGACGCGGGCGGAAAGTACCCGAGTGACTTCATTGACATCGTATTGTGGAATAAGCTCGCAGAACACGCGCACACGTGGTTCCACAAGGGCGACATGTGCATTGTATCTGGCAGACTGGAAAGCCGCGACTGGCAGGACAAGAACGGCAACAAGCGCCGGAGTTGGGAGGTGCAGTGCGAAAGCATTGACTTCTGCGGCGGCAAGAGCGAGGGCAAGCCGAAGGAGGAGGAAAGCGACTTCATCGCGTCGGACGAGAGTGACCCGGGCGACTGCCCGTTTTGAGAGGTGACAGGGGATGCTGACGAACGGGCATATACAGATTTACCGACAGCTCACAGAATGGGGGTGGTACAAGGACATCCCCACCTGCAAGCTGTGGCTGCACATCCTGCTGAGGGCAAACTTCAAGGAAAGCCAGTTCATGGGGAGCGAGATTCCGCGAGGCGCGTTTGTGACGAGCTTACAGGGGCTTGCAGACGAGAGCGGACTAACGTTAAAGCAGGTGCGCACGGCACTCGGAAAGCTCAAGAAAACCGGAGAAATCACGGCGGAAAGCAACCGGCATTATACGGTAATCACGGTATGCCGGTATGACGAGTATCAGGGTAGCGAGGAAGCGCCTGCAAAGCAGGCGCCGAAACCGGAGATGCCGAAAAAGACGCAGAGTCCAAAGCCGAAAGAGCCTGACCTTGCAGAGCGGTTTTCTGAGCCTGTGCTTTCTGCGGTGCGCGACTGGATCACCTACAAGCAGGAGCGGCACGAGGCGTACAAGGCTGTCGGACTGAAAAGCCTGCTGACAGAGATAGAAAACCGAGTAAAGCGCCACGGAGCGGCGGCGGTTGCTGAGGTTATCCGGCTGAGCATGGCGAACAACTGGAAGGGCATTATCTGGGATCGCATCAAGGACGCGCCAAAGCAGGCGGAAGCAAAGACGGAACCGGAGAAAACGCCGGACTGGGAACAGGCATGGCTTGCGCAGAAGGAAGAAATCAGACGGAAAATGAGAGAGGAAGGTTATGAGAGGTAGAAAGAAAGATACTCTCTGCTGGGACTGCACGAAAGCCGCTGCGAAGAGCTGCGCGTGGGCAGGACGGTTCGAGCCGGTGAAAGGATGGAAGGCCGAGCGGGTGCAGCGGCAAGACCTCAAAGACGGCGAGACGTTCCACGTTATCAGCTGCCCGGAGTTCGAGCAGGACAGAACGCCGGAGATAACGCCGCGCAAGGACGCTTACACGCCGCACGAGCTCGACGTAATCCGAAACGGCGTGCAGAACGGCGAAAGCGCGGTAATGATCGCGTGGAGGCTGAACCGGGGCGTTTACGGCGTGAGAGACAGGATAAGAATGATGAGGCGAGCGGGTGAATTATAAGTTTACGATCAAGGGCACACTGCCGGGACTGAACGAACTGATCGAGGCGGAACGGCGTCACCGGCAGTGTGGTGCGAAACTAAAAAAGCAGTGCGAGACCGTTGTGATGAATGCAGCGCGGCAGATGGGCGGCGCGGAAATTCAGGAGCCGGTGTACATGGTTTATCGATGGTATGAGAAAGACCGGCGGCGGGACAAGGACAATATCTGCGCGTTTGGCAGAAAGGTTATTCAGGATGCGCTGGTGAAAGCGCGGTATCTGTGTAATGACGGTTGGAAGAATATCCGAGGGTTTGAAGATCACTTTGAGGTGGACGCGAAGAACCCACGGATTGTGGTTGAGATTTGGGAGAGGGACGAAACGGATGAAGTATGAGGACTTTTTGAAGGGAAAGCTGAAAAGCAGACCGAAAAGCGGATTTGCCATGCAGGAGAATCACGAAAACCTGTTTGAGTGGCAGAGATATGTGACGAACTGGGCGTGCAAGACCGGAAGCGCGGCACTGTTCGAGGACTGCGGGCTTGGCAAGACGGCACAGCAGCTTGCATGGGCACAGGAGACCGCGCAAAAGACCGGCAGGCCGACGCTGATTCTGGCACCGCTGGCGGTATCGCGACAGACCGTGCGCGAGGGCGAGAAGTTCGGCGTGCCGGTGACACTGGCGGAGATGGATGCAGATATTGCGCCTGGTGTAAACATCACCAACTATGAAAAGCTGGACAAGTTCGATACAAAGCGTTTTGGCGCGGTGGTACTGGACGAAAGCTCGATCCTGAAAAGCTACATGGGAAAAACCAAACGGAAGATTATAGGTGCGTTCCGCGATACGCCGTTCAAACTGGCCTGCACGGCTACGCCTGCGCCAAACGATCTGATGGAGCTGCTGAACCATGCGGAGTTTCTGGGTATCATGCGTTCCAGTGAGGCGCTGTCCTGCTGGTTTGTAGCAGACCAGAGGAACAGCGGTCACTATCGGCTGAAAGGCCACGCTGAACAGGATTTCTGGCGATGGGTGGCAAGCTGGGCGGTTTGCATTTCCAGTCCGCAGGATATTGGATTCCGCGCAGATGGATACACACTGCCGGAGCTGCACGAGAAAAACGAGGTTGTGCAGACGGAGAAGAACACGCTGCTGGGACTGGCGGAAAAGCTGGATTTATCCGTGAAGGGCTTTCACGCAGCGAAAAAAAAGAGCCTTGCGGAACGCGTGCAGCGGTGCGCGGAAATCGCGGGCAGTTCGGACGAACAGTTTGTGATCTGGTGCTTTCAGAACGAGGAAGCGGACGAGCTAAAAAAGGCGATTCCCGGCGCGGTTGAGATACGAGGGAGCGACAAGGCAGACGCAAAGGAGCGCGCAGCGGTGGACTTCATCGACGGGAAATATCGCGTTCTAATCTCCAAGCCGTCTATCTTCGGATTCGGTTTGAATTTCCAGAATTGCCGAAACGCAGTGTTCTGCGGACTGGATTACAGCTATGAGAGTTACTATCAGGCAGTAAGACGGTTTTACCGCTTCGGGCAGGACAAGGAAGTAAACGTATGGCGCGTGATCGGCGAGGGAGAGAAAGAGATCCTCGACGCGATTGAGCGCAAGGCACAGCAGAAACAGGAGATGACCGTGAGCATGGCACAGGCGATGCGGGACTTTCAGACGGAAGCGGTGCGCGGACGGGAATTTATGCTTGACCTGAAAAAAGACGAGTTTAAGTTCCCGGCATGGATTAAGGAGGCAATGTAATGCAGGAGGTAATGAATGAGCGCTATGCGCTTTACAACGGAGACTGCGTAGAGGTGGCGCGGCAGATGCCGGACGAGAGTGTTCACTTTGAAATTTTCAGTCCGCCGTTTGCAAATCTGTACATCTATTCGGACGATCTGCGGGATATGGGCAACTGCAAGAACGAGGACGAGTTCTTCGAGCAGTTCGACTATCTCATCCCGGAGCTGCATCGGGTGCTGATGAACGGGCGTATCTGCGCGGTACACTGCAAGCAGCTTGCACGGTACAAGTCCAGTCACGGCGCGAGCGGTTGGTATGACTTCCGTGGTGATATTATCCGACACTTCGAAAAGGCGGGATTCCAGTATCACAGCGAGGTGGTCATCTGGACAGACCCGGTACTGGAAATGCAGAAAACCAAGACGCAAAGACTGCTGTACTGCCAGCTTCAGCGCGATGCAAGCCTGACGGGTATCGGCATGCCGGAATATCTCGTACTGTTCCGCAAGTGGAAGGACGACGGAAAGAACCCGGAACCGGTGCGCCACTACAAGACAGCGGAGGACGCGGAAAAGGACGGCGGCGACGCGCGGCAGGTGTTCGACTTGCCGATGTGGCAGAGATACGCAAGTCCGGTATGGTTTGACATTCGCAGAACCGACGTACTCAACGCGCGGCTGGCGCGGGAGGACAAGGACGAAAAGCATATCTGCCCGTTGCAGCTGGAAGTTATCAGACGCGCGGTGCAGCTTTGGACAAACCCCGGTGACGTTGTGTTTTCGCCGTTCGGCGGGATCGGCAGTGAACCGTACATTGCACTGGAGCAGGGACGCAGAGCGGTAGCGGCTGAACTGAAACCGGGATATTTCGCACAAATGGTGCGCAACTGCGAGGAAGTGTGCAAGCCGAAGGACGAGGATCAGGTGACGTTCGTTGAGGTGGTGGGATGAACACCTGCAAAACCTGCCGATGGTATGCAATACTTGAGGGTGTATGCTGCAACGGAGACAGTGAGCACCGGGCGGATTTCCAGTTAGAAGATGAGGCGCGCGAGGAATGGGAGGGGAAAAAGAATGGATGAAATCACTTACATGGATTGTTGGCACTATATAGCGCCTTTAATTCCCATTGACAATGCGCATTCGAGGCATGTGTATGTGATGACTTTTCATGCGCTGAAAGAAGCGGAAGAAAGAAGGGTGAAGGGAAACGATGACTGAGTATATTAAACGAGAAGATGCGTTGGAAATCACAAAACGTACAAGTGGCGATTATGCAACAGCTTTTGCCGAGATGCGCAAGATTCCTGCCGCCGATGTTGCGCCGGTGGTGCATGGGAAGTGGAAGTCAACAGAAGCACCCTTTATGAGCGAATGCGAAGACTGCTCTGTGTGTGGATACAGAACGGTTTGGGGACGCAGATTTAACTACTGCCCCAACTGCGGCGCGAAGATGGACGGAGGTGCAGACAATGTATAAACCATTAGCAGACAGCACCTTACTCAATATGACGAAAAAAGAGTTAATCGAACTGCTCCGCATCGCAGAACATAATGCGGAGGTATCGCAGGAATGGGTGGCACAACAGGCGGAGAACCTCAAGGATTGGGAGCCGGTGATACATTGCCGTGACTGCAAGCATTTTAACCACGAGCACATGGAATGCGAAAACGAAGCCATTTCGACCGACCATGAGGGCGGAGCACAATACAGTTTGAATTTTGAGCCAGACGATTATTGCAGCTACGGCGAAAGAAAGGATGGAGGTGCAGACAATGATTGAGCTTAAACCCTGCCCGTTCTGCGGTGGCAAGGCAGAACTAAACGTCGATCCGGAAGCTATCGCGGATACCGAAGGGCGGCGCTGGGCGTACACCGTTTCTTGCAACAGGTGTTGTGCGGTATCTGGGCTTGCGTATTTACCAGAGAAAGCTATTGAAGCATGGAACAGGAGGGCAAACAATGATTGAACTTAAACCTTGTCCGTTCTGCGGCGGTAAAGCGCGCCTGTTTGCAAGCAACGGCGTGAGAGTGCTTTGCCCCAAGTGCGGTGCAACCACACGGATTTTGGTTGACAGCGAGCGCGTCGAAACGAGCGCGGTTGAGGATGTAATTAAGGCATGGAACGGGAGAAAAAACGATGAGTGATATTATCGGCTATGCTTTTATCGTAGCGGCAATTATCTTCTTTGTGTATGGCATCTGGGTAGAGCGCAAGTACGATCTGATTGCCGACAGGCTGAACGAAATGATGGAGGAGGAACGCAAGGATGAAGTTTAAGAAAGACGGGAAGGTGTACGACACGGTAACCGATATGATTAAGCGCGAGTGTCGGGACAACTTCATGAATTGCGATCGTTGCAAGCTACAGGAAAAGAGAGATCAGGAGCGGTGCAGCTGCATCGACTATGCAGAAATGCACCCGGAAGAGTCTGCACGCCTGCTTGGCTATGAGGTAATCGAGCCGACCATCGGCGAGATCGTCGAGAAGCACGGCGAGGACGTGAAGCGCAAGCTGACCCGTGCGGACATCCTGCACGCGGCGGAAAAGTGCGTATGCGGACAGCGCGAGACGGACTACGGCACACCGGAGGATAACTTCAAGGCGATTGCGGAGCTGTGGAGCGCATACCTCGACCGCATGAGCGTAGGCAAATACGGAAACACGATCGTAGAAGCAAAGGACGTTGCTGCAATGATGGCGCTGCTCAAGATTGCACGCATTGCAGCGGGCGGCGGAAAGGCTGACAGTTGGATTGATCTTGCAGGCTATGCGGCTTGTGGGGCGGAGTGCGAGGGAGTAACGGAATGAAGTACAGAAAGAAACCTGTCGAGGTAGAGGCTGTCCGGTGGACGGGCGAGAACCGAGCGGAAATCCGTATTTTCTGCGCTCACGGTGCGTTTTTTGCTCCTACCCGGCAAGACACGGAAGGACGTGTCACGGAGTGGAGATTACTCATCGACAGCCCTGAGGGCATAATGTACGCTGAAACCGGCGACTACATCATCAAGGGCGTAAACGGTGAATGCTACCCGTGTAAGCCTGATGTGTTCGCAAAGACGTATGAGAGGGTGGCGGAATGACCATCGCTGAAATCGCCACTCAGGTTGGCGTTACGCCGGAAACACTGGTGCAGGAGGTTGTTGCGCAGGGAACGACAAAGGCAACCGCGTTTGTTGTTCTGGGAGCGCTGGCAATCATGTTGGCGGTCGCAGTTCTTTTTGTTGGTGCGTATCTGGGCAGCGAGTTCGCTGTGCCGACGTCTATGCTTTTGATTCTCATCAGCATGATTTTGCTTTTGCGTGTGCCCGATTTGATTGCGTGGAAAACTGCGCCGCAGACCACGGCGAACCAGTATATTGTTGAACATTATGGAGGTGGACAGAAATGAACAAGAAAATCACGGCGGCACTGCTTTGCGGTGCGATGATGTGCAGCCTATCGGCGTGCCGGGAAAGCAGCCGTGTTGCGTACAACATCTCGAAAGAGGCGGACAATTTCAACGTCACGCGTCGTCTGGAGGTCATCAACGCGCGTACGGACAAGCCGGTGTTTGAGCTGATCGGCAACTTCGCCATCTCGAACAACAGCGAGAACGAGCTGGAAGTGACTGTTGAGACCGGACAGGGTGTCTACAAGAAACACCTTGTGTACCTCAACGACTGGACGATTTACGTTGTGGAGGACGTCAGCGGCGCTTACGTGGACAAGTTCCACTACGAGGTGAATTTCCTGCCGGAGATGATCGTTCCGGTTACGGTGACATCGCATGACTAAAAATACAGCGACAAGGTCCGGCGTTACTTATTATGGAGATACGCCGTGCCGGAATTGCGCTTACTGGCGGACGCTCGGCAACTACAAAAACCTCAAGTTGTGGGCGTGCCACTACGCATTAGTTAACCGGCATTCAAGGGGATGCGAGCCGGGCGAAGGGTGCACAAAAAGAACAGAAAGCTACCGCAGACGGATAGCTTTCAAGCACGACGGAAGCACCGAGGAGATTACAAGCCGATGACAGCGAAAGAATGGCTGATGCGCGGGCGCGCACTGGAAAAGACGATTACAGCCTTGCAGGAGGCGCGGAAACGCGCCTATGCACGGGCAACGGGCGCAACCGCGCCGGTAAGGGATACGCCGGGCGGAAAAGGGAGCACGGGGAACAAGGCAGACCCCTACATCGAACTGGGCGAGAAGATTGCAGAGAAGGAAAACGAGCTTGCGGAGATATACGGCGAGATCGTGCGCGTGCTGGGCGAGATGCGGGACAATGAGCTGCAAACGCTACTGCTTGAACGGTACGTGAACGGCGCAACGTGGGCACAGGCGGCGCGGCGGCTGCATTACAGCGAGGCGCACGTGAAGGGCTACATGCACAGAATGGCGCTGAATGCTGTGGATAAGTTAATACCCCACAATACGCAATAATGTGATACAATAGTATCGTGGAAGAGCTCCAAGGGAGCAAAACCACGGCATTCACGGGTTGATAAATTCCGGTTATGTCCTCCTAATTCTCTCCCCTGCTTCGGCGGGGGACACGCTCCAAAGGCTGCACGAGGCCGGCGGGGCTCACACTTCCTTTCGCCCAAGGCATTCCCTAATGAGGCGGGAAACCGTCTCAGCCTGTCCGCCGCGTCTGCACGAGGGCGCGCGGGCTCTTTGACTCTCGGGAATACAGTTCAAGGAAACGCGGCAGAGATGCCGCACATGCTCCAAAGCCTGCATGAGGGCGGCGGAGTGACAGAATGCAGTGACGGCATGTGGCGGATTCTGTATCCGTAGCCTTGCACGGAAACAACGTGCAAGGCGATCTGCTCGCAAAGTCTGCATGAGGGCGAGCGAGCACAAAAATAGACAGCCGAGCAACGGCTGCCCATAATCTGACAGCCCGGAAAGACGGGCACGGGCGCAGCTTACGGAACGGCGCGCCGACACCTATTCTGATAGCCCGGAAAGACGGGCATCTGTTTGCGAACTTTGCCGGACTGCCCGGCAGGCCTTGCGCAGGGCCAAAGCGTCAGTACACAGCGCAGCAGTACGTGTATCAGGGAGTAATTCCCTGCAACGGGGTAGCGCCCTGCGGTGAAAGTCCGCCGGTTTGCAGGCCGATAACTGCGCGCGAGGGGTTCAAAATTCGAACTTCCTATTTTGTAGCAGCCCTGAGCGCAAGCCGGGAAACCGTCCGTAAAGCCGGACGCAACGCGCAGCGAAACGCGCACATACCGCGAAAGCGGTATACATGCGGCCAATAGTTGATACACGGTGCGATTCCGTGTGGCTGCACCTCCAATTAGTCATAGTAAAAGCACCTCCCCGGGATGGCTTCGGGAAGGTGCTTTTGCTTAGTTAACGCCCCACGCATTCAGGTAATAGCGAATGTACTCCTCGTCCTCTTCGTCGAGGGGCTCCCAGGGCGTCGACGGGTCCGCGATGATGCGGCGGATTTCGGCAAGCTCTGCCTCGTTCGCCTCGATCTATTCCGCAGTGGCGTCGGGCGCGGTGCTCTCGAAACTCTCGAAGTCATAGAGGGTTTCGGGGTAGTCGCGACGGAGAATAAAACCGCCGTCGATTTCAGAAATGCCGGTGTAGAGGGTGGTAGTCTCCACGTCGTCCTCTCTGTCGTAGAATGTAATCTTTTTCATGGCTGTTTTCCTTTCTGCCTCGTTCCGGGGCGGGCGACTGGTTAGCGTTCTTTTTTGGGGGATGGCTTATAGGCCTCTCTCCACTCGTTATAAAAGCAGCCGGGGCCGTAGCCGCATGTGTGCTCCATGAGCGTGCCGCTAACGAGCTTGCGCTCGAAATGGTACGCCTTTTCATCGGCGATACCATACCATCCGCAGCCCTCGCCGGTCTCCGGGTCGTACTGGGTGAAGTACCATCCGAAACCTTCGGGAATGGGGAAGTTTCCGACAGCGGATGTTCCCACGTGCTGGATAAAATGCACGGCTTTCTGTGTGGTCTTCATGATCTTTTCCTTTCTGCCTTCGTGACCTCCGGGGCGGGTGTGTTGTTATTGTACCGCAGATTTGCGGAATTAGTCAATAGCGCAGTAGGTAAGGGCATCATAGCCCATATCAGAAAGCGCCTTGGTCATTGCCTCGGCGGCGGTCTCGCGGCCGTTGGCGGACAGGAGCATAGTCTCGTATCTGCCCGGCGTGAGTTCGCAGGTGTCGAGGATAACGCGGCGGTTGTTGTGGGTGTACTCGGTGTGCTTGATGGTGTTCATAGTATAACCTCCTGATTACTGATTTACTGATTCCCAAAAGATTTCAAAACCGATTTCAGCGGGTTCACCTGCTGCGCCGGATGATTTGGATTCTTTGTCAATCATATCGTCGATGTGTGCTTGTTCGTTCTTGTGCTGCCACGATAGCGGCTCTCCGCCTCGCCAGCCATAATCGATCACATCATACTTCCGACCTCTGTATAAGTACGTCAGAACCGGAAAACCTTCCGGAGAGTATATCTTGCCGACAAATTTTGCTTTTCTCATATCGACACCGCCTTTCAAAAATGAATTTATGGGTGCGGGCTTTATGGGTGAACCCGCGAGAACCGTTATTCCTGAGCTTTGCGCTGATCTCTGATCTTTGCGCGTACTCGCTTATACATCTCAATGCTCTGCTCGACTACCTCCCGCCGATCGGCGGTGGTGTTCGGGTCTTCCTGCTCCCTGATCAGATTACAGATAACTGTTGTCAGCGCCATTGTTACACAGAGACTATCACCGCGGGTCAGTTCGAAATTCATCATTTTACTTTACCTCCTTGTAGATACAGCCAGTCCATACTTGGCTTGTCGTGCCGTTGCAATCCTTGCCGAACTTAGCGCAGGTGAGGCACATCGGATTAGCAAGGCAGTAGTGGCGAAGGTCGCTGTCTTCCGGTGCTTCCTGGTCGAGCCATGCGTCAAAGCCCCATGGGTAGCGTGTCGCGATCTCGTCCATCAGCCAGCCGCGCGTAATTGAGGTTTCCGGCTCGATGTGCGAGTATTGGGTGTATTCCCATGCTCCGAAGAGTTGGTCATCAGTCAGTGCTGCGATCTTTGCGGTTGCTTTCTCAGTTGCGGTCATATTGATTACTTCCTTTCGGTGTTTGGTGTTTTCCTTTGCTGTGATTACAGTATACGACACGTAGACGTGTATTGCAATAGGCAAAGGTCACAAAGTAGACGTGTATTTATTATGCAGATTGTACACGTTGACGTGTTGCGGTATCTGTGGTACACTATCCTATATAGATAGGAGGTGCAGACATGGCAACAGAGGCACACATTAAGGCAAATATTAAGTACAACCGCAGCAGGGACGCGATAACACTAAGGATTCCCAAGGAGGACGGCGCGCAGATCAGGCAGGCCGCCCAGGACGCCGGGCAGAGTGTGACAGCTTACATTATGCAGGCAGTACGCGAGTATATGGATAAGTAAACAATGTAGGCAGACAAAAGCCGCTCCATCAACCGGGGCGGCTTTTTTGTGTCTATATGGAAGAGGGTGAAAGAATGGACAAGCTGACAGCCAAGCAGCGCGCATGGATTGATTACTACAAGCAGGGCAAGACAGCCACAGAGGCGGCACGGCTTGCCGGTTACAAGGGAGACAATCACCACACGATAGGCGCGCAAAACTTAGCAAAACTAAGCAAATACGTATCAGACCGCGACGAACTGTTAGATCGTGCTCGTGTGGCGGATATGGCGGAGATTAACGCGTTTTGGAGCGATACCATGAGAGATGATACGGCGGACATAAAAGACCGTCTGAAAGCCTCTGAGCTGCGCGCACGGAGTATCGGCGCTTTTATCGAGCGGCGGGAAATCATCGGGTCGCAGACGATCACGGTCAAGCTGCTGGACGATGACGAGGAAATGAAGGATACAGATTGACGGCTTGCAGCCGCTTTCGGGCGGTGCAGGCTTATTTTTTTACCCTATTTTGCAAGTTCGGTTTTTGCGTCCTGCAAAATCGGGTGTTTTCGCGCGGTCGGATACCGATTTTTTCGGGGATTATACTTCGGAGAGGGACGGACGAGGACGCGAATTATGCAAAACGTAACTTTTGTACAATTCGGGAGGTGAGCAGGTGCAAGTAAATATCCCTAAACGGGCGTTCAACTCGGTTTATCTGCCGCTGCTCTTGGATGATGAGCACAGATACATTGTGTTATTCGGCGGCGCGGGCTCTGGTAAGAGCGTGTTTGCGGCTCAACGGCTGATCGTGCGCATGATGTGCAAGCCGCTTTGCAATGTGCTTGTAGTGCGCAAGGTAGGCGACACCAACCGAACATCTACGTTCGCGCTGATGCAGCAGGTAATTAACTCGTGGGGGCTGCATAGCCTGTTCGATGTTACCGACCTGCGGATTGTCTGCCGTCTGACCGGCAACGCCTGCATTTTCAAGGGTCTGGACGATCCCGAAAAGATCAAGTCGGTTACATTCCCCAAGGGCGAACTGACCGACATCTGGATAGAGGAGGCAAGCGAGATAGCCGAGGCTGATTTTAATCAGCTTGACATACGTCTGCGAGGCAAGCGGATACATGGACAGATTACGCTTTCGTTCAACCCGATCAACGTCTTGCACTGGCTCAAAAAGCGGTTTTTTGACCGTAAAGACCCGCGTGCGGTGACGCTCAAAACCACCTACAAGGACAACGCCTGGTTAGATGAGGACTACAAGCGGACGCTCGAGGGGTACAAGGACAGCGATCCTTACTATTACCAGGTGTATTGTCTGGGGCAGTGGGGCGTTATCGGCAAGACGATCTTTGACGCGGCAAAGGTCAACGGCAGGTTGGCAGAGCTTCCGCTGGCAGAGCGGCGCGGTTACTTCGTTTACTCCACGACGTTTGACGCACTGGCAAATCAAGTCAGGATTGATGATCGGTCTATTAAGTGGGTGGATGATGAAAACGGGTATATCTCCATCTATCAGGACAGGCGCGAGGGTGTGCCGTATGTGATCGGCGGGGATACCTCCGGCGAGGGGTCAGACTGGTTCGTCGGGCAGGTACTCGACAACACCAACGGGCGGCAGGTCTGCACGCTCAGGCACCAGTTCGACGAGGATGTATACGCGGCGCAGATGTATTGTCTGGGTATCTACTACAACACGGCATTGATTGCGATAGAGGCGAATTACAGCAGCTATCCCATCAAGGAGCTGCAACGGCTGCGTTATCCTCGGCAGTACGTCCGGCAGACTGAGGACAACTACACCCACAGACCCCGCGACAGCTACGGCTTTAAAACGACGAGCGTTACGAGGCCGGTTATTATTGCCGGCCTGGTTGAGGTGGTGCGCGAGAGTGTGGAGCTGCTGAACGACGCGGACACGCTCGGCGAGATGCTGACGTTCGTCCGCAACGAGAAGGGACGCGCAGAGGCGGAGCAGGGCGCGCATGACGACTGCGTTATGTCGCTGGCTATCGCCTACTATGCACGCACACAGCAGAGCTACACCGAGGACAAGCCGCGAGGCAAGCGGGCGAAGTGGACAGATGACATGTACGAGGATTACTACAATGCCGACAAGAGCGGACAGGAGTATCTATTGTCTAAATGGGGCAATCCGTTTTGAAAATGAGGTGATAAAATGCAAAATCCGTTTGATAAAACGGGCAAGAGCGACGAGGCGATTTTGAAGAAGTGGCAGGACAGGCTGAGCAAGGCGCGGAGCAAGTACCAGGACGAACTAAATCTGATGGTCGAGCGGGAAGAAATCTACCGGGGCACGCACAAAATCGACAAGGTGCACGGCAAGAACCAGAAAACACAGGACGCAGTGGTAGCGCGGAACGTGGTAGCGGAGATCATCGAGGCAGAGGTATCGAGCGACATTCCCACGCCCAAGGTTACACCGAGGCACGAGGAAGACGAACAGCTTGCAAAAACCATTGAGGACTACATCAGGAACGAGCTTGACCGGCTTCCCTTTGAACGGCTGAACGATCAGGACGAGAGAACCACACCGACGCACGGCGGTGACCTGTTCCTTGTAGAGTGGGACAACACCAAGCGGACTCACACGACGCGCGGCGCGCTGAGTGTTACGCTGCTGCATCCCAAACAGTTTATTCCGCAGCCGGGCGTTTACAACATCCCGGAGATGGACTACTTCTTTATTCAGCTAGCACAGTCCAAGGAGTACATCAAGAAGAAGTACAACAAGGACGTTTCCGACGAGGACGAGGAGCAGCCGGACGCACGAGGCTTTGAGCAGGGCACGGTGGACGATCTCGTTACCGAGAATATCGGGTACTTCCGCAACGCTGACGGCGGTATCGGGCGCGTGGCGTGGTGCAATGACGTGCTGCTCGAGTACATGGAGGACTATCAGGCACGCAGAATTAAGACGTGCAGCAAGTGCGGCGCGGATATGCAGGGCGATACCTGCCCGTACTGCGGGAGCAAGAGCGGCGAACAGAAAACCGTCAAGGACTTTGCGCGGACGGATGACAACGGTATCCCGATGACGAAGATCGTAGATAAAGTGCAGCTTGATGAGCGGGGCAACCCCACGGTCATTCAGAGCGAAGAGAACGACATGATCCCGTATTACAAGCCGGATGTTTACCCGGTGGTACTGCGGCGGAATGTAAGCGTAGTCGGAAAGCTGCTCGGTTCTTCTGACGTGGACATGATACGAGACCAGCAGATGCTCATTAACAAGCTCGACAGCTCCATTTCTCAAAAGCTGCTGGGCGGCGGCTCGGTTATCACCCTGCCGAGGGGCAAGCAGATACGGCGCACGGATGAGAATTTCAAAATCCTCGAAATCGAGGGTCCGGAAGAAAAGGCAATGCTTGATGTGCTCACATTGCAGCCGGATATCTCGCGAGATATGGCGTTCGAGGACAGCACCTACACGGCAATGCGCAACCTCATCGGCATTACTGACAGCTTTCAGGGACGCAGGGACAGCACGGCAACCTCCGGCACGGCAAAGCAGTTTGCAGCAGCGCAGACCGCCGGACGACTGGAAAGCCGCAAAGTAATGAAAAACGCCGCCTATGCTGACCTGTTCGAGGTTATGTTTAAGTTCCTGCTGGCGTACTCGGACGAGCCGCGCCCGATGGTATATAAGGACACCAACGGCACGCAGCTATACGGCACGTTTAACAAGATGGACTTTCTGAAAGTGGACGAGGCGGGCGAACCGTACTGGAACGACGAGTTTTTGTTTTCCGTTGACCAGACCGCGCCGCTTGCGGGCAACCGCGAAAACCTCTGGCAGGAGGCACGCATGAACCTCGAAAACGGCTGCTTCGGCGATCCGTCCGATATGCAGAGCCTTTTGACGTTCTGGACGATCATGGAGGGACTGCACTACCCGCTGGCAAGCGAGGCCAAGCAGCAGCTTTCTGAACGACTGGAACAGCAGCAACAGATGTTGGCACAGCAGCAGGCAATGATGCAGCCGATGACAACAAGTGCAGACGGTATTCCTGATATTACGCAGTCCGGCTATGTCAGCCCGGAGACAATGCCCGCATATCAGGAG
>ERZ1026856.183-NODE-183-length-44772-cov-8.932151_pt1 | contig 44772 bp, 56 predicted proteins | sample MGYA00380158_ERZ1026856 | MGnify/ENA primary metagenome ERZ1026856 (study PRJEB33269, sample SAMEA4719794) | human gut metagenome | biome: human-associated habitat; feature: organic feature; material: feces | place: Cameroon | collected 2013-10 ... | reverse complement strand
GCGCGATATCTTGAAATAGAGGTTATCCGTAAACAGCGTGTCGAACTGGATGCCTAGCATTCTGCCTTTGGCAAGCAAGGCTCCATGACGCTTTATGTTAGTGAAGAAATACTTAGGTGCCTTCATGCCTGAGAATACTACAGCTTCGCCCATCATGGCCCCCACCTTAGTTCCGCCTATATAGAATACATCACAATGCTTGGCAAGGAATGGCAAGTCATAGTCGCATGCCTCTGAAACCAGACCGTATCCCAGTCGTGCACCATCGATGAAGAGGCGGAGGTTATATTTCTGGCAGGTTGTATATAGCGCAGTCAACTCTTCCCTGGTGTAGACCATTCCGAACTCTGTCGGCATCGAGATATAAACCATGCCTGGCTGCACCATGTGAGGATGCGTTTCATCGGCAAGGAAAGTATCCATATATGCAGACAGGGTGCTGGATGTTAGCTTGCTGTTCTCTCCCGGCAGCGTAATGACCTTATGGCCAAATGCTTCTACTGCTCCAGATTCATGTACCTCGATATGACCGGTCTCCACACAGATAACTCCTTCGCATCCCATGAGCACGGAATCGATGACGGTGGTGTTGGTCTGTGTACCGCCTATCAGGAAGAACACTTCAGCATTCTCATTGTCTACGGCTTTACGGATTTTCTCTTTTGCAGATTCTGAGTATGGATCAAAACCATAACCGGATGTTTTCTCACTGTTTGTCTTGCCAAGAGCCTCTAGAATCTCTGGCAGCATACCATTGTTGTAATCACTTTCGAATGAAATCATATGATATAATATAATGATAATATTAGATAATTACCGCCGTTCCGCTGCATGTTACCATCAGCATGGAGCCGCTGTTGCCTACGGTTTCGTAATCCAGGTCGATGCCCACGATGGCGTTGCAGCCCAGGGATGCGGCACGGTCGGCCATCTCTCTGAGGGCTGTATCCTTAGCCTCGCGGAGGGTGCTCTCGTAAGAACCGCTTCTGCCGCCGATTACATCACGAACACTGGCAAAGAAATCCTTCACAAAGTTGGTACCGATGATGGTTTCGCCAGTCACTACGCCACGATATTCACGGATAGGGTGGCCTTCTATGGTTGGAGTTGTACTCAAAATCATAACGTATATTTTAAATGGTTGGAAATCAAAAACTTAACTGTAATGCTATTTTTTCGTGCAGTTTTTATTCAGGTTTTTCACGATTTCTGACGTGAAGCCAGCAGCGTAGAAGTCACCCGAACCTAACAGCAGCCAGTATGGGTTGACATGGTAGTCACGTACCAGGAACTGAACCCAAGACGGACGAAAGCGACCGTAGCACTCGGCAGGCTCGTCTCTGAGGGATATTGTGTTCCAGCGATTGAGACCGTACCGGTCGGTTATTGTCTTGAGACCGCCAATGCAGCCATCAGCCTTCAGACGGTCTAGGGCAGAAAAGAATCGACCGACTATATCCACATCAGCGGACATCAGATTTTTATCTTCCATATTCATTTATTTATCTTTTTGTAGGCACGACTGAAAACGCTTTCCAGCCTTTCCCGATGATTATTCAATCTTTGCGACCAGTCCTGCAACTGAGCCAGCGATGGGCGAGAAGCCAGCAGCCCATCCACCTCGGAAGGGGTGAGCACTGGCAGGAATTTCTCGTAGGCGAGAAGGTAATCAATATTTGTAGGCATCGTCTAGCTTTTTATCGGCAAGTCTCTCGTCTCGTTTAGTCTTTCTTTTCGCCAACTTTGTATCAACAATAACACCAAGTGGCTTGAGGTATCTGTTTCCAATTTCCTCAATAGTTACCGACACGTTTTCACGCATCTCATTTTTAGAGCTTTGGACGGTAATATACTTTTGCCACCCGAAGAAAAGTAATTTTGATTCATCGCCTACCAAGATTGTATTTTTTCCGACAGTCTTGTCAAGTCTGTACTCATACCCTTCATCATCTCTGATATTAAACATGAACAGAAGGGTTTGGATTAGGTCGTTTCTACCCTTGAATTTCAATGTAACCTCGTGGGAAACTGGAGAGCCTTCACGGAAGGAGCAGAAATAAACAGTATCCTTTGCAGGCTCGTAAACGGTATAACTTATATCGCTATTGCCTTCAATCCATGTTGTTCTAGACATTAGGGTTTGCGCCTGCACACCCACGCACATGAGCGCAAGCACGAATAACATTATTATCTTTTTCATATTGATGCAATTGTAACAAATAAGAAGCAAATGAAGATTGCAAAGCCAGCGTAAAGATATATCTTTGCAATTTTCTCGTTTTTCTCAATCATGAACTCATCAGCAGGAACTTCTATCTTTCGTCTGATTAACTGGTGCCCATCATAACGTTCCCCAGTCTTGTAGCGACCATCAGCGACATAGACCGCCTGAGATTCGTAAAGCCAAGCACTTGCAACGTATTTGTTTTTCAGCTTTCTGTAGCCAACGACAAGCAGGATGATTGCACCAAGGAAATTAAAGAAGAGAGCAACCACGCACCAAGCTACAGCTTTTCCTTTAGAAGGCTCGATGATAACAGTTCCTTCATCCTCAATCTTGCCAACGCTGGAAACACGACCAGCACCACCAGCGGAAACATTGCGATGCGGTATAGAATGCGCATCGCCATAGATGTTGTTACTGACAACACGACCAGCATCTCTTCCTACCTGATTGACAGCAGAGCGGACGAAACCCTTTGCCAGTTCATTAATGAAACTTCCCATACGCTAATTATTTAAATGATTAATATTTCTATCGTAGAACTCATTCCAAGCCTTTTTCTTGAAGAAGACGAAGAAGAGCAGCAGCCCTAGGGCAACCATCAGCAGGTGCAGCGGTCTACTAAGAACACCGAACCCGAAGGAACGCTGGAAGTCGATACAGAACGAAATCAGCACTCCGTAGGTAATGAATGCCCGATGCACCCAGCAGAAGCCATAGGCTAGGCTGATAATGATCCAGGCAATGAAGCCAAAGAACGAGCAGTCGAATATCCACTCCGTGAGCTTTGCACGATAGCCGAATGAGAGCAACGTGCAGTGAATCAGCATCACAAACGCACCAACTGGAGGGATAATTCCTATTATCAACCTGCTAGCCTTCCATAGCCAGCTTTTGCCGAGAGCGGCAAGAAGTATTTTCTCCTTCCGCTCGATAAAGTCCTCTTCTTTCATTTTACTTGGAATTTGAGTTATTGTTTATTATCTTTGCCCTACAATGGCAAGCAGGGTCTTTACTTGACTTTGCAGGAACTCATTCTGTTCTCGCAGCAGCTTGTTTTCAGCAGCCAAGGCAGCATCGCCACCGATTGACTGGGAAACGTTGGAACTGTTTGAACCATTGACGTTGGAACCCATGACAGCCGCTTCCATCTCAGCAGGGAGAGGAGGGGCACACTTGTCGATGATTTCCTTTATCTTTTGGACGAAATCAATTTTTATAGATTTGCGACCAAGACGAGCCTGAACATTCTGTGGTGTAGTCCCCAACTCTCTAGCTACATCGCTCATTGTCAAGCCCGAACGCTTTATATACTGTTTCAATTCTTCTCCACTCATAATTGTAAATCAATTTAAAATTAATTAAAAACTTATTAAAAACAACTGCAAAACAATTGTTTTTCAATTTTCTTTTTGTATTTTTGCAACCGAATTACAGAACGAGTTTAAAAACTCTTTTGCAAAGATAAAGAAAATAATTTAAAATACAAATAAAAATGGGAGAAAATTTCAATTACGATTTTCGAACACCGTTGCAGAAGCAGCAGGACGAACGAAAGAAGAACATCATTGCAATGTTCGCAGATTTCCGAGCTAAGGCACCTGCCGACACATCAGACAGCAGAATCATGCTCGCAGTATCACAGCATGTGGGTTGCACCCAGCAGAACGTACGTGTCTGTCTCATCAAGGCTGGAGTTATTACACCCAAGAAGAGACGTGCAGCCGTGCGCAAGTAAGTAGAACCATTTAAACATTCAGAGCGTATGAAGAAGTTTATCGAGTTTGTGACAAGTGACGTAATGCTATCCGTGGCATTTGTTGCCATTGTATTAACTTTAATCTTTTGGAGGGCATAGGTATGACGAACGTAGAACCGAAGGTAGCAGATGCAGGCAGATACACCATAACAGAGACCTGCAATGTATTGGGCATTCATCGCAACACCCTGCGCAGATGGTTGCAGGCTGGCAAGATGAAGGTCAAGTTCCGCAGAATCGACAACCGCAAGGTAATCGAGGGCAGCGAGATAAAGAAAGCATGGAGGGTTGCCCTATGATGAAGGCATACGTAAAAGCGAAGCAGCTGACCGCCAAGTGGGAGCAGGAGCGAAAGGACAGCAAGCGACTGGCAACCATGAAGGAAGCGGAAAGACGCATCCAGGTAAGGGAGTTCGACAACATGCTTTGTTTGTCATTGGACGGAATACCGGTACTCCCGATGGGCGAGTTCAACAAGCAGACGCTGGCAGACGCACGTCTGACATTCTTCAACTATTTAAACAGAGATAAGGCATGAAAGCAAGAATCATCGAGGAGTGCAGGAAGGCAATGTACGATGCAGTCTGGCTGGAGATAGACAGAGACCCACAGCGACCAGCAACAGCGAGGGTAGACATCACGACCAAGGCAGGCGACATTTGCGTATGGTGCGGCAGCGTTGGCAACATCGCGGTAGTGACGCACAAGACCAGCAACAACGACAGCGAGAGACTGGAGGAAGCCATCGAGGGTTGTCTTAACTATCAAGACGTTATGGACGACTGGCTGGAAGAGAACAGCCAATACGCAGACCAAGACCCGATGGACGCATTCGAGGAAAGCAGACTCGACTGATATAGACTACATGAATTAGTATACAATTATATGATTTCCCTACAGCGGTAGGGCAGGGCGCACGCAAAAATTCATACCAGTTAGCAAGGTTATTAATTTAATTGTTTTTTATTGATAAGCTCACAGATATGCGGAAACAGCGTGTGCCCTATAACGGAAGGGCGTCCACCAGCAGCAGGATAGGGTGGGAGTAAACCTGCAACCGACTGGGTTCGAATCCCAGCCTTCCACTAGAGTTAATTAAATGATATGTTGAACTAAAGATTGAACGAAACATGGAAAATGAGATTATTCAAGTAAGCGGTGGCGAAATGCTCGAAGCCATCAACCGCTCAGAGATTGACGGACAGATTGCCACAGCGCACAAGTTTCCGAGAGACATCAAGCAGTGCAAGGAGAACATGGTAGCATTGGCAGCTATGGACGATGATGTAGCCTACAACTGCTTCTATCATTTGGAGCGCAAGGGCAAGGACGGACAGATTTCCGTTATTGAGGGTCCCAGTGTTAGATTCACCGAGATTATCTCGGCTTGCTGGAAGAACCTGCGCATCGCAGGACGCATCATCGCAAACGATGGAAAGACCATCACAGCGCAGGGTGTCTGCCACGACCTCGAGAGCAACGTGGCCTACTCGGTGGAAGTGAAGCGCAGCATCCTGACCTCGAAGGGATACACCTTCTCGCAGGACATGCAGGTGGTAGTTGGCAATGCAGCCGTGGCGATCGCACAGCGTAACGCAATCTGCAAGGTCGTGCCGCAGGTACTGATTGCAAGTGTAGTGAAGGAAGTGCAGGCGAAGGCACTTGAGCACATCAAGCAGACTGGCGTACAGAGCCAGTGGAAGAGTTGCGTGGCCTGCTTCCAAGCATACCAAGTTACAGACCTTATGCTTCTGAAATATATCGGCAAGAAATCTGCCGAGGAAGTCGCAGCAGAAGACATTCAGAAGCTGGGAGGAGTTTACAACGCAATCAAGGAAGGCACTACCACCGTTGAGGAGACCTTTAAAAAGCCAAAGCAGCAGGAAGCCATCGCACAGCAGGCGCAGGCAGCAGCCGAGAGCGCACAGCAGAAGGCAGAGAAGGCAATGAGCCGCAGTCAAGGCAAGACTGGCACAGCAGCTAAGAAATAGCGCCATTTTACTATAATGATAAGCCCGAACCGCCACGGTGCAACCTATGGGGTGGGCACCCATCACGAATAAGGGAAGCCGTGGCAACTTTTAATAAACATTCAGTAAATCAGAAATCAAATGAAGAAACAGAACAAAACAGACAATCAGAGACGAGAGAGCACAATCGACAAGTACTTTGCTCAGACAGCGAAGGCATACAAGACATGGGTCGATGAGAACGATGAAGAAAGAAACTATCTACAGATTGCTTCTGAGTCAACTGGAGATACGGACGAAAAAGGGAACAAAGGCTTCGATTTCCACATCGCTTACTCCGGCAGAGCCAACGTCCTCGCAGGTGGACTTGTTAATTCAATGCAGAGGGATGAATTCGTTCGCCAGCTTATCATTGGAGCAGCGAAAATGTATTATACCGCAAACATTAAAATAAAAGGCAATGAAACAAGTAATTAAATACAAGAACAGAGAGGAGTGGTTGCAGAACCGCTCGAATGGTATTGGTGCATCAGAAGCAGGCACGGTGTTAGGTTTGAATCCTTGGGAAACTCCATACCAGCTTTGGAGACGCAAGAAGGGCATCGACCCACCAAAGGTTGAGAACTTCGCAATGGTGGCAGGACACCTTCTTGAGGACGCTGTGGCGCAGTTCTTCCAGCGAGAGAGCCACTGCCACATCATCAAGGCATCGACTGACGACTACACAATCACGAACACCGATGCGCCATATTTGCGTGTATCTCCTGACCGTACCTTTTGGAGAGTCGGTGCAACACATAACGAAGCCAGCAAGAGCATCCTCGAGTGCAAGACAACTCAGATGCAGATAGACGCAGACGACCTGCCGAAGCATTGGTTCTGCCAGTTGCAGATGAACCTCGGAGTTGGCGAATACAAGGACGGTGCGCTGGCCTGGCTTACAGCAGGCAGGGAGTTCGGCTACCGTGACATCGACTTCGACCCCGAATTTTACGGATGGATGAGGGACGAAATCACCAAGTTTTGGCTGGACTATATCGTGGGCAACCAAGAACCGCCAGCGTACAGCGCACAAGACGTTCTCTTGAAGTCACCGCTGCACAAGGCAGGAAAGGAGATTGAAGCAACAGCCGAAATCGGGGAAATGCTTATCGAGTTGAAGGACATCAAGGAGAAGGGCAAGGCACTGGAGAACCGACAGAACGAAATCGAGGACAACTTGAAGCTGTTCTTCGGGGACGCAGAGAGCATCGTGGACGGAAACGGAAAGACGCTGGCAACGTGGAAAGCACCGAAGCCGTCCGAGAAGTTCGATGCGAAGGCTTTTCAGACCGACCATCCGGAGGAATGCGCAGCCTACCTCAAGCAGGTGCAGGGAGCAAGAAGACTCTTAATAAAGTAAGGCTTATGGCTAGTGTTCCAATATCAAAGACCGACCTACGGAATATAATTTCCCAACTGGAGAATTATATTTTCCTAACTAGGAAAGTGATAGCACCGACCGACACGATCCAGCGGAACAGAATCCGCATGGCTACCGTGCTCAAACGGAAGCTGGAAAGGAAATTATCATTATCTGAATAAAATCATGAACGATTCATTTATCTTATACACATCATACTACGCCATCATCGAGGGGTTGACAGATGAGCAACTCGGACAGCTGACTAGGGCACTCTTCATCTATGCAAGGGATGGAGAGGTAATCAAACTAGAGCCAGTTGTAAGGATGGCTTTTTCATTTATCAAAGACAACATCGACCGCAATGCGGACAAGTATCAGAAGAAATGCGAGCGCAACCGTGAGAACATCAGAAAGCGGTGGGAGAAAAAGCATTCAGAAGATACGACCGAAAGAAGCGATACGACCGAATACGAACGTATACCATCGAATACGAACGTATACGAAGAAAAAAGTCGTATACCTTATGATAATGATAATGATAATGATGTTTCTAAAGAAACAGATAATATACCTTCTAAAGAAGGTTCGTCAATTTCGGAAAATCCGAAAGTTGACCCAGCAAGACGATGCGCCAAGATTGATTTTGCGGCTATCAAGGAATACTGGAACACCAAGCATGACCAATCTGGCAGCGCAATGCGAAGGTTGACCTTGATGAGCGACCAGCGCAAGAGCAACGTCCGTGCAAGGATAAGGGAATTTGGAGGGGACGTTCAGAAGGTCTACAAGGCAATCGACAAAGCCATGGCTAGTGACTTTATGAACGGTAAGAACGGCAAGGGATGGGTTGCCAGCTTCGACTGGATGATGTGCCCTTCCAATTTCCCGAAGGTGCTTGAAGGCAACTACGACAACGAGCAGCCAGCAGGAAACCAGCAGCCAGCAGCAGCCAAGGCGCAGGATCCAGCGGCAACGGCAAGACCGAGCATCGGGGAACGCTACGAGCAAGCCAAGCACCAGCAGCCAGCGAGCCAGCAGAACCAAGACGACAAGTTCAGATGGGTAATACAGCAGAACCTGGACGACTTGAAGAAGAATCCACGGAACAAGCCAGCCAAGGATTCACTGGTAAGATTCTACGAGCAGGGAGTTCTGCAGCGGCTGGGCATCAACTGGAAGCCCGAAAAATAACGAATGAGGGCAAAATCAGCCGCTCTGAGACGTTTTTACGCTTCGGGCGGTAAATTATAAGGCAAACAGATTTTAAACGCTTAAAACGAAAGAATTATGGCAGAATACAATAATCAGAGCATTGACATCGACCTTGAGGAGATGTTCAACGGTCTATCGAAAGAAGACCAAGAGGAATTTTTGGTAGACATGTTCCAAAACTTATCAGACGAAGACAGCAGAAAGAGTGTTGTAGGGGACAATATCTGGTATCTTGAAATCGACAATACTGTCGACATCATTGTGCAAGCATTCGATAGCTTGAACGTCAACGGACAGAAAGAAGCAGCCGAGCGCATTGCAGACGCTCTGACACCTAAGCAGCGTGAGGAACTTATTGAGTACATGAAGGAGGGATAGATATGGCAGAAGAGAAATTAATATTCCACGAATGCAGAGCCGCAGGGCTTGTGTTCGAGACCGTGAGCGAATGGACGGACTGGTTGAAGGAGAACAAGTACGACATCAACAATCCGGTTGCAGAGCATGACGGATTCAAGTACAACATCAACGATGTATGCATCAACCCACACGTCATGGAGCGCAAGGCAGACACTGGTTCCTACTGGGCAGTGAAGACAGCTAAGACCCAGTACGGATGGATTTGGGGCTACGACATCAGCCTTTCCAGCAGCGGAAGCGGCAGTCCAGCAGGCTATCCGAGCCGCTACGACAAATCGGCAATCTTCTACGAGACTGAGGGGCAGGCAATGCACGATGCTCTGAACTACATCATACGACAGATGGAGGGCAGAAAGCCGCAGACCAAGGACACCAAGGTTCTCGCATGGATTGCCAAGAAGGAGCGCATGAACATCATCCATCCGCAGATGGAACTATTCGGGAAGGAGGTGGAGAAATGAAAAAGATAGAAATCATATCGGACGACCACCGCCACCACGTATACGTTGGAAACATCGACTTCTGGCTCGACACCCTGGAGCTGGTGCAACTGTATAAGAAACTCGGACACGTAGAACCATAAAGCGCAAGAATATGGAAATGAACGAATACAGCTGCAAGATTGCACTCAGAGCAGCAGAGCTGGAGCAGAAGGCAATCAAGCTGGCAAAGCTGACAAAGAAGGAGAAGAAGGGAGAGAGCATTTCTCTCCTCAACTCCTTCATCGACCTTCAGATGATGAATCAGAAGGCTATGGCTGCGGCATTGGATATTCTCCCGACCAAGGATGTTACAGATGCATACATGGCAGCCTTGCGAGGGAGGGAGAAACTGCATCAACGGCAGGTACTGTCCACCTCGCAGGCAATATGTTGAACACCAAGACATCAAGGAATGCAATGGGAAGAAAGAAGCAATTCACTGACAAGGAAGTAGAAGAGCGCAAGCGTGAGCGGAGACATAGATACTACATGCTGCACCGTGAGGAGTTGATGAGGAAGAACCGAGAGTACAGAAGGGCGAACCCCGAAAAGGTCAAGATGTACGGAAAAAGGCAGCAGGAAAAGCGCAGGGCAAAGACCGCTCTGTACAACCATGAGTACTACTGCAAGCACCGACAGAGAATGCTGGAGTACGCAAGCAACTGGCGAAAGGCGAACCCCGACAAAATCAAAGGCTACAACGACAAGCAGAAGAAGCAGCGAAAGCTAGCAGTCGAAAGGAAAAAGCTTGAAAAGATAAATCCGGAAACGCAGGCTTCCATATTCAGAGACCCGAAAGCAGCTGAGCATTTTATGTGGCTTGCAGAACGTGTCAAGAAAAAGAAGGAGCAATCCCTGAATCACAGTTAATAAGTTTTTAACCAGCTGGGCAGACACACTGCCCACTCTAAACAAAGAAAGCGAGGTGGTACATGAAGAAGTAAACAAAACGAAAGTCTATGGCAAGAATCCCATGTTTGAGAATTTTCTTGCTATTATATTAAATCCAAAATCCAAAGAGGGAGTGTTTGCAGGATAAACTCGTTCGATATAAGATATTCACCTATTTGCAAATCGGCAGGCACTCCCTCGTTTTTTCCGTTTTTCACCATCCCGAACACTTGTCATTGAGAGAGGGGGACTATAGGGGGTGAGAGTTAGATTATAACAAACTAACGTGCGCACGGAGAAAAAAGGAGAAACAAAACAACATCAAAACGAAAAACAAAACACAAAAGAAAACGAAATGGAAAAAGGAACAGTTATAATCGGAATCGACCCCGATAACCAAGAAAGCGGAGTTGGTGCAGTCTACGATGATAAGAAGTTTCTCGCATACAAGATGAACTTCCCTGCTTTGATAGACTACCTAAGGGCAATGAATGAAAGTTGCAAGAAGGTCAAGGTCGTTATTGAAGGCGGCTGGCTCAACAAGAGCAACTGGCACGTTCTGAGTAAATTCATGACAGCAGTCAAGGCAGCAGCAATCGGACGTTCTACCGGTATGAACCATCAGACTGGAATATTAATCGTTGAGTGCTGTCAGCATTACAATATCCCCTACGAGATAATAAAGCCTTTGAAGAAGTGCTGGAAGGGCAAGGACGGAAAGATAACACAAGACGAAATTGGCTACTTCATGACCCAAGACGGAAAGATGCCGAGAATGAATCAAGACCAGCGAGACGCACTTCTACTCGCGTGGGTATGTGCAGGATATCCGGTCAAGGTCAAGCCAAAGAAGCAGCAGACAACCCTGCAGAAGACCATCAGAGCCTTGGATGGATGAAGTGTTGAGAAAAGTTAAAAGTGCACGAAGAACGAACAACTAAAGCGAAAAAGTCGTATCTTTGCGCCAATGTTTACCAAATAAGCAGTATTTTTGAACTTAAAACAAGAAAAATATGAAAACAGAAGAAATCGCACTATCGAGGGTAAGCGAGAACGAAGCGAACCCAAGAGAGATAAGTCAAGCGAACTTTCAGAAGCTGGTGCAGAGCATCATCGTGTTCCCACGAATGTTGACCCTGCGCCCGATTGTTGTTGATGAGACCTTCCACGCACTCGGTGGTAATATGAGACTGAAAGCCTTGCAGCACATTGTCACGATGGACGAGACAAGCATCCAGCGGAAACTTGATGCAGAGCAGCGTCTATCCGATGAGGAACAAGCCGCATTGATGGAGTACTGGCAGGGATGGCAGCAGCAGCCTACAGTTACCGTGGTGAGCGCATCAGACTTGACGGAAGCACAAAAGCAGGAATTCATGATTAAAGATAACCTATCATTCGGCAACTGGGACTTCAGCGACCTTGCGAACCGATGGGACAGCGCACAGCTTCAGAACTGGGGTATGCCAGTCTGGAACCCAGCACCAGCAGAAGCCAGCAGCAGCACCAGCAAGTGCAAGAAGAAAGACAAGGACGACCAAGAGGGCGACCCATTCGCAGGGGAGCTACCTCCCGAAATCGAAGGGCAGGACTTGACTCCTGACGATTTGCCAACGATAATGGGCGATGGCGTATTGCCAAGGGAGAACGTAATCATACACTACAAGCCTGCCGATGAGCCATTCCTTGCCAAGTTGCTGGGAGTTGATCATATCGACCGCATCGTCTGGAACTTTGACGAACTGAAACCAAGAAAAGAAGAAGGAAAGGAGGAAGACCATGGAGAAGAATAGAATCGAGAGCATCAACCTGCACGACCTTGTGGAGAACCAAGACAACCCACGCACGATTGAGCCACAGCAGATGCAGAAGCTCGTTGAAAGCATTCTGACGTTTCCGAAGATGTTGCAGATGAGACCAATCGTCTGCAATGAGAACCGAGTTATCCTCGGAGGTAACATGCGCTTCCGTGCCCTGCTCAACATCGAGCAGATGGAAGACGAAGCAATCAAGAACGCAATAGAAGCCGTAGCCGTGAAACTGACCGATGGAGAGAAGGAGCAGCTTTGCAGCCATTGGAAGGAGTGGAAGGCAGACCCAAAGGTCGAGGTCGTTTTTGCTGACAGCCTATCCGAGGAAGAGACGGACGAATTCATCATCAAGGATAACGTCTACTTTGGCAACTGGGACGAAGAGAATTTGAAGGGAGCGTTTGACGTGGACGATATGCAGCGATGGGGATTGAACCCCTGGGAAATACAGCAGGAAGCCACGACCTACGAACCGCCATCGGACGAGGAACAGCGCATCATCATCGTATACCGCAGCGAGGATGCACAAGCCGTGGCAGATATGCTGGGACTTGACGCAATCGACAAGCATAACTACGATGTTGAAGGCGAGGAACTGAAATAAATACGCTGGTACGTACGAAAGCATGTTGAACGAACAATCACCAACCTGCAACGTTTGACGTACACAGAAGCGAAAATTAACAAAAATAATTCAGCTATGAAAGTAATAATTGACCTAGATGATACTCTCTCCAAGACAGAGAACAGAGACTACGAGCACTCGCAGCCCATACAGTCTGTAATCGACAAGCTGGGGGAGATGAGAGAAACTTTCAAAGATGTTGAGGTTGTCCTACATACTGCAAGGGGCATGAACAGCTGCAATGGAGATGTGAAGATGGCAGAGAAGAAGAACAGACCAGCCATCGAACGTTTCTTGCAGCGATACGGCATCAAGGTAGACAGAATAATCTTCGGGAAACCGCTTGGCGACCTATACATTGACGATAAGGCAATGGCAGCGCACGACTTCGCAGCCAGCACCATCGAAAGCTACAGAGGACTGAGCGGTGCGACCGTTGAGCGTGTCGGGGATATTGTTGTCAAGACCGCAAAGAATGTTGCAGAGCAGGCAGAGTGGTACGAGCAAGCTAAAACGTACGGAATTGCCGTTCCTGCCGTTTATTGCGTGCAGCTTGGAAAGTTATACATGCAGTACGTTTCGGGTACACCAGCGTGCTGGAAAGTGGATATTCGAGTACTAAGGCGCATCATAGAGGATATAAGAAACTTTCCAGCACTTGATGGAGAGAACGACCTGCAAGGCTATTCGAACTATTGCGAGAAGAGAGCCAGCGATGCGGGCTTGGAGTATGATTGCCACGGCATCACGGAATGCGAGATACTGAAGAAGCGCACTTTCTGCCATGGTGATTTATCACTGACGAACATCATCGTACAGGGCGGCAAGCTAATCTATATCGACCCATCGCAGAAAAAAGAAATCAGCAATTGGCTTTTGGATGCTGCAAAGGTGAGAGCGAGCCTTCACTGGCTTGATGCAGGGCTTATCGGACTGGAACATGACCAGCGACTGTTGCAGTACTTCGATGCAAGATTTTCAAGCGAGGAACTGGAAGCCATCAAGATACTGGAGAGAACCCATTTCTACCGTGTCTTTTATTACGCAAGGAAGCTCGGCAGGGTTGATGTGGCAAACAGATTAATAGCACACTTTAACGCAACTGAAATATGAGAAACGGAAAGAAAGTAGGTTTTACATCGGTGGTTGGCGACCTTTTCCATGCAGGGCACGTTGCCATGATCCAGGAGTGCAAGCAACATTGCGACTACCTCATCGTTGGGGTAATGTGTGGTGTGCACGACCGCCAAGGGAAGAACGAACCGATACAATCGATGTTTGAGCGCATGTATCAAGTGAAGCATTGCGAGGGTGTGGATGATACCATCGCATTAGGGAGCGAGAAAGACCTAGACCTTTGCATCAAGACTCTTGCACCATCAATCGATGTGCGCTTTGTCGGAAGTGACTACATCGGTAGAGATTTCACGGCAAAGCATACCTGCGAGGAACTGGGAATACCTATCGTGTACACCAGCAGGGAGCATGGCTTATCGTCAACGGAACTAAGAAAGAGAATTGAAAATGAAAAAGTTTGATTTTTATTTTGGCATAGCCAGCTACAACCGCAAGGACAGACAACCGATGTTGAGATTGCTGAACAGTTTGGGCTACCCGAAGGAACAGATACTGCTGGCGGTGCAGTGCAAGCAGGATTTCAAGGAGTATGAACCTATCTATGGGGATATGGCCACGATAATCTACCAAGAAGGAAAGAATATCAGCGACAACAAAAACGCCATACTCGACTACATGGGGGAACACCTCGGAAATCAGAGAGTTGTCATTCTCAGCGACAAGGTGCGAGCCATTAATTGGATTGACCGAAGTCGCAAGACGCACACCGTTGAGACAAAGGCACAGATGGATAAGTTAATAAGAACCGCATTTGAACTTACAAGGCAGATTGGCGGCAGGGTTTGGGGGTGCTACCCTTTGGGCAACACCTTCTTCATGAAGAATACAATTACCACCAATATGCAGATGCTGGGTTGCTTTATGGGGATTGTAGACCCATCGGAACAGAAATTCGACCCACTGCAGCCTTTAAAGGAAGACTTCGAGTTCATACTGCATCATATAAGCAGGGGCAACCAGACCGTCCGGTTCAATGATTTGTTTCTGACAGCTACACTACACACGAAAGGCGGTTGCCACGAACTATGGAACAGCAAAGGCGACAGCGTTAACGAACGGTGCTGCAAGCGATTGCTTTTCAAGTATCCAAAACTGGTTAAGAAACATTCAACAAGGAAGAACGAATGCAGGTACGTAGGTTCACGCATGACCCTTCCGATTTCGATAACTGACTATTTGGAAAATGATATTGTTATGGCAGAACATTACGGCAATACGCCAAGAATAACATACGAGTTCCCCGATTGCTCAATGCCGATGGCCTTTGACACCTACAATAATTGCAGCTTTGGCTGTATGTATTGCTTTGCTCAGAACCAGCGAGGAATTGGCAACAAGAAGAACGAGTACCTGCACAAGGAGGTCAAGGACGTGAGCGTTGAGCGCATCAAGCGAATGTTCGTTGACCCCGATAAGTACGGTGGAGACTTTGCGCCATACATCAAGGCTCGCAAGGTCATGCAGTGGGGAAGCATGAGCGACCAGTTCGACAACTTCGAACGGAAGTACGGAACGACATTGGAGCTTTTGCGTTTCTTCAAGGATATAGACTATCCGCTTTGCTTCTCGACCAAGGGAGTATGGTTCACCAAGGATGAGAGATACATGGACTTGATCAGAGGGCAGAAGAACTGGAACTTCAAGTTCTCAATCATCACCAGCGATGAGGAGAAGGCTAGAGTAATAGAGCGAGGGGTGGAAAGCCCACAAGCGAGACTGGAAGCCATCGAGCGCATCGCAAATGCAGGGGCAGGAGGGGCAACGTTGAGACTGAGACCCTTCATCATCGGAGTGAGCACACCAACGTACCTCGACCTTATCAAGGAAGCATTCAACCGAGGGGCAACAGCCTTGAGCACAGAATTCTTTTGTTTAGAGACTAGAAGCCCGACATTGAGGGAATTATTGCCTACCATCAGTAAGATGGCAGGATTCGACATTCTCGCATTCTACAAGAAGTACAGCGTACAGTCCGGCTATCTGAGACTGAACCGCAAGGTCAAAGAACCGTTCTTCAGGAATATGAAGGAACTGTGCGACCAGCTGGGAATGCGCTTTTATGTATCGGACGCACACTTCAAGGAACTTTGCCACAACGGAAGCTGCTGCGGATTGCCGCCAACGTGGAACTATAGCAGGGGGCAGATGTGCGAAGCACTGAACATTTGCAAGCGCAAGGGGTACGTGAGGTGGAGCGACATCAAGCTTGATGCAGAGAACCTTTTGAGGGGGAGACTGGAGAAGGCGATGAACCTGGGAACAAGGGAAAAGTACTCGAAGTATTACACGATGAGCGCAGCCGACTACATGAAGTGGTGCTGGAACAATCCGCAGGCAGCGCACTCGCCATACAAGATGTTCGAAGGGGCAATGGTACCAGCTGACGAACGAGACAGCGAGGGAGACATCGTATACAAGTACAATGGAGCTAAATTTTAAAATCAAGAACTATGGGATGCGAATGTTGTAAGATTCAGCGACCGAAGGACTATGCAGCTTGCAAGGTCGCCAACAAGAAACCGTTCGGGAAATGGTATCTTGCACCATGCGGAATGAATTTTAGTCCGCAGGAAAGAGGGAGTAATTACACTCCACCAAAAAAGAGAAAGAAACGTAAAAAATAGACTTTATGCCACAAGGTAATAATAACAAACATCGGGCGCAGAAAATCGACATCGAAAACCGCCTGCAGATTATCGCACCCCTATACCGCAAGGGATGGACGGAGCGAGAAATCACGGCAGAAGTTCGCAAGCGGCTCGACAGACCGAAATACAACCAAGCACACTGCGACATTCAGCGGTTATTGAAGGAGTGGAGGGAAGAGAGACTGACTGACACGGACGAAAAGATAACAAGCGAGGTGGCAAGGTTGAAGCTGGTAATACGTGAAGCGTGGGACGCGTGGGAGAAATCCAAAGCGGACTACAACAGCAAGACACAGACGCAGGTCGGACTGCCAAGCGAGAACCCAGCAACTGGGCAGGTAACGATGGAGACCGTCAAGGCGATTATGTACGATGCTGAGAAGCGAGGACTCGGAGACCCACGCTACCTTGACATCATCCTAAAGGCAGAGACACAGATTTGCAAGCTGCTCGGACTGGATAAGGTCATACTCGACTTGAACGCAGGCTTCCAAGGCGGCATCGAGGTACGATACGTCAACTCGGGACACCAGTGTGCATCCAGCGAGCAGGAAGTAATCGAGCGTGAGGGATTGGATAGAGAATAATATTTTATTCAACAATTTGTTTTAAGTTTTAATTTTTTAGTTTGAAAGAATGGCACTATTTGACGTTATTGGTGAGCTTTATGAACCAAATGCGGACGTAAAGCCAAGATTTTTAGTAAATCAAGGCGGTACGTCCTCGGGGAAGACATACACCATTATGCAGCGTCTTATAGTGCTTTCTTTTGAACACCCCATGGCAATTATCACGGTGTGCGGTCAAGACCTCCCGAACCTTAAAGTGGGAGCCATGCGAGACCTAGACACCATCCTGCACACAAGGGCAGAACTGCTGGACTGGTTCAAGAACAACAAGAGCGACAGCAGCTACAGAGGTAAGAACGGTTCAATCATTGAGTTCAAGAGTTATCAAGATGCGCAGGATGCGAAGAACGGAAAGCGTGACTACCTGTTCGTCAACGAAGCGAACGGTGTGCCCTACGAAGTGTTTTGGCAGCTTGCCATCCGAACCCGAAAGCAGGTATTCATCGACTACAACCCAAGTGCAAGGTTTTGGGTGCACAACAACATCATCGGCAGGGAAGACTGCCGTTTGATATTGAGCGACCACAGAAACAACCGTTTTCTGACAGCGCAGGAACACAAGAAGATTGAGGAGATAGACGACCCCGAATTGTGGCGAGTATATGCGCGTGGACTGACTGGTAAGATAACTGGGCTTATCTTCACCAACTGGGGCATTGTTGACAAGCTGCCACCAAGGGAGGAGTGGAAGATGGATTGCTGGGGTCTGGACTTCGGATTTACGAATGACCCGACAGCACTGGAGCACGTTATACTGGCGCATGGTGAGCTTTGGGTGGATGAGGAGATATACCAGCCTGGGCTGACGAACCAAGACATCGCAGACCGATGCAAGGAGCAAGGAATGACGAAACGAGACCTTATCATTGCGGACTCGGCAGAACCTAAGAGCATTCAGGAGATCCACAACCAAGGTCTGTGGATAATACCAAGCACCAAGGGAGCGGACAGCATCAACAACGGTATCGATATCTTGAAGCGTTTCCGCATCAACGTGACAAGACGAAGCACTGGAATAACAGAGAACCTACAGCAATACAAGTGGAAGAAGTCAAGGGATGGAGAGACAACGAACCAGCCTATAGACGCATTCAATCACGGTATAGACGCAATAAGATACGTGGCCTTGAAGAAGTTATCTGTGGCAAGCCATGGAACGGCTAGGGCGCACGTAATAAGGCAACAATAACAAATAAAGCGTATGGATAAGAACACGACATTCAAGTATTGGCTGGCAGTGGCAAGGCATACAAGCTACAAAATCGGCAAGCAGCCACGACCAACTTTTGTCGGGGAGAAACAAGTGCCCGACAATCTCAACCAGCTATCCATCGGGCAGCTGATTGACCTTTCCCAGCTAGGAGACAGCGAGGAAAGTCTGTATCAGATAGTGACAACCGTCCTAGGTCTGAGCCACGAAGAAGTGGAGCAGGCTAGGGCGGTTGATGTCGTTATGCTCATCGGCTGGGTAACATCAGAGGTGGAGCGCATCAACAAGCTATTCGAGAGTACCGACACAGCGACGCCAACACGAATTGAGAAGGAAGCAGGCATCGACACCCTGCGCTTCGGATTGTTCGGCATGCTGGACTGGTATGCAGTGAGGATGGGCATCAGCGACCACGACCAAGTATTGAAGACACCATGGCTGCGCATCTACAAGTGCATGGAGATGGACAACAAGAGAAGCGTGTACGAGCGGAACCTTCAGAAGTTACAAGCGGAAGAAATGAAACGTAAATCTAGATAATTATGGCAACAATCAGAGAAACATTAAAGCAGCTGGCAGCAGACACGCTACCAGACTACACTTACCTTTTCGAGGACTGGGAGACTGCGGACACAAAGCTGGAGAAGCTGAGCTACCCAGCCATCGTTTGCATCATCCCAGCCAGCGGCACGACAGAGATACGAAACGGCAGGGTATACGACACCGTGAACGTTGCCCTGGCTTATCTCGACACCGTGCCGAGGGGAGCAGAAGGAGACGACAACGGAGAGTGCATCGACCGCATGAAGGTGGCAGGGGCAAGGATGATACGAGCCATCAACCAGTCGCACCAGTTTGAACCATTGGAAGGGCAGCAGTACTATGAGACCATCATCGAGCGTCTGAGCACGATCGTGTCGGGCGTAATGTATTCCCTGCAACTGACACAGAGCATAGGAGGGTGTGAGGTATGAGCAAGGGAGGAATACAATTCGACCCCAAGGCGGCATCGCTGATAATGAGGGAGGAAGTGGAGAGAGCACGGCAGCTTATCATCAACCACATCAGAATCAACGGACAGAACGCATCGGGGCGCACTATCGCAAGCCTTCAGGTGGAGCAGCCCAGCGAAGACGAAACCATCCTATGGGGACACAAGCCATTTGGAGTGCTTGAGACTGGACGAAGGGCAGGAAAGATACCGTGCGGTTTCCGTGGCATCATCCGGCAGTGGATGAAGGACAAGGGACTTCACGGCAGACCTATCCCCTACAAGACCAAGCGACCGCACAAGTATACACCGCAGGAGCGTGGCGACATGAGCATGGCAGGAGCAATCGCACACACCATCGCCACCAAGGGTTCAAGGCTGCACCGCACTGGCGGCAGGGCAGACGTATACAGCAACGTAGTGCCCGATACGATGAAGCGGTTGGGGCAGCGGCTTATTTTCTTAATCCACCAGTCGGTGGGCAGTATCAAACTAAACAATGAAACGGTATGAGACAGACAACGGTAAATGGTATCACGATTAAGTATGCGGACGCAGTAGGCTTCGCATTCCTGCCCTGCATCATCAAGGCAAGCGGCTCGGGAGTTGCGAGCATCGAGACAACAATCAGCAGGGAGACCAAGGCGCACACGTACAGCGTGGAAGCGTTTGCAGACAGCTGCATCATGGACTATCGGGAGTACGTGCAGGCACTCTTCGATGGCATCAGCTTCGGGAACCTCGACTACAGCAAGGAGAGCCAGCAGAGCAACCTCGGAGCAGTGTTCAACATATCCGTGAAGGTCAAGAACAGCAAGGGGAGCGACATCGCTACATTCAGCTACACGACCTTCTACGTGTGGGGAGCGATGAGGGCAGGAGAGACGTGGAACGGACGCAAGAAGCTGACATGGTTCACGCATTTCCCATTCTCCTTTGGCATTTATATGAGTGAAGCTGACGACCTTCTGGTATATGCGGACGGTAGGATAACTAGCAAGCTGATAGAACTCGCTGGGCAGGGCATTTATGAAATTACCAGCAAGGTCTTGAAGGCAGGAGCGAAGAACTACTCCATCAAGGACTATGGAGGGAAGATACAGCAGGCGACCTTTGATACGACCTTCGATTTCACGTTCTACTTGAAGACCAGCAGCAAGTACACGGAACTGGCAGCCATCAAAACCGACAACACGGAAAAGGGCATTTATCTGCGGTGGGTTGACAGACACGGATTCTACCGTTACTGGCTATTCACGCAAGGCGATGAGAGTAGAGCGATAAGCAGCGATACCAGCTTCCTGCGCAACAACCTCGGAGAGTATGACGATACGATATTCGGGTACCTCGGAGCGAACGGAAGAAGGCAAGGCTACAGCAGGGAAGACACCATACCCCTTTGCGCACCATTGGTAGACAGCGAGACGTTCGACTTCCTGCAAGACCTAGCCAGCAGCCCAGTCGTTGACATGTACCTCGGCAGCAACAAGTGGCAGAGCGTGACAATCAAGGCAGGAACGTACACCAAGACAACAGCAGAGTTGCAGGATTTCGTCTGCAACCTGGTTATTAACAATACACAGATTCAGAAGCTATGACAGACCAGCAACTTTACATAGACGGTGTTCTTATGGATATGAGCGAGGAATCGGCAATCACGCTCGACATCAAGAGCAACCTTTTCAGAGACATCACGAAAATGACCGCCAACACGACATACACCATCAATCTGCCAAAGACCGCACACAACATGGCGGTCTTGCAGTTTGCAGGGAAACCGAGCACAAGCAGCAAATACCCCTATATTTTCCACACAGCACGTTTTTTCCGTAATGGACTGGAGATTATCCGCAATGGCAGGGCAAGCGTCCTGAGCGTCAAGGAAACCATCGAGATTTCGATTTATTGGGGATTGTTCCGAGCACTGGAGACCCTGCAATCGTCTGACTTGAAGCTGAACGAGCTGAATTGCACGAAGTATATGCGGTTCAACAGATCCAACAGCTACGACACCTACGAGAAGGCAATATCGGAGGGAGTTTTCTATGGAAGCTACGATACGGCAGCGGTCAAGACATCAAGCGATGAATGGCAGGGATATGACCGTAACGTGGGAGGGAACAGCGACACGACATACTCGCTCGTTGACGGAAAGATAAGAACTGGAACAGCGGTCGGAAATTACGTATCGGGCGAGGTGTTGAACGATGATGCCTACCGGTGCGCCATCATACCGTTCACGGCAGGCATGAGGGCGACCATCGACAGAGTTTTAGGAAAGGGCGACTACCGAACATGGGCAATACTCGACAGCAACAAGAACGTTGTGCGCCTTGCAGCGGAAGCAGGAACATACGAGACAGAGACCAATCCGACCATAACCGCACCCGACCCCATTTTGTCAACTGCCATCGGTGCAGGAACACTTTGCGCAAACGGAGACACGGAAGAAGCTATGACGACAATCAGCATCCGTTTTGCATTGAAGGATGGAGCACCAGCAGGGCAGGTGGAATATGGAAGCTACGACCCATCCACTGGCTTTGCAGAAGCATGGGGAGTGGAAGAAGTTCCAGCAGACAAGGGTGGAACAGAAATCACGGTTAACATACGCTATTATAAGCAGGTAGGAAGGCTTGTATACTTGAAGCCATCAAAGGACGGAATGCTCTACTGGATAGCAGGTGCAGGAGCGGATAGCAACTACTACGTATCGGGTGGCAGCCAGCACAAGACATCGAGTTCTGCACCATACAGCGTAATGTACACCAGCGAGAGCGAGCCAATAGATGTAGACCTGCAAGCACCATCCACGGCAGCGTGGCTTGTTATCAACGCAATCAAGGAATACAGCGTTGGTACAACCGTTCTGGTCAAGAACGAGACAGAGAACCGAGCGAGAGCCAGCGAAGCGCAGACCTATGCGAGCGGTGGAGCGTTTGGGGGAGGTGGCTCTTTTTCGTATAAAGGGGCAATCCAGCCAAGTGTCACGGTGCAATATATCCTTGACCTTATCACGGTACAGACTGGGGTTGCATTCGGGTGGAGCAAACAAGCGAAAGAAACCATCAAGGGACTTGCTGTTCCACTGATAACAAGGAAGGCAGATGCACAGACGGTAGTAGGAGATTTTGAGGGAACTTTCTTCACGACAACAGACCTCGGTATTCTTGACTTCCAGCCAACAAGCCTATCGGACGTTTTCGATGGCCTGGCACTTGCGACAAGATATAGCCAGCTGAATGTAAAGATTGCCTGCACGATGATTTTTGACGTACAGATGAACTGGTCATGGGACGCATCGAAGGTAGACCCAGCACTCCATAGGAGTTGGAGTTATGGAGGAGCGACACAAACGCAGGGAGTATACACGTACCCACCTTGCTACATTGAAATCAAGGTCGTTTCCGTCCACACCAGCGACCAAGAAGAAAGCGAGTACACCAAAACCTACATTGCAGGCAGGACATCGGACGTGGAAGATGTTGATCCAACTGTAAGCGACACCAGCGACCAGCTTGTGGGAGGTAGATTCATACACCTTGTAGCAGGACGAGGGGAGATAGAACTGGAAGAGGGCGACATCGTTACCTTTGAAATGAAGCATCCGAAAAACAAGAGATTGAACGGATTGCGATGTTACAACGGAAGATTGTCTGCCAGCATCAAGCAGAGCGATGAAGTACCCCACGGTGGCAACTTCCCTATCGGGAAGAACCTGCCCGACATCAAGGTAACGGATTTCTTGAAGTGTATCTGCATTCTGACATCAACGTTCCCAAGCCAGCGGTTTACCAGCGGAACACTTGCGTTTGCGGACATCGTGAGCCTTTGGGAAGCCAAGGCGCAAGCGGTGGACTGGACGAAGAAGCTCATCCCAAGCGAAGCCAGCAACCATCCAAGGCAGACCGATTTCAGCGTAGAGGAATATTGCCAGCATAACATCTACAAGTGGAAGGAAGACGATACCGTATACCAGCAGCACGATGCGGATATGACCGTAGACAACAAGACGCTGGAGTATACGCAAGACGTTTGTACGCTGCCATTCGCAGCCACGGACGGAAACCGCATACCGATATACGAGTGGGAGAGCGTAACAGAACCCATTGGAAGAAGTGGTAACACGATTACGGTACAGAGAGCCACAAAATACAAGGCATGCAAAGACCGAATCGTGAACCTGACAAAGAACGATGCCGGCTATGCGGCATTGGCTTTCAACATCAACCTACAGAGTATCTTCGACAAGAAGCTGGAGAAGCTGAGAAAGACGGTGGCGAATCCGCATCAGATAACGGAACGTTTCAACCTTTCCGATTTGGAGATACTGAACTTTGATGAGACAAAGCCAGTGTACCTTGCCCAGTATGGAGCGTATTTTGCGGTACTCGAAATCAAGACCACAAGCAGCGGATACAGCGAGGTAACAATGATAGAGTTGAACAACTAAACACAAGAACAATGGTAAGTGAAGACAAACAGCAGATACTTGACATCAAGGTCAAGTACGAGGATGCAATCTACGGCATCATCAGATACAAGGAGAAGATAGACCAGCTAAAGCAATCCATCAAGGACTTGCAGCAGCAGGAAAAAGACAACACCATATCGACAAACGAAATGAAGGTGCAGACGGAAGCCATCAACGCAACCATCAAGGAGTACCAGTACAACGTGCGTGCCTTGCAGAAGGAGATACAGAACAACGTGCGCACAGAGAACGAGCAGGAGGGCAGCTTGAAGCAGTTGCGTGCCCAGCTTTCAAATGCAACCAAGAAGTACGATGAAATGTCGAAGGCAGAACGTGAGGGAGCGAAGGGGCAGGCACTAGCAAAGCATATCAACGAGATAACGGAAAAGCTGAAACTGGCAGAGGAACAGACACAGCGGTACTACCGAAATGTAGGCAATTACTACAACTCAATGCTCGACCTTGCAGCCGACCTTCAGCACGTAGTTCCGATGGGTGGCGGTGGAGGTGTTGGCGAAGGCATCAACAGCTTTTCGAACACCGTTGTAAACCTCGGAAAGAACGTCAAGGACATCATCCCGAACGTCAAGGCTTTTGGTTCAACCCTTATAGGATTGGCAACGAACCCAGTATTCCTGGGATTGGCAGGAGTTGCAGGCGCAGGAATGGCCTTCAAGTGGTGGTTTGACTACAACAAGGGCATCATGGAAGCTACACGACTGACCAAGGAGTTCACTGGTTATACTGGCGAAGCATTGGAGACGATGAGGAACAGCATCGCAGCCACAGCGGACACGATGGGCAAGGATTTCAAGGACGTTCTCGGAACGGCTGACAACCTTATGGCTAATTTCCATCTATCGGGCGAGCAGGCGATGGACGTAATCAACAAGGGCTTTGCGAGCGGTGCAGACCTATCGGGCGACATGTTGCAGAAGATACAGCAGTATGCGCCTACCTTCCACGATGCAGGAATTTCGGCAGACCAGATGGTGGCTATCATCCAGCAGACACGTAGCGGCATCTTCAGCGACAAGGGTCTCGACATCATCGATATGGCATCGAAGAAGATTCGAGAAATGAGCAGCGGTACGGCTTCCAGCCTTGATGCTATCGGTATTTCCAGCAAGCAGGTGCAGCAGGAACTTTCCAACGGAACGAAGAGCACCTTCGATGTTATCCAAGAGGTCAGCACGAAGATGAAGAACTTCGGAGCGGACAGCCAGCAGGTGGGCGATGTTCTGAAGAACGTCTTCGGAAAGCAGGGAGCGCAAGCAGGTATTCAGCTTATCGAACAGCTCGACACGATGAGCACCAGCCTTGATGAAGTGAAGAAGCAGACTGGAGCGTGGGGAGATGTACAGCTGGAGAACATCAAGTTGCAAAAGGAACTGAACACCTACACAAGTTCGATGTTCGATTTCAGTCAAAAGGGCTTTGCATCAATCATCACGGCAGGAAAGCAGTTCGGCACGAAGGTTCTCGTTCAGATAATGAAGGGTTTGTTCAACACCATCAACTACTTCATCGACTGGTACAATGAGAGTCTTCTGTTGCGAGGGATAATCAATGCAATCGGAATGAACTTCCGATTGATGTGGAATGCAATCAAGCTTGTATGCAATCTAGCAATAGACGCATTCAAAAGAATGGGCTTTGCAGCCAAGGGAATGCTCGATATCCTCGAGGGCATCGTTACATTCGACCTATCCAAGGCGCAGAAGGGATTCAAGGAGATGTTTGATATATCCGGCACGATTAAGGAAGCATGGCAGGACATCAAGAATGCTGGTATCGAGATAGGCAATACATTCGCAGACGGATTCGAGAACACCGTGAACGGAAGACTGAACCATCTGAAACTTGCGAACCTAGACGGTGGAGCGACCAGCAGCGAGCCAGTGAACGGAAACAAGGGAACGACACCAGCCAAGGGCAGCACAGCCAAAACCAAGGCACAGAGAGCCAAGGAGGAAGCGGAAGCCAAGGCAGAAGCAGAACGCAGGAAAAAGCAGGAAAAGGAATTGCAGGCGCAGATTGCTCTTATCCAGTTCCAGTACAACGAGAAGGTCATGGACGCAAAAAAGCGATACCTCGCAGGCATGTACGACAACGAGCGAGACTACAGCAACGACCTCGAACAGCTGGAGAAGGACATGGTGGCACGAAGCATTGACGCATACGTGGCGGCAGGGCAAATCGGAGCGGAGAAAGCGCAGGAAATGCAGGCGAAGCTCCTCGACATAATGATAAAGGCGAAAGCGGACATCAAGAACCAAGCAAAGGAAATTGTGGACGAAATCAACAAGGAGTTCGAGGACGCAGAGAAGAAGCGCAGGGATGCGGACATCATGAACGGTGGAACTGGAGAGGAAGACGAAACAGCCAAGCTTGAGAGATACAAGGCTTTCCTAGAGCAGAAGCTGGCAATGACCCAAGAGAATGTTGAAGCACAGAAGCAGCTACAGCAGGAACTGCACGATACAACTTTGCAGTTGCAGGCTGACGAAAACAAAAACAAGCAACAGAAACTTCGAGAACAGAACCAAATGATAGCCGATTATATCGGGGCAATCGGTGATGGTTTATCTTCGTTTTTCGAGAGCGAGGATTTAACTTTTCATAATTTCCTCAAAACCATGCTGACAACTTATCTGGATGCGATAGAAAAGCAAATAACTGCGACTTATGCAGCAATTCTTGCAACTAGCATTGCAGAGGGTGGATGGGCAGGAGTTGCAAGTGCAGCAGCCAAACTTGCTTTAATCAAGGCAGCGTTTGCAGCAGCCAAGGCAGCAGTTAAAGGCTTTGCCACTGGTGGATATGTGCAAGGCGCAGGCACTGGAACGAGCGACAGCATACCAGCAAGGCTATCCAATGGGGAGAGCGTAATGACCGCCAAGGCGACATCGATGTTCAGCCCGATATTGTCCGCATTTAACCAGCTGGGAGGTGGTGTGCCTATCGTAGTGAACAACGGTGGAAGCAACATCGGCATGGATATGCTGGCGGCAGCGGTCGCTAGAGGGTATCAGATGGCACCACAGCCAGTAGTGAGCGTGGAAGAGATAAACCGCACCCAGCGGAGAGTGCAGACGATAGAGAATATCGGCAGGCTCTAAAGGGTAGTTATTTCATCAAGATTTGCGTTCTGAGCGGTTTTTGGTCTAAGGTGGTAAAGTTACACACCCAAGGCGGTAAAACTCGCTTAGAACGCAAAATTTTGGCTTGTTTAGGAAAATTAACTGTTTAAGAGATAAACATATCGAAAATAATCGTATCTTTGCAGCGTTTTAAAACTTAAAAATAACGATTCAATGGCAAAACTCAGAATATACAACGACATCGACAGCCAAGACAACAAGTTCTGGTATCAATGGTGGGGAGGTGACTGCGTATGCTTCCAAGATATAGATGCTTTTGCAGCAAGCATACCAAAGGACGATGATACCATCGACATGCGCATCTTCTGCAATGGCGGTTCTGTTGTCGAAGGCTGGGCGATTTACGACAGACTGCGGCAGAGCGGCAAGAAGATAACCTGCACCGTTGAGGGCAAGGCAGCATCCATGGCAACAATCATCATGCTTGCAGCACCAAAGGAGAGCCGCAAGGCATACGAGAACGCAGCCTTCCTCCTGCACAACCCATGGGTGCCTGGATGGTGTTTAGGCGACCAGCTGAATGCAAAGGACTTGAAGAACCAAAGCGAGGAAATGCAGATGTGGCAGGACAAGATGGTGGACGCATACGTAGAGCGGTGCGAGTGCGACCGTGAGGAGATACAAGCCTTGATGGATAAGGACATCTTCATCAGCACCAGCGAAGCATTGCGCCTAGGTCTTATCAGCAGCACCGTTGCACCAATCAGCGCAAGCGCATCACAACGCAACATAGAAAATTTCATTAATTCAAAACAACAAAATCCAAAAGCAATGGAGAAAAAAACAGAAGTAAAGGCTTCACTCCTTGACAAGATTCTCGCCAAGTTGGGCGTGAAGACACTGGAGGAAGCAGAGCAGGCGGTGGCAGAGCCACAAGCCAAGGAAGAGCCAAAGGCAATGGAACTCAACACAGCGGACGGACAGACACTGACCGTAGAACGTGAAGAGGGAGACCCGCAGGTTGGAGACAAGGCAAGTCCGGACGGAACTTTTGAAATGCCCGATGGCAAGACAATCGTTGTCGAGGACGGTGTAATCACCGACATTAAGACCGCAGACGATGAAGGTGGTGAAGGTGGTGAAGGCGGCAGCGCAACAAGCACCGACAACGACACCGTAGCCAAGTTGCAGGAGCAGGTAGAAGCACTCAAACAGCAGTTGAGCGACACCAAGGCGCAGATTGCAGGCGCACAGAAACTTGCGAAGAGCAAGGAGGATATGCGCATCCTGAATGCCGTGAAGATGGCAGGCGGTGCAGAAAAGGTGTTGGCAGGCTTCAGCAGCAACTACCAGCCAGCACAGCGACAGCCAAGCGGCAAGGGCGCAGGCGAGCAGGTAGACGTTAAGGCGGACGCAAAGACTATCAGCGAGAAGGTCAAGGCTTTTCGTTCCAAGAAGCACCCAAGCAATGGCTAAACCCTTGTAAGAAATCAAGTAAAAAACAAATTAAAGAGTTATAAATTATGAGTAAGACTTTTGATGTAAAGCAGTTCGAGAACTTTGTCCTCGAACCCGAAAATCTGAAGACCATCAAGGATGCCGTTCAGGAGACATTCTACAAGGACGAGAACCTTGCGGATTTCGTCACCATCGCTAAGGTCAAGGACGGAGACCCTATCGCCATCATTGGTGAGATGGAGATGGCCGGCAAGGCTGGCAGCGGTTGCGACCCAACGTATGACGAGAAAGGCATCGCCAACAACTTGGAGCGCTGGAAGCTTGGCGACTGGCAAGTACCAATCAAGATTTGCTATGATTCGCTGAAAGGCTCAATCGCTGAGTACAGCTTGAAGACCGGCACAGACATTGGAGACCTCACCAGCACCGACTTCATGGTAATCTATACCGATGCACTGGAGCGTGCTATGAAGCAAATGGTTTGGCGCTTCGGCTGGTTTGGTGCTGAGGATGCGCAGACTGTTTCCGAGGGTGGCAAGCTGACCGATGGCTTGAAGAAGGAGTACTTTACCACTTGCGATGGCCTTTTCAAGAAAATTTTCGCAGCTACAGCCACAAAGAACCACACCGAGATTGCAGCCAACAAGGAAACAACGATGTCGGAGCAGATTGCGGCAATCCGCAAGAAGGGTGTGGCAACCGACCTTGTAGACAATATGCTTATGAACGTGGACTCACGCATCATCGATGATCCGAACGCTGTTCTCCTTATGACACGCTCGCTGGCTGATGCATTGACTTACGACATCAAGAAGACGTACCACGACATTATGCCTTGGGAGAAGGTCTTCGATGGCTTCCAAACATCGACCTACAACGGCATTAAGATTGCCAGTGTCAGCATTTGGGACAGAATGATTAAGGGCTATGAGAAGGGCGCAACAGCGTACAACCTTCCACACCGTATGGTCTTCTGTAACCCTAAGCAGCTGATGGTCGGCACACCGCAGGATTCGCTCATTAGTGAGCTGGATGCTTGGTTCGACCACAAGGAGCGTAGAAACTACATCTACTCAACTGGTAAGATTGGCACGGCTCTCCTCGAAGAGAACATGATTCATGCAGCTTACTAATCGCTCCATTTTTTTAGTTAGTATTAAGTTCTTAAAATCCTCAACACCCACAAAACGGTGTTGGGGATATAACAATTTTAAAACGAATTAATATGGCAACAACTTGCGAGAGCCTTATCGCCCAGGACATCATCATCCCTTGCGAAGACCAAGTAACAAAGGGATTGGAGGGCGATGGACTTATCATCAACCGAGACGACATCGACTTCACCAAGTCCGTTGTCGTTGGTAACACAATCAACACATTGGTGTTGAAGACTGGCAAGAAGGCATACGCTATCCGGCAGGAGGGCAGCAAGCCATTCACTGGAACAAAGACCGAGCTGACCGTTGGTACATACCGTAACAGCTGGAAGAACACCGTAGCAGTCGTTGTATTGGCAAACACACCCGATGTATGTGTGAATATCATTGACGGACTGGCAAACGGAAAGTTCGTTATCATCCTGCGCAACCTTTCGAAGGGAGCGGACGGAAAGGCAGAGTACCAAGTATTCGGATATGCGCAGGCACTGAAGGCAAGTGCAGGCGAGAACGACAAGTACTCGGACGATACAGAGGGCGGATGGCTTATCACGCTGGAAGAGGAGAGCGTGCCAAAATCAGCATATTTCTTCTTCGACACCGACAGCGAGACAACGGCAGCCAAGTACGCCAGTCTGACAACAGCCGTAGGAGGTTAAGCCATGACCTACGAGGAAGCGACAGCCAAGGTTGGGGAGTTGAAGGCACGTTTTGACAGTCCCTTTGATTCAACCGACAAGGCAGTTATTGAAACTCTATATTTCGAGGTAACACGCAAGCGGTTCGTGCCAACGACCTGCCAGCAGTGTTACCACGATGCTCTGATAGAAATATATTTGAAACTCAAAAAAGAAAAGGCTATGCCACAGAAATGTAACTATGTAATGAAGGCAGGCTTCATCATTTCCTGCCCCGATTTCTACCAAGGTAAGATTTTCACGAATGAAAACCTGACCGACAAGGTAGCGCATGAATATCTTACGAAGTACCCACAGATGGAGAAGTACTTTCAGAAGATACCCAGCGAGGAACTCATCGAGAATAAGCAGCCAGCAGGCAGCGACAGCGGTGCAGATGATACCGCTGGGAAAGAGCCAGCAGGCAGCGACAAGAAGAAAGACATCGACCAAGCCGAGAAAGCAGGCAAGGAAGAGTAGAACAACAAGTAAAACGACACAAGCAACATGAACGTAAAGACAGTTAAGAAGCCAAAACGAAGGGTTGATATTGGCTACGTTAGCCGATTCAAGATGCAAGCCTACGGATATGATAACCTATATCCGCAGAACCTCGCACGCATCACGGAAGCCAGCGGAACGGCAATGCTCTGCCTTAACCGATACGCCCGATTCATTGAAGGCTACGGCTTCGACAGCGATATTCTAGCTGCATTGGAGATGAATCAACAAGGGGACACGGCAGACGATTTACTGAGGAACGTAGCGCAAGACCTTGCGAGATTCGGAGGTTTTGCCATACACGTTAACTACAACGTTCTAGGGCAGGTGTCTAGCGTGGCGCACGTACCCTTTGAGAATTGCCGACTGGAAGAGACGGACGACAAGGGGAACGTGGCGCACGTCTTGTTGCATCCCGACTGGGAACAGAAGAAAACAAGGAACGGAAAGCGGTTGATGGTGAACGAGAAGACCGTGGAGCGCATCAACGTCTTCAACCCCGACCCCGACATCGTTCTGCAACAGATAGAGAACGCTGGCGGCATCGACAGCTACAAGGGACAGATTCTGTGGCAGAGCCTTGACGGTAAGTTTACCTACCCGACAGCCAGCTACGATTCTGCCATTACAGAGATTTCGACCGATGAGGGACTGGGCAACGTGAAGATGAGGAACGTCCGTAATAACTTCCTCGTATCATGTATGCTCGTAACCAAGAAGGGCGTTCCGAAGTTCAACGAGAAAGGCGAAGAGGTGGAGAGCGGACAGATGATTTCCGATGAAGACCTTTTGCAGTTCCAAGGGGATGAGAACACAGCGAAGATTCTTGCTGTCGAGGTGGAGAACGAGGAAGACGAACCAAAGGTCGTGGCTTTCCCGACAAAGAACTTCGACAAGGAGTTTTCCGTTACCGACAGCAGCGTTATCGAGCGCATCTACGCACAGTTCCACCAAGAACTCTTCTACTCCATCCGTATGGGCAAGCTGGGATTCAGCGGTCAAGTCATGCAGGATGCCTACGAGTACTACGCCGGAGAGGTGACGACAGAACAGCGATTCATCGAGCGAGCCTTCAAGAAGATTTTCGAGAATTGGCACGACCCAGCCATTCAGAACATAACCCCGAAGCTACAGCCGTTGAAGTATATCAGCAGCGAAGCGGCAGGGAACAACACGATAGATTAATTGATTGAGCCTATGGGAGAACAGAGAAGAAAACAACTTATCACGGTTGACCAGTTCCGAGAACTGGCACGACCGACCAGCACACACCTAGATGAGGATGAAGTGAACGCATACATTCGGGAATGCGAGGATGCGAACATCATACCGGCTATCGGGTGGGAGCGGTTCAAGGCAGCGACAGAGCAGGGAGAGTGGGGCGATTCTGTATTGCCCGATTTCCATCCTGCAACTTTCCTGGACGGTGGCGAATACACCATCAAGAAGGAGAGCGATTGCAGCCAAGACGAAACCAAGGTGCAGAAGTACACCAGCGGAATACGCAAGTCACTCGCTTATTTCACGTATGCGAGACTTTTCCGTGCCGATGGTACAATTATAAGCCGTGCAGGTGGAATGCGCCACAGAGACGATTATTCAGACCATGTTCAAGATGTATCAAGCAACAAGCAATACAACGACATCATGGATATGGCGGAAAGATATTTATCAGATGCGCTTGAATACCTCAAGCACTTCACCCCGAAAGGGGAAGTAAAGAAGCAGCGAGGAACGAGGGCACACATTCACGCAATAGGAGATTAATATATGGCAACAATAAACGAAATTAAGCAGCAGGCGGCAGCGGTCAAGAACGCTACGCAGGTGGGCGAGAACACAGCCGAGAGGGTAGGCGGTGCTCTCGCTGGTCTTGCGGATATTGCTGACAAGGTTTCCATCAAGGATGAGGAAGGAACGGTAGTGGATACTCCATTCCACTACATTCAGAATGAAGAGTTCATCTTTGCCAAGGTAGATGCAGAGGACAAACTTCTCTTCGGTATTCAGTGGGATGGTACACCAGTATTTGGCAAGACAAGTGCTGCAGAAGACAGATTGCAGTCACAAGTAACTCTTCTTGCAGAGAGAGTTGCAACCATCATGGGTGATGATGATACTACAAGTGCTATTGATACTTTGAAGGAGTTGAAGAAGTTCTTTTCTGAAATAGAAAACACGCAAACCCTTACTGACATCTTGGCTAATCTTGATAAGACAGCTATCAAGGATGAGGAAGGCAATGTTCAAGATACTCCATTCAGGGTAATTGAGAATGAAGAGTATATTAAAGCAATAGTAGATTCAGACGATAAGGTTCTCTTTGGTTTACGTAGAGATACTGGCAAGCCATATTATCCTCTGAATGAAATGTACCATGTTGAGCAGAATGAAGAGTTCTTCGCTCTTTGGCTTGATCCAGCAGACCATGTACTCCTTGGTATTAGAAGAGACGGAGAAATCATTGGCGAAATCCATGCTGTCAATGCTATGAAGCAAGTTGTATCTGCTTTACAAGAGAAGATTGATACAATGGATTCCAGTCTCAAAGAACTCCTCAATGTCTTCTATTTGCAGGAGAATTCTGAATATCTTGCACATGAGCAAGATGCAGAAGGGAAGGTGCTTTCTGCAACAAATCCCGATGGTAGCCACTATATTTATAATGCTAAATCCGAGACTATCCCAACAGAGTTCTCTCATGTCGAAGACCCTGAGGGTAGAACTGAAATTACAACAGATGCAGAAGGAAAGGTGCTTGGGTATAGAGATTCAGATGGCACAAGGCATGAAATAGCGGTTAACATAAAGAGGTTTTTCCAAAATGGAAAAGAGTATGATATTAGTAGCTTTGTGAATAACAGTACTGTTGATACTAAAATCCAAAGAAATAATGAATCTTTATCCTTGTCTGAATTAAATGGGGTAAAAGACCATGGCAAGCAGAATCTCCTTAAATCATCAGAATGTACAAAATCATATACTGATGGGGTAAATACTTTTTCACCGCCAAACGCAGGCTATATTTTATCAAATCCAATAGAATGCAAAGCAGGTGATTATTTTACTAGAACAGGAACAGCAACAGGTATGGTAGTTGTTTCAGATAGAGAAGACAAGAATGCAAAACGACTCATGCCTAGTGGTCAATTACCTGGAAGTACATTACAGATTCCTTATGATTGGGAATGGGCATCATTCATCCGTTTTGCAGTTCAGGAATCTGCTCTTAAAAGTTTAATTATATCCAAGGGTAAATACACTATAGAAAAAGAAGAGAGTGGAGATTTCTGTACAATAGACAAATTGAAGATACAATCCTTTAATTTATCAAATGATGTAGCGTTCATAAAGTCTACAGACGGAAAATATTTCCAGCTTTATATTGATGCGACAGATGGGTATGCTATCAAGGCTAAAGAGGTTGACATATCGGTTATTCAACCAAACAATCTTCCTTCTGATTGGGTGAACTTTACATTTAATGGTAATTTCAACAATCTCTTTGATAGATTTGTCATTTGCAACAATAAGTTTTTATTTGAGATGAGTGATAAAGGTATTGTTAAGCTCAAAGATATTGGTGCAACTGTATATAATTATCAAAACGCAGAACATTTCTATAATAGCGAAGGAAATGGAAGGTTTGCAGTATGCTTGCAGGGGTCTCAAAGACAAGACACAGTTGGAGTAGGTTTTTGCTTGTTTGATGAAAATATGGTACTTATAGAAAAAGATTTGAATGCATTTGGTCAGACAGTCAATGATGCCAACTGGTCTAAGCATTTGCCAGATTTTCATGACTTTGTTTATATAGAAGACGGTCACTATATCTTTTATGAAATAGATAATCAGGAAGTGACAGTTGAAGGCTTTGGTACAAAGCGGATTAATGGCTATTTGGTTCATGAGGTAAAGCGGATTAATGGTGTATATAAGGTTATCGGAAGTTTTTCTTCTCATGATTACCCTAAGTTGTATACAGATGTTTACAACAATCCAACAATAAACATACACATGAATACTATTGGACTAGATTATGATGGAAATCTTATACTTAACTATCGTGATTGTGACTCCTTCATTAAAATAAGGAGAACTGTCAATGAAGATGGTACTGTCACCCTAGGTTCAGCTAGTAAGAATTACGATGAAGCTATAATTGGAAGAGTTGGAGGACAAAGAAATATTGGGTATCTTGATTCTAAGAGAGTCCTTCCTGAAGCCTTTTCCTTTACAACGCCACCAACTGACACTAATGTATCACCAGACCCAGTTGAAGATTGGCAATGGTATCATTGTCATGATGTTAAATATTGGGGTATGAAGGAAATAAATGGTAAGTCTTATCCTACCTATACTATGTTCGATAACAACTATTGGACGAGGGAAAAGGAAATTCAGAATCAAAGAAATAATTATAAGAATAACCCTAAGTGTAATGGATGGGCTTATGAAGCGTCTAAAGGAACAGATGTAACATACAAAGAGAAAACAATCTCTAGATTCATTCAGATTTCTATTGACTGGGATTATAAGAAAATCATTGATTATAAAATCTATGAAATTCCGGGATATTTCAGCCAAGAAATGAGTGGGGCAACAATGTTGTCAGAAGGTATCTTCGCAGCTTCATTCTCATATATGGGTGTATGGGGAGTTTATGATTTTGTCTCAGAATTAGGAACTACGACAATCCAAGATGATAAAATTTATAAAGGTGCAAAGGTTGTATTTGAAGCTAAATATGACAACTACAGATATTGCTACAGAGCTAATATTTATAATTTTAAAAAAAATAAATAATTATGGGAAAATGTTTAGTAACAAAATTATCCTCTTCTGTTGATAATGAAGAGTTATTAAAAGTAGATGAGTTCAAGGTTGAACTTGCAAATATTCATGGTGAAGGGGACGTATCATACAGATTTACTAGTCTTAATGGTACATACTTAGACAAGCCTGCTGCATTAAGAATAATAGGGGCTACATTTCCAGATGGAGGTAAACGAAAAGAAATCTCTTATTCTGGTAGTGATACAGCTATTAGTGGTGGTGTAAACATCCCAAATGATGCAACGGCATTCGTTGTTGAAAACAAATACAAGCTAACAGGTGTTTCCATGCCACTTGAATCTATTGGTGACTTATCACTGTTCAAGTATCTCAAAAATCTCTTTAATATACGAATCTATTCTAGAGAATGGACAGGCTCTATTAATGAGTTAAGAAATCTTGTCAATTTAACAAGCTTGTACATACTAAATGGAACTCATTTTACAGGTGACATTCAAAGTTTAGCCACCTCGTTATTTAACGCAGGTAAAAAAGAAGGAACTTTGAATATTAAGGTAAATCCTAATAGTAATATACAATTTAATGGAAAAGCTGTAGATTCTAATTCTTATACTGCTACATTCAACTCATCAGGAGTTGTTGTTACAAAAGACAGTTAAGATGCCTCGCAGTTTGACACATACTCAGAAGCCAAAGCTTACGTAGATGAGCATAACTTGGTGTATGAGGAGCCACAGTATGGGGAGTAGAACTCTAATTCGCTGACTTTGAAAATTTAAAAAGTAAGACGATATGAAAAAGAAACAATTACATGAAGCACTGGCAGTGCTTCTGACCAAACTTTCATCGGCAAGGGACAATCCCTTGCTGATGGATAACTACGTGACGAAAGCATTGCGCACGGTTCTTTTGAAGTTCAAGAAATCGGGCGAGCTACACGAAGCATACAAGGAGCAGATACAATCCACCATGGAGAGTGACAACCCTTGGATAGACATGTTGATGAAGTCTATCGGTGCAGATTCTTCTATCAAGAAGGGAATGACCGATGGAACAATTGACAGAATGATTGATTCGATGCTTGGGGCAGAATAATACAATTTTCGTCCGAAATTATATACGATTATATACAATAATTTTAATAAATTATATAATATGAATGACAAGGAGAAAGAACTATGGCGAGTTATAGACAACGTAATCAAGTGTTGTGCTATTGAACTGCCGGACGGAAAGTTAAGTATTACGAGGGAAGACGTTCTCGGCAAGTCGAGAGCCGAAAATCTCGTAATGACACGATGCATGGTCGTTGAACAGATGATACACGCAGGATTCAGCATAACGACCACTGCGACCGTATTAAACCGCACCGTTCCAGCAGTGAGACATCTTTGCAAGATGGCATACACTTATATCAGCACGTCTAGAGTTTATCGACTTGCCACGGCACAAGCGACCCTGCTAAACAAGGACGTTGAGCCGATTTGTATTTAATCAAGAAACAAAAAGAAAACAACCAAAAGCGTTCTTTGACAATAATTCGATAAATACCAGTGTACTAACTTTTTGGAGTGAGCCAAAAATCAGAGTAACTTTGCAGCGGATTCCAGTATTTGGTTTCCATAACGTAATTAACTCAAGATTTATGGCAGACACAATCGAAAAAGTTTATTGCACTGGGGACGGTGGCAATGACAACCTAGCAGCAGCCTTGCTCGCTAGAGGTAGAGACAATGATCCAGCAACTATGCTGGCAGCAATGAACGGTGGTATGGGTGGAGGTTGGAACAACCCATTCGCCTACATGATGATGCTGGGAATGTTCCGATTCATGTACGGTGATGGCTGGAACGGACAGAACGGAAACGTTCAGAGAGCCGAAATCCAGTCTCAGATTGACAGCCTTCGCAATCAGATGAGCGACAACCACAACAGCGACTTGTTGATGGGAGCCATCCAGGGCAACAGCCAAGACTTGAAGACTCTGGCGGCTAATTTGAATTGCGACTTCAACGCATTGCAGTCTTCCGTTTGCGGCATTCAGGCAGCTATTCAAGACGTAGGCGGCAAGGTTGGTTATTCGGCAGAGCGAGTAATCAACGCAGCGAACCTCGGAAACCTCAACATCATCCAGCAGTTGAAGGACTGTTGCTGCACCACACAGCAGAACATCAACCGCATGGGCTACGAGAACCAGTTGGGACAGAAGGACATCATCAACGCAATGCAGCAGGGGTTCTGCTACACCAATACTGGGCTGGAGCGAGGTTTCAGTAACATAGGCAACCTTATCCAGTCAGTCGTTTGCGACTTGAAGACCTCGGGCAAGGAGAATACTCAGCGCATCGTTGATGTTCTGAACAACCACTGGGAGCAAGACCTTCGCATCCAGCTGGAGGACAGCAAGCGCAGAGAACAGACTGGTTTCATCATCCAGCAGCTGAAGACCACCACAACCACAACTGGAGCGTAGGCGGTCTAAAAAATCTATCAAGGGGCAACTCGCTGTGTTATCAGTGAGACCCCTTTTTGTCTATTTATCGAATCATCTAAAAAGAGCGCATTATGGAGTTTAAGAATATACAAAGAAATCACCCGGTCTATCTGCTTGACAAGCAGACGGTGGAAGTTAAGGAAGGCAAGGTCGTAGACAACCAGCCGCACATCAACACTGGCATCGCAACCATTTCCAGCAGCGGACAGCCAATGCGAGACATAACAATCGAGGTGGAGGGAAAGCAGACAATCTACACTATCCCCGAACACCTCGGAGTTACCTTTGCAGGCGAAATCGTACTGGCAACCGACAAGGCAGACCTTTTGCCAGAGGTTGGGAAATTGGTAAATGAAGCCGATGAGATAATCAAGGCATACGAGCCAAGCAAGGAGCGGAAAGCCAAGGGCGAGGAACTGCTTGCAGCTTTGAACCCAGCAATCAAGGAGAAGCAGGAAACCGAAAAGCGTTTCAAGGCACTTGAGGGCGATATAAGCGGCATTCGTGGCATGGTTAAGCAATTACTCGACAAACTAGGATAGGAGGGCGTACTATGAAGAAAATCATCGTTTTGCGCCATTCCTGCGATAGCGAGGAAGAGCGACACCAGCACCAAGAGAGCGGCATCATCCACAGCTTGCCATACGAGAAGGCTGCAAAGGCACTCATGGGAGCCAGTGGGTATGTTGCCTACGTTGCCAAGCACGGCTACCACTTCACGAAGCAGCTAGCAATCAAGGCAAGCGAGCAGATGAAGAACGTAGACGGAACGAGCCACCGGTGGACGGTAGACGAAATCCGGTTGGCGACAAACAACGAGATAATCTCGAAGGGCACGACCATCGGGGATATTCTCTATTTGGCTAATATGGCTTATGCGGACTTCTATCCAAAGGTAATCAAGACCGAGAGCGACTGCGTACAGTATGCTATTGCCGTAGCCAGTGATCCAGACGGATACGAGGGTATGGCATTCTGCAGGTGGACGGCAGACATCATCGGGAAGGGTGCGACCATAGACTGGGAGAAATTAGAGTAAACCCAAAAACAAATATTGATATGAGCGAAGTATTTCACGATTTTCAGGTGCACCATCTATATCTGTGCGCCCTAGTAATTTTTATCTGTTTCGCTACAATTCTGATAGCGATGACAATTGACTTGATAGCAGGCATTCAGAAGGCGAAGGAACTGCATGTTGCAAGAACGTCAACTGGATTGAAGAAGACGTGCGACAAGGCGAAGAAGTACTTCCCGACATTCGGCATTGCTTCGCTTATGGACGTTGCTACGTGTATTATCTCTCCCTTTCCTATGTTCTCCATCGCATGGACGGTGTACCTGCTTTTGTGCGAGTTCAAGAGCATTCGGGAGAAGGCATACGAGAAGGCAGAGATACGCAAGCAAGACCGAACGATGCAGGTAATACTCGAGAACAAGGATGAAATCGCAAAGGCTGTTGTCGAGATAATGAGAGAAGAGCGAAAGAAAGGAGGAGATAATGAGGATAACTAGAGCGCAACTGGTTAAGGTAATGCCGAATGCAGGCAGCAGGGCAGACACCTACCTCCCAATCATCAACGGCTGGGCAGAGCATTTCCACATCAACACCCCACTGAGGATGGCGCACTATCTCGCACAGATTGCCCACGAAAGCGGAGAGTTGAGATACACCAAGGAACTGGCAAGCGGAAAGGCGTATGAGGGCAGGAAAGACCTCGGCAACACCCAGCAGGGCGATGGCGTGAAGTATAAGGGCAGGGGCTTGATTCAGATAACTGGCAGGGCGAACTATCAGAAGTATGCGAATTATTGCGGCTTCGATGTTGTGGGCAGTCCCGAACTACTGGAGCGACCATTTGGAGCAGCGAAATCCTCGATGTGGGTATTCGACACCTTCGGATGCAATAAGTTGGCAGACAAAGACGACTTGAAGGCTATCCGCAGGAAGATAAACGGAGGGTATAACGGACTCCCAGCCTGCGAGAAGTATTTGAAGCGAGCCAAGGAAGCCCTAGAAATTTGAGTGCTTGCATAATAAACATATCAATCTAACGTTCATAAAGTATGGAAAAATCAAGAAAAGGGCGAAATTTGCGTTCTGTGGCGTTATTTTTCGCTGTGCTTATAATTACCCCACTTTTGATTTTGGGGTGTTCCTGCGCAAAAACAGCCGCAAATAACTCGGTTTATCGCGATAGCGCACACACCAGTGTAAGACGTGACAGCGTGAACCAGCGACAGATACACTGGCAGGAGACACAGCAGCAGGACAGCGTATTCAAGCAGGACAGCGTGCTTGTCTATATCAAGGGAGACACCGTAATCAAGGAACGCTGGCATAATCTCACGACCACAAGGTGGAAGACAACGACCAAGACGGACACCATCGTTGGCGACACATACGTATTCGTGACCGATACCCTAAAAGTCAAGTATTACGTGAACCGATACAAGACCAAGGAAGTAGAGAAGCCAGTGAGCACATGGAACAAGATAAGATTATTCACTGGCGATTGCGTGATTCTGTTTCTGTTCCTTCTTGCGGTAAACGGGATTGGGAAGCGCATCAAGAAGAGAGTTCAATAGGTTCAATCATAATATCATTAATCGTAAAGGGCAGGGAGGGCAGGGAGCGCAGGAGAGCGTTTTCCTGCCCGTTTTCTGTTGGAGAACAATTATCATTGAGAGAAAAGGGGTAGGGAATATGAGAGTTAGATTATATATTCATTCAAACTAAGGCGTGCAGGTTATTATTATATAGAGCGTGGAAAACTAAGGCAACCGATTGGTAGTAATTGACATACGAACGTACCGAAAACGACTGAAAGCGTACCGAAAACGACCGAAAACGTACGAAAATAGCCATGTTTACGTCATAAACAGCCAATAAAAGTTAAAATATTAATATCTTTAGGGAAAAGTTTTGGTGGAATCGAAAAATATTAATATCTTTGCATCGTGTTTAGGAGATAAGCACAATAAAACATTCAGTAACTAAGCCCTAGGCAACACGGTCAAGCCAAGAAAATGAAAAAGTCAAATTCAAACGTTTTAGAGTTCACTACAAAGTTTATCAACTCTAACTTCCGCATCAAGGTATTCGGACGCACAGAGGATGGCAAGAAGATAAACACCCTCGTAGGAGTAAGCGGTATCTTGAAGCTCATCGGTGCAGAACTCTTCAACAAGTTCGTAAAGAGAGCATTGAAGGCAGGTATGGACGCTTGCCGCTGCGCACTCAGAAGAGGATTGGTTGTAACATTGTATGCTAAGTAATCAAGGAGGACAGAGACATGAAAACAATAGCATTAAAGAACATCATAGACACTTGGAATATGATAGAGAAGTTAAGCGTAATCGCTTACAAGGAGATTGACGCATCGACAGTCTTGGTCGCAGAATGCGAATACAACAGAATGCTGAACGCAACCAAGAACAAAGAGTACGTAAAGAACCTCCGCAAAGAGAACGGAATGATGGCAGGACAAAAATTTTAAAGGAGGATAGAGAAATGAGCGACTGGAAAGTATGGAGAGTAATCGGGAGCTACGGAAGTTATACCGTAGCACTCGTAAAACCCGAAATCAACGGAAGAGACAAGGTGGTTGAGTACTCAAACAAGTGGTTCGGATTTTCAGAAATAAAAGAAGCCGATAAGCTTGCAGCCCAACTTAACAAGCGAGACGGATTAAAAGAACTTTATGACTAAAGATAGGAGATAAGACAATGGCAAGAGCAAAATATTACATCAAGAGACAGATGGAAGGCAAGGACAGCGAGGAGCTGGCAAACTTTACACGCAGGGACAAGGCAGAGCGATTCTTGAACAAGCTGTTCAAGGGACTAAAGAAAGCCGATAGACATTATCCATACTGGGTACGTCAAGGTTACTTCAAGTCTGAATTTGTAGGCTTGTGCGTGAATTTTAAAACCGAGTATTGGATAGAAAAGTATTAACCATCAGGGTGTTCATCGAGAAATAAGACAATTATGGAATTAGCACTTTTAAGAGCGGAAGACCGCAAGAGAAATGTTGTAGGGATAAAAGAAATTGAGTTCGACAACAAAAAACAAAGAATGATGCAAGCAAAGGCGTTCGGGCGCAACGTAGGGGCATTTAAAGTTTACATAAACTGGGCGACTGGCATGGAGATATATACACCTTCCGAACATTGCTTTGAGAGAATAAACAGATAACAATTTCAACAGAATTATTAACCAGCAGGGCGCAAGCCCTGCACAAAACATCAAGATATGAAACAATATATTTTGAACGGAAAAAATAGCCTTGGGCAAGTTGATAGCCACATCGAGGACTACAGAACCAAGGAGAGAATGGAGGAAGGTTTTGCACGCATCAAGGACGTTTACAGAAACAACCCACATGCGGAAATGCTGGAAGAAGGAGACCGACACTTCAAGGTTAAAATGGGTGGAGTGACATTCAAGTATTACATCACGGAACGAGAAATTTAAATTATTCAAGATATGAAGGAATACGACAAGATACCAGCACAAGCAGTGGTCGAGGTAACGACCAGCTGGGGAAGAACCTGCCTTGGAGAGATTGGGCGAGACCTTGTAGAGGGTACGGTGCTCAATGGTTATTATTATCCGGTAAGCAAGGCTTTCGACTTTAAATGGAAGGGAGAGGGAGCAATGCTGTGGATCGGGGACAATGGAAGACTTGTCAGCCTCGGAGAAGGGCAGGAGCACAAGTACATGATGCTTGGTCGTATGCTATCCGATTGCAAGTACTTCCTTCGCAACCCATACGAGCGACACCTATACTTTCCGAGCATCGCCCGACATTGCAAGGAAATGCGCCAGTACTGGATGAAGTTGAACATCAAGCCCGACTGGTTAAGCTACAAGCAGATTGGCAAGCTGGAGAACAAGATGAACAGAATGAAAACGAAGTTAGATAGACAACTTAAAAAAGACAGACATGGAGAAGAGTAGAGGAAACATCAAGAGAACAAAGAAGGGCACTGGCGCAACGGTCAAGCTAGTTGGTATACAGATAGACAACGACCTGCTGCCGTACCTCAACGCACTGCCCAACAAGTCACGATTCATCAATGGATTGTTGAGAAAGAAATTTTTTGGAGAATAATTTGGTGGTTTCAAAGGAAAAGCGTACCTTTGCAGCACTGAATGTTTAAAGTGGTTTCCACTTATTACCCCAGCGGCTCGACTTTTTCACCGCTGGGGTATTTTTTTGTTATTTCCCGATTTGCCCCGAAATCTGCGTTCTGAGACGTTTACGTGGTAAGCATGTAAAACTATCCCCGAAAACAATTTGAGCCGTTTCTGCGCCAAATTCGCAAGAAATAAGGCTATTTCTTGTTGTTTAGCACGTAATCAATAACCCTGCGGTTAGCATCATCAACACGAGACAAGTCTGCATTGATGTAGGTATCGGTTACACGGACACCGAACGAGTGACCCAGCGCAAGCGATATTACGTCCTTTTGTATTCCAAGGTTGAAAGCGATGGAAGCCCACGTATGGCGAGCGTAGTACGTAGTAAGCCCTGGGCGCACCTTTCCCAGTTTCTTATTTATCATGACCGTTGCAGAATCAACGTTTTTAAAATGTTCAGAGAAGCGAAGCAGCTTCTTATCCCCTTTGTATTTCTCGATGATTCGAAGAGCTTCGGGAAGAAGCAGGATGGAGTAATGTCTACCAGTCTTCGCTCGGTCGTATTCCAGCCTTCCACGGATGATACTATCCTTTGTCAATGCGAACAAATCACGCACGTTGATACCAATCAGCAGGAACATCAGCAGGAACATATCGACCAGTTCGTTTCCACCAGCTTCAAAGATAGAGCGGATTTCCTCAACAGACAAGTCTCTCTTTTTGGTTGTCTCAATCCGGAGACTATACCTGCGGAAAGGGTAATTTTTAGTCTGTTCATTATCTATCGCCAAATTAAAGACAGCAGCGACACAGAGCATCCTACTGGTTCTGGTATTCTTTGACAGACCTTCCTTTGCCATGAACGTATCGAAGGCTTCAAGCCAAGAACGGTTAATCTCATCGTAGGTAAGACAAGCCGCTTTTTCCTTTCCAAGGAAAGCTTCAATCTTTGCCCAAGTGTACTTGTATCTGTTTATCGTGTTCTTTTGGAGATTTCTCCCCTCGTAGGCGATGAAGCCATCACGGAGCAGGGCAACCTTTTCCCTTGCAGGCTCAGCTTCAAGGATGATTAAATCCCGAAGTTCCCTGGCAGTAATATCGCCACGGTATGTTTCCCTGCATTGCGCCTTCATCATCATTCTATTATAAAAATTCAGACGGTCAAGAAGGAAGTCGTTGACAGCATCACGATCGGGACGCTTGCGCACCTTACAAGACCTTTTATCCCATTCGTCTTTCTTGCAATATTGATTGAGGGATATGAAGGCAGTCCCACCGTGGTGGTTGACGGCAAGACGGATTGAGAACGTTCCGTCCTGCCTTTTTACCCTTGTATCTAAATATAATCTCAGTGTTGCCATATTTCCATGCAGTCTTTATTCAGTTTATTTACAGCAGGAAGAACCGCAATGGTGCAGAGTGGTGCAGGATTGCGGCACTTCTCAGTTTCCCCAGCATCAGAGAACCCCTTTATATACTGGGAAAAACAGTTAAGTTGTACTCAAAATCATAACGTATATTTTAAATGGTTGGAAATCAAAAACTTAA
>ERZ1026856.181-NODE-181-length-44928-cov-7.427741_pt1 | contig 44928 bp, 38 predicted proteins | sample MGYA00380158_ERZ1026856 | MGnify/ENA primary metagenome ERZ1026856 (study PRJEB33269, sample SAMEA4719794) | human gut metagenome | biome: human-associated habitat; feature: organic feature; material: feces | place: Cameroon | collected 2013-10 ... | reverse complement strand
ATGGTCGTTCTCTATTTATTATCTAGGTTTTCCTACAAAAACTTTACGCTGGCAGTTGTATCTGATAAAATTGCAGCATCGGCGTAAATACGTCGTGCAGTGATGCGGCACTTGGAAGAGAAAAGTGCGAAAAGTTGCAAAAATCTCTTCCAGAAGGATGGTATCGATCGAAGATGGGGCCGGATTACCTGAACAGCCGCTCGCGGTGCGGGAGCAGAGCGGTGATAAGGATGCTGCCGAAGAGGACGCAGCAGATGAGTTCACCGGCGCCGACGGTCAGCGCCAGGAACCAGAGCGCGCCAGGGACCGCGTAAGCATAGCGGAGAACCAGCGGGATGATGATGCCGTTCGAGATGACCGGGCAGAGTGTGCAGAGGAAGCGATGCTTACGGAGTGCGTAGGTTCCGAGGGCACCGAGCAGGGTAGCGAGGGTGCCGAAGATGATGTCCGGCAGGGCGCTTCCGGTCAGGATGTTCGCGAGGAGACAGCCGATGGTGACGCCTGGAATCGCAGCCGGTGTAAAAAACGGGAGGATGGTCAGTACCTCGGAAAAGCGCACCTGGATAGCCCCGCTTGCGAGATCGAAGCCTGCGGCGAGTGCGGTCAGTACGATGTAGAGGGCGGCGATCATAGCGGCCTGAACGATGGACAGAATGTTGCGTGAAGTAGTGTGATGATTCATGATGTGATCTCCTTTAGTTTTGTGCGAGTGGGAAGGATGTATCGCGCCGGTGGCTGCGACGGCAGCGCATGAAGTTCGGAGCGACATAACACTCGTATTTATTTGTGCATGCGTTACGATAGCATGCGGAGGAAAAAAACGCAATAGGCTGGTTGTTTTCTGTGGCTTTCGTGATCTTGAGTGTTTTGGGAGGGGGCTGAGCTGTGGCGGAGACATTGGCCTCGTAAGAAAATCTTAAGGAGGCTGACCCCTGTTAAATTTTTTAAAGAACGAAAAAGCGCTGATCTGTGTGGTGGCAGGTCAGCGCTTTTGTTGTAATAGTATCTTTGACGTGATATGACGGCTTTGTCTTGTATGTTTAGCTCAGTGAGTAGTCAAGTGAGGTTTCGACTTTAAGAGGAACGCCGTTCACTTCAATTGGTAGAGGATCGCCTTCGAGAAGGCTACAGTGGAAAGTTTGCGCATTGAAACAAACTTCAAGAAGTCTGCCTCTATATACTAAGCGCATCTTCAACTGTTTCCAGTGCTCCGGGCAGCGCGGAGAGAAGGAAAGCACACCACGCTGATAATCCATCCCTGCGAATCCATGAGTAATCGCAATCCATGACCCTGCCATACTAGTGATATGTAGTCCATCTTCGGTGTCGGCGTTGAAGTTGTCTAGATCAAGGCGGGCTGCTCGCTGATATAGGCGGTATGCATCGTCGGTAAAACCGCACATAGAGGCTACGGTGCTGTACATACTAGGTGATAACGATGATTCGTGGACGGTGAAAGGCTCGTAAAAACGGAAGTTCGCTTGCTTTTGCTTAAGTGTGAATCGATGAGGGAGGTAGTAAAATGCCAACACTACATCAGCCTGCTTGATGAAGCAGGAACGTAGTATGCGATCCCACGACCAGTGCTTACACAATGGTAGTTCCTCTTCTGGAATCTGGGAGGCGGGTACTAAATCCTTGTCCATGAAACCGTCTTGCTGGATGAACAGATTTGTTTTTTCGTCGTAGTTTATGTACATCTTTTCAGCTACTTCTCGCCAGAGTTTAGCCTCCTCGTCCGGTAGCGGATAGTCAAACTTCTCCACATATTCCAGTGCATATTCGATACACCATTTTGCCATGAAGTTAGTGAGGAAATTATTGTTTATGTTATTCTCATATTCATTCGGAGCAGTTACGCCTAGCAGCATATAGCAGTCCTTCCGTGGATTGTAGCTAGCGCGACATACCCAGAAGCGTGCAACCTCTACCATTACGTGAATACCGAAATCGCGGATATAACTCTCGTCTCCAGTATAGCAGGTATAGTTATAGATTGCGTGAATCATTGCAGCGTTTCTGTGAAGCTCCTCAAAAGTGATTTCCCACTCATTGTGACATTCCTCACCGTCGAATGTCACCATAGGGTAGAGAGCACCGCGCATTCCGATTCGCCTAGCATTTTCCTTTGCTTTATCCAGGATGTTAAAGCGGAATTTAAGTAGACTGAGGGCGATTTCCGGAGAAGCTGTGGCTAGGTACATCGGGAAGCAATAACCTTCTGTGTCATAGTAGGCTGCGCCGCCGTACTTTTCGCCTGTGAATCCTTTAGGACCGATATTGAGGCGTTCGTCGGAACCATCGTATGTGCTCCATAGCTGGAATAGATTAAATCGAATGCCCTGCTGTGCGGCAACATCACCTTCGATTTCTACGTCACATTTTTCCCAGCGTGCGCGCCATGCCTCACTGTGCCGAGCGCGAAGCAGTTCTGGACCGTCAGCTACTGCACGGCTGAGAATTTTTGCCCCTGTTTCTCGCAGCAGGTCGTGCTCCATATCTCGGGTAGTGACAACACTCACAATTTTATCAAGATGAATAGTGTCGCCAGAGGAAAGATTAGCTTCAAATCGATCAAATACGGAACGATCGCTTCGAACGGTTTCGTGACAGACACCGCCCGATGTGCAAGTGGTTAGGGCGGAAAAACCTACGGCAAAGCGAGGCACGTCGAACGTATTCTCGATTGTTTCACTTTCTAGATACAATGGCGCGCCAGCGTCCACTGTATTTACTTCCCAGAACTGTTCGCCGTAGTTGGCATCAGCGTTTTTAACATTGGCATCCAGGCCTGTTTCAATCACGACGGATATCGTATCGTCCAGTGCCTGCACTTGATAGCTCATGCAGGCAATCTGACGGGTGTCGATGGAAAAGAAACGCGATGAGGTGATTCGAAGTCGCCCTGCCTGAGTGCGAACTACCATTTCACGGTCCATTACACCTGTTTGCATATCTACAGTGCGGCGAAATGTTTCGATGTCTGCGAGAGCAAGATCAACTCGATCTCCGTTGACATACAGGTGGAACATCAGAAAGTCCGGTGCATTAATCACTTTGCCATAGTATCGCGGGTATCCATTTTTCCACCAGCCAACACGAGTCTTATCGGGCATCCATACACCTGCCACGTAGATGCCTTTTAGAGTGTCGCCGGTATAGTCCTCTTCGTAATTGCCTCTTGCACCCATATATCCGTTGCCCAGACTCATGACCGCCTCGGTTGGGCGGTTTTCTCGGTGATTCACCGATGTCTGTATTAAACGAAAAGGGTCAAGTTCTGGTAGAATGCGCTTCATAAAGATATCTCCTCTTCTTACGAATTCTCGATAAAGTATCGATAAAATATAATTACAGTTAATCATGCGCATCGAAAAAAGTCAATATTAAAATATATAGATAGACGTTGCACTTAAATTCGAAAGAAAAACGGGAGCCGGTTTTACCGGCTCCCGTTTTGGAAATTAGTTAGGAATTTGCAGGGGGTGCAGAGGATTCTCTTACCATTAGGCGAGGGGATTCTACCACGCGCGACGCTTTTTTATACTCGATCAGATCTTTTAGACACATAAATGCACTGTACCCCACATCTTTGATGTTGATACGAACGGTGGTCAGGGCTGGTGAGATATAGGTGGCGATGCGAATGTCGTCGAATCCGGTGACACTTACATCTCGTGGAATCTGAAGCCCTAAGGCTTTAAGACGCCGAATGGCTCCGATAGCCATGAGGTCGCTGGCACATACCAATGCGGTGACATTTTTTTCTAATAATTTTTCAGCACAAACACCGCCGGAATGCTCGCTGAAATCGCCATTTGCAACTAGTTGTGGGTCGTATGTTAGTCCGCCAAGAGTGATTGCGTTCAGATATCCCGCAAAGCGTTCACGGCTGGTAAGGCTGAGTGGCTCGCCATTGATGAAGCCGATTCGTTTGTGACCAAGTTTGATCAAATGAGACACGACCATTTCCATACCTGAAAGATTGTCCGAAGTAACGCAAGAAACCATCTTGCTTTCGAAATAGTTGTCTACAAGAACAGTAGGGTAGGAGATTTGGCCAAGTTGCGAGAAAAAAGCACTACTGTCATTAGGACCCAGCACAAGAGATCCTTCGAAATGGCCTTGATCCATAATTCTGTTGTAGGAAAGGGAAGCATCCTCATCAAGACTGTGAATGACCACTTCGTATCCATAGTTTTCTGCCACCTGCTTGAAAGCGATCATAACCTCATATAAATAATAAGTGACATGAGGTGCCTCCATGTGGCCCATGAATACGCACACGCGTTTTGAAAACGCCTGGCGCGGTCGACCGGTATAGCCCATCTCTGCAGAAGTCTCCAGGATGGCTGCACGTGTTTCCTTGTTAATGTCTTCAGCGCCATTGAATGCTTTATAGATAGTGCTGACGCTTATTCCCATGCGGTCGGCTACGTCTTTTGCTTTTACGCTCATGGAATCACCTTCTTTAAAATGAAATATATATACAAATTTATCGTACCATAACTGCCTATAAAATTCAATCGTTCTTTCGCACTAAAAATGCCGTTTATCGATAATAATTATTGACATTATCGATAAACGCTGGTACCATAAAGACATCAGATGGGCACGGAAAAGAAAACTTCTGTGTGCTGCACTTATCGGATGCCGTGTGCTTTGGGTAAAGCCACGGTGAAATAAAGGAGGAGTATCACTATGAGACGTTTTGTGGCATTTTTTACTGCGGCGGCCACTATGGCAACCATGATTTCGGGTTGCTCGCAGGCACCTTCAGCTTCAACAGAAGCATCAACCAAAGTTTCAACCGAAGCTTCAACGGAAGCTTCCGGTGGCGATGGAACCGGTGGCACTATCACTGTTTGGGCCGAGCCTTCGGTTTATGAATGGATGAAGGACATGAGCGCCAAATGGGAAGAGGCGACGGGAAATCATGTGGATCTAACAGAGATGCCGATGGTAGATGGCGACTATAAGCATGCGCTCGATGGTCCTGCTGGCATTGGCCCGGATCTGCTGGCTGGACCTCATAACGATGTGGGAGATAAGAGTACACAAGGAATATGGGCTCCAATCGAGCTGAGTGAAGAAGCGCGGAACTGCCTGGTTCCTTCTGCAGTAGAAGCTTGCACTTTTCAGGATAATCTCTATGTTGTGCCGCTGTACATGGGTACCAATCTTTTGATCTACAACAAGGATTTGGTGCCTACACCTCCTGATACTTGGGATGACCTGATGACGATCATCAAGGATCCGAAGTTTGATAATAACGGTGATGGTTCGCTCGGATTTTTATGTAACTTAGGAGACTTTTACAATTCTGCGGGTTTCCTGTGGGCTGCTGGCGGCTATATGTATGGAAACGGCAATACAGATCCGTCTGAAATTGGTTTAAATAATGAAGGAGCTGTGCAGGGCGCGACTTATGTGAAGGAACTGTTTGAATTAATGCCGAAGGGCATGGGCGATCGTACTTCTGCCAACGATTTGATGTTAGGTCTGTTCACCGAAGGAAAAGTGGGTATGATGGTGCGCGGTACGGATGTTGTCACGTCTCTTAAGGAAGCTGGCATCAACTATGGTCTCGCTCGTATGCCTAAACTGCCTAATGGTAATGTGATTGCTAACTATTCCGGCTTTACTGGTCTTGCAATGAGTGGCTTTGCTCATGAGCCAGAGCTGGCGACCGAGTTCCTGGACTTTATTGTTCAGGATGAATATGCGGATTCTTTCGCTAAGACCACAGGACTGATTCCTTGCAATCAGAAGTTTTTAGATGATAACAGTTCGACTGATGAAACTATCAAGGCGTTCAATGAGCAGATTCAGTACAGTGTTCCTATGGTGAAAATCATTGAAGGCAATCAGACTTGGGATCCGATGCACGCGGCAATGGGTTCTCTTGCCACTGGCGCTGATCCGAAGACCGCTCTTGACACTGCGGTGAAGCAGATTGAAGACAACATTGCTGCACTGCATTCCGGCAATTGAACACAATAAGGTCAAAGCATACCGAAGCGTTGGCTTCGGTATGCTTTTCAAGGATGGTGTGTTATGAAACGTAAAAAAATGAATCACAAGACCATTGCCACTTTACTGGCAATAATTCCAGGCTTTGGTCATTTTTATAATAGACAATACTGGCAGGGGGGATCGATCCTGGCGATTATGGCAGCTTACATGTATTTGACCATGAACACGGTAGTTCATGGCGCACACGGTGGCGGTATTGTAGGCTTATTTACGTTGGGGACAGTACCAGGACGAGATCATTCCCTGTTCTTTCTTGTTGAGGGATTGCTTTCGCTTATCTTAATTGCTGTAGGACTGGGAATCTATGTGTTCAGCATTCTTGATGCGCGAAAAAATGGCCGCAAGCGTGATGAAGGCGAAACGATTTATAGCATGCGCGATCATTATCATGCAGTTATGAATCGAGGCTTCCCGTATCTCATCATGGCACCTGGTATTATAGCAATGGTGCTTTCTGTTGTGTTTCCGATCATTACAACTGTGATGATTTCAATGACCAACTACAACATTAATCATATGCCACCGAAGAAACTGTTCAGCTGGGTGGGATTAAAAAACTACGTAGATATGTTCACGATGAATTCGTGGAAAAATGCGATGTTATACACCCTGTCCTGGACCCTGATTTGGACAGTGTGTGCAACGATGCTTACTATTGTAATGGGCATCCTTGTTGCGGTTACGGTCAATCAAAAGGAAATTCACTTCAAAAAAATTTGGCGCACAATCATCATACTTCCATGGGCGGTACCTGCATTTATTTCGATTCTGATGTTTTCGGTTTTCTTTAACGATTCGTTTGGTGCGATGAACCAGCAGGTGATTCCTTTCTTTAATAAGTTATTGCCATTTCTGAAGCTACAGGCATTGCCGTGGAAAACACAAGCAGTATATACGCGTCTGGCACTGATTCTGATTCAAGGATGGCTTGGATTCCCTTATATTTTTGTCATGGTGACTGGCGTTCTGCAGTCTATTCCGGGTGACCTTTATGAGGCAGCTCAGATGGATGGCGCAAGCCGTTTTCAGCAGTTCAGTAGTATCACATTACCATGGATTCTCTCCGCGACTGCTCCAGTGCTGCTTACACAGTTTACCTTTAACTTTTCGAATTTCAATATCATCTATCTTTTCAACAGCGGTGGCCCTGTCATTGCCGGACAGCTCACGGGAGGTACGGATCTGCTAGTATCGTGGGTTTATAAAATCACCACTGAAAGTGTTACTCGTGAGTATGGTATGGGTGCGGCGATCACTGTGTTTGTCTCACTCGTTGTCATGGCGGTCGCCCTGACCCAGTACGTTCATACTGATGCATTTAAGGGGGGGAACGAAAAGTGAATCCGAAAAAACATGACAATAATATAGCGCGCAAAATGAAGAAAGATATGATGGTGACGGGGATGTACGCGTTTCTTGTGGTAATATGTATCACCATCATATACCCTATTCTTTGGATTGTCTTTGCATCCTTTAATCCATCTCAGTCAATGTTCTCATCCACGCTTGTTCCAAAGGAAATGTCATTGAGTAATTACATCTGGTTGTTTACTAGCCCAGATAGTAAGTATCTGCTTTGGTTTCGCAACTCACTAAAGATTTCTGTGATCGTTATGGTGTTGCAGGTGGTACTAGTGTCCTTTACTGCTTATGCCTATTCTCGGTTTACGTTCAAGGGGAAAAAGTTTGGCCTGCTGATTTTTATGGTGCTGCAAATTTTGCCTCTGACCTCTGCGATGATCGCATTCTATGCATTGGGCATTCTACTTGGTTTAGTACAAAACCATGCGCATGCATACCTTATCGCCATATATGTGGGTAGCGCCATTCCTGGAAATACCTATTTGGTGAAAGGATATTTGGATAACATTCCAAAGGAATTGGATGAGGCTGCATATTTGGATGGTGCTGGCAATTTCACGACTTTTTTTCTTATTGTTATGCCATTAGCTAAGCCTATCCTAGCAGTACAGGCACTGTGGGCGTTTATGACTCCTTTACAGGACTTTGTAATTGCAAAACTGATCATTCGTGATCCGGAACTAAATACGCTGGCTGTTGGCCTTCAGACTTTTGTCTCCGGTAGCATGACTGGAGGCGCTCAAATGCAGTTCACAAAGTTTGCGGCGGGTTCGTTACTCACTGCTTTGCCGATCGCACTGTTGTTTATTTTCCTTCAAAAGTATCTTATCAGTGGACTGACTGCTGGTGGAACCAAAGGTTGAAAGGAGCGGTATGAACATGATGCAGACGATGCCGGACTGGCTACGTACAAGTACCATTTACTGCGTTTATGTACGAAACTATGGTCCAGAGGGAACGCTTCGAGAAGTAGAAGCAGATTTGGATCGTATTCAGGCCTTGGGGGTAGATATCTTGTGGCTGCTTCCGATCTATCCTGTGGGAAAGGTGAATCGAAAGGGATCGATGGGATCTCCATATTCCATCAGCGATTATCGAGCTGTCAATCCAGAGTACGGTACGATAGAAGATTTCAAAAGTCTCTGCGATGCGCTCCACGCTCGGGGAATGCGGTGTATGTTGGATATCGTGTATAACCACACAGCTTGGGATAGCAAGTTGTTTGAAAATCATCCGGAGTGGTTCTATCATACGACGGATGGACATCTTGGAAATCGAGCGGGCGCGTGGACGGATATTATCGACCTGGACTATGATCACGCCGAGTTGTGGGAGTATCAAATAGAGACTCTGTGCCACTGGGCACGATTAGGTGCAGATGGATTTCGCTGTGATGTAGCATCTACGGTACCGGTGGAGTTCTGGCGTGCGGCCAGGACCGCAGTCGAGCAGGTGAAGCCGGGAGTCGTTTGGCTTGCGGAAAGTGTTCATGGTAGCTTTGTTCGGGATTTGCGATCGAAGGGATTTTACTGTGCAAGCGATGGGGAGCTGTACAATGCATTTGATATTACCTATGATTACGATGTCTTTCCTCATTTTGAAGCTGTGTTTGAAGGCACAGGCAGCATAGCTCGTTATCTGGAGGCGCTTATTGCTCAGGAAAGCACTTACCCTGCTGACTATCTTAAACTGCATTTTTTGGAAAATCATGATCAAAGGCGCGCTGCATCCTATCTGACAGATACGCAGGTTCGACGTATGTGGACTGCGTTTATGTGGTGCATCAAGGGTGTGGGGCTCATCTACAACGGTCAGGAGGTTCTGGCGAAGCACACGCCAAGTCTATTTGAACGAGAACCAATTGACTGGAGTAGCTCGCCGGAAGCTCTTGAATACTGTGAATTGCTACACCTTCTTGTTGGACTAAAGAAGCTACCGGTGATACGGAAAGGGCGTTATTCATTACGGGCTGTTGGGCCGGACTGCGCTACAGCGCTGGTGCATTACGAGCTTGGTTCCGAAAAACTTCATGGTATTTTTAATCTTTCTATGGAACAGTGCGAAGTGCAGGTGACAGTGCCGGATGGCATGTATCCGAATCTTCTGGGCGGAGAAGTTCGTGTTGAGAAGGGCGTTATTTCTTGTGGTATAGAGCCTATAATTATTTTGACTACTGATTAATTGCTGGCAATAAAATACTATGTGTACCGTCTGCATTCATGCGGGCGGTATTTTATACTGCAAGTGCATAATTATCCTGAATTAATCATCGTGATACTGAATAATTCAGGATAAATTTTACACAATGGAGGTTACATTTTATGAAAGATTTTTTGAATGACTTGATTTATGATTCGAATCCGGCTCCGATCACAGAGCCGAGATTTCAGATGGAGAGCGTGGAGGATCTTCTGAAGTCGGAGCGCTTCTCACTGACCTGCAACGGAACGGAGCGCCCGGTATACTGGACCGATTCCTTCAATTATGTTCCTGTGGTCATAGATGAGCAAGAGGAGCTGGATATTACGGTTACGATCCATGATGAGTTTCAGGAAGTTGTCATTCGCCCGACCAGCTATGGCATCCATTTTGAGCAGGAAGGCAACAAACTTCATATTCACCTGGATCAGCCGATGAAATTTACGATTGAGACAGATGGCGGACTCCACAATGCGCTTTTTGTACTCTGCTCCAGAAGAATTCCGAAGCCGGAGAACACAACCATTTATTTTGAAAAGGGAAAAGCATACAACGTCGGTGTGCTGACCTTAAAGCCGAATGACACGGTTTATGTGGAAGAGGGGGCTGTTGTTTCGGGCTGTGTGTACGCAGACCACTGCGACAACATTTCCATCGTAGGAAACGGAATAATCAACGGTGCCTGCTGGCATCTTCCGGACAGCAATGCACACCGGTTCTTCATTTATCTGAAGTGGTGCAACAATGTCAGACTGGAAGGCTTCACGGCGGTGGACGGACCGTCCTGGCATGTCGTTCCGGCGGCCTGCGATCACGTTCTGATTGATAACATCAATGTGATGTCGCGTATTGTGACCGGTGATGGAATTGATGTGACGAGCAGCCGCTTTGTGGAGATTAAGAACTGCTTTATCCGTGCGACGGATGATTGCATCTGCATCAAATCTCATGTTCTGATCGGAGATACCTCGACGGTCAGAGAGGTGACGAAGGTGCATGCGCATCATAACGTCATCTGGAATGCAGAGCCCGGAAATGCCATTGAAATCGGTTACGGTCTGCAGGCCGAGGTTCATGATCTTCTGTTTGAAGAAAATGATATCATTCACTGCCAGTATGAAGGGAACATGGGCGGAGCTTCGATTTCCATTCACCAGGCGGACGGCGGTCATATCCACGATATTCACTACAGAAACATTCGCATCGAGCAGGCGGAGCAGAAGCTGTTTGATATCAAGACGCTGCTTTGCAGATATACGATGCAGTGGGAAAAGGGAATGATCGATGACATTCATTTCGAGAATATCACGGTATTGAACGGCGATTTCCCGGTTTCCGCGATCCGTGGTTTCCAGACTCCGGAGCGCGAAGTGAGGCCGCATGATATTTATTTTGACAACATTAACATTCTCGGCCAGCACTGCAAGACGTTCCAGGATCTTCACCTGGTGAACGAGCTGGCGAATGATATCTATATTGATGGCAAGAGAGCGTTTGTTCAGTATAGGTTCTGAGGGATAGCATCTTCGTATATCAATTCTGCTTTAAGATTTTAACTTGCTCTGGTGTAAAAAAGTTCTTCATAATAATAGCCTCCAAGGATAATTGAATTGTATCAAATGATCCTTGGAGGCTGTATCTACTTAATGGGATGTCTCCCCATATACTATTTACTTAACTGGCTATACCCTGGAAACCTGTCTACGCTGCGGGGCAAACTTTGCTTTGCTGAAATGAGGATTCCAGCTGGGCGATATTTAATGCGCTTGTAGAAGGTCAAGACCGGAACTTAGGTAATGTGGAGTATCCTCTTTTGACTGCAGAGATAATCTCATCCTCCCAGGTCTCCAGATTACTGTCTGGGATGCGTCCGGCTTCTTCCATCTCTCTGAACACACGGCTCATTCCCTCCTCTAGAGTGATTTCTGGTCTCCACTCTGGCACGTCATGACGCAGTTTTTCGTTCGACGCGTAGGTGTGCTGACCAAAAATCTCGTAGCATAGCGAGAAACGCTGAGGATCGATCTCCATCAGCTGAGCCAGTGGAAGCCCCACCATTTCCACTTGCTGACCCAGCACGTGCATGGCTGTGCGGTGGTATTCCGCCCAAGTGGTAAAACCTGTCTGAGTTACATTGTAAATCTGACCGATGCAGTGCTGGCGCCCCATGACACCAACAAATCCACGAGCTGTGTCTTCGGTGTGCATATACTGATGCAGAATATCGCCGTCTCCACAGATTAAGATAGGCTTCCCCTTTTTGATGCGATCAATCCAAGTGAGTTCTGTGGTAAGATTACGCAGCATTCCACTCATGACACTATACGATGTGCAAGGCTTCATGATGGTGACAGGGAAACCCTCTCGACGGAATGCTTCCAAAAAGACTAGGTCTGCTGCGTGCTTGTTGATTCCGTATTCGGTCCAAGGCTCGAACCAGTCATCCTCCCGCATAGGAAAGTGACTGAAGTTTTTGCCGTAGGTGCACACGGTAGAGGCAGTGATGAAATGCTTTACTCCGCGGAAGGCCGCTATGCTCACCTTTGCGTCCTGTGCATTGAAGCAAGTGAGCTCGAAGGCTACATCAGGTGCAAGTCGCTGCATGGTATCGATGTATTCTTGCTCATTATGCCGGTCGCCAACTAAACACTGCACCTGAGGTGGAAACTGAGTGCTCTTTGTACGGCCGAAGCAGACAATGTCATCGTAACCGCGACGTAAAAGTTCCCGGATAATATGTGTGCCGATATTTCCGGTTCCGCCACTGACAACAATCTTCATAATTTTACCTCCTGATTCTTGATAAAGATTTGATATTCCATCGGAGCAAGGGAAAATGTCTTCTCCGCATCGTTATCCCATGCCAAACGACATTGTAACGGCTGCTCACTACTGTTCCAAATAAGGGTGAGTTCGTCATCCTGATAAGAACGTCGAAATGCCAGCGCTTTAGGACCTTCTACACACACTGGCTCTAACCAGTGGAAATCTCCTTTTGTCAGCGCGGGATGCTTTTCACGAAGAGCAATCAGTGCTGTGTATAGATGGAGCAGTCGTTTACCGGTATCGGTAAGTGGGGTGAAACACATGCAGCGGCGCGCTTGAATAAAATCGGCACCGGTCATGCCGGTCTCATCTCCGTAATAAATAGCAGGCATTCCTACAAACAGGAACTGAAATACAGCGGATAATGCTGCTGGCTCGAATTCTTCCTTTGCCAGACTCAACCAGCGAGCGGTGTCATGTGACCCCAGCAGGTTATACATGCAGCGGGTCATAGGTGCAGGATAGTGAGTTAAGATGCGGTTGATTTCTTGACGGAAGTTATCGCTGTCCATTGTCTTATCAAGAAAGCAGGCACGGCATAACGATGCGAATGGGTAATTCATTACGGTATCGAACATATCGCCCGCAAGATATGGCTGCGCGTCACCCCAAACTTCTCCCAGGATAAGGGCTTCGGGATTGATTTTTTTGACTTCAGTCCGAAATGCTCGCCAGAAAGAAAGGTCGATTTCGTTGGCTACATCCAACCGCCAGCCATCAATGCCCATTTCTGTCCAGTAGCGAGCCACTCGCAACAGATAATCTCGAACGTTAGGATTTTCGGTATTCAGCTTCGGCATATGGCGTTCAAAGGCGAAGCGCTCGTAACTGTATTCTCCGTCTACTTCAAATGGATAGTTGTTGATGAAGTACCAGTTGTAATACTCTGAGTCTGGGCCTAGAGCCATCACGTCGCGAAACTTTGGAAAAGTGTCGCACGTATGATTGAACACTGCGTCAAGCACCACACGAATGCCCCGATTGTGGCAATCATCCAGTAAGGCGCGGAAGTCTTCTAATGTGCCTAAGCGAGGGTCGATAGAAAAATAGTCGTAGGTGTTGTAGCGGTGGCAAGTATTGGATTGGAAGATAGGACACAGGTACAATGCATTGATCCCTAGTGCGCTAAGATGATCCAAATGTTCGCGTATACCGGCAAAGTTACCGCCTATTGGCTTGATGACGTCAGGCTCACTCCCCCAGGCAGGAAAGACTTCCTCTGTTGGGAGAGGTTCGTGACGCGCGAATGAGTCTGGAAAGATTTGATAAAAAACTGCACTTTTCGCCCATTCTGGAACTCGAATGGCGTCTGATCGGTTTAGATAAGGCATCTGGAAACATGCTTCCGTACACCCCTCTTGAGTTTGATGCACTCCCTGTTCATCTAGGTACCATACCTCTCCACTGGTATCTACTAAGCGGAAATAGTATTGAAGTCGGCGGTAAGGCGGCTTCACTTGTACACGGTAATAGGCGAATAAGTTGTCTGTTAGAATACACTCCATATCTGTATGGGCGTGCGGCTGGTCCTCAATATACTTGTCAAACCAACACAAAGTAGCGTTGCGGAGGCTGTTGCTGGCTGCTCGCAGAAGCAATGTCACGGTTCCATGCTCGTCAAAATAGGCGAATTCGTTGCGTGGACGATGGTAAATCGACTCAGGATTCATGCTCTTCTCCTTTTTATCGAGAATTTATCGAAACTAATATTCCCGTCTGATATATTGATATAATGATAACCTTTACAGAATTGCAAGTCAACTGCTTGATTTATTTAAAAATTTGTTTTTATCGCTATATTATCGATAAAATATTGATAAAAATTCGGACGGATGATATGATGAGACTATAATCATGTAAAGGAGGAACGGTGATGAATCTTCGCCTTGCTGTATTTGACCTGGATGGCGTTATTGTTAGCACCGATATGTTTCACTTTGAAGCGTGGAAACGCTTGTTCGCAAAGCGATGGGGCATTGTTCACACACCTGCAGCGGAAGAACTTACCAAAGGCGTAGCGAGATTTGAATGCATGAAGCTGTTGGCCCATTATTATGACATCCATGCTGATGATGAAGAACTTCGTCTTGTGGCTGAGGAAAAGAACAAGATATATCAGCAGCTGCTGATGGAACAGCTTTCACCATCGAATATACTACCTGGTATTCTACAGACGCTGGCACTCTTAAAGGAGCGAGGTGTGTACACTGCACTAGCTTCATCAAGTCGCAATGCGCCTTTTATCATTAAACGATTGGGGCTGGAGTTTGATTACTGTGTGGATCCGGCGACAATCTCGCACGGGAAACCCGCGCCTGACATCTATCTTGCCGCGATGAATCATTTTGGTGTGTCTGCACAGGAGTGTGTGGGTGTTGAAGATGCTGTTAATGGTGTGGCTTCTATACTTTCGGCTGGAATGCCTGCTATTGGTATCGGACCGGCTACGATATCTGCTCGAGCCGATGTCGTACTGGAAACTACGGCACAGTTGCCTCAGGTTTTTGAAGAACTATTAGATGGCCCACAGCAGTTAGACTGGACTGGCGGTTTTTGCGCATCGTTGGCTCTGCCTGCTCGGCTAAAGGTCGCTACGGAGCAGAGACGACTGAGTCAGTTATCTGGATATTTTGGTGATCAGAGGGAGATTGAAAAAATTCTGGCATCAGGAAGTGATCCACTGGTGTATGAATATCATCAGTTGAATGCTCCTCAGGACTCAGGTGATATTGCTTTCGGAGTGACTACGCTATATCCAGGAGTTGTTGGCACTGAATTTTATATGACCAAGGGGCATTTTCACGGTGTGTTAGAAACCGGCGAGGTATATTACACTTTAAGTGGTAGTGGATTGCTGTTGACAGAAAATCAGAACGGGCATACACGCTGGCTTCCGCTTGCGCCAGGCAGAGCAGCTTATGCTGCAAAAGGGTTTGCGCACCGAATGGTGAACACAGGGAATGAGCCCTTAGTATGTTTTTTTGCCTACCGCGCTGATGCCGGTCACGATTATAAAACAATTGAGCAGTCTGGATTTCAGAAAGTTGTACTGTGCACAGACGGTGGCGGTGTTTCGATCCAAGACAATCCAAAGAAAAATACAGGAGGAAGAATATGATAGATATACAGCATTTAACACCTGAAGCGCTTGCGGCAATCTTTGATCACACGTTACTGAGTGCCGGAGCCAGCCTTTCTGAACTGGAACAGCTTTGCGCGGAGGCACGGCAGTATGGGTTTGGCATGGTGGCGATTAATTCAGCTCCTGTGGCTTTTTGCCACGAGCAGTTAAAAGGAACTCTGGTACACGTTGGCGCTGCAATTAGTTTTCCTCTTGGACAGACTACGTTGGATGTGAAGATGTTTGAAACTGATAAAGCTATTTGTGATGGTGCGGATGAGATTGATTATGTGACCAATCTGACGAATGTCAAAGAGGGAAACTGGAATGCTGTAGAGAACGAGATGACACGCATTACGCAGATGTGCCGAGAGGCGGGAGTGATCTCCAAGGTGATTTTTGAAAACTGCTATTTGACTAAGGAGGAGATCCGGAGGTTGGCTCAGATTGCGCGTGAGGTTGGACCGGATTTTATCAAGACATCCACAGGATTTGGAACCTCTGGTGCGAAGGCAGAAGATGTGCGTCTGATGAAGCAGACTGTGGGTGATCGTGTTCGGGTAAAGGCTGCAGGTGGTATACGCAGTTGGGAGAGTTGTCGCGAGATGCTTGAGGCTGGTGCAGAGCGCATTGGCACTTCAAGTAGTATACGAATTTTAAACGAATTCATCATGTGGAGGGATAAAAATGACCTTTGATTGTTCCATCGAATTGAATAATGGTGTGAAGATTCCACAATTGGGATATGGCACAGCGCTTATCAGCGAAGATAGCGATGAGACTGTACGAGCTGTTTCGTCCGCTATAGAACTGGGGTATCGTCATTTTGATACTGCTTCAATCTATTACAATGAACGAGAAGTTGGAAAAGCTATACGGGAATCCGGCCTGCCGCGAAGCGATTTTTTTGTGACTACAAAGCTGTGGACCACAGATATGCGTGCTGCGCGAGAGTATGATGCTTTTCAAGAAAGTTTAGAGCGATTGGGTCTGGATTATGTAGATCTGTATTTAATACACTGGCCAGTGCGTGGACGCTATCAGCAGAGCTGGGAGGTGCTGGAACGCATCCTGGAGCAAGGTCTAGCCCGTGCCATCGGTGTGAGTAATTTCAACCCCCATCATATCGATGATTTGATTAAGATGGGAGGGACGGTGCCTGCGGTGAACCAGTACCAGTTGCACCCGCAGATGTCTTGCCCAACGTTGCGTAGCTACTGTCGAAATCATGGCGTGCAGTTTGAAGCGTGTCAGCCTCTGGGGCAGGGATTATATGTCAAGGATCCTGCGCTGAGTGAGATCGGTCGCAAATACGGAAAGAGTGCCGTGCAAGTGGTGTTACGCTGGGAACTGCAGCATGGGATTGTTACTCTGCCTAAGTCTTCTCGGCCTGAACGTATGCGTGAAAATAGAAATCTATTTGATTTTGAACTTAGCTCAGAGGATATGGCTGTAATTGACCATATGAATATTAACCGAAGCGTCGTTCCGGATGCGGATCCTGAGACGTTTACCTTCTGAGAAGTGATAAAAATGCTTAAGAGGGGGTCTGACCCCTTTAAATTATTCTAAAGAACCAAAAGCGCTGATCTGCTTGTGTGCAGCTCAGCGCTTTTTGATGATGTATAAAGCGGGCAGACACGGTCAATGTTCTATATGTCCGAAAAAATGCAATAGTATTGAGGATTATCACCGAAAAATGCGATTTTTAGCTTGAATACGTCCGAAAAAATGTTGAATCCGGAACAAATACCACCGAAAAAATGTTAAGATAGAGGCGGATGCTTATGGATGCGATTATTGTGCAGGAGATTCAGGATGGAAAGAGAACTGTTTGCGAAGCTGGAACACTGGAAGAACAAAAAGAACCGAAAGCCACTCATCATACAGGGAGCACGGCAGGTCGGAAAGACCTGGATCATGAAGGAATTCGGCACCAGATTCTATGAAAATACAGTCTATATCAATTTTGATAACAACCAGGCGATGAAGGATGTGTTTGATCTTGACTTCGATCTGAAGCGGATTCTGTCGGCAATCAAAATTGAGTATGGTAAGAGCTTTCAGGCGGAGAATACACTGCTGATTTTTGATGAGATCCAGGAAGCGCCGAAGGCACTGGCGTCCTTGAAATACTTCTATGAGAATGCGCCGGAGTATTCGATTATCGCAGCAGGCTCTCTGCTGGGCGTTGCATTACACGAGGGAACGTCCTTTCCTGTCGGAAAAGTGGATTTTCTGAAGCTGTGCCCGATGAGCTTCGGCGAATTTCTTCTGGCTGTTGGAGAACGGGGCCTGTACGAAACGCTAAAGACTCAGGACTATGAACTGGCCAATGCTTATGCCGGAAAATATGTGGATCTGCTTAAAAAGTATTACTACGTAGGAGGAATGCCGGAGGCGGTGCAGACCTATATTGATTCAGATGATTTGTATGAGGTGCGTGAAATCCAGAATAATCTTCTTCGGTACTATGAAGAGGATTTCAGCAAACATGCACCGAAAGAGGTCGTTCCACGCATTATGATGGTCTGGAATTCGATTCCTGCCCAGCTGGCGAAGGAAAACCGAAAGTTTATGTATGGCGCGTTACGCGAGGGAGCACGGGCAAAAGATTTTGAACTTGCCATCCAGTGGCTTGAAGATGCAGGACTGATCTTGAAGAGCTATAGGGTATCGAAACCGGATATTCCGCTGATTGCATACATGGAAATGAACAGCTTCAAAATGTTCATGTTTGATGTGGGATTATTAACTGCAAAGGCAGGGCTGTCGGCCAGATTACTGCTGGATGGAAGCCGGATCTTTGAAGAGTTTAAAGGGGCGCTCACGGAACAGTACGTTGCGCAGGAGTTACATGCTGCCGGATATCCACTATATTATTTTGCTACGGAGCGATCGACCGGAGAGATCGATTTTTTGCTGCAGGGAGACCTGGACTGCATTCCAGTCGAAGTGAAAGCAGAACAGAATCTCCGGGCGAAAAGCCTGAAAGCCTTCTGCGATAAATATAAGCCGAGTCTGGCAATCCGAAGCAGTATGGCAAATTATAAGGAAGAAGACTGGCTGGTCAATGTTCCCCTGTATATGCTTTCAGAGTATCTGATTCACAGGGGTGTCTGATCTTATTTAAGAAATTCGTACGAAAACCTTAAGCCGGCCAGTTCTTCCGGAGCGCGGCGTACGAGATCAGGAAGTTCGCGAGCCAGCCGGCCGGGACGGCGAGCCAGACGAAGGCGATGCCGTAGCGCGGGGCGAGGATGAGGGCGACGGACATGCGGATGGCGAGGTTCACCATGTTTGCAATGAGGAACGGCTTCATGATGCCGAGGCCGCGGAGCACGCCGTCGGTGGCCATCTTGATGCCCATGAAGATGAAGAAGTAGCCGAGCCACTTCATGTAGCCGGCGGAGACTTCATAGGCGAGGGCGGTGCCGTCCTTTCCTAAGAAGAGGGCGGAGATCTGCGTGTGCAGGGTCTCGATCACGACGAAGGCGAGGACGGCGAAGCAGACATCGAGCAGCAGGGCGGCGCGGTAGCCTTTTCGGATACGATCGGTTTTCTGTGCGCCCAGGTTCTGTGAAACGTACGGGGAGACCGCATTGCCGATCGACACAAACATCAGCGAGAACACGTTCTCCACGCGCATGGTCGCGGAGTAGCCGGCGAGCGCCTGCGTGCCGAACGGATTCACGACGGCCTGGACGATCATCATACCGATCGAGACCGTCGACTGCTGGAGGACCGAAGGCACGGCGATCTCCAGCATTGACCGAAGCGCGCTCAGGTCGAACCAGGCGAAGCGGCCCGGATAACGGCGCATCCGGCGCAGGAAGATCACGAGTGAGAAAACGGCGGAGATGCCCTGCGAGATGAGGGTTGCGAGGGCAGCACCGAAAACGCCCATGCCGAGGCTCGCCACCATCCAGAGATCCATGAAGATATTCAGCACGGACGAGAAGATGAGGAGCGCGAGCGGGATGCGCGATTCGCCGATCGAGGTGAACATGTTCGACAGGATGTTGTACATGAAGAGGAACGGGAAGCCGAGGAAGTAGACGCGGAGGTAGAGCGTCGCGGTGTCGAGGATGTCGGTCGGGGTCTGGAGCAGCTGCATCATCGGGCGGGAGAGTACGAAGCCGAGGCCGCCGAGAGCAATGCTGAGGACCAGAAAGCTGATGAGCGAGGTCGACACGATCGTTTTCATCCGCGCATAGCTGCGCGCGCCGAATGCGCGGCTCACGAGCACGCCGGCACCGACACCACCGCCCAGCGCGATGCAGATAAAGACATTGGTCAGCGCGGCACAGGCACCGACGGCCGCCAGTGCAGCAGAACCGACGTACTGCCCGACGATAATCGAGTCGGCCATGTTGTAGACCTGCTGGAAAAAGCTGCCGAGAATCATCGGCAGTGCGAAAATCGTGAGCGCACGAAGCGGCGCGTCGGTGATGAGGTATTCGTCTTTTGTAGTGATGGACATGATGGATCCTTCTTTATTTTCATTGAGTATGCTGTGATAGGATAGCACCGGAGCGAGGGTCGACGCAAGCCTGTCTTCATCAACCGTCACCGCAGCGATAACTTCCGATATGTAAAAAATGCTTAACTTCTGTCGCGATGGTGTATAATAAAGAACACATGGCGTATAGAAAGAGAGGCATGATATGAATTTTTCTGAGTGTATAGAGCAGGCGAGAACGCGTATCGGGAAGTATTGTAAGGCGTGTCCGGAGTGCAACGGGCGTGCATGCCGGAATCAGATTCCGGGTCCGGGTGCGAAGGGCGTTGGTGACACGGCGATCCGCAACTACGATAAGTGGAAGGAGATCCGTCTTCAGATGGATACGCTGGTAGAGAAGCGTCCGGTGGACACCTCCCTCGAGCTGTTCGGAAAGCGCTTCGCGTATCCGTTTTTCGCAGGTCCGGTCGGCGCGGTGAATCTGCACTACGGCGATGCGCTGAACGACATCTCCTACAACGACATCCTGGTGCCGGCGTGTGCGGCGCATGGCATCGCGGCGTTCACCGGTGACGGCACGAATCCAGAGGTCATGGCGGCGGCGACTGCAGCGGTAAAGAAGGCCGGTGGTCTCGGCATCCCGACCGTGAAGCCGTGGAACATCGAGACGGTGCGCGAGAAGATGGCGCTGGTAAAGGAGGCCAATGCTTTCGCCGTAGCGATGGATGTCGATGCGGCAGGTCTTCCGTTCCTGAAGAATCTGACCCCGCCGGCCGGCAGTAAGTCGGTCGCGGAGCTGCGTGAGATCGTGGAGGCCGCCGGCGTTCCGTTCATCGTGAAGGGCATCATGACCGTGAAGGGTGCGCTGAAGGCGCAGGAGGCCGGCGCGGCCGCGATCGTGGTTTCAAACCACGGCGGACGTGTGCTCGACCAGTGTCCGGCGACCGCAGAGGTGCTCGAGGATATCGTGAAGGCGGTGCGTGCGAGCGGCAGCGACATGAAGATCTTCGTCGACGGCGGCATCCGTTCCGGCGCCGATGTATTTAAGGCCCTGGCACTCGGCGCAGACGCCGTCATCATTGCCCGCCCGTTCGTGACGGCAGTGTACGGTGGCGCGGAGGAAGGCGTCGAGGCGTACATCCAGAAGATCGGCAGTGAACTGAAGGACACCATGGAGATGTGCGGCGTGAGCACACTCGCAGAGATCACGAGAGACTGCGTGCGGGTGTAAAACTTCATAGAACATGTGGATAGCGAGGGGAGCCGGGTGACTGGCTCCCCTTTGTGATGTCACATGGGATTCGTTATGACATGAAATGCTTGATTTGACGCATTCTGTAGCATAGAGTAATTTCAGAACCATACTGAAATACGTTGAGAAGATATTTCTAATATGGAGCTTGAAATATAAGGTAGATGGAGTAGGAAATTATGAAGATGACGACGCTGTGTTATATCGAAAAAGAGGGAAAGTACCTGATGCTTCACCGGGTGAAGAAGTACCATGACATCAATGCCGGAAAGTGGATCGGTGTCGGGGGACATGTGGAAAACGGTGAGACGCCGGAGGAGTGCCTGCTTCGTGAGGTGAAGGAGGAGACCGGGCTCACGCTGACGGCGTATCGTCTCCGTGGTCTTGTGACCTTTCTCAGTGACGTCTGCGAGCCGGAGCTTATGTGTGTCTTCACCGCCGATGCCTTCGACGGCGAGCTGATCGAGTGTGACGAAGGCGAGCTTGCGTGGGTGGAGAAGTCGGACGTTCTTGGCCTCCCGACCTGGGAAGGTGACCGCGTCTTCCTCGAGCGCCTCCTGTCCGGGGATGAGCGCTTCTTCTCCATCAAGCTCCGTTATGAAGGCGATCGACTGGTGGAAAAGAAGGTCACGGATTACTAAATTTCGATATCAACGATTCTGCAGGCATGATGTCCGATTTTTAGGGGCATCATGCCTTTTTTGAAATTTCGTTGACATATTATGAAGCATGATATATAGTGTTAATAGGAATTAATCCTAATAAGAAATGACGGAGGCGACATGGAGAGAAGGAATACCGTGCAGAAGGATCTCATTCGAAATGCTGTGCTGACGATGAAGCGTCATGTGACGGCGGAGGAGGTTTACGAATACGTCCGCCGGGAGCATCCTGGTATCGGAAAGGGTACGGTGTACAGAAATCTCGGCATCCTCTCAGAGGAGGGAAGCATCCGTCGCGTCGAGGTTCCGAATGGGCCGGACCGCTTTGATTTCACATTGCGAAACCACTACCACGGGCGCTGCGTGCACTGCGGAGAGGTGTTTGATGTAGACATTGACGAAATTCCGGGCCTCATGGAGCGGATCCGCGATCCGCAAAGGATGAAGTTCCTGAGCTACGATATTATGTTTAAGGCGATCTGCCCTGCATGTCAGATGCAGGATTCATAAAAAATCAGGAGGTAATAAGATGAAGTACGTATGTGATGTATGTGGATGGGAGTACGACGAGGAGCAGGGATACCCGGAGGGCGGTATCGCACCTGGTACGAAGTGGGAAGATGTTCCGGAGGATTTCGAGTGCCCACTGTGCTCGGTCGGCAAGGACCAGTTCTCCCCGGAGGCTTAAAATCTGAAGAGGCAGTAATGCATGAAACGGACGCCGGTCGGCGTCCGCTTTTTATATTTCGGCGCGCCTGACCGGCGTACATATCCACGATGCCTGATCATGAAATGGCAGAAAAAGTGCCGCTGCGTAACTGGTGTGGAAAACCATTTCCAGTCATGCAGCGACACTTTCTGTTTCAGGTGTCTTGCGTTTGTTTATGATATCTGAATCAAAGAAATCATCTCTCCTTGTAGCTTACCGCCCAGCCGGCGAGGGTGAGGATCGAGAGGATGGAGGCGATGGCGTAGGCGTTCATGTTGCCTGTGTCACCGGTCTGTACTTTACGGCTGACGCCGAGGACGTTCTCAACCGGATTCTTCGGTCTGGACTCGCCGAGTACATGGCCTTCCTCGATGAATGGCATGTACGAGATCGGGATCTCGCGCTCACGGGATACGCCGAGTACGTGCGGATCCTCCGTGAAATACTGGATGTCCCGGCTCGGATCGTCGTGATCATCATCGTCGTGGGACTCGTGATGACTCGGTGTCTCCGGCGTCTCCGGTGTTTCAGGTGTCTTCGGCGTTTCCGGCGTCTTTGGTGTTTCCGGCGTCTCCGGCGTCTCAGGCGTCTTTGGTGTCTCTGGTGTTTCCGGTGTCTTCGGCGTTTCCGGTGTCTCTGGAGTCTCCGGGTATGTCGGGTAGGTGTAGGAAACCCAGGAATTCGTAGTCTTCTTCGTGCTCTCGGTCTTCGACTCTGACTGCTTGCTCACGACGGTGACGTTCTTTACAGTCACTTCGTGAATCTGCCCCTTGATCGAATGGTGCAGCTCGCCACCGGAGGAAGCGGTGTCACTGACGACACGTCCGGACTGCAGCCCGTTTCCGGCATGGAGATATGCGTTCGGGGCGATGACATTGCCCGAAAATGTACTGTCGATGTTGATCCGACCTGCGAAGTTCCCGAAATTCCAGTTGAGGTATGCGGCGCGGGCGTCGTAGGCGTCATAGCCGTTCTGAAGGTGACGCTTCACAGAGAAAACCTGTGTGCCGGTGGTCGATACGCTCACATCCTGGTCGCCGATTACGACATTGAGAACGATGTTGGCACCCGTTTTGTTTGCGCTGATGAGCTTCGACAGTGCCGCCTCGATCGCATTGTTATCGCCCTCGGCCGCCTTATTATTATCACCGAGGACGGCTGCGCCGATCGTGACGGTGATGATGTCCTGATTCGTCAGCGTTCCGGCCTCCAGCAGCTCGCCGATTTTCTGCAGCTTCTGAAGGTTGGTCAGATTGCTGGTACCGGTCTGTGCCGTTATGTCGTCGATGATCTTCTGGCCCTTGTTCGCGATGTCTGCGAGGTTGTTCTTGATATCGGAAACCTCGCGCAGATTCTTGAGGCGGGCCTCCTGCTTCAGCGCTTCCTGGTGCGCCGCCTCCGTCACCTTTCCGTCCACGGTCGCACCCGGGGTTAGCGTCACCGACTTAAAGTGATTGGCCGTGCCATCCGCATCTGTATTCGTCACATCGGAGCCTGTCACAAGCAGGGAATCATTTACATTGCCGGTCTTCTGATTCGAAGATGTGCTGATATAGACGCCATCCGCCACGCTGCCCACGTAGGAGTAGCCGTTCTGCGCATACAGCTTGTCGACCGTTGTGCCAGAGATATTTGTCTCCGAGGTAGTCACTCGGTTTGTACCATACTGATTTTCCTTGTTCATCAGTGTGGTGCTCGCATTCAGTCGGTTGACGGCAATGTTTCCATCGATATGGCCACAGCTGTGGTCCATGGTATTCGCATAGACATCGAAATCGGCCGTGACATTCTGGCTGTTGAGGTAGTCCTTCGTATCCTTCTCCAGGGTCGTATTCGTTTTGACCAGATGACCATCCTTGTCCAGCGCTGTGTCTGCTTTGACCAGATTGCCATCCTTGTCCAGCGTATGAACGTTCTTATTGTCCCAGATTTCGGCGTTCGTCATGGTCGTCGTGGTGGTGGTTTCTGTCTTCGTGGTCGTCGATGTCGTGGTGGTGGAGACGGTGGTCGTCGTGCCCTGCGTAGCTTCCGTCTTGGTGATCGGATGAATCACATCACCATTCGGATCCTTCACTGGATTGCCATCCGCGTCTCTCTGGATGTGGTCATAATCTGCGGTGCCCGGCTGTACATCGGTGGTGGTGAAGACCGGATCCTTCACTTCCGTCGTCGTGGTGGTCGTGGTGACGGTCTCGGTTACGCTGCCGTCCGGATTGGTTGTGGTCGATGACGTGGACTCTGCTTTGACTGTGGTTCCGGTGGATTCCATATTCGCGGAGGTATTCCCCTCGGCAGCGATCGGAGCGGACGTCGTCGTACCATTCGGTGCTACTGTCGTCGCGGTGGAAGTGCTGGTAGACTCAGAGGTGGTTGTGCCGGTCGTCTCGGTAGAAGTTGTACCGGTAGAGGTAGTACTGGTAGACTCCGTGGTCGTAGCACCTTCAGTGGAAGACGCACTGGTAGAAGCGCCGCTTTCCGTCGCGGAAGCTGTCGTACCTTCGGTGGAAGATGATGCAGCGCCCGAAGCATTGGACTCGCTGGAAGTACCCTCAGAAGAGGAAGTGCTGTTGCCGGACTCGCTCGAAGTGCCCTCGGATGAGGAAGCACCGCTGCCGGACTCACTGGAAGTGCCCTCAGAAGAGGATGCGCTGTTGCCGGACTCGCTCGCAACACCAGTGTTCTCGTTTGTGCCCTCTGCGCGTGCCGTCATCGGGGATGCGATGACCGCAGCACTTAAGGTGGCTGCTGCAATACCCATAAGCTTCGAATAATTTCTCTTTCTCATCTTTATCACCTCGAATTGCTTTCGAAATCGTTTTCGCCTTTGATGATTTAATTATAAAACTCAGGGTGTTAAAAAAACGCTTAAAAACGCGGCGACTTTTGTGAATTTGGAAAAACCGCAAAAGTTTTTGCATATTTAAGTGGATTTTTAAGAAAATCATGGGCAGCACAGCGGCGTGTCCCCTGATTGCATGGCTATGATTTTCGAAAACGATTGCCCGTCGATCATTCCCGCTCCCCGGGGGATTCTGAAGCGGCAGACTATGCCAGCCATTCGAAAAAGTGAGTTCCAATACGCATGATTTTCCTTGACATATGGGTTAGCTAGTACTAACATTTAAAAGTTAGCAGAGGCTAACAAATCGGTATGGCTCTGATGCCCAGGCAATTATCCTGAGCACAGGTCTGCATCGGCGGAAATTCATGAATATCAGGAGGATGAAATCATGTTAAAGGTAAACGATCTGAAGAATCTGAAGAAGCTTGGTGTTTTTGCAGGTGGCGTGCTGTTCGGTACCGCTGGTATCGCTGTGCTTGCAAGCAAGGATGCGAAGAAGTTATATACCCAGTGCACAGCAGCCGTTCTGCGCGGCAAGGACAGCGTGATGAAGACCACCGCGACACTGAAGGAGAACTGCGGCGATATCTACGCGGACGCGAAGGACATCAACGACGCGCGTTACGAGGCAGAGGCTGCAGAGCGTCTCGCGGAGGCAGAGGCCCTCGTCGAGGAGTCGAAGAAGGCTGCGGACACGAAGGAAGAGGCGTAAGTAAGCATGAAATGCTTCATTTTACATGAATCCGAGCATCGGCTTCGCCTCCGTGTTCCGAAGGAGCACATGTCCCTGCGCCAGGCCGATCTTCTGGAGTACTATCTGAAGAGCGTCCCGGGCGTGAAGAACGCGGCGGTCGACGAGCGCAGCGGAAACGCGACGGTCGAGTTCACCCGTCCGCTGGCCAATGCCGGCGGCGCGCAGATCGTCACCTCCCGCTCGACGGCGACCCCGTCCGCCTCGTCGGCCAATGCCGGTGCCGTGGGTGCGGTCACGACCCGCACGATCGACGCCACCACCACGGCATCCCGCGCTTCGACGCGTGCCGTCACCTCCCGCGGAACCGCGACACGGTTCACGGCACATCACGACGAACAGCGACGTGCACTGATGGAGGCATTGGCCACGTACGATGAGACATCGGAGCAGGTGGCGGCGCTGGTCCCGGAGGAAACGGGACGAAAGCTGAACCGCGAATACCAGGAGCGGCTGATGCTGCAGGTGCTGACGCACAATGCCGCGAAGCTTCTGCTGCCGGCACCGATCCGCACACTCCGCACGATGGTGAAGGGCGTTCCATATGTATGGAAGGCACTGCACTCGCTCGGCAGCGGATCACTGAAGGTTGAGCTGCTCGACGGTATCGCGGTGACGACCTCGATCCTCCGCGCAGACTACGCGACGGCTTCCTCCATCATGTTCTTCCTCGACATCGGCGAGACCCTTGAGGACTGGACGCGGAAGAAGTCGGTCGGTGATCTGGCACGCGCCATGTCGCTGAACGTCGATCGCGCATGGGTGCGGAAGGGCGAGCAGGAGATCGAGCTGCCGCTCGGAAAGATCCAGGCCGGCGATGTGATCGTGCTCCGGAGCTCCGACATCATCCCGCTCGAGGGCGTGGTCGTCTCCGGTGCGATGACGGTCAACCAGGCGACGATGACAGGCGAGTCGGCCCCGGTCCCGAAGACCGCGGGCAGCTATGTCTATGCCGGCACCGTGGTCGAGGAGGGCGAGTGCCTCGTCGAGGTGAAGAAGGAGTCGGGCAAGGGCAAGTACGACCAGATCGTGCAGATGATCGAGGAGTCCGAGAAGCTGAAGTCCGACGCCGAGGCGAAGGCCTACCGTCTCGCGGATTCGCTCGTACCGTACAGCTTCGCCGGTTTCGCGGCGACCTATCTCCTGACACGGAACCTCACGAAGGCGCTGTCCTTCCTGATGGTGGACTACTCCTGCGCACTGAAGCTCTCGGTACCGCTCGCGGTGCTGTCGGCCATCAAGGAAGCGCGGAATTACGGCATCTCCATCAAGGGCGGCAAGTTCATGGAAGCCGTGTCGGAGGCGGACACCATCGTCTTCGATAAGACCGGCACCCTGACCTACGCGGTCCCACGACTCGTCGACGTCGTCGCTTTCGGGGGCAATGCTCCCGACGAGATGCTTCGCGTGGCAGCCTGTCTCGAGGAGCATTATCCGCACTCCATGGCGAATGCCATCGTCCGTGGGGCGCAGGAAAAGGGCCTCAATCACGAAGAACTGCACACGAAGGTCGAGTACATCGTGGCACACGGCGTGAGCAGTCATGTCGGCGAGAAGAAGGTCGTCATCGGCAGCTATCACTTCGTCATGGAGGATGAGCATTGCACGATTCCGGCCGGCGAGGAAGCGAAGCTTGAGGCGATCGACGGTCGCTACTCGAGAATCTACCTCGCCATCGACGGCGTGCTGGCGGCGGTGCTCTGCATCTTCGACCCGGTTCGTAAGGAAGCCGCTGAGGTGATCCGACGCCTTCGGGCACTGGGCATCCACACCGTCTGCATGATGACGGGTGACAGTGAGCGCACCGCGGCGAGCGTTGCAGCACAGCTCGGCCTCGATCATTACCAGGCGGAGGTCCTGCCGGAGGATAAGGTGAACTATGTGAAGTCGCGTCGTGCGGCCGGTCATAAGGTCATCATGATCGGCGACGGCATCAACGACTCCCCGGCTCTGTCCGAGGCAGATGTCGGTGTCGCCATCGGCTCCGGCGCGGCCATCACACGCGAAATCGCGGACATCACCATCTCCGCGGACGACCTCATGGAGCTCGTCGTGCTCCGTCGTCTGAGCCGCGCGCTGATGAACCGTGTACACGGTGACTACCGCTTCATCGTCGGCTTTAATTCCCTGCTGATTGCCCTCGGCATCGGCGGCCTCATCACCCCGTCGACCTCGGCGCTGCTGCACAACAGCTCCACCATGATGGTCGGCATCGACAGCATGACGAACCTGCTGGAAGAGACGAAATAGAAGCGAGTGCAGGCATGAAAGCCCCTGAAACTGGCCATCATGCCTACGAAATTTGGGTTTTTGAAGGCATTGCTGCAGGCATGATGGTCCATAATCGAGGCTATCGTGCCTACAGTTTTCTGCAGAAGTGTAGGCACGATGCCTGGAAATGGTGGTAAATATGCCTGCAGTGCACTGAAATAGGAGAGCATATGTCAAATCTGATTGTAATCGTCGTACTACTGGTCATCGTAGCCTGGGCCGTGAAGGAATCGGCGAAGCATCTGCATGGCGAGGGCGGCTGCTGTGGTGGTGGCTCCTGCGAGCGCAGCGCGAAGCCGGAAAAGAAGAAGCTGGACGGCCCGGTGCTGCACAGCTACGACTTCGAGGTCGAGGGCATGCACTGTGAGCACTGCGCCGCGAAGGTGAGCAGCGCGATCAACGCCATCGACGGCGCCGCTGCCGACGTCAGCCTCCGGAAGAAGCACGTTCACGTCGACTGCGACCGTGACATCGCCCCGGCGACCATCATCGCCGCGGTTGCCCGCGAAGGCTATGCCGTGAAGGAAATCAACGGCGAAGCAAAATAAATCTGAAACAAAAGCAAACCACGCACACCATTTAACAAACAACGGTGCGCGTGGTTTTTTATAATCCGGGTTTTTCAGCCGTCCGGTATCCTGATGTGATCCCCAGCGAAAAAGATGAAATGTTTCAACAAAAAAGCGTGAAAAAGATGAAATACTTCATGAAAAAAACGCGAAAAAGATGAAATACTTCATGAAAAAAACGTGAAAAAGATGAAAGGATGCTTTGTTTTGTTACAGAAAATAAAATCCGCGCAGATATCTGCAAATTTCACTAAAATTCAGCGGATTTATTTGTACTGTAGCACAATGAAAGCCATCCCCGAAAGTGCAATAATAGAGCCATCAGAACAGATCGTGAATTGACAACTGAAAATGGAGGTGTGGATGTGAAGCTGACCGCAATCATGGATAACCACCGTAGCGAGCAGAAGGCGCTGACAGCCGAGCATGGGCTGTCGTTTCTGCTGGACACCGGGACGACGAAGGTCCTCTTCGATTTCGGCGCCGGTCGGGCTGCGTATGACAATGCCGTAAAGCTGAACGTAGATCTCAAATCGATCGATTACGCCGTCGGAAGTCATGGGCACTATGACCACGGCGGTGGATATCCGGACTTTTACGAGGGCGGGCTGAACTGCCCGCTGATTACGGGGGACGGTTACTTCGAGGAAAAATATGCGTTTGATGGGATGAAGGCGACGTACCTCGGCTGCAGCTTCGATGAGCGCTGGCTGGAGGAACGCCGGATCGATCATCGCATCTGTCGTGAGATGATGAAGCTGGAGGACGACTGCTATGTCGTCGGTGGCTTCCAGCGGACGCATGATTTCGAGACGATTCCGGAGCGCTTCGTGCTCCGGGATCAGGAGGGCTGGAAGCAGGATGATTTTTCAGATGAAGTCTGTCTCGTGCTGACGCGGCCGGAGGGACTCGTCGTCATCGTGGGCTGCAGTCATCCGGGTATTCTGAATATTCTGAAGTCCGTGCAGGCGCGCTTTCATCGACCGGTGTATGCGGTCTTCGGCGGTACGCACCTCGTAGAGGCAGACCAGTCGCGCATCGAAAAGACACTGGATGAGATGAAGGCCATGGGTGTCCGTCTGATCGGTTTCAATCACTGTTCCGGTGAACTGCTCCAGGAGATGCTGGACGCCCGTCCGGACATCCGGCACTGCTATCTCGGCGCAGGGGACTGCATGTTCCTGTGAATTTCGGAGAGTGACATGAAAGGAATAGCCAGAATCGTATCGGGAAGCTGATCGCGGAGATCCGTTCGCATCCTGGCTGGCGGACCGTCATCAGCGGTATATGTAAAACGATGAACGAAATACCGGAAGGTATGCGTGAAGTGATGATAATGAAAGAGATGAAGGGAGGGGAAATTCAGAATCTCGAAGAGCATTCGTGCAGGATGCGTTATCTGCTGGGGCGCTTCATCAGCTATGGCGGCGATCGGGCCGTACGGGAGATGAAGGAACGGCTGCTGCAGGAGTACTGGAACCAGAATTTTTAAAAAATAAAAGGAGGTATGAAAGTGTCTGGTTTATTCATTTTTGGCGTTATATTTTTAGCAGTTGTATGTATGGTCATCGCGATTTCAAAATTCAACATGCACCCGTTCCTGGTGCTGACCGTGATTGCGATTTTAGTTGGTCTTGTATGTGGTATTCCGGCGGGCGAGGTTATCGATACCGTAAAGAGCGGTTTCGGTAATATCCTCGCAAGCATCGGTATCGTCATTCTCTGTGGAACAATCATCGGAACGATTCTGGAGAAGACGGGTGCCGCGCTGACGATGGCAAATTCGATTCTGAAGATCGTCGGCAAGGATCGAAGTGTCCTGACGATGGGTATCACCGGCTACATCACCGGTATCCCGGTATTCTGTGATTCCGGTTTCGTTATTCTGAGCCCGATTTCGAAGGCACTGGCAAACCGCAGTAACATTTCCCTCGCAGTGATGGCGACGGCACTGTCCGGTGGTCTCTATGCGACCCACTGTCTGGTACCGCCGACACCGGGCCCGATTGCGATGGCAGGCACACTGGAGGCCGACCTTGGACTCACGATTCTCGTCGGACTTCTGGTTTCCATTCCGGCCGTGGCTTCTGCACTGGTGTATGCAAACAAGGTTTCCAGTAAGATCGATATCCCGGCGAACCCGGAGTATACCGTCGATGAGCTGATGGAGAAGTACGGTCAGCTGCCAGGTGCACTGCACAGCTTCTCCCCGATTCTTCTTCCAATCATCCTGATCGCCCTGAAGTCCGTCGGCGATTTCCCAAGTGCACCATTCGGTTCCGGTGCCGTGAAGACCTTCGTCTCCTTCATCGGTAACCCGGTCATCGCACTGATCATCGGTGTGTTCCTTTCCATGACCCTGATTCCAAAGAGTGAAAAGGAGAACGCGCTGAAGTGGATCACCGAGGGCGTCACCAACTCGGCAGGTATCCTGGCGATCACCGGCGCCGGCGGATCCTTCGGTGCCATCCTTCAGAAGCTTCCGATCGCGGATGCGCTCAGTGCATCGCTGCTCGGCCTCGGCGTCGGTGTCTTCCTTCCATTTATCATCGCCGCTCTTCTGAAGACGGCGATGGGTGCATCCACCGTTGCGATGATCACGACCTCGGCGATGATTGCGCCAATGATGCCGGCCCTCGGCTTCACATCTCCTCTCGCAAAGGTACTGGTCATCATGGCGATCGGTGCCGGCTCCATGACGGTTTCGCATGCCAATGACTCTTACTTCTGGGTTGTATCGCAGTTCTCCGATATGGATACGAAGGACGCATATAAGTGCCAGACCGGTATGACGGCGGTCATGGGTGTCACGACGATCATCGTCGTCTTCATCCTGTCACTGATCTTCGTACATTAACGAAAGAATCTTCAACAGAATCACAATGCCCCGCGGTGGATGATGGTCCACCGCGGGGCATTGGCTGTTTTCTGTGGATTCTTCTCTAAAGAGATATGGCGTTCGCGCCTCTTAGAAAAAGTACGGGCTCCCCTGGAAGGGCTATACGTTTATTGGTTCATAATGGATTTGCTAAGATCAGTTCATCCACTTTACCTCGCCTTCGAGTTCGATCGGGTAGCGGTGAAGTTCGCTCCCGTCAAGGTCTTCGTGGTGCATGTCAACGGCGTGGATCTGGTGATTGTCGTAGGTCGTGTAGTAGTAGATGCCCTTCGTTGCGTTGCAGCAGGAGGTGTAAATCGTGATCTCATACTTGTCTTCAGCAACCTCACAGCAGCCTCGCTGCTGGTCGACGGAGCCGAGGATATGGAAGAACTGGCTTACGCTGGAGCGCTCGTCATCCGCCGAAAGAGAGCTGAGCTTCGTGAAGGCAACCTTCACGAAACGGGACTGGCTCGACAGATCACCCGGGATACCCAAGCCGCCCATACCACGGCTGTAGGCCTGAAGCGGGAGAACACCGGCGAAGGTCGCCTCCGGCTGCTTCCGGGAAACACCCGGGTAGTTATTGAGCGCGAACATCTGGTTCGGGAACGGCGGATTATTTGTCATGACACCGACCGGGTTATCATATACATGAAGTCCATCCGCCATCGACTCGACGACGATGCACTCGTCCCTGTCTGCGATGATCCAGTGGAGCTGTGCTGCCGGCAGCTGCTCACTGAACGGTGTTTTCAGAAGCCGCAGTGTCGCGAGCTTCGTTCTGGCATCGTCGACCGTCGCACACTGCGCGAGAATCCACGGGATAAATTCGAACTGCGCGACCTGATCGGTCTCCGCTGGCACATCCGGGAGGGCATCCTGATAGACCGCATTGCCCACGAAATTAAGACCTGCCATGCCGAGGCCCTTCTCGTTCACGCCATCATAGTAAAGCGGGTAGCCGCCGGCCACGAAGGCCATGCCGATGATCGCATAGTGAGACTTCAGCTCACCGGCGTGGCGGAACCGGAACGGATAGTTTCGCGGCGTGACCGTCACCTCTTCACCATAGGAAAACTCATAATCGAGCGTTCTGCCGATGTAAAAATCCTTCGTCTTATAGGTTGCTGCTGTACACATCGTCTCTTTAAACTCCTTTCGCCAATGTTTATAAATATACGTTCGATGAAACGTCGCCCGAGGCCTGCACGTATTTACGTACTGTGCGCCACGCGTGCAGGGGGATAAAATCCTTACGTTCGGCCTCGGATAAATGATAAAGCGATTGTAGATCGCAGCGGCAGGAGAATCCATAGCTTCACAGAAATTTAACAGTTGGTTTCATGCCTCCCTCTTTACATCTTCGTAAAATCGTTCTATACTCCGATTGTTCAAAAATGAACTAATCAAAAATGGAGGAATTATGTTCGATATTTCTTTTGCAGATAAGATCAGCCGGGCGTATACGCGGAGCTGTAAGGCGCTCTGCCATGAGCTGGATATCCCGCAGACGGCGTTTGATATCCTGATGTTTCTCGCGAATCATCCGGAGTACAAGAGTGCGCGGGATATCGTGGAGATCCGCCGGATCAAGGCGAACCTCGTGTCGATCAACGTCGACCGTCTGGTTCAGGAAGGGCTGCTCGTGCGCCGCGAGGTCGCGCATGACCGCCGGAAGGTAGAGCTCGAGCTCACGGAGAAGGCGGCACCGATCGTCGAGCGGGGCCGCGCAGTGCAGAAGCAGTTCATCGACACGATGCTGCAGGGCATCGATGAAACGACGCTCGCTGCGTTTCGCACGGCGCTGATGCAGATGGAAAAGAATATAAAAAATACGGAGGCTTAGTTTATGTCACTTCTTTTTGCTATTATCGTTACCTTTTTCGCCGGCATGGGCGCCGGCCTCGGCACGGGCTTCGCGGGGATGAGCGCGGCCGCCGTGATCACACCGATGCTCGTCACCTTCCTCGGCATGGACCCGTATATGGCCGTCGGCATTGCCCTCTCATCGGATGTGCTGGCGAGCGCGGTCTCGGCCTACACCTACGGGAAAAATAAAAATCTCGATATCAAAAACGGCATCATCATGATGATCAGTGTGCTGATGTTCACTGTTATCGGCAGCTATATTTCCTCCCTCGTGCCGTCCGCGACCATGGGCAGCTTCTCTGTCTTCATGACCTTCCTGCTCGGTATCAAGTTCATCGTGCGTCCGGTCATGACGACGAAGGAGTCCATGCAGGGCGTGTCCGCGCAGAAGCGGGCCATCCAGTCCGTCATCTGCGGTGTTCTGATCGGATTTATCTGTGGCTTCATCGGTGCCGGTGGTGGTATGATGATGCTGCTGATTCTCACCTCCGTCCTCGGCTACGAGCTGAAGACCGCCGTGGGTACCAGCGTCTTCATCATGACCTTCACGGCGCTGACCGGCGCGGTTTCGCACTTCGCGATCGGCGGTATGCCGGATGTGACCGTCTGGGTACTGTGCATCGTGTTCACCTTTATCTGGGCGCGAATCGCCGCCGTCTTCGCAAACCGTGCGTCCGCGAAGACCCTGAATCAGGCGACCGGCGTCATCCTGGTGATCCTCGGCATCGTCGTGATGGGCTTTCAGTTCCTCGCCTGATATGGTCAGCCAATGCTGACGTCCACGACACAGATGGCCGGACTGTACGAGAGCATCGGCGGGGAGGATCCCGATCGCTACGTGACGAAGTGGCGGTCGGAAGCATTGAACCAGAATATAGATTAGAGGTAGAAATATGGGAATGGAAATCGAGCGTAAGTGGATGGTGCAGGGCTGGCCGGAGGGCTACCCGCTACGGAAGGAAGAGGAGATGCGGCAGGGCTATGTGTCGGTGCGACCGACCGTGCGGATCCGCGAGGAGAAGCTGCTGATGTTGAGTGATGGCGCGCTGGCGCAGAGCCAGGCAATACCACAGGACGGCGCAGCGCAGAACACAGCCGGCGCGGAAGACTCCGCGGCGCAGTGTCCGACGAAGCCGCTGAAGGACGAATTTATCCTCTGCTTCAAGTCAAAGGGGCGGCTCAGCCGGAAGGAAATCGAGTTCCCGATCGAGGAGGCACGCTTCCGCGAGCTCGAGGATCTCATCGGCCTGCCACTGATCCCGAAGCTCCGCCGGACCTATCAGCTGCCGGACGGACATCAGCTTGAGGTGAATCATGTGGATGAGGGCGCGCCGACCGAATTCTGGTATGCGGAAGTCGAGTTCGGAAGCGAGGACGAGGCGCGGGCCTTCGACCCGACTTCGGTCGGCCTCGGCGAGTATCTCACGGACGACGTTACCGAGCAACCAGGACAGTCAATGGGCGCCTACTGGATGACGACCCGCCTGCAGCAGGCATGAAGCCCTGGAAATCAAAATGGCTGTCGCACCAATTGGTGCGGCAGCCATATATATAAGCGTTACGATTTCATTTTTGTCACGCAGCGAGCGCCACGTCCTTCGCGGCGGCGCGGTCGTTGACGAGCCAGACGCCGGAGACCATCGCGAGCGGCAGAAGCTCGAGGAGGATGGCGTGCGCGCCGAAGCGGTCACTCATGAAGACGGAGATGACGACGGCGACATAGAAGAAGGCGAGGGTCGCGGTGTAGAAGAGACCCTGCCTGAAGCTTTCGTGCTTTCCTGTGAGGATATAGTCGATCCAGCCGAAGAGTGCCTGCTTCGAATTATTCGAGCAGAAGATCGTCGCGCTGTTGAAGCCCTCGGCACCGGTGAAGGTGCCCCACTGGATACCGGTCAGGAAAAAAATCGGATAGAGCGCCAGTGCACCCTGGGTGGATTCCGGGATCGCTGCCGAAATCAGGATGCAGGCAAGCTGTGATACGAGGCAGGTGATTTCCGCGGTGCGACGGTCCTTCATCTGAAGGATATGTGTAAGTGCAAGTGAAAACAGAAAGACAAGCAGCGCACCGGCGCGGAACAACGCGTCCTCTACATTGTCCCCGAGCAGCAGATGCCGGAAGACATTTGCGAGATTCGAGGTGATGGCCTGTCCGAACGAGCCACGGACCAGGATGCCGTACATACCGGCATAACCGCCCATGAAGGCCATGCAAAGATGAATCAACAGGTTTCTTCTTGATTTGATCAGTTTCATTGCGAACTCCTGTGATGAAAAATTTCAAACGTTCCGACTATAACACTCTGCTCTCAGGAATTCCAGCATAATTCTTCTGAAATTCCGAGAAAAACAGGCAGTGATATGATATATATTTATGAGAATTCAGAATCGAGGTAAACATATTGAACCAGAAAACTCAGAAAATCACGTTCGGTGCGATGATCACCGCGCTCTTTACGATACTGCTCCTGATCGACCGCCAGACCGGCTCCATGTTTCAGGGCGCGCTCATCTTCATCCTGCCGATCCCGATGGTCGCGTACGGCGCACGTTACGGTCTCCGCTCGAGCTTCGCGGTCTGGATCGCGTCCACGCTGATGGCCGTGTTCTTCAGTCTGCCGACGACGCTCATCTACTCGTCCTGCATGGCCTTCATCGGCATGATCCTCGGCAGCCGTATCCACGATAAGAAGGATATGACCCGGACCCTCCTCCTCGTGATGCTGCTCTCGATCATCACGGAGCTGGTCAATGTCATCCTCCTCGCGGTCATCTCGGGCACGACGCTCGATCAGGATGTCCTCGAGATGCAGACGATCATGACGCAGGCGCTCGAATCGGCTCAGAAAATCGCCGGTGCCGGCGCGACCGCGCAGGGCGCTGCCCAGATGGACGTCTTCCAGCAGATGCTGACACCGGATTTCCTGAAGCGCATCCTGATCGTTTCCGTTGCCTTCACCGGTGCCGTCCAGGGCTTCATCATCTATGAGCTGAGCCTTCTGATCCTGCGTCGCCTGCACGTGGCGGTACCGCAGCCGAAGCCGATCATCGAGTATTACCCGCCGCGCTGGCTGGGCGCCCTGTCCATCCTCGCCTTCTTCGCCTATAATTACACCTTCGCGAAGCCGCTCGAGAACGCGATCCTCCAGAGCCTGATCCAGATCATCGGCATCGTCGGCTACATCATCCTGATGTGCTTCGGTGCGATCGCCATCTCGCTCCTGATCCGCCTCTTCCTGACCCGTGCGAAGCTCATGAACGGCCTCCTCACGGCCCTCAGCATCTTTGTGATGCCGCAGATCCTGCTGCTCCTCGGCATTTTCTATATCTCCGGCTCGCTCCACGATTACATCGCGCGGCGCTTCGGTCTACCGACCGCCTCTGCCGACGGACGCTCTGTGGATGGACGCGCCACCCGTGCTGCGGATCGTCAGCATTGGGCCAATGCAGGCGACCACAGTCTGTCTGATCGTGCCCACCTCGTACCGACCCCGAAGGATGCTGACGACATCATCGAGCTCGGCCCGGATGACGCCACGGATGTGAAGGAATAACTGCTAACACTGATTGTTATAGCGTCTGGCGTGAATGTGGTAGACGCTTAAATTTTCACAGGTATATAATACCCGTTATTCAGAGCTGTCTGGATGACGGGTATTTTTATGGGAGGAAATCATGAAGACGAAAGTTTATATCGATGGTCAGAGTGGCACGACAGGACTTCAGATCTATGACCGGATCGGTCAACGCGAGGATCTCGAGCTGCTGCGGATTCCGGAGGATCTCCGGCATGATCCGGACGAGCGGAAGAAGTATCTCAACAGCGCAGATATCGTGTTTCTCTGTCTGCCGGATGAAAGTGCCAGAGAAGCGGTTTCCTTCATTGAGAACCCAGATGTGCGCGTGATCGATGCGTCGACGGCACACCGGACGAATCCGGACTGGACCTATGGCTATCCGGAGCTGTCGAAGGCGCAGCGGGAGGCGATTCGCACGAGTAAGCGTGTGGCGAATCCGGGCTGCCATGCGACGGGCTTCATCTCGACGACGGCACCGCTGGTGGCGATGGGCGTGATTCCGAAGGACTACCCGATGAGCTGCTACAGCCTGACCGGCTACTCCGGCGGCGGCAAGAAGATGATCGCGGAGTATGAGGCGGAAGGACGTTCAGAGCTGCTGGACGCGCCGGGCATCTATGGCCTCAACCTGCATCATAAGCATCTTCCGGAGATGCAGGCCGTGACGGGACTCGCGTATCCGCCGGTCTTCATGCCGGTCGTGGACGATTATTATAAGGGGATGGCGACGACGATCATGCTCCAGAACCGGCTCCTGCCGGGGCAGCCGAGCGCGGAGGAGATCTGTGCGAAGCTCGCGGACTACTACCGTGACGAGCACTTCGTATCCGTCGTGCCGTTCGGTGAGAATGACAGCAAGCTCTACGCAAATAAGCTCGCCGGCACGAACCGCCTCGAGATCGTCGTCTGCGGTCATGAGGAGCAGACGACCGTGACCGCGCTTTTCGATAACCTCGGAAAGGGCGCAAGCGGCGCTGCCGTCCAGAACATGAATATCATGCTCGGACTGCCGGAAGAGACGGGACTAGAGTAATCTTTTATTTCGATAGTGAATGGGGACTACGATGGTTACACACGATGAAATGAAACAAGACCAGTTTGATCAAATGATATCGACAGGGCTAGACCAGGCTCGAGCGGGTGATTCCTTTGATGTGGATGAAGTTTTTGATGAACTTGAGCAAAAGAACGAAATGCAGTTATAATAGACATGAAATATTGAACTATGCAGACTTCTTGACACTGCTGTGGAAAAGGCGTAAATTACGGATAAATCAATACAGAGCAAAAAACGTTGACGAGAAAAAGTAGCAGTTGGAGCGAGCCAGAGAGCTGTCGGAGGGTGCGAGACAGTGGAACGAAAGCTGTGAAAATCATCTCTGAGTTGCGCGCTGAACGCACTGGTTAGTAGGTTACGCCGGGCTGGTCTCCGTTAAAGGACTAAGCATTGATAGATGCGACAGAGTGGTCGTTTTATTCGACAATGAGAGTGGTACCGCAGAGGACTTTACAGCCTTTGTCTCTTTGATAAAAAGAGACAAAGGCTTTTTTTATTGTATCTGGTTGCACCGATTGATTTGAGAACCAAATCGACCATGTATGGGCAGATTCGCGATGATGTAAATCCGTAAGCATTGACCTCGTATTGATGAAAGAAGCTTTCAGCCGCTTCGGCGGATGAAATATAAAAACGTTTACATTTGTGTATACAATTTGAGGAGGAGACATTATGAGAAAGAACAGAATGATGGCCATGATGATGGCCGGCGCGATGGCAGCATCCCTGGCAGCATGCGGATTATCCAGCACACCGGAGGCAACTACCGCAGCAGCCGCAGAGACGACAGCCGCAGCCGCAGACACCACCGCAGCCGCAGAGGAGACCACTGCAGCAGGTGCTGAGACCACGGCGACCGCAACTGCTGATGATGTCAAGAACGCATCGAACGTACAGCCGGAGATCCCGGAGGGCGCAACCGTGTTCAAGCTTGGCATGACCACGAACGAGCAGGATTCCTTCATGATCGCAGCGGTCAAGTTCGCACAGGATGTACAGGATAAGACCGATGGCAAGTACGCGATCGAGCTTCACCCGAACGGAGACCTCGGCGGTGAGCGTGATATGCTCGAGTCCATGCAGATGGGCACCCTCGATATGGGTATCGTTACTTCCGGCCCGTTCGTAAACTTCTCCCCGGATATGGGCGTTCTCGATATGCCGTATCTCTTCGAGAACAAGGAGCAGGCATACGCCGTGCTCGATGGTGAGGTAGGTCGTTCCCTTCTCGATACACTCGAGGGCTCCGGTCTCAAGGGTCTCGCATATGCAGAGAGAGGCTTCCGTGATCTTACAAACAACGTTCGTCCGATCAAGACCGCAGAGGATGTAAAGGGCCTCAAGATCCGTGTTATGGAGAATGAGGTTTACCAGAAGGCCTTCGATGCACTCGGTGTAAACGCAACGCCGATGGCATGGGCTGATGCACTGACCGCTTTACAGCAGGGCACCGTCGATGGTGAGGAGAACCCGATCAACGTTATCAACTCCTACAAGCTCTGGGAGTCCCAGAAGTATGCAACCCTCGATGGTCACAGCTACTCCACTGCGATCGTCACCATGTCCCTTGATAAGTTCAACGAGCTCGACGCCGATACCCAGCAGGTATTCCTCGATGCAGCACAGGATGCCGCAGAGTATGAGAGAGAGTGGGTAGCTGCACAGGAGGCAGATCAGCTTCAGGCGATGAAGGACAACGGCATGGAGGTCGAGGAGAACCCGGATATCGCTTCCTTCAAGGCAGCCGTACAGCCGGTATACGATGCATATCCTCAGTATGCAGACTATGTAAAGAAGATCAACGACGTCATCGCGACTGTGAAGTAATCCTCCCCGGGCGACTGGAAAGGGAACTTTCGAAGAAATCGTAGCGATACGCGAAAATTTCTTATATAGAAAGAATATGTAGAAAACTGGAGAGGGAGCCTGCGAGAGCAGGCTCCACTTCAGAATCCGGCATCCGGACGATGTCGGAAGCAGGTAGTGAAAGGGGCAGACAAAGTGGGATTTGTTAAAGCTGTTCATAAGTTATCAGATGCAATCGATAAGGTGATGGGTTACGTCATCTTCGTGATGCTGCTTCTGATGGTCATCATCACCGGTGCACAGATCGTGTGCCGTATCTTCTTTAAGTCACTGCAGTGGTCCGAGGAGGCCACCCGTTATTTACTGATCTGGTGCTCGATGCTCGGCGCCGGCTGCGTGTACAAGCACGGCGGACACATCGCCGTCACGGTACTGCAGGATGTGATGCCGGCACCGGTGAAGAGAGTCATGCAGCTGCTCGTACATGCACTCTGCTTCGCACTCTGTCTGGTGGTCGTATACTACGGTTATAAGTATTTCGGTAAGCAGGGAACACAGCTTTCCGCATCCCTCCGCTGGCCGATGCGCTATGTATACTTAGGTATCGACTTCGGATGTGGCCTCATGGCCGTACATGCACTGGATGCGTTCCTGCAGCAGCTGTTCCACATGGATGAAGTGAAGGAGGTGGAGTCATAATGGCAGCCGTACTGTTTATTTCGTTCGCAGTTTTACTTCTTCTCGGCGTTCCGGTCGGCTTCACCATCGCCATCGCCGCCTTCATCACCCTCGTCGCCGGTGACGTACCTGCCCTTATGATGGTACAGCGTATCTTCACCGCGCAGGACAGCTTCTCGCTGATCGCCGTTCCGTTCTTCATTCTGGCCGGTGACCTCATGTCGAAGGGCGCCGTGTCCAAGGTGCTCGTCGAGTTCGCAGAGTCCCTCCTCGGCTGGATCCGTGGCGGTCTCACCATCGTTTCCGTCCTCGCCGGCATGTTCTTCGCGGCGATTTCCGGATCCGGTGCCGCAACTACGGCTGCGGTCGGTGCGACCCTCATCCCGGAGCTCGAGAAGCGTGGCTATCATGTTGATAAGTCCGCTGCCCTCATCGCCGCCGCCGGTACGATCGGCGTCGTCATCCCGCCATCTGTTCCGATGGTTCTCTACGCCGTCATCGCAGAGCAGTCGGTCAATACGCTTTTCCGTAACGGCTTCATCCCGGGCATCACGATGGGTGCGATCCTGATCGTCATCGCCCTCGTGGAAGCGCGTAAGCTCAACTACCCGAAGGGCACACCGCTCAGTGTGAAGAACGTCCTGAAGACCTTCCTCCATGCGATCTGGGGCATCCTCATGCCGCTGATCATCCTCGGTGGTATCTTCTCCGGCTACTTCACCCCGTCCGAGGCGGCCGACGTCGCGGTTATCTACTCTATCATCATCGGCTTCTTCGTGTACCGTGACCTCACGCCGAAGGGCCTCATGGAGATCATGAAGAACTCCGCGAAGACCTCCTCCGTCATCATGCTGATCATCGGCTTCTCTGGTCCGTTCGGCTGGGTACTTGCGAACTGGAAGATCCCGGAGATGATTTCGAAGGCCGTTCTCTCTGTTTCGAGCAATGCCTACATCATCCTCTTCCTGATCGGTCTCATCATCCTGGTCGCAGGTGTCTTCATGGAGACCTCCTCCGCAATCATCCTGCTCACCCCGGTATTCCTTCCGCTCGTGAAGGCCATGGGAGTGAACCTCGTCCACTTCGGCGTTGTCTTCGCCGTCGGCCTCGCCATCGGTATGATCACCCCGCCGGTAGCCATCAACCTCTTCGTCGCCTCGGGCATCACTGGACTGCCGATGACGAAGATATCGAAGGCCATCATCCCGTACCTGATCGGCCTCATCGTGGTGTTCTTCGTGATCCTCTATGCACCACTGGCTTTCCCGGGCCTGATCCTGGCATAACGCAGATGTCGGGTTCCGGACATTCCGGTGCTTTCGGATGACCGGAGCCGCAGCCATCATGGTGGCCGCCTGCATTGGCCTACGGCCAGAGCTAGGCGACCTGTGATATAATAAGAAGAAATACGTAGCGTGATTTGAAAAATACAGGAGGCATACTATGCGTAGTGATGTAGTAAAGAAGGGTATCGAGCATACCCCGCACCGTTCACTTCTGAAGGCCGACGGCCTGACCGACGAGCAGATCCGCCGTCCGCTGATCGGCGTCGTCAATTCATTCACCGAGGTCGTTCCGGGCCATGAGCACCTGCAGCAGATCTCCCGCGCGGTCAAAGATGGTATCCTGATGGCCGGCGGCACCCCGCTGGAGTTCAACACCATCGCCGTCTGCGACGGTATCGCGATGGGCCACGATGGCATGCACTTCTCACTGTCATCCCGTGAGCTCATCACCGACACCATCGAGTGTATGGCGAGCGGCCACGCCCTCGACGCCCTCGTCTTCATCCCGAACTGCGATAAGATCGTGCCGGGCATGCTCCTCGCAGCCTGCCGTCTGAATCTGCCGTCCGTTTTCGTATCGGGTGGGCCAATGCTGTCTCTTCATCAGCGTGACCTGAACACCGCGTTTGAGGCAGTCGGTGCGTTCAAGGCCGGCCTCATGGACGAGAAGGGTGTCCTCGACATCGAGAATACCTGCTGTCCGACCTGCGGTTCCTGCTCCGGTATGTTCACTGCGAACTCCATGAACTCCCTCTGTGAGGTACTGGGCATGGCGCTTCCGGGCAATGGTACCATCCCGGCAGTCTATTCCGAGCGTATCCGTCTCGCGAAGATGGCCGGCATGCAGGTGATGAAGGTCCTCGAGCAGAACATCCGTCCGCGTGACATCATCACGGCAGACGCGATCGAGAACTGTCTGACCACCGATATGGCCCTCGGCTGCTCCACCAATACCGCGCTTCACCTCATGGCCGTCGCGCATGAGGCAGGCGTTCCGTTTGATCTTCATAAGATTAACGAGATTTCCGACCGTACCCCGAACCTCTGCCATCTGGCACCGGCGGGTCACCACCACATGCAGGATCTCATGGATGCCGGCGGAATCTATGCCGTGATCCACGAGCTTGATGAGCATGGCCTCATTCACAGAGACTGTATGACGGTTCTCGGTGAGACCATCGGCGAGGCGACGAAGGACAGCGTCAATCGTAATCCGGAGGTTATCCGTCCGTTCGATAATCCATACCTCAAGGAGGGCGGTCTCGCCGTTCTCTATGGCAACCTCGCACCACATGGCTCCATCGTCAAGCGTTCAGCCGTTGCACCGGAGATGATGGTCAATGAGTGCACCGCGCGCTGCTTCGACTCCGAGGAAGACGCCATCAAGGCGATCTACGGTGGCGAGATCAAGCCGGGTGACTGTGTCGTGATCCGTTATGAGGGTCCGGCCGGCGGACCTGGTATGCGTGAGATGCTCGGACCGACCTCGGCCATCGCCGGCATGAAGCTCGATACGACCGTATCCCTCATCACCGACGGACGTTTCTCCGGCGCATCCCGTGGCGCAGCCATCGGACATGTTTCCCCGGAGGCCCAGGCCGGCGGTACCATCGCATACGTAAAGGATGGCGATAAGATCAAGATCGACATCCCGAACTACTCCATCAACCTCGAGGTTTCCGACGAGGAGCTTGAGGAGCGGAAGAAGACCATGAAGGTGCGCGAGCAGCGCAACCTCACCGGTTACCTCAAGAAGTACGCGAAGCTCGTACACTCCGCCGACTCCGGCGCGATCGTCGAGTAAATTCTTTTTGACAGCGGATGCATCCTCCCACGATGCATTTTGCCCCATAGAGCTCTGTCGGAAACCGACAGAGCTCATTTTCATCCGGTATTTCACAGAATTATCAGGTAGGATATGAGTAAGAGTAATGTTCAGAGCATGACGTCGGGTTCCCCGCTTCGTCTGATCCTCGTTTTTATGGTCCCGCTTCTGCTCGGGAATCTGTTTCAGCAGTTTTACAACATCGTCGATGCGATGATCGTCGGGCGTCTCCTCGGCGCGGATGCGCTGGCCGCGGTCGGCTCCAGCTCGAGCGTCCAGTTCCTCGTCCTCGGTTTCTGCATGGGCAGCTGCGCCGGCTTCGGCATCCCGGTGTCCCAGCGCTTCGGCGCAGAAGATATGCAGGGCCTCCGGCGCTACGTGTACCACAGCCTTGTGGTGACTGCCATCATCGCCGTGGTGCTGACGACATTGACCGCACTCCTGTGCCCGCTCATCATGCACATCATGCAGACACCGGACGACATCTACCAGGACGCGTATCAGTACCTGCTGATCATCTTCCTCGGCATCCCGTTCACGCTCCTCTATAACCTGCTGTCGAGCCTGCTCCGCGCGGTCGGAAACTCGAAGGCACCCTTCATCTTCCTCGCGATCTCGACCTTCCTGAACGTATTTCTGGATCTCTTCTGCATCGCGGTGCTCCATCTCGGATGTGCCGGCGCCGCGCTTGCGACGATCACCGCGCAGGCCCTGAGCGGTATCGCCTGCCTCGTCTACATCATCCGTGTGATGCCGGTGCTGCATCCGGCGCGCGAGGACTGCCACTGGAACAGCACCGTGGCCCGGAACCTCGTCGTCATGGGCGTGCCGATGGGCCTCCAGTATTCGGTCACCGCGATCGGCTCGATGGTCATGCAGTCCGCGAACA
>ERZ1026856.177-NODE-177-length-45590-cov-6.657011_pt1 | contig 45590 bp, 38 predicted proteins | sample MGYA00380158_ERZ1026856 | MGnify/ENA primary metagenome ERZ1026856 (study PRJEB33269, sample SAMEA4719794) | human gut metagenome | biome: human-associated habitat; feature: organic feature; material: feces | place: Cameroon | collected 2013-10 ... | reverse complement strand
CACAAAGACCGCCAGAAAATGCCTTGTAAAAGCAGTTTTCGGACGGCCTGGGGGGGGCAGACCCCGTATACCCGAAAGGGTGTAAAACCAACTTCCAGCGCATGTCTGGTGCATCCTCCGTTGCGACATCCTCTCGGACGGCGACTGACCTCGCCGCTATGTCCAGGGCCAATGCCTCCGCCCTCCACATCATCACCCGACCTTTATCTCCCTCATATCTCCTCATGTGAATCGACTTGTGACGAGATTCGTGATGAGATAATGATGAGATTAAATGAACGTTGAATGTGCAAAAATAACGTAACTGCGTGGAAAATCAAGGCGTCGAATGATGCGTATCGAATTATCTCCTCATTTATCTCGTCAAATAAATCGATTCTTTTGACGAGATATGATAAGATAATGATGAGATAAAAACACGGAGGAAGAAGATATGCGTTATCAGGAGAGTGAAACAGTTGAATTAAAAGCAGTCGTGATAAGTGATATCAAAAAAGAAATCATAGCATTTGCCAATTGCGACGGTGGAAAACTGTATATAGGCGTAAATGATGATGGAAGCATCCTCGGTGTGGAGGATGCAGACAGTGTGTCCTTACAAATCAGCAATATGGTAAGGGATTCCATCAAACCAGATCTTACGATGTTTTTGCATTATGACACCATCGAAGAGGACGGCAAGGCAATTGTGGAAGTAGAAATCCAGCGTGGAACAGATCGACCATACTACATCGCCAAAAAGGGTATGCGGCCAGAAGGTGTTTATGTCAGACAGGGATATTCATCCGTGCCGGCCACAGATAGCGCCATTCGGCGGATGATTAAAGAAACAGATGGCGATTGCTTTGAGTCCATGCGGAGCCTGAATCAGGCACTGAGCTTCGAAGCCACAGAAAAAGAGTTTCAGCTTCGAAATGTAGAGTTCGGCGCACAGCAGATGCGCAGCCTGAAGCTGATCGACCGGGATGGATTATATACGAATCTGGCACTTCTTCTGTCAGACCAGTGCACACATACCATTAAAGTAGCCGTGTTTCAGGGAACCGATCAGGTGATTTTCACAGACCGCAGGGAATTCGGCGGATCACTCATGAAGCAGATGAATGAAGTCTATGATTTCATCGATTTCCGAAATCGAACACGAGCCACGATTGAAAAACTAACCCGAATCGATACCAGAGATTATCCGGAACTAGCAGTCAGAGAGGCACTCTTAAATCTGCTGGTACACCGCGACTACGCATACAGTGCCAGCGCTCTGATCAGCATGTACGAAGACCGTATCGAATTCGTATCGATCGGCGGACTGGTTCCAGGAATCGAACTGGAAGATGTGATGGCGGGCATATCCGTATGCCGAAATCAGGAACTGGCCAATGTTTTCTACCGCCTGCATCTGATCGAAGCGTATGGTACCGGCCTCGGAAAAATACTGCGGGCTTATGAAGGTAAGACTGAACAGCCGACGATCACCACAACCAACAACAGCTTTAAAATCATCCTTCCGAACATAAACAGCAGATCCGAAATGAAAGAAGCTGTAGAAAACAGGACGACAACAGCTGTTGAACCGAATCCAGAAACCAGACCAGCCGATGATACAGCGCAGCAGATTCTGCAGTATGCCCGAACACACGGCGAAATCACAAGAGCAGATGTCGAAAAGCTGCTGGATATCAGCGCAGCCAGTGCTTCACGACGCATCCGGAACCTGGTTACGAGTAAAAAGCTCAGGCAGATCGGAAAAGCAAGAAATATCAGATACACCGTATATGACGTGTAGTATCATTAAATCACTTCGTAATATGGTCAGCCCCCGCATCCCCTGTCAATCCGTGCTACTATAGTAAACACAAACGAAAACCAGAAAGGAACGATCAAAATGAATCTTAATCTGTTTCAGGCGCTGGCCGACGCCTTCGGTCCCAGCGGATATGAAGAAGATGTACTGCGGTGTGCCGAGCCCTATCTCGGGGGGCTGTGCTACCGGAACGACGCGATGAATAATCTCTACCTCAATCTGCCGGCGCAGGAGCCGGACGACCGCCCGACCCTTCTCCTCGACGCGCATCTCGATGAATGCGGCATGATGGTGCAGAGCATCGAAGACGACGGAACACTGAAAATTATCCTCCTCGGCGGCTTCCACCCGACCAGCCTGCCGGCGCACTCCGTCCTGATCCGCAATCGGAAGGGAGAGTACATCCGGGGCATCATCGCCTCCGAACCCGTCCACTTCATGAGCGAAGAAGAGCGGAAAAACACGAAGCTCCAGATTGAAACCCTGAAGCTCGACGTCGGCGCCACCAGCAGAGAAGAAGTGATCACGTCCTTTGGCATCCACATCGGTGATCCGATCGTGCCGGATGTCCGCTTCGACTATGACGAAAAGCACGGACTCTGCTTCGGCAAGGCGTTCGACAACCGCGTCGGCTGCGCCGTCATCATCGAAATCATGCAGCAGCTCCGTGCCCAGGCCGCCACACTCCCGGTCAGACTGGTCGGCGCACTCGCCGCACAGGAAGAAGTCGGAGAGCGCGGCGCGACCGTCACTGCGCAGCAGGTCCACCCGGACCTCGCGATCGTCTTCGAAGGCTCCCCATCGGATGACTTCTATTTCGGCGTGCAGCAGGCGCAGTGCCGGATGGGCGAAGGCACGCAGATCCGCATCATGGACAGAAGCTACATCTCGAACCCGGCCTTCATCGAAGTCGCCGAGCACATCGCCGAAAAGTACCACATCCGCTATCAGGAAGCCGTTCGCAGAGGCGGCGGCACCAATGCCGGCGTCATCAGCCTCACACGGCAGGCCGTCCCGGTCCTCGTCCTCGGCGTCCCGAGCCGCTACGTGCACAGCCACTACAACTTCTGCAAGACAGACGACATCGACGCCACCATCGCACTCGTCACCCACCTCGTGCAGGATCTCAGCAGCGCAGACCTCCGGCACATCCTCCGCCGCGACATCATCTCGAACGGCAACTGATCCCGCCGTCTTCCCAATCGGTACAGAACCCATATAACTGAAGAGGTATAAATACAGCGCCTGGCGGTTAATATAATTCAAATTATCATAATCTGAATTATATTAACCGCCAGGCGCATGCTATGCCTTCGGCCAATGCCTCCGCCCTCCACATCATCATGTCCCTTTCATACAACGCTTATTCGGTCGAAAAACGCAACACTATAACACTTATTCCATTGAAAAACGCAAGTTCACAACACTTATTCCACCGAAAAGCGCAACATATCTTTGAACATTCGGTCGAAAAATGTTACCATGGATGTGGAGGACAGATGTATGGAAAGAATCGTATTTGAGCAGTTCAGCACATGGAAAGAAAAGAAAAACAGGAAACCGTTACTGGTGACCGGTGTCCGGCAGTGTGGAAAAACGTACCTCATAAAGAAATTCGGTCAGGAGAAGTTTGCCGACATGGCCTACTTCAACTTCGACGGAAACGAAGGATTACAGTCCATCTTTAACTATGATTTCGACACGGATCGGATCATCGATGAGCTGGGCACTGTGGTTCATGGAAAGAAAATCATCCCCGGTGAAACACTGGTATTTTTCGACGAAATACAGGACTGTCCGCGGGCGATTCAGTCACTGAAGTATTTCTGCGAAAATATGCCGGAGCTCCATGTGATCGCAGCAGGATCCCTCCTCGGCGTAGCCTTACGCGAAGAAGGCATCTCGTTCCCGGTCGGAAAAGTCGACCGAATCGATATGTATCCGATGAGCTTCGAAGAATTCGTAAAAGCAGATGGCGGAGAGCGCTACATCGAAGGCGTGAAGAAACTCCCGTGCGAGCGTGCATTATCTGAACTCTATACGATTCCGCTCGAGAAGTACCTGAAAAACTACTACATCGTCGGCGGGATGCCGGAAGCCGTGCAGGAGTGGGTAGATACCCACGACTACCGTGCCGTGGAAGCCGTGCAGGATCGAATCCTGAATGATTACGCCGATGACTTCGGAAAGCACACGACCCCTGACACCGCCATCAAAATCCGGATGATCTGGGATTCCATCCCGGTGCAGATCGCAAAAGAGAATAACAAATTCATCTTCTCCCATGTGAAGCAAGGCGCACGGGCGAAGGAACTCGAGGATGCACTCGAGTGGCTGGTCAATGCAGGCATCGCCGATAAGCTGCACCTGGTATCCACACCGGAAATTCCGCTGTCCGGCATGGCAGACTACACATATTTCAAGGTCTACATGTCCGACATCGGACTTCTCCGAAGAAAATCGAACGTGAATTACAGAACGATTCTAAACGGAGATGACAGTTTCATCAAATTTAAAGGTGCCTTCACAGAAAACTACGTTTATACGCAGCTGAAAATCATGGGCATCCAGAGCTGGTTCTGGAAATCAAACGCAAACGCAGAGATCGACTTCATCACCGATTATGAAGGCGTCACGATTCCGATCGAAGTGAAGTCCGCAGATAACACAAAAGCGAAAAGCCTGCACCTGTTCTGTAACCGATATCAGCCGAAGATGGCCATCAAGACCTCCCTGAAAAATGTCGGAGATTATATGGACGGTCAGACACATGTATGGTCCATCCCGCTCTATACACTCTTCCGGATGAAAGACTACATCTACGCAGAAATGGGCTGGTAACCGCACGCCATCACCCATTCTTAAGAATTTCGTAATGGGGTCAGAACTCATATACTCGAAGAGGTATCAATACAGCGCCGGGCAGTTAAAATAATTCAAATTATCATAATCTGAATTATATTAACTGCCCGGCGTTGCTATGTCCGCGGCCAATGTCTCTGTCCGCCACATTTAAAATCAAGGGGATTGCGAAGTGACTAAAAACTGATCGCTTTACTGCTCAGGCTGATCAGCGCGGTGCTCTTCGAGTAGTTGAGGTGTTTCCGCATAAGATCAGCGGCGACAGCATAGTTCTCCTCCAGAATCGCCGTGATGATATCGATGTGCTCCTGCGCCGCGACCAGATGTCGCTCCCAGATATCCGGCCCGTTCAGCTTACGGATCCGCTGATTCTGATCGAAGATATGCTTCAGCATATCGATGAAGAAAACATTCGGGCAGGCATCGGTGATCACGCGATGAAGATGATCATCCATCTCACAGAAGACTTCATGATTTTCCGGCGCATGAAGCATCGCTCTAGAATCTTCCATAATCGCGCAAAGTTCCTTCCGATCGACGTATTTCATATAATTCTCGATGATAAAAGGCTCGAGGAGCTGGCGTGACTCGAAGGTCTGATTGATGATCGAAATCGTCAGGGCCTTTACGAGAACGCCCTTTTTCGGGATGACCTCGATGAAGCCCTCCTGCTCGAGCTTGCTGAATGCCTCACGAACCGGTGTTCTCGAAACATCGATTTCTTTCATGATCTCGGCTTCGTTGATGAAGGAGTTCGGAGCGTAGCTGCAATCCAGGATTTTGTTCTTTATGAATAGATAAGTTGTGTCTTTCAGATTAGGCATTGGTGATTTTCTCCGTTTTCGGACAGCTCAGACGCTTCCGTATATGCAAACTGATGTATACATCACGTACTTATCCATGATACCACATAAATGCTTTTTAATCATGCAAAAAGGATGATAAAGTGAAATCACTAAAACAGTTCGGTTCTCAGGGAGGGAATAAACATGAAGTTAAGAAAAGTTATCGCAATGACTTGTGGCGCGACGATCCTTGCAGCATCACTGGCTGCCTGCGGAAGCTCCGGTTCGAGTGCATCCGGAAGCAGCGCGAAGGCAGAGACCACCGCGAAGGCTGCGGAGACATCTACCGTGACCGAGGGCACACAGGCAGCGGATGAGGAGACATTTAAGATTGACCTTGCTACAGCTTATGCCGCTGATGCGCCGGCAGGCGTCGCACTTGCGAAGTTTGTAGAGGATGTAAAGACCGCTTCTGGCGGATCAATCGATATCAGCCTTTTCACAGATGGAACACTGGGAAGTGCAGGTGACAACTATGCAGCCGTTGCATCTGGTGATCTGGATATGACCATGGCGGGTCTCGAGGGCCTGGATCTGTACGCACCAGAATATACCTTCCTCGACGCACCATTCTTGATGCAGAGCGTGGAGCAGCAGGAGGCAATCCTGAATTCCGGTATCGGTGATAAGCTGAAGCAGATTTATGAGGACAATGGCTTCGTTACCTTAGGTTTCCATAACCGTGACGTTCGTGTCCTGGCAGCCAATAAGGAAGTGAAGACCCCGGACGATGTCAAGGGTCTGAAGCTGAGACTTCCGGGTATGACCGTATATGTAGATACCTGGTCGAAGCTCGGCGTTTCTTCCACGACCGTAGCGATGTCAGAGTTGTATACCGCACTGCAGACGAAGGTCGCAGAGGCCTGCGAGGGTGGTTATGAGCAGATGACGACACTGAAGCTTTATGAGGTTCAGAAGAACATCATGGAGACCAATCACGTATATGAATTTGTTGGTCTCTATATTCACAAGGATCTCTATGACAGAATGAGTGATAATCAGAAGAAGATTCTTCAGGACTGTGCAGAAGAAGATCTTAAGTATGCGGATGAGCTTGCTGAGAAGAATCGTGAAGAGTACAAGCAGCAGTGTCTGGATGGCGGAATGACACTTACAGAGGTGGATACAGATGCCTTCAGAGCCGCCCTTGAAGATTACTATAAGGAGCAGTTCAACAGCAAGTGGACGTCTACCACATATGATGAGGTTATGAGCTACGCAAAGTAAGCTGAAACGATCTTTGGGGGCTGATCTCAGCCCCCAAATTTAATGTAGGAGAGTAAAACATGTTAAAGAAAATAGCAAAAACGTATCTCAGAATTGTAGAAACGATTTGCGTGGTGCTTCTCTTTATGATTTTCTCACTGATGGTCATCCAGGTCGTGTGCAGACTGTTTACCATCGGGCAGAACTTCACAGAGGAGCTTGCGAGAATCTGCTTCTGCATCATGGTGTTCTTCGGCGCGCCGCTCGCGATGGCGGAAGGTGCAGATATCTCGGTCGATATGCTGTATAAGGTCCTGCCGAAGTCGGCACAGAAGGTACTGCGCATCATCGTCAATGTCGGCGTCATCGGCTTTGCGGCCTTCTGCATCCGCAGTCTCATCACCTTTACTTCGGTGAATAAGGGTGTAACCGCGGTTTCCATGACATGGATACAAATGAACTGGATTTACTATGCGATGCTCGTCGGTTTTGCTTTCCTCGCCATCGTCGGTGCAGTGAAGCTGATACAGGTCGTGAAGGGCCAGCCGGAAACGATCGATATCAATGCTGAAGAAAAGGCAGAGGTTCAGAAAAAGGAAGGAGAGTTAGATTTAGGCATATGAGCACAAACACGATTGTAATCATCCTTTTAGTATGTATGCTGGTGATGTTCATGCTGAAGATTCCGGTATATATCAGCATGGCACTGACCGGATGCGCACTGATGTTTGTAACATCCGGCATGAAGTGGAGTATCTTATCACAGTATCTCTATACCGGCGTCAACTCCTTCACCCTTCTCTCGATCCCGCTGTTCTTACTGGCCGCGAAGCTGATGAACACAGGAAGTATCACGAAGAAGCTCTTCGCGTTCTGTATGAAGGTCGTAGGCTGGCTTCCGGGCGGTCTGGGACATGTCAATGTTCTCTGCTCGGTGGTCTTCGCCGGCATGTCCGGTACGGCTGTATCCGATGCAGGTGGTCTCGGCAGTATCGAAATCAAGGCCATGAATGAAAATGGCTTCGACAATGATTTCTCCTGCTGTGTTACGGCGGCCTCCTCTACTCTGGGACCGATCATCCCGCCATCCATCCCGCTGGTTGTCTATGCAACCGTATCTGGCGCTTCCGTCGGTGCGCTGTTCATGGCGGGTATCATCCCGGGCGTCGTGATGGCGCTGCTCATGATGGCGGTTGTAACGATCTATGCGATCATCCGTCACTACCCGAGAACGAAATTTCCATCAGGAAGTGAATTCCTACACGCGCTGAAAGAGGGCTTCCTCCCGCTGATGGCACCGATCATCCTCCTCGTAGGTATCTACGGTGGTGTATTCACGCCGACCGAGAGTGCCGCTATCGTCGTATGCTACAGCCTCTTCCTCGAAATCGTCATCTATAAAGAGCTGACATTTAAAAAGTTCATCATGGTTCTGAAGGAGACCGTACGTGATTCCATCACCATCGCGCTGATCATCGCAGGTGCGACCTTCTTTGGCTATGTGGCCACCAGAGCGAAGATTCCGCAGATGATCCTGACTGGTATGACCAGCATCGTAAGCAACAAGTTCATGCTGCTCATCATCATCAACATCTTCCTGCTGATCATCGGATGCTTCCTCGAGACGGCATCGGCGATCACCATCGTGGTTCCGCTCATCATGCCGCTCCTCAAGGCATACCAGATCAATCTCACACAGTTCGGTATCATCATGGTGCTGAACCTGATGATCGGTCTCCTGACCCCACCGTTCGGACTGGTACTCTTCGTTATCAGTAAAATCGGCAATATCTCGATCGGTCGCTTCTCGAAGGCACTGGTTCCGTGGTTAATCGCTCTTCTGGCAGCCCTCCTGCTGGTGACCTTTATTCCACAGCTGAGTCTGTCCCTTCCGATCGCGCTCGGCATGAGTGTATAAGGTGAATCTATGAAAATTACAAACATTACCGGTATCCCATTAAGATGTGCCTGCGCACCGATCAGTGACGCGCTGTCGACCTCCTTCGCGCGGCAGGCGCTGCTCGTGAAAATCGAAACTGACACGGAGCTCTTCGGCATCGGCGAAGCATTCACCTACGGCGCGCCACTGGCCGCGATGAAGGTCATCGTGGAAGAGGAGCTCGGTGCGATGCTGATCGGCCGCGATCCATCCGCAATCGAAGAAATCTGGCAGACCATGTACTGGCGCTCGATCGCCCACGGCCGCCGCGGCCTCATCATGGGCTGCATCAGCGGCATCGACATCGCCCTCTGGGACCTCTTCGGAAAGATGGTCCCCCAGCCGATCGCGAAGCTCCTCGGCCAGCATTTCGACCGCATCCCGTCCTACGCAAGTGGCGGCTTCTATCAGGCCGGTAAGGGCTTCGACGAGCTGCGCGCAGAGCTCGAAGGCTACATGGAGAAGGGCTACCGCGACGCGAAGATCAAGATCGGCCGAAATCTCGACCGCCCGGGAAATCCGCTTCACTACATGGGATTTCAGGGCAATGCTGTCTCCGTGGAGGATGACTATCAGCGTGTCGCCATCGCAAAGGAAGTCGTCGGTAACGGCCGCCTCCTCGTCGACACGAACGCCTCCTGGGATTCTTTCACTGCCATCGAACGTGGCAGAGAGCTCGCGAAGCTCGGCGTTTGCTGGCTCGAAGAGCCGATCCCGTTCGAAGACATCGAAGGATACCAGCGCCTGAAGCAGGCCGTTCCGGAGCTCAGCCTCATCGGCTGTGAAACGCAGCAGGGCCTCCGCAACTTCGAAAACATGGTGAAAGCCGAAGCCATCGACATCCTCCAGCCAGACGTCGGCTGGGCCGGCGGCATCACCGAAGTCCGGAAAATCGGTGCCCTCGGCGAAAGCTCCGGACGGAAGATCTCCCTCCACTGCTTCGGCTCCGCCGTGCTCTTCGCCGCCACCCTCCAGGTCGCGGCCGCCATGCCGAACACCGAGATGATGGAGTCCGAAGAAAATCCGAACCCGCTCAAGGAAGCCCTTACGAAGACCCCGTTCGAAACCGACGAGCACATGAACTTCCTCGTCCCGGACGGCGACGGCCTCGGCCTCGACCTCGACTGGGACCAGATCGACGCCTTAAGAATTTCGTAATGGGGTCAGACCACATATACCCGAAGAGGTATAAATACAGCGCCTGGCGGTTAATATAATTCAAATTATCATAATCTGAATTATATTAACCGCCCGGCGTTGCTATGTCCGCGGCCAATGTCTTCCATATCGTCACCCGACCTTTATCTCTATCATATCTCCTCACATGAATCGATTCTTTTGACGAGATATGATTAGATATGAGACAATATAATAAAATAAAATCACGGAGGAGATTCATCATGAAATACGATTTTACATCCATCATGGACCGCGTCGGTAAAGACGCGATCGCAGTAGAAGCACTCGGCCAGATGAAGATGGCACCGAAGCCACCGAAGGACGGCTTCGACATCATCCCGATGTGGGTAGCCGACATGAACTTCCCGACCGTTCCGACGATCCCGGAAGCCATCATCGAGCGGGCGAAGCACCCGGCATACGGTTACTTCTCCCCGCGCAAAGAGTATTACGACGCCATCATCCAGTGGCAGAAGAAGCGAAACGGCGTCACCGACCTGACCCCGGAGTGCATCGGTTATGAAAACGGTGTTCTCGGCGGCGTGATTTCAGCGCTTAATGTGTACTGCTCCAGGGGCGATAACATCCTGGTTCACAAACCGACCTACATCGGCTTTACCAACAGTCTGACAAACAACGGCTATCACATCGTTCACAGCGAGCTCGTAAAGGACGAGAACGATGTATGGCGTATGGATTTCGAGGACATGGAGAAGAAAATCGTGGAGCATAACATCCATGCAACCATTTTCTGTTCACCGCACAACCCATGCGGACGTGTATGGGAGCGCTGGGAGATTGAAAAGGCGATGGAGATCTTTAAGAAGCACGACGTCATGGTTGTAGCTGACGAGATCTGGTCGGACCTCATCACTACCGGCCATAAGCACATCCCGACACAGAGCATATCAGAAGATGCAAAGATGCGTACCTTTGCACTCTATGCACCGAGTAAGACCTTTAACCTTGCCGGACTGATCGGAAGCTATCACATCATCTATAACAAGCATATCCGTGATCGCGTAGAAAAGGAGTCCAGCTTAGGACACTATAACAGTATGAATGTCCTTTCCATGCACGCACTGATCGGTGCTTATAAGCCGGAAGGATATGAGTGGGTAGAAGAGCTCCGTGAAGTCATCACCGGTAACATCGATTATGCCTGCAACTATATCCGAGATCACTTCGAGGGCGTTTCTGTATCCCGTCCGGAAGGAACCTATATGCTGTTTGTAGACTGCACCGAGTGGTGTGAGAAGCACGGAAAGACCATCGAAGATGTCGAAAAGGCTGCATGGGATGTCGGTGTTGCATGTCAGGATGGACGTATGTTCCACGGACCATGCCACTTACGTATCAATCTGGCACTTCCGCTCTCGAGAGTACAGGAAGCATTTGAGCGCCTCGACAAGCACGTATTCAACGCGTGATGAAGCGACATCCTCTCGGATCGTGACTGACGCCACCGCTATGCCAGGGCCAATGCTTCCGCCCTCCGCATCGTCATGTCCCTCTCAGTTAACACTTATTCGATCGAAAAGAGCAACCAGGTGGCACTTATTCCATCGAAAAATGCAACAGCCCGCCCATCACCCCGAAGATTGACACAATCAAGCTGCGATAATATAATTTGAATTATCATAATTCAAATTATATTATCGAGAAAGGCGGACTATATGGACTTCATCGGGAGAGCTTCAGAGCTCGAAACGCTGAATATGGAATATGCGCGAGAGAGCGGTTTCGTCGTCGTGTATGGACGGAGACGAGTCGGAAAAACGACGTTGATCAAAGAATTCATAAAAGATAAGCGTGCGTTTTATTTTCTGGCGACGACGGAAAGTGAAGCGCAGAGCCGGAAGCGCTTTGCATCCGTCCTTTCACGTGGAATGAATAATCCGATGCTCGCGAAAGTCACGTTCGATGACTGGCTGGATCTGTTTCAGCTGGTAGCAGACGATCACCCGGATGAAGAAAAGGTGCTGGTCATCGATGAGTTTCCCTATCTCGTGAAAACGAACCCGGATTTCCCATCGATACTGCAGAATGCATGGGATGAAATACTGAAAGACCACCACGTGATGCTCATCCTCAGCGGCTCACTGATCAGCATGATGAAAAAGCATGCCCTGTCGTATGACAGCCCGCTCTATGGACGAAGAACAGCGCAGATCCGCCTGATGCCGCTGCCATTTACCGATGTATACGTAGCTCAGAAAATGTCCTTTGAAGATACTGTCATGCAGTATGCCATCACAGGCGGCGTGCCGAAATATATGGAGCTCTTTCGGTCGGACGAACCGCTGATTGAGCAGATTCAGCGCGTGATACTGTCGAAAAACGGTTTCCTCTATGAAGAACCGGATTTCCTTCTGAATGAAGAAGTGCAGGCACCGGTGAACTATTTTTCTGTGCTCAAAGCAATCTCAGACGGAAACCACAAGCTGAGTAAAATCGGCCTCAGTATCGGACAGGACAGCTCTGCGATCACTCCATACCTGAAGACGTTGATGGACCTCGGATATGTTGCGAAACATGTCCCGATCACCGAGAAAAATCCGGAACGCTCCCGAAAAGGCCTCTATTATGTGGCCGATAACTTCATCCGATTCTGGTTCACCTATGTATATCCTTTCAAAGGAGAGCTGGAACTTGGAAATCAGCAGATCGTGCTGGATCAGATGGAAAAAGACTTTCAGCAGAAGTATATAGCCTTTTCCTATGAAAGCATCTGCCGAGATATTTTCGCAGAACTGTGCCGCAGACAGCAGATCGAGTTCACACCATCCCGGATCGGTGCATACTGGTGCAACGACCATGAAGACGACACCGAAATCGATGTGGCAGCCGTAGACAACCGAAACAGACGCCTGTTCCTCGGCGAGTGTAAATACCACCAGAAGCCGGTAGATGTCGCCGTGTACGCGGCCCTGCAGGAGAAAGCCAAATCCCCGGACCTGGTGAAAACCTTTAAGGATTACGAAATCATCTATGGCCTCTTCTCGAAAAGCGGATTCACAGACCGCCTGACCAGCATCGCAGAAGAGAATTCCCGTCTCCTCCTGATACAGGAAGACCAGCTCCTCGAGGGGCGTATTCCGTTTGACATATCATGAAACAGAAATCACCTACAGTGAACCACGTCCCCCGCGATTCACTATGGGTGATTTTTATACTAGGGCCAATGCCTCCGCCCTCCACATCGTCGCTCTGCCGGCGCGCAGTATCGTCCAGAAGTCAGCGCGTCCACTCCGACACTCGCCGGGGATTTATACTTAAAACTGCCCCGGGTCAATTTTGAGTGTAAATTGTGCCAGCCGACCAGGCAAGGGGCTTCCATGGAGTCTCTTTACTTCAGACTCTTTTCCAGATCATCGAATACATCATCCATAGCTCGGCCCTGCTTTGCAATAGCCTGAGCATAACTATGCTGAATCATCGCAGAAATAATCTTTGAATTTTCTTCGATTTCTGCCAGTTCTTTTGCTGTATCAGAATCGATTTCCTTCACATGATTTTTATAATCTATCCAGGTTTTCATAATTCAGATCCCCTTTCGAAAGTGTAGAATACCTCATAAACATGATGGCGTGCATGCTGTAAAAAGTCAATCGGCGACTTCATTTGAAATCCTTACTAGAATTATTATCCAATGCCTCCGTCCTCCACATCGTCGCTCCGCCGTCTGTCGTTTTCACCGCCCAGCATCCCGCCAATGCTTCCGCCCTTTACATCAACGCTCCACCGCCGGCGCATATGTCAGAGCATATAGAGCACGGCATGAGAATGTGATAAAATCAAAGACATATTGAATCTCGTATTTACGTAGCTCATCTTTAACCACCGGGGGCCTGCTTATGGACTTAGTATTACATACCGATGCTTCCTACAGGAACGATCTGGATACGGGCAAGTTCGCGCGTATGCTGGACGATCCATCGCAGTGCTACAAGTTCTACTGGCTGGAGGCGATCCTCAACCTGATGCCGACGGAGGAGGGCGACATCAGCTTCGAAAAGATCATCGACGAGATGATCTGCGACGCGTGGTACTCCGTAACGCGCTACAAGCTTCATCTCGGCCCGACGATTCGGAGCAAGTGCGAGAATGCGCTGGAGCGTGCGATCAATGTCATCAACCGGGATGATCAGATGTCCTACGCGTCTTCGAAGGATGAAATCATGCATGGCATCGAGCTGCCTATCCGATCATCAAGGGCTGAATTCCAGTAAGAGCAACCGCCTCCCGGAGTGGGATCTCTACTTCGGCAATCTGGCCGCGCTCAAGTATAAGATGTACGAAACCGTCTTCAGCCATGAGCAGATCTAGAAGGCCTTCGAGAAGTGTCGCCGCGATAATCTCAATGCGATGTGGGCAGTCGAGAACCTGTATATTCCCGGAAACACCGAGGAGCAGTTCACGAACATCCTCGAACACAACCTGCGACCGGTCTATGACGCCGCGAAGCTGCAGGGCTACGGACTGTGGAGATATACAGATTATGTGGTTATCCGATGAGTAAAATGTGGAAAAACAAAACAATTGAATATTACGACGATCCAGAGAATGCCTATGCGGATCAGACGCTCCATGCGGACATGAGTGCAATCTACGAGCGCTTTGAGAAATATCTCGCGCCGGGCGTAGCGGTGCTGGACGCGGGTTGCGGAAGCGGGCGGGACAGTCTGCACTTCATGAAGGCCGGTTACGCCGTGACCGCCATCGATGCGTCGCAGGAAATGTGTGCATTTGCTTCGCGGCTTCTGCAGCAGGAGGTCCGGCAGATGCGCTTCCAGGAGCTGGATTATGAGGCGTGCTTCGACGGCATCTGGGCGTGCGCGTCGCTGCTCCACGTACCGGAGCGGCAGCAGGCCGAGGGGTTCCACCGACTGATGTGCGCACTCGTTCCGGGCGGCGTGCTCTACGCGTCCTGGAAATACGGTGAAACGGAGCGCACCGAAGCGTCGAGCGGCCGCCTGTTCTGCGACATGACAGAGCAGAGGGCAGAAGCATTGGCCCAGACAGAAGACGGTGCCAGAATAGAAACGTGCTGGATATCCGAAGATGTGCGCGCGGACCGGCGAAGCCAGAAGTGGCTGAATGTGATTTTCAGGAAGGAGACCTGATGATATGAGTTTAATAGGAGTTGCGAGTGCGGATTCCGTCTGGCGCGGCATGGAGTACTATGAAGATAAAATGGTGGCTTCATGGAATGAAGCGGCCGATGGTACTTATGATGGCGTGGTAGAGGGTAGCAATGGAAACAGCTATGTCGTGCATGTCGATAAGATTCATCCTAGAAAATCGACGTGCACCTGCCCTTTCGCCGAGGGGCGACGTGTTGTGTGTAAGCATATGATTGCGCTGTATTTCACAGCGGAACCGAAAGCGGCAGAAGATTTTAAGAAACAGGTGGAAAATTGGGAGCGTGAGGAGGAAGAGAGGGCGAAGCAGCATTACGACGACTTGAGAAAATATGTAAATAGTCTTAAAAAGCGGGAACTGCAGATGCAACTCTACGATGCACTCGTAGAATTAGAGGAGATAAAAAATCGTCGGTGGTATTGAGGCGGAGCGCACGGAAACTGCCGGTGGCTGTCCGTTCCGCGGCGTGACGATGCAGAGGGCGGAGGCATTGGCCCAGGGAGGGCGCCGTTTTCAAAACTTGTCAATCGGCAAGCAGACATCCTGCAGCCGATTGAGCGATGAAAATATATAGATAGAGATGGTAAATCTGACTGGCGGGGACGTATAAGTCGAATAAGCGGAGGACATTGAGGGCAGGCGACACAAGGCGGCGTAAATTTTTTACAGGAAAGATCCAGAGACAAGAATTGAATTTTATATGGCTTTGATCCATAATAACAATAGAGAAATAATACATTTCTAAAAAGTATCAAAGGAGGCAGAGAGAATGGCATTAATGAATGATGTGTATAGATATATAGAGAATAACTACCGGCCTAATGAACCAGTCTTTTTGTCGGAATTGAATATTCCCGGTATGAAAGCCGTGTCTGTTCGGCAGCAGATGAAGAAGCTGACAGAATCCGGGCAGCTGAAACGTTTTGATACGGGGATATATTATATTCCCAAGAAGTCGATGTTTCGCTCTGGTTCAACGCTGTCAGTTGATGAAGTTATCAGAAGAAAGTATCTGGCAGATGGAGAAAACTGTTGTGGCTATGTTGGAGGGATTCTTTTTGCGAATCAACTCGGTCTGACTACTCAGGTTCCCGCAGTATATGAGATTTATACAAACAAGGCCACAACGGAGTACAGAGAAACAGAGTTGGCAAATCTGCGTGTGATTTTGCGGAAGCCATATTGTACGATCGATGAGAAAAATGCGGCGACGCTTCAGTTTCTGGACTTGCTGAAGGAGATTGTAGATGTTTCGGAAGTTGACGGAGAAGAACTGACGAACCGTCTGATCGGCTATATGAAAAAGAAAAGCATCGGATTTGAAAGCATGAGACCGTTTTTACCGTACTATCCTGAGCGGATTTATAAAAATATGTATGAGGTGGGATTATTAAATGGCGTATCTGCATGAGAATCGAGAAGAATTTACAAACGCAGTCAATCTGGCAAGTGAACACTTTCACATCCTGCCGATTATTGCAGAGAAAGATTATTATGTGACGATGATTCTCCGGGAGCTGTCGGAGCGTCAGGACTTTATTGTGTTTAAAGGCGGCACGTCACTTTCCAAGTGTCATAAGGCAATCAAGCGCTTTTCTGAGGACATCGACATTACGATAGACTCCAGGCTGACACAGGGGCAGATGAAAAAGCTGAAGGAATCCATTAAGGCGATTGCGAAGCTGTTAGGACTGTCCATCCCGAACATTGATGATACGCGCAGCAGGAGAAGCTACAACCGTTATATTCTGGAGTATCAATCTGTACTTTCAGAGCCCGATGATGCTGTCCTGACTGCGGTGCTGATGGAAACTTCATTTGCTGAAGTGTCTTTTCCAGCGGTTGTTCTGCCAGTACATAGCTATATTGGAGACATGATGGCGGAAGAAGCACCAGAAGAGCTTGAAAAATTTCGCCTGAATCCTTTTGAAATGAAGGTGCAGGGGCTTGATCGCACTTTGGCAGATAAGGTTTTTGCTGTTTGTGATTACTATATGCAGGATCGGGTTAAAAAGCATTCACGCCACATTTATGATATTTATAAGTTGCTTCAGATTGTTCCACAGACGGAAGGGTTTAAAGAACTCGTAAAAGAGGTACGGAGCGGGAGAGCGATGACGAATATCTGTCCATCTGCACAGCCGGATGTGAACGTACCTGAGATGTTGAATTTTCTGATAGAGAATGAAATTTATAAAGAGGATTATGAAACCATCACTGCCCGTATCCTGGAAGAGGATGTAAGCTATGATGTGGCAATTGAGGCGGTGAAAAAGATTGCGGCGTCTGGAATGTTTGAGTGAAAATCCTGTTGCACTTCGCGCCGGGTGCAGCGGTGCTGGATGCCGGCTGTGGAAGCGGGCGGAACAGTCTGCACTTTATGCAGGCCTGTTCTGCGACATGACAGCGCAGAGGGCGGAGGCATTGGCCCAGGACGGATTTATACTTAGATTTGACCCGGGTCAGGTTTGGGTATAAATATCAGAAGCGAATTTAAGGAAAGAGATAAGCGATGGATTATTGCGAGCTTTCAGAAGCGACGAAGAAAAAGGATCAGATCGTAGAGTGGGCGAAGGAGGAGGCCGGTCTGGATGTGCGCGTGAAGATGTTGATCGCTGTTCAGGACAGGGATAAGCACAATCGACCGCCGTATGCGTATGGCGTGGTGAAAATCTTCTATCTGTGTGAAGTGCTGGGCGGTGAATTCATGGAAAACATCGAGACGTCGGAAAGCCGGTATTTTTCCGAAGAGGAGCTTCCGGTTCTGGCAGAGGAGAAGTGCTGCGAGGAGCAGATCCACATGTGCTTCGATGCAGTAGCCGGAGATCAGTGGAGTACCGTTTTTGACTGAGGAAGCAGCGGAGGCATTTTGGTCTGCGGTGTGACGATGCAGAGGGCGGAGGCATTGGCCTCTATAGAGATGGTGGCAGTGAAAATCCCCCTGTTCGGGTGTGAACAGGGGGATTCGTCGACTCTGTGAAATTTCGCTGGGGAGTCGGCTGAGCCGGCCGTCCGGGGGATGACGGTGTGTCGCCGTGGACAGGCCGGTGTACCGCGGATTATTCTACCGCCATCATGGTGCAGGCGGTGACATAGCCGTTGGCATCCGTCGCGCTTACGCTCATATAGTTGTAGTCGATATGGCGGGCGAGGAAGTCGGAGATCGACATCACGTCGTCGTAGTTGTCGCCTGCGCCGACATAATAGCTTACGGTTACGAGGCAGTTCTTCGCGAAGCGGGCGTTCGTGATGATGCCGCACTCCATCGGCTCCCAGACGCCTGGGGTACTGCCCTGGTGATAGATCGGGATGAAGGCATCCGCTGCATAGCATGGGCCGTAATCGGTCAGTTCACTGATGTACGAGTCCTTCACTTCGGCGAAGTTGTAGTACAGAACGCCGTCCGGCAGGTAGTAGCAGTACTGGCCGTTCGCCATGTGGATCGCATACGCCGGCATGAGTACCGGGTAGATCATGTCACTCGTGTACCAGGATGCGCCGGCGCAGTACGCGTAGAAGTTTGCGATACCGTTCTCGTCGATATTGATGCACAGGGTCTCGCCATCCCCGTTCAGGGTGAGCATGGTCTGCTTCGACATCAGGCCGCTCGCATCGAAGTGATAGAGCTCCGCCTTCTGGTCGTGGTTCTCATCGAGCCAGAGCCAGCAGTTCTTCGCGAAGTCGCCGTCATCGGTCATGTAGGCCCAGTCTGAGCCCATCGGCACCCACTGTCCCGCCATCGCCGCGATCGGACTGATCGTCATCGCGCAGGCGAGCAGCGCCGCAAAAAACTTCATCTTTCGTTTCATAAAAGCCTCCTTTCTGAGCGTACGCTTGTATGGTCAGCATGACCGGTCATAGCGGATCGACCACTTGCCGGGTCGCAGTTTTAAGGCTGGAAATCACGTGCTGATCGCCGCGCACTCTTACATTCACGAACATGGTTTATCTACTACAAACTTACCATGTTTTCAGGCGGAGGTAAAATACAAATCGGCGATGGGACGATAGGAAAGACAGGGGCGTTAAGATGCACTGTCGACGATCAGCTCGAAGTGCCGGCGTTTCGTTTTCAGGATGCCTTCCTTCTGCAGCTTCGAGAGTTCCACAGACATGGCGGCGCGGTCCACGCAGAGATAGTCGGCGAGCTGCTGCCGGTCGAAGGGGATGTCAAAGGAAAGCGAGGCCTGTCGGAGGGATTCGGTGGAAAGGTACGACAGAAGCTTCTCTCGGGTGGAGCGCTTGCTGACGTGCGTGATCTTATCGTTGAAGACCAGCAGCCGGTTCGCCAGCACGCTGACCAGATTTCGAATCAGCTTCTGGTGATGGCCGCAGGCGGTCGGGCAGCTCATCAGCAGGCGCTTCACATTCAGAAAGAGAAGCTCACAATCGTCCTCGGCGACAGCATTGACGTTCAGTACCGCGCCGGAGGTCGCCGCATAGGGCTCCCCGAAAAAGTCGCCCGCCGTGCACTTCGAGAGGATATTCCGGTGCCCCCAGAGGTCCTCCTGAAGGATGAGCACCGAACCGGACAGCACGAGGCCCATGACCTCGGTCGTGTCGCCCGCGCGCAGGATGTACGCGCCCCGTGGCCGGGTGACCGTAGAAGCCTGCACGCAGTGAAGAATCGACAGAATCTCCTCATCCCGCATGCCATTAAAAAACGGACAGCTCCGTAATATCGGTAAATATTTCTGCATTGCCCCTCCGATTTGTTTGAAATCAAACATACAATTCCGCTTAAATATACTATGATCGGGCTACAAACGCAAAATCATCTTCGATGCTAGGCCAATGTCTCCATCGGGATGAAGAAAATCTGGTTTAGATAAGACGGAGGATGACGAGATGATACGAAAGCTTATTCATATCGATGAGGATAGATGCAACGGCTGTGGGATCTGTGCCAGCGCCTGCCATGAGGGCGCGATCGGCATCGTGGATGGAAAGGCGAAGCTCCTGAGGGACGATTACTGTGACGGCATGGGCGACTGTCTGCCGACCTGTCCGACGGGCGCAATCAGCTTCGAGGAGCGGGAGGCCGCGGCGTACGATGAGGCGGCCGTGCAGGAAAACAAGAAGAAAAAGGAGCTGCAGGAAAAGATGAAGCACATGCACGAGGGCGGCTGCCCGGGCTCCAGAGTCCGCATGATGCAGCCTGCGGAGGAAGCGGAAGCGCCAGCTACTGCCCGTATGAATGCCGGATCCCAGCTACGCAACTGGCCGGTACAGATCAAGCTCGCGCCGATAAATGCACCGTACTTCGATGGCGCGAAGCTGCTGATCGCTGCCGACTGTACCGCGTATGCCTACGCAGACTTTCACCAGGAATTCATCCGCGGCAGGGTCGCACTGGTGGGCTGCCCGAAGCTCGATGATGTCGATTACAGCGAGAAGCTGACAGAGATCATCCGAAACAACGACATCCAGAGCGTCACCATCGTCCGTATGGAGGTGCCATGCTGCGGCGGTCTCGAAATAGCCGCGAAGAAGGCACTGCAGGCCAGTGGAAAGTTCATCCCATGGCAGGTGGTCACGATCAGCATCGACGGAAAGATCCTGGACTGAGCGGGGGGGAGTATGACAGATAGAGAAATGTTTCAGGTTCAACATCGATGGCAGAAGCCTGGACTGAGCGAGGTACAGAATGACAGATAAAGAAATGCTTCAGGTTCAGCATGTGCAGATCGCTGGAGGCACCAACTCCGCAGAAGACGTCTGTGTCGATACAAAAAAGGCTGCGACCGTCCGCTTACAGGACGAACTGACCGGTGCGCTGATTGGCCTCGCGAGAGCCATCGATGATCCGGCGCTCGCTTACGCTGAAACATGGACGATCATGACGGAAGGGCTAATGGCTACCGCGCTCGATGCTTGCATCAGCGATGCCACCCTCGTACACGATGCCTACCCAGACGATGCCACGATCGAAGCGCTGATCAGAAAAGTCAGAGCAGAAAAAGAACGCCTCGCGCCCGGCTGCAGCTCATGCACAGCGCCATGCGGCAGAACCGCCGACTATGATATGCAGGCGCTATGGACCGCTGAAGAAGAGGTCCGCGCGCTCAAGCTTCGCATCCTCGCCGATCTCCGCGAAATAGCATCGCATATCGCTCACGCACCTGCGCAGCAGGATGAAGAAACCGACGTGTACCCACTCCTCTATGAAGCACTGTTTAAAATCGGGTATGACGAAAGCACGGAAGCACTGATGACCACGGTACGCAAAGTCGAGGAAACGCAGCGAAACTTAAGAATTTCGTAAGGGGGTCAGACCCCATAAACTTTCCGTGAAAAATCCCCCTGTTCGGTGTGAACAGGGGGAATCGTGTGTTCTGCGCTTACTCCAGCAGTTCTCTTGCGGAGATGCCCGGGCTCGTCATGGCGTGGGTGTCGAGGATCTTATCGATGTTCTCCTGGGTGAGGATGCCCTTCTGGAGGATGAGGTCCTTCACGGAGGCGCCGGTGCGGATCGCTTCCTTCGCGATGTCGGCGGCGTGCTCGTAGCCGATGTGCGGGGTCAGGGCGGTGATGATGCCGACGGAGTGGTCGACGTAGCTCTGGCAGCGCTCGCGGTTTGCGGTGATGCCGACGATGCAGTTGTCGGTCAATGTATTGACCGCGTACGTAAGGAACTCCACTTCATGGGTGAGGTTCCAGAAGATGATCGGCTCGAAGGCATTGAGCTCGAGCTGACCGCCCTCGGCCGCCATGGTGATGGTGAAGTCGTTGCCCATGATGTTGAAGGCGACCTGATTCACGACCTCCGGGATGACCGGATTCACCTTGCCCGGCATGATCGAGGAGCCGTTCTGCTTCGCCGGGAGGTTGATCTCGTTGAAGCCGCAGCGCGGGCCGGAGGACATGAGACGCAGGTCGTTACACATCTTCGAGAGGTTGACGGCGCAGGTCTTGACGGCACCGGAGACCGCGACGAAGCCGTCGAGGTTCTGGGTGGCGTCCACGAGGTTGAAGGCCTGCACGAGCTGGAGGCCGGTGACCATGGAGAGGTTCGGCACGATACGGCGGAGGTACATCTCGTCCGCATTGATACCCGTGCCGACGGCGGTGCCGCCCATGTTCAGGCAGCGCATCTCATCCTGCGCATGCTCCAGGCGGGCAATGTCTCGACGTATGGCCTCACTGTAGGCCCGGAACTCCTGTCCGAGACGGATCGGGACTGCGTCCTGCAGCTGGGTGCGGCCCATCTTCAGGACGTCATCGAACTCCTCGGCCTTATCCGAGAGGGCCTTATAGAGTCGCTGCAGCTGGATCTGTGCCTTGATGAGGAGCTTGAGCACGGCGATTTTGCCGGCGGATGGGAAGACGTCGTTCGTGGACTGACCGCAGTTTACGTGGTCGTTCGGATTCACGAGGGAGTAGTCGCCCTTTTCGCCACCGAGGATCTCGATCGCACGGTTCGCGATGACCTCGTTCGCGTTCATGTTGAGGCTCGTGCCCGCGCCGCCCTGGATTGCATCGACGATGAAGGCGTCGTGGAACTCGCCGGCGACGATCTCATCACAGGCCTGCACGATGGCGTCCGCGACCTTCTTATCGAGGAGACCGATCTCGAGGTTTGTGATGGCGGAGGCCTTCTTGATTTCCGCGATGGAGTTGATGATCTCCGGATGCATCTTCAGTCCGGTGATGTGGAAGTTCTCGGAAGCACGAAGTGACTGGACGCCATAGTACGCGTCCTTTGGGACGGTGCGATCACCGATGGAATCGTGTTCGGAACGGAAATTTGAATTTACAGCTGCCATGTTGAAACCCTCCTTGACTGATGTTGGAATCGGCATATCCGCGACCGATTCGGTGATGTTCTGATGGCTTATCATGTGTCGCAGCTGCTGGTTTCGACGCTTGAAAGGAGGCGCATCTGCGACTTATCTTCTTGTCTTCACTATAGCGACGTGCTATGTTATTTTCAAATACTTATATAATGAACTGTCTTATAGTCTGCAGGCTATAACTCGGCGGGGAGGCAGGCCAATGCCATCGGCCGGGCAGTTCGTCGTCCGCCTGGGGTGCGGTGGTGCCGGGCGGGCAGGCAGGGGAGGATCTATGTTCCAGTCGATGCGCTATATCTATGAGGTGTATAAGGAGATGAGCTTTTCGCGTGCGGCGCAGAAGCTCTTTATCAGCCAGCCGTCGCTCAGTGCGGCGGTGAAAAAGGAGGAGGAGCGGATCGGTGCGCCGATTTTCGACCGGAGCACGAACCCGATTCATCTCACCGAGGTCGGGCAGGAGTACATTCGCGCGGTGGAGCGCATCATGGATGCGGAGAACAGCTTCGAGAGTTATGTGAGTGACCTCACGGCGCTCCGGCATGGCGCGCTCACCATCGGTGGCACGAACTTCTTCGTCTCCTATGTACTGCCGCCGATCCTCAGCCGCTTCACGGCGAGCTACCCGTCGATTCATATCACCCTCGTCGAGGGCTCGACGAGTGAGCTGACGGAGAAGCTGTCGGCGGGTACCCTCGACCTGCTTCTCGACAACAGTGAGCTCGACTCGCTGGTCTTCGACCGGAAGGTGATTCAGGAGGACCATCTCCTCATGGCGGTGCCGGTGGAGTTCGCGTCGAACATGGAAGTCGTGCCTTATGCATTGACCGCAGCCGACGTGAAGGCCGGACATCACCTCTCGCCGGAGCGGACCCCGGTGCCGATGCACGTCTTCCGCGACGATCCCTTCCTGCTGCTGCACGAGCGGAACGACACGCGCGAGCGCGCCATGACGATCTGCCGCGAGAACCACTTCAGCCCGAAGATCCGCCTCGAGCTCGATCAGCAGATCACCGCGTACAACCTCGCCTGCTACGGCATGGGCATCGCCTTCGTCGGCGACTCGCTGATCCAGAACGTCCCGAAGGCGAAAAACCTCCTCTTTTATAAGCTCGAAAACCGCGACTCCATCCGCCAGATCAGCTTCTACTATAAGCGGAACCGCTACCTGTCGCGCGCACTCACCGCGTTTCTCGAGATGATTAACTGATTGGCGGCGGGACGCCTCTGGTCGAACTATATTATTTCTGTCGATTTGAGAAATCTACGCCAGGACATATATTAAATTTCAGAAATAGCGATTTTTCATACACTTTCTGCGAAAGCATGCTAAGCTGGTGGTGAATACTGGCAGAAACTCTCATCCTGGAACAGAGTTTCAGGAGAGCGCCGGGGTCGAAACCGGAGGCGGCGTGATGAGGTCACGTCGGAGACATTGGCGGAAGCAGGTGGAGGTGACACATGAATAACTTGGTGAGCATCGGGCGGATGGCGGAGATGAATGGCATCACGGTGGCGACGCTGCGGCTCTACGATGAGATGAATCTGCTGAAGCCGCGGCGGACGGATCCGAAGACGGGCTACCGCTACTACGACATCACGCAGAACGCGCGGCTCGACATGATCGCGTACATGAAGGAGCTCGGGATGAGTCTGTCCGAGATTCAGGATATCCTCGAGAAGGAGGACATCACGCTGATCGAGACGCTGCTGGTGAAGAAGAACGAGCAGCTCCACGAGCAGATGCGGGAGCTCAAGTCGCGACACGCGGCGGTGGAGCGCGCGATTGCGTCGATTGAGAAATACCGGAAGTCGCCGACGAACGGCACGGTGTCGCTCGAGTACATCGATCGTCGCTACACCTACGGCCGCCCGTGCCGCCACAACTTCTACGAGATGGACGCGGATTCCTTCGAGGAGGAGCTGATGGGGCTGCGGCAGGAACTCGTGAAGAAGGGCTTCCTCCACGTCCACTCGTACAACGTCGGCACCACGATCACGGGGGCGAACTTCGAGGCGGGGCGCTTCATCCCGGAGGAGAGCTTCGTCTTCGTGGATCACAAGGACCGGGACATCGTGCCGGGCGTGAAGGTTCTCGACAGCGGCATGTTCGCCTGCATCTACCTCGACTCCTTCGACGAGGAGATCGCGTACGCCCTGAAGCTCCGCGACCACTGCCGCGCGCAGGGCTGGATCCTCGACGGCGACTACATCTGCGAGATCATCACTGAGTTCAACGTCTTCGACAGCGAGAAGCGCAGCATGTTCATGCGCCTCCAGGTGCCGGTGCGCTTCGTTTGATAATTAACAGACAAAAGCGCTTGACTCTCTTCCGACCGCAGACCTTATAGTGGAGCTATCAGAAAAGTTCGTGTTTGATGAGACCCACAGGGTCTGCAAAGGAGGAAGATATGGAGAAGATTAAGGTCGTTCAGTATGGCTGTGGTAAGATGGCGAAGTACATCATCCGCTATCTGTATGAGCATGGCGCACAGATCGTAGGTGCGATCGATGTGAATCCGGCAGTGGTCGGCATGGACATCGGTGATTTCGCAGGGCTCGGTCTGAAGACCGGTATCCTCATCTCGAACGATGCGGATAAGGTGCTCGACGAGTGCGATGCAGATGTGGCGATCGTGACGCTGTTCAGCTTCATCAACGACATCTATGATCATGTAGAGAAGTGCGTGGCACGTGGCATCAATGTCATCACCACCTGTGAGGAAGCGATTTATCCGTGGACCACGGCAGCAGCGCAGATCAATAAGCTCGATGCGCTGGCGAAGGAGACCGGCTGCACCATCGCGGGCAGCGGCATGCAGGACATCTTCTGGATCAATATCGTCGGCCTGGTCGCAGGTGGCATGCATAAGATCACGAAGATCAAGGGCGCATACAGCTACAACGTCGACGAGTACGGACTCGCACTCGCGAAGGCACACGGCTGTGATCTCACGAAGGAAGAGTTCGAGGCGCAGATCGCGCATCCGGAAGCATTTGAGCCGTCCTACGCATGGAATGCGAGTGAGGCCATCTGCAATAAGCTCGGCCTGACCATCAAGTCAATCACGCAGAAGCATGTACCGTACATCATCGATCACGACCTCTATTCCGAGACCCTCGGCAAAACCATCGAGGCCGGGAAGTGCATCGGTATGTCTGCGGTCGTAACGATCGAGACTATGCAGGGCATCATCGTCGAGGAGGAGACCATCGGTAAGGTTTACGGACCGGACGACGGCGATATGTGTGACTGGAAGATCTCCGGCGAGCCGGATACCGAGTTCCACGTAGTGAAGCCGGCGACCGTCGAGCACACCTGCGCGACCATCGTAAACCGCCTCCCGCAGCTCCTGAACGCACCGGCAGGCTACGTCACCGTCGACCAGTTCGACCCGAACGCATACCTCACCTACCCGATGGAGTATTACATCTGATAAAGTAAAAAGGATTTACATAACAGCGCAGCCGGGGATCATTCCCCGGCTGTTTTTTCGTGTTTGAGCACGGAACAGAAATATCGGCAGGTTCTGGATAATCAAAACGCCGCGGCCGGAGAAAGAGCTCCGTCCGCGGCGTTTATAATATCTGGCGTAAAAATTATCCTGCGTACATGATGCCTTCGAAGAGGCTGTCTTCTTCGACGCCGTTTACGTGGTACGGCCAGCCGTCGGAGTGATCGATATGGACGCGGTAGATCGGCTTCGTGAGGTCGATGTGGTCGGTACTGCGATCCGCGATCTGGAAGTACTTCCACTCGCTTTCGTCATTGATTCCGAGGGCCGATGCGTCGATCGTCTGGAGATCCACGAAGCTCTCGCCATCGGTACGCATATCGAAGAGGTAAGTACCGGCCGGAACGGTCTTCGTGCCGGTCTTCTTTCCGCTCGCGTCGACGACGTCGAGCTTCAGATCCTTTTTCGCGCGGATGGCGAAGCTGGTTAAAATCGTATAGAGCTCGTCATTCGCTGCCGGATAACCATCGGCACCGACATGGCAGGAGCGATAGCCGTTCGTCGTTCCGAGGACTTCGAGACGACGTGAAAGCGAGATGTCTGAAGGATCGGTGAATGCCGGTCCACGGAGGCAGCTCTCATCATAGTCATCGCCCTCGTTCCAGGTATAGTCCACACCACCCAGGCCTGCATTTTCAGTGCGGCTTTCATCGAGGCTCTTCGTGTCCACATCCACGACCTCCAGCATCGAATAGTCATTCTCGGCAGACGAGAAGGTATAGAGGTAGTGCTTTCCACCGGCAACCACGATATAGCTGTCGGAAGAGTAGCTGTAGCCCTCCGGGCGGATGCGGGTGTTGCCGATCACGTATTCCCGGGCGTAGCTCCCGTACTCGTCGTTGTAGTCGAAGTCCACGTCGACCGCCACACGCTTCCCGCCGCCTGCATTGGCCTCATACGAACGGGCCGGAAGCAGCGGAATGACGTACTCCGCGCAGGCGTCGAGGTACTTCGCGGTGAAGAGCTCCGGCGCCTCGTCGAAGTAAATGCTGACTTCCTGCGCACCATCCGCGTAGGTGCCGAGGACGTACGGCGCGAAGAAAAGGGTAATGCTTTCGGTATCCATGATCCATGGCGTGCTCGCATACTCCTCGTCCCCGAGGGTCGTGAGGTACTCGCCCGCGTTCGTCAGCATGTACGAGTCGTTCGCGTACTTCTCTTCGAACTTGTCACGCACGAGCTCGATGAATTTGTCCTTCTTCGACACGACATCGGAGAGCTTCAGCTCCCGGCCACTCGCTACATCATAGTTCAGCCCATAGCTGTAGTAGTAACCGTGCGCGCCGCCGTGATAATCCTCGAAGTTGCAGAGTACGCTCACGATCCGGGAATCCGCGCGCATCACATGCGGCTTCACGGTCTCCGTCATATAGCCCTCGTACTCGCTCCAGTCGGCGGTCAGCTCCTGGTACTCTGTGGAGAGCTCCGCGATCGACTTCTGTGCATGGGCGGTTTCGTCCTTCGCCTCCTGCACGAGGGCGCGCTGGAGCGCCGGATACTGCTTCGCCGTCTCTGCATCCAGCTCGAGGGTGAAGTAGTCGCACTGCGCCATCGTCGCATAGCTGTCCGGCTTCGTCGCCGACAGACTGTACTCCGCTACCGTGAGCGGAATGTGCTGCACGCCCTGCTCATCCGAACCCTGGACCGAAGTACCGTCCTGTTTTCCAGTGGTGTCACCCGACGCATCCTGCCCGTTTCCGGAAGCATCGTTCCCGCTGCCCGGGGTCTTTCCCGTGCTGTCGCCCGCTGCATCCTGCCCGTTTTTCGGCGCATCCTCATCTGCGCCCGGGGTCTTCCCCGCCGCATCCGTTGCCTCGACTGCCGTCGGCCCTTCCGTCGCGGTCGGATTCTTCTCCGATCCTGAACATGCCGACAGTGAAATCGCCATCATCATAAGCCCCAGCCCGAAGGCAATGTCTCTTTTTCTCATCCGTCACCTCCCGGTGCCTGTATGGCACACTATTCTGTTGAGGTCCGCGCCCGGAAGCATGAAGACCTCCCGGTGCCTGCATTGGCACCCCTCACGTACAATTGTAAAATCTACTTATATCATATCAGATTTAAGTTCATATGTGCGAAATACTGCGGATTTTTCGCTCGAAACCGGATGCGGGAGAGCAACTATACACGGAGGGACTTTTTCAGAAATCGTGTCTATGAAAATCGCGCTCTGAAACCGGATTCTGGTGAAAAACTATACACGGAGGAACTTTTCTAGAAATCGTGTCTATAAAAATCAAGATCAGACGCTGATTTTCGCTGTCAATCGTCGATTTAATATACACGATTTCAGAATGAGAACCTCCGTGTCTAGTTTACCTGTCGATTTTCGATTTCAGCCCGGAAATCCATATACACGATTTTCGAAAAACGCATCGCGTGTCCAGTCATATCGAATCTGCTTCGATTTTGAAGATACTGGAGATGTTTTGGGGCTGGAAAAGTCGGCGGCGACTGCAAACTATCCAATAAGTGGCCTTTTTTGAAATCGTGGATATTTCCGCTCCGCGCGCAAAAGTGATAAAAGATACGCAAACTATCCACGATTTCAGAATCCGCCCATTATTGGATAGTGTCCTTGATTTCCATGTATTTCGGCCGGATCGTTCATGAAAATTTCCGGGCCGCGCGCGATGATTTACTGGAAATCGAATCGTATTTTCGCGCGGCACCGCCCACGCTCGTAAAAAACTTCTGAAATTTGTAATTCTGTCTATATTCTTAAATTCCCATACATGTTTGACACGCATTTCTCTGTATTTTAAAATCTACATATGAGACTTCGTGATGCGGTTCACCGTCTTCTGGATGAGCCGCAGGTGGGTGCATCACCGCAAGATGCACCGGCATCAGAACCGTAGAATTCACCAGAGCAGAGGAAACCACGATGGAAAATAAGCGAGCAGAAACGACAGATGAGCGTCAGCTCTGGAATATAGACATCAACGACCGCAGTCCCCACGGGATCTGTGTGATCCATGTGCTGCTGAACGAGGACGGGGCGCCGTACGACTGGTGCTTCGACTACTGTAATCCTGCGCTGGCGCGGGCAGAGGGCACGACGCCGGAGGAGATCCGCGGGAAGAGCTACTTCGAGCTGCATCCGAACAGCAGCCGCGAGTGGCTGCCGTACTACTACCGGGCAGCATACGAGGACAGCTACCAGGCGTTCGATGTCGTATCGCAGCGGACCGGCACCTACCTCCGGATCGAGGCGCTGCCGACCGGAAAGACCGGCTACTGCATGTGCATTCTCTATAACATCCAGCAGGAGATCATCGAGAAGGAGCGCCAGAACCAGCAGCTGCAGGAGATGTACCAGCAGCTCGCGGATGAGAAGAAGGTGCTGGACCAGCTCTGTATCGACTACACCGCTGTATATCAGGTCAATGTCGACACCGGGGCGTTCAATGTTCTGCATCTCGCATCCGGCACCAATGCGAGCCGTCTGATGGGCCAGGATTACGCCAGTTACGATGAATTTACGGATCACTATGTGGAGGCCTATCTCTATCCGGAAGCGCGGGAAGCGCTCCGCTCCTGGCTTCGTGTGGAGAATATCCGGAAGATGCTGTCGGAGCAGCCGCGTGTGACCGGGCACTACGAGAGCATGCCGACACCGTCCGGGCAGCGCTTCTTCGAGGCGCAGATCGTCCGGACGTATGACGCGCAGGGACAGATGTACGCGCTGATCGGCTTCCGCTGCATTGACCCGATCATGGAGCGGGAGACCGCAGTTCAGAAGAAACTGAAGACGGCGCTCGATGAGGCGCAGCTTCGTTATGAGATCATCTCGGCGATTGCGAAGGCCTACACGACCATCGTACGGATCGACCTCGTGCAGGATACCGTGGAGGAGATAACGGATCATAGCGAGAGTGCGAAAATCACGCGGGGTGAGAAATGCGCATCGGTGGGTCTTCGGAAGATATGTGACACACTGGTGGCGCCGGCGTACCGCGAAGCGGTGAAGAAGTTCATGGACCTCTCGACGCTTGCGGAGCGCATGCAGGATGAAGAGATCCTCGACACCGAGTACCAGATGGTGGACGGCAGCTGGCATCGCCTTTCCTTCATGGTAAAGAAGCGGGACGAAGCGGGACGCGTCACCAATGTGCTGGCGACCGTGCGCAGCATCAGTGATGTGAAGCGCCGGGAGCTCAACCTCGTCTACCAGGCGGAAGCTGCGAAGCGGGAAGGCGAGATGAAGGCCCGCTTCCTGTCGAACATGAGCCACGACATCCGGACCCCGCTGAACGGCGTCATCGGACTCGTGAACCTCGCCTGCCAGTATCCGGAGGACCTCGAGATGCTGACGAAGATCCGTACACGGGAGCGGGAGACGCTCCAGTACCTCGTGTCGCTCGTGAACGACATCCTCGATATGAACAAGCTCGCGAGCGGTGCGCTCGAGGAGCGGGAGCTCGACTTCGATATCGTGGAGACGCTCCTGGAGATCAACCGGAATGCCCAGCGGAAGGCAGAGCAGAAGGGCGTGCATTATCAGATCGACTGGGGCCGGGATGATATCCGGCACACAGCCCTCCGCGGCAATCCGGTCTACCTCAGCCGCATCCTCACGAACATCACGGATAATGCCATCAAGTTCAGCGAGCCAGGCACGACGATCCACGTCTGGGGCGAGGAGCTGCCCCAGGCAGCCGCGCCGCAGAAGACGATGTTCCGATTCTACTGCCAGGACCAGGGCTGCGGCATGAGCGAGGAGACACTCCATCGCGTCGGCATGGCGTTCACGCAGGAGGCGGAGACGAGCCGGACGCAGTACCAGGGCGCCGGCCTCGGACTCGCGATCACGAAGCAGCTCGTCGAGCGCATGGGCGGTCAGATGAAGATCGAAAGCACGCTCGGCGTCGGCACGAAGCTGATGATCGAGCTGCCGTTCGGCATCGGTGAGAAGAGCACGATCCATGCGACGGGACAGAACTTCGACGAGATTTCGGTTGAGGGCATCCGTGCGCTGGTGGTCGAGGACAACGAGCTGAACCGCGACATCGCGACCTTCATGCTCGAGAACCACGGCATCGAGGTGACGCCGGCGGTGGACGGCCAGGAGGCGGTGGAGATCTTCGGGAACTCCGCTCCGGGCTACTTCGGCGCGATCTACATGGACATCATGATGCCGCGCATGAACGGCCTCGACGCGACCCGCGCGATCCGGGCCATGAAGCGGCGCGACGCGCATGTGATTCCGATCATCGCGATGTCGGCCAATGCCTTCGCCGACGACATCATCAACGGCCGTCTTGCCGGCATGAACCGCCACCTCGCGAAGCCGGTCGACGAGGACGGCATGATCCGCGCCCTCCGCGAGTGCATGTCGGAGAACGATCCGCTGAAGCTCTCGGAAGAGCTGTAAAAAGTATGGAACGCCCGGCGAATCGTGCTATAATGTAAATAAGTTGTAAAGTGAAGGTATGCATATCTATAGCGATATAGATATGCATACTTTTATGTTGGAACAGACATAGCCCCTGCGCATGCAGGACATCATCTGCAGTGGTCGCAGATGATGCCTGAGCACTCGGACGCGCGTGGCGGGATGTTTACCTGAATATATGGAGAGATTTATGGAGCAGAGTACCGCTATCAAAAAGAAAACCACCACCCGTGACATGACGACGGGCAACATCGCGAAGGAGATCATGCTCTTCGCGCTGCCACTGATGTTCGGCAACATCTTCCAGATGCTGTACAACACCGTCGACTCCATCGTCGTCGGCAACTACGTCAGCACCGAGGCCCTCGCGGCGGTCGGCGCGACCACGATGATCGTCAACATGGCGGTGTTTTTCTTCAACGGCTTCTCCATCGGTGCCGGTGTCATCATCGGCCGCTATTTCGGCGCGAAAAACATGGAGCGCCTCCACGATTCCATCGAGACCACCATGGCCACCACCTTCGTCTGTTGCGTACTTTTCACCATCGTCGGCATCCTCGGCGTACCGTTCATGCTGAACTTCATGGCGACCCCGGACGACGTCATGGCGGACGCCAGCATCTACCTCCGAACCTACTTCGCGGGCATCGCCGGCCTCCTCATCTACAACATCGGCTCCGGTATCCTGCGTGCGGTCGGTGACACGCGCCGCCCACTGTACTTCCTGGTACTGACCTCCGTCCTGAACATTGTCCTCGACCTCCTGTTCGTGCTCCAGTTCCACCTCGGCATCTTCGGTGTGGCCCTCGCGACGATCATCTCGCAGTTCATTTCGGCGGTGCTCACGCTGCTCCTTCTGCTCCGCACGAAGGACGTCTACCGCCTGACCCTCCACGACTGCCACATCGATCCGCAGATGCTCCGGCAGATCCTGGCGGTCGGCCTCCCGGCGGGCATCCAGTCCGTCATCACCGCGTTCTCGAACGTCTTCGTCCAGTCCTACATCAACAACTTCGGTTCGGCCTGCATGGCCGGCTGGACGAGCTACAACAAGCTCGACGCCTTCATCATGCTTTTCATTCAGAGCATGGCCATGGCCTCGACGACCTTCGTCTCACAGAACATCGGTGCCCAGAAGGTGAAGCGGGCCAATGAAGGCACCGTGACGTCGGTGGTGATGACCCTCATGCTGAACTTCGGCCTCGCGGTCGCCCTCTGGATCTTCGCCCCGCCAGCCGTCGGACTCTTCACCCCGGACCCGGAGGTCATCCGCTTCGGAACGCTCTTCCTCCGCCAGAACGTGTTCTTCCTCCTGTTTAACAGCGTGAACCATGTCCTCGCCGGCGCCCTCCGCGGCCGCGGCGACTCCACCGGCCCGATGGTCATCATGCTGCTCAGCTTCGTCGCCGTCCGTCAGACCTACCTCTTCTTCATGACCCGCTTCATCGCGAACACCCCGGCCACCGTCGGCTTCGGCTACCCGGTCGGCTGGACCACCTGCTGCATCCTCGAAACCATTTACTTCTTTAAAAGATGGAGCCATAAATAATGGAAAAGTATTTCGACATCAATGAATCGGGCTTCAGCATCCGCTGCAAGCTCTACTATAATAAGGACCTTCACAACCTGCCGCACATCGTCGTTGCGACCTACGGCTTCGGCGGCAACAAGGACAACAAGGCCATCGAGAAGTTCGCCGAGCGCCTCACCACGAAGTATCACGGCTACGGCGTCGTCTGCTTCGACTGGCCGTGCCACGGAAAAGACGCCCGCAACAAGCTGATCCTCGACGAGTGCTGCACCTACCTCGACCTCGTCACCCGCTACGTGCAGGAGACCATGCACGCCGAGGATGTCTACAACTACTCCTCGAGCTTCGGCGCCTACATCACCCTCCGCTACCTCGCGGAGCAGCAGTACCGTGCCGCGGCCAATGCAGACGACCACCACGCAGCATCCGCCAGCTCTACCGCGAAGCACGGCAGTGACGGGCAGAGCGAGCACCACTACCTTACGGAAAACGGCGACAATCCGTTCAAACGCATCGCCTTCCGCTGCCCGGCGATTAAGATGTACGACTCCATCGCCGCCGGCGTCACCCCGGAAGACTGGGACAAGCTCCGGAAGGGCAAGGAGATCCTCCGCGGCTTCGACCGGAAGATCAAACTCACCGAAGACTTCTTCGACGATCTCCGGGCCCACGACGTCAGCAGCTGCGACTTCATGGACTACGCCGAGTCCATCCTCATGATCCACGGCACGAAGGACGAGATGGCCCCGATCGAGGTCTCTCGGACGTTCAGCGACGACAACGTCATCGAACTCGTCGAAGTCGAAAACGCCGACCACCCATTCAGCAACCCAGGCTGCATGGACCTCGCCATCCAGAAGATCATCGAGTTTTTCGCGCCCTGAGGCTGGCCTTAGGAAAGCCAGCCTCAGCCCTGCGGGCACCGGGCACAGCCCGGTGGGATATCGCTACGGAATAAGCCGATGCTTATTCCTCCGTTCCCTTGCGATTTTCTTAAAAATCAATGAAATTTGGGCACATGGGCGGTTATGACAGGCATTCCTTCTTGTAAACAGGTAGTAAAACACTTATAATGTTTCTGTGTTTCCCATTACGGGAGAAATGTTTTTCGGCCATCCAGGGCCGATACACAGGAGGATTATATTTATGAAAAAGAGAATGATTGCAGCATTTATGGCCGCATCCATGGTCGCTTCTCTCGCAGCCTGCGGTTCCAGCAAGCCAGCAGAGACCACTGCAGCATCTGCAGAGACTACAGCCGCAGCTGAGGCAGCGACAGAGGCAGCAGCCGCTGAGACCACAGCAGCCGCAGAGGCTACCGGCAAGGATGCTTCCGACGTAAAGATCGGTATCGTAACCGATGTCGGCGGTGTAAACGACGGTTCCTTCAACCAGTCCGCATGGGCAGGCCTTTCCAAGGCAGCAGATGAGCTCGGCTTCCAGGCTTCTTACCTTGAGTCCCACACCGACGCAGATTACAAGCCAAACATCGAGACCTATGTCGATGAGGATTACGACATGATCATCTGCATCGGCTACGCACTCGCAGATGCACTGAAGGATGAGAGTGCTGCAAACCCGGATGTGAAGTTCGCCATCGTAGATGATGCTTCTCTCGCAGATTCTTCCAACGTAACTTCCCTTATGTTCGAGCAGGCACAGGCTTCCTACCTCGTAGGTTATGTAGCAGGTAAGACCACCAAGACCAACACCGTAGGTATCGTTCTTGGTATGGCAACTGACCTCATGAACCAGTTCGGTTACGGCTACGTTGCCGGTGCTGTCGATGCAAACCCGGATTGCAAGGTTCTCCAGAACAACGCAAACTCCTTCGCAGATACCGCTGCTGGTAAGACTGCTGCAAACAACATGGTTGCACAGGGCGCAGACGTTATCTTCCACGCAGCTGGTGGTACCGGCCTCGGTGTCATCGATGGCTGTAAGGAAGCCGGCATCTGGGCAATCGGCGTTGACTCCGATCAGTCCTCCATCGCTCCGGAGACCATCCTTACATCGGCTATGAAGCGTGTTGATAACGCTGTATACGATGTAGCGAAGGCAACCGTAGAGGGCACTGTTCAGCCGGGCGTAAAGACCTACACCCTTGCAGACGCAGGCGTTGATCTCGCTCCGACCACAGACAACATCGACCCGGCTGTTCTCGCTGAGGTTCAGGATGTGAAGCAGCAGATCGTTGACGGTAAGATCACCGTTCCGGCAAACAAGGCTGATTTCGAAGCAAAGTACGGCGACATCTACGAGCTCGACTAATCCTCGATCGTTCTATATGAAACCGAAACCGGGTGGCATACGCCACCCGGTTTTTGTATAAAAAGAGATGGAATTTCAGCGTCATCTATTATATTATAAGAATAAAGAGAAACTGCGAATGATTATCGATTTTTAAAATCCGATCGTCCGCTGGCAAGATACAGAATACGAGGTAATGATATGAGAGATATTTCCATGGAGCGTGTAAACCAGACACGCGACGCGATGCTGGAGACCGTGAAGTCCCCGACCCTGACGCACGAGCAGAAGGTGGCGACGATGGCGAATCAGGCGGATTCCCTGCTGGAGGTGCTGAACCTTCCGGAGGGACTCGATGAGCTCCTGAACCAGCCGATCGACCGTCAGTGCATCTGCGATCTCAGCGAGGGCCACGCACCGCTGCGCCCGCGCTACATCATCCCGAACTACGCGAAGTTCATGAAGGAGGGCTCCCGTTTCCTGAACCTTGAGCCGCCGAAGGACCTCTTCGAGGCGATCAATGCACTCGAAATCATCTATCGTCATGTCCCGTCCGTGACCAATTTCCCGGTCTATGTGGGACAGCTCGATGAGCTCCTCGACCCGTTCGTACAGGACATGGATGAGGCACTCGCGCAGAAGCTGATCACCCTGTTCTTCATCAACATGGACCGCACGATCCTCGATTCCTTCTCCCACGGCAACATTGGCCCGCGCGACACGAAGGCCGGCCGTCTCATCCTGAAGGCGATCGAAGCGACCCGGGATGCCGTACCGAACATCACGATGAAGTACGACGAAGCGGAGACCCCAGATGACTTTGCGCTGGAGTGCGTAAGGGCAGCGCTCGCCTCGGCGAAGCCGTCCTTCGGAAACCACGCGATGTTCAAGTCCGAGCTCGGTGAGGAGTACGTCATCGCTTCCTGCTACAACGGCCTCAAGTTCGGCGGCGGCTCCTACACGCTCGTCCGCCTCATCCTCGGCAACATCGCGAAGCGTGCGAAGAACATCGAGGACTTCCTGCAGAACCAGCTCCCGTACGTGATGGACATCCAGGCACGCTATATGGACGAGCGTATCCGCTTCATCGTGGAGGAGTCCGGCTTCTTCGAGAACAACTTCCTCGCGAAGGAGGGCCTCATCCGCCGCGATCTCTTCAGCGCGATGTTCGGTCTCGTCGGCCTCGCAGACGCCGTCGACATCCTGCTGGAGAAGGAGGGCCACCCGGAGTGGCGCTTCGGCCGTGATAACGAAGCGACGAAGCTCGGCGTGCGCATCATGGACGTGATCAAGGACTTCAACGATCACCACTTCAACCCGTACTGTGAAGCGACCGGCGGCCACTTCCTCCTGCACGCGCAGGTCGGCATCGCCTCCGACGTGAATGTCACCCCGGGCACCCGCATCCCGATCGGCGAGGAGCCGGCGAACCTGGTGGATCAGCTCATGATCCTGTCGAACTTCCACCACTACTTCCCGTCCGGCACCGGCGACATCTTCCCGATCGACATGACCGTGCACAAGAACCCGGACTACGTCCTCGATATCATCAAGGGCTCCTTCCGGCAGAATCTCCGCTACTTAAGCTTCTATGCGAGCGACTCTGACGTCATCCGCGTCACCGGTTACCTCGTAAAGAAGTCCGAGATCGAGAAGCTCGAGCAGGGCCAGAACGTCAAGCACGACACCACCGCCCTCGGCCTCGGCGCAAAGCAGAACTGCCACATCATGGAGCGAAAAGTCCGTTAATCATCGCGAGGAACAGGCCGAAGGCCTGTTCCTTTTTTAGGAGAGAAAATGAGAAATGATCCACGCATGATGGGCGCTCGCGTGCCCGTTAACAAAATCATCCCGTTCAGCTCCGTCGACGGCCCCGGCAACCGTACCGCCGTCTTCGTCCAGGGCTGCAATTTCAACTGTCACTACTGCCACAACCCGGAGACTCGCGCCGTCTGCATCAGCTGCGGCGACTGCGTCGCGACCTGCCCGACCGGTGCCCTCACACTCTCAGCCGAAGGCCAATGCTGGCCCATTCCATCAGGTGGCGCGGACGCCGCCTCGACGGCACCGACCGGCACCGGAGCCACTGCCACCACAGCGTCCGAGGCCGCAGGAGAGTGCACTGCTGAGACGAAACTGCCACGCGGTCTCGTCCTCTTCGATCCGGCGAAGTGCGTCGGCTGCGACACCTGCATCCATACCTGTACGCACGACGCGAGCCCGCGTATCCGCTACATGAACGCGGAAGAGGTGTACGCCGAAGTACGGAGAAACGTCCCGTTTATCCGCGGCATCACCGTCTCCGGCGGCGAATGCACCTTCTACCCGGCCTTCCTCCACGACCTCGCGGTCCTCGCAAAGCAGGACGGCCTCGGCTTCCTCCTCGACTCGAACGGCACCTACGACTTCGAGGAAGACCCGGCGGAGCTCCTGTCCGTGATCGACGGCGTCATGCTCGATATCAAGGCCTACGACGCCGCGGACCACCGTGCCGTCACCGACGTGGATAATGCACTCGTCCTCCGGAACATGCGCTTTCTCGCCGACCGCGGCCAGCTCTACGAAGTCCGAACCGTCGTCGTCCCGGAGCTCTTCGACACCGAAAAGACCATCGTCGACACCGCCCGTGCGCTGCAGCCATACCTCTCACGGCAGAAGCATTGGCCGGAAAACGAGGGGACGAGCATACGCTACAAGATCATCAAGTACCGCCCGTTCGGCGTCCGCGAAGCCTACCGCAGCTTCACCCCGCCGACTGACGCCTGGCTCGAGCACCTCGCCGACCTCGCCCGCTCTGAAGGGATGACTGATATCGTAATTATATGAAGTCAGGCAGGGGACGCCCGGAGGACCGGCACCAGCAGCCATACGTAGAGACCGTGTGAAATCAAGCCGGGTCCCCTTAGCGGCACTCAAACAAACCAGTGTAAAACCCGCGCGATTTATGATATTCTAGAAGGTATCAATAGAGTGAAAGTACCGTCTCTGTCCTGGCTTTTCCGACAGAACGGCCGTGTCAACCAGCAGTAAACGGTGGGCGTTCCGCCATGGACACACTGCTTGAAACACATTAAAGAAGGGACACAATGCAATGAAAAGCAACATGGATGTAAGCACTGTCGTCATCGAGATGAAGGACATCGTGAAGAAGTTCGGAAACTTCACCGCGAACGACCACATCAACCTGACCGTGCACAAGGGCGAGGTCCACGCGATCCTCGGCGAAAACGGTGCCGGCAAGTCGACGCTCATGAACGTACTGTACGGCATGTACCGGCCGACCTCCGGACAGATCTTCATCAACGGAAAGGAAGTTTCCATCGATAACCCGGAGAAGGCCATCGCGCTCGGCATCGGTATGGTGCACCAGCACTTCATGCTCGTGCAGCCGTTTACCGTCACCGAGAACATCGTGCTCGGCGCAGAGCCGAGAAAGGGACTGACCGTGGACTTAAAGACCGCGCGTCAGAAGATCGTGGAGCTCAGTGAGAAGTACGGCCTCTCGGTCGACCCGGACGCGAAGGTCGAGGATATCTCCGTCGGCATGCAGCAGCGTGTCGAGATCCTGAAGGTCCTCTATCGTGGTGCCGATCTCCTCATCCTCGATGAGCCGACCGCATCACTGACCCCACAGGAAATCAACGAGCTTATGGACATCATCCATAACCTCACCGCTGCTGGCAAGTCGATCATCATCATCACCCATAAGCTGAAGGAGATCAAGGAGTCGTCCGATAACTGTACGATCATCCGCCGTGGTAAGTACATCGACACCGTTCGCGTCGCCGATGTCAGCGAGGACGACCTCGCCGCGATGATGGTCGGCCGTCAGGTCACCAACAAGGTCGACAAGAAGGAGATGGAGCCTGGGCGCGTCGTCGTGGAGGTAAAGGATCTCCACGCGAAGGACTACCGTGGCGTCGAGGTCCTGAAGGGTCTCAATCTCGAGGTGCATGCCGGTGAGATCCTCGGACTCGCAGGTATCGACGGTAACGGCCAGTCACAGCTCGTCGAGATCCTCACCGGACTCGGTAAGGCGACGAGCGGCCAGGTCCTCATGAACGGAAAGGACGTCACGAACGAGACCCCGAAGATGCTCTTCGACGAGGGTATCTCCTCGATTCCGGAGGACCGTCAGAAGCACGGTCTCGTGCTCGACTTCAGTGTCGCCGAGAACCTCGTGCTCCAGAACTACGCTGTGGCGCCGTATGCGAAGAACGGCATCCTGCAGAAGAAGGTGATCCGCGAGCACGCGACCGACATGATCCGTGATTTCGATATCCGTCCGGTGGGCTGCGAGGAGCGTCTCGCAGGTCAGCTCTCCGGTGGTAACCAGCAGAAGGTCATCATCGCCCGCGAAGTGACGAACGATAAGGACTTCCTCATTGCTTTCAACCCGACGCGAGGCCTCGATGTCGGCGCGATCGAGTTCGTCCACAAGTACCTCGTGGCGCAGCGCAACAAGGGCCGCGCGATCCTGCTCGTTTCCTTCGAGCTCGATGAGATCATGAATCTCTCCGACCGCATCGACGTTATCTTCGATGGTCAGATCGACGGCGAGATGATGGGCGCAGAGGCGGATGAGTACAAGCTGGGCCTGATGATGGCAGGAGGTAAGGCAGAATGAAAAAGAAAATATTAGACAGCTCCCTGCTGTACACCCTGATCGCGATCGTGATCGGCTTCATCGTAGGTGCGATCCTCCTTACGGCGATCGGTGTCAATCCGGGCGAGGCCTACGCGAAGCTCTTTAACGGTGTCTTCAGTAAGCCGAAGTTTTTCACCTACAGTATCGTTTACGCAGCACCGCTGATCTTCACCGGACTTTCGGTGGCGTTCTCCTTCCGTACCGGCGTCTTCAACATCGGTGCCGAGGGTCAGTACGTGGTCGGCTCGCTGGCCGCCGCGGTGATCGGTATCCTCTGTCCGCTGCCGCCGGTGATCCACGCGATCGTGTGCCTCCTGGCAGCGGCCCTCGCCGGTGCGCTCTGGGGTGCCATCGTCGGCGTGCTGAAGGTAAAGAAGGGCATCAATGAGGTCCTTTCCTATATCATGTTTAACTGGATCGCGTTCTATCTGTCGAACTTCGTCGTGAACCTGAAGGCGATTCATACAGATCAGGGCGCCGAGGCATCGAAGAACATCCTCGCGAGTGCGTCGATCAAGATGCCGGCCGCGGTGGCGAAGCTCACCGGCTGCTCCGATGTCCACTGGGGCATCGTGATGGCCATCATCGCTGCGATCATCCTCTGGTTCGTCATGACGAAGACCACCTTCGGCTACCAGCTGCGTGCCGTCGGTTTCTCGAGAACCGCCGCAGAGTATGCCGGCATCAGCTCGAACCGCGTATTCCTCGCGTCGATGTCGATCTCGGGTCTTCTGGCGGGCTTAGGCGGAGCCGTTCAGCTCCTCGGCATGAGCCAGCGTATCCCGCAGTTTGCAGCCCAGGAGTCCTACGGCTTCCAGGGTATCACCGTCGCCCTCATCGGTGCCACGAATCCGATCGGCTGTATCTTCGCCGGCTGGTTCTACGGTGCGATGAAGTACGGTGGAAACAAGCTGACCGTTATCCAGGTGCCGAATGAGGTTGTCAACATCATCATGGGTACTGTTATTATCTTCATCGCGATCGCACCGGTATTTAAGTCGATCCTCACGAAGATGACCACGAAGAAGGAGGCGGCGAAGTAATGCTTACGAATTTAGGACTTTTAATCAATGCAATGCTGATCTCGACGCCACCACTGCTGCTCGCAGCCTTAGGCTCCTGCTTCAGTGAGCGCTCTGGCGTCGTAAACATTGGCATCGAGGGTATGATGACCCTCGGCGCGTTCGTGGGGGCGGCGGTTGCGTACTTCACGGGCAACGGCTGGATCGGTTTCTTCGCGGGTGGTCTCGCGGGTGCCGCGCTCGGCCTCATCCACGCGGTGGTCTGCGTGAGTCTGCATGCGGACCAGACGATCGCCGGAACAGCGATCAACTTTATCGGACCGGGCTTCGCGATCTTCCTCTGTAAGGCGATCTTCGAGAACTCCTCGGATTCACCGGCGCTCGATATGATGGCGAAGCTGCCGAAGATGTTTACGAACGAAAAGGGCGTGTCCATCTTCCCGGCGGGTTCATTTCAGTACAATGTGATCTCCACCTACTCGGTGGCGTACCTCAGCTTCCTGCTGGTGGCGGTCATCTGGTTCGTGTTCTACAAGACCCGCTTCGGCATGCGTCTGCGTGCGGCGGGCGAGCATCCGGAGGCATGTGAGACCCTCGGTATCAATGTCTATGTGGTTCGCTACATCTGCGTGATCCTGTCCGGTTTCCTGTCGGGCCTCGGTGGCGCGTTCGTCACCCTTGCGACCGTATCGCAGTTCCGTCCGGCGGTCATCGTTGGCCAGGGCTTCATCGCGATCGCAGCCGTCATCTTCGGTAAGTTCTCCCCGGGCGGTGCCTTCGTCGGCTGCCTCCTCTTCGGATTCTGTAACGGTGTCAAGTCGCTGCTCGGCGGCTCGAACCTCATCAGCCCGAACCTCCTCAGCATGATCCCGTACATCGTGACCCTGCTGACCCTCATCTTCTTCGTCGGTGCCGGCCACGTACCGGCAGCAAACGGCAAGCCGTTTGTACGGTCGAAGTAATCTAGTGATATTAAAAAACCGAGAGCACAGTTCCAACAGAAGGAACTGTGCTCTCGGTTTTTTTATCTGTTCGGATACGCGGATGCTTAGTTGTCGCTTGCGTCGGATCCGGACAGGGTGAAGACGAATCTCTTCTTGATGTCCTCGTCGGATGCGAGGTACTCGTCGTAGGTGGTCATCTTGTCGATGAGCTTGCCGTCGATGATCTCGAAGATACGGTTCGCGGTGGTCTCTACGACCTGATGGTCACGGGACGCGAAGATGATGACACCCGGGTAGCTCTTGAGTCCGTCGTTCAGTGCGGAGATGGACTCCATGTCGAGGTGGTCGGTCGGCTCGTCGAGGATGATGACATTGGAACCGGAAATCATCATCTTACTGAGCATGCAGCGTACGCGCTCACCTCCGGAGAGGACGTTGACCTTCTTCAGACCATCGTCGCCCTTGAAGAGCATACGGCCGAGGTAGCCGCGGACGAACTGGGTGTCCTTATCCGGGCTGTACTGGGTCAGCCACTCGACGATGGTGTCCTCGGATGCGAACTCCTTCGTGTTGTCCTTCGGGAAGTAGGACTGGCTGGTGGTTACGCCCCACTTGTAGTCACCGCTGTCCGGCTCCATCTCGCCGGAGATGATCTGCATGAGGGTGGTCTTCGCAAGCTCGTTCGGGCCGACCAGCGCGATCTTATCGGTACGGTTCACGATGAAGGAGATGTCATCGAGCACCTTTACGCCGTTGATGGTCTTCGAGAGGTTCTTCACCTCGAGGACATCGTTACCGATCTCACGGTTCGGCTTAAATACGATGTACGGATACTGACGAGAGGACGGCTTGATGTTGTCGAGCTCGATCTTCTCGAGGGCACGCTTACGGGAGGTCGCCTGCTTGGATTTGGAAGCATTGGCCGAGAAACGCTGGATGAACTCCTGCAGCTCCTTGATCTTCTCCTCCTTCTTGCGGTTCGCTTCCTTCTGCTGACGCACGATGAGCTGGGAGGACTCGAACCAGAAATCGTAGTTTCCGGCGAAGAGAGTGATCTTACCGTAGTCGATGTCCGCGATGTTCGTGCAGACCTTGTTCAGGAAGTAACGGTCATGGGATACGACGATGACGGTGTTCTCGAAGTTGATGAGGAACTCCTCGAGCCACTCAATGGAGTTCAGGTCGAGGTGGTTGGTCGGCTCGTCGAGGAGCAGGATGTCCGGGTTACCGAACAGTGCCTTCGCGAGGAGGACCTTGACCTTCTCGGAACCCTTCAGCTCGTTCATCTGCTTGTAGTGGAGCTCAGTGCCGATCCCTAAGCCGTTCAGCATCGTCTCGGCATCCGCTTCTGCATTCCAGCCGTCCATCGCAGCGAACTCTGCCTCGAGATCCGCGGCACGGAGGCCATCCTCGTCGGTGAAATCCGCCTTTGCGTAGATGGCGTCCTTCTCCTTCATGATGTCGTACAGGCGCTTGTTGCCCATGATGACGGTGTCGATGACGGAGTAATCATCGTACTTGAACTGATCCTGCTCGAGTACGCTGAGACGCTGACCAGGGGTCATGGTGATCTCACCGCTGGTCGGCTCGAGCACACCGCTCAGGATCTTCAGGAAGGTCGACTTACCGGCACCGTTGGCACCGATGATGCCATAACAGTTGCCCTCGGTGAACTTGATATTAACGTCTTCAAACAGTGCCTTCTTACCTACACGGAAGGTAATGTTATTTGCTGCAATCATGTGGCTGCTGCCTCCTTTTCTTAACGCTGTATCATCTGCTGAGTGCCTCCGAAATATCTCCGAAAACTGCAGATATAATAAAAAGAGTGGCTCAGGAAGCCGCTCTCAACTGTCATTAACCTCGAGCATTATAGCCGAGAACCCGCATAAAAGCAATAGATTTGAAGAAAACCGGGGAACAGGATAGGCTGGACAGTTTATTAAATTTTTCTGTTAAAAAAGTCACAAAAACTTCACTTGTATTCTGAGGAATACCTCCTATAATCTAGGCCTGGTGTTTCGGAGAGTTTCGTACAGATCGGAACCACGGAACACGAGATGGTCGCTGATCTGCCGGGGATTTCCCGTGGGCGTAATCGCGCAGGCGGGAGATGAAGTGCAGGAGCCGACATTGTCCGATCGGGCGATGTGCAGGGAATCAGCGATACAGAACATTCAGGAGGACTAAAATTATGAAGAAGAATTATGTTGTGATTGCTGCGATGATGCTTGCGATGAGCATGAGTGCCTGCGGTGCCAATGCGACACCAGAGGCGACCACAGCGGCTGCTACGACCGCTGCTGCAACAGAAGCTGCGACCGAGGCCGCTACAGAGGCTGGCAGCGAGGCTGCGGAAGAGACCACAGCTGCTGCAGAGGCTGAGTCTGAGGAAGCAGGAAGCGCTGTATATACTGTAAAGAACACCACTGGTTCTAAGGTAACCGATCTCTACCTCTATGAGGCAGGTTCCAAGGAGAAGGGGGAGAACCTCGCAGGTGAGGGTCTTGCAGATGGTGAGACCGTAACCATCACTCGGGATGAGGATGCGGACAAGCAGAAGGAGATCAAGTACACCCTCGAGTTCACCACAGAGGATGGCACCACTCAGCACTTCGATACCCTGTCTTATGAGACCGTCGGCATCGATCTGAAGAGCGCAGATGCTGCTTCCGGTGCAACCCCGATCGCATTTACAGAATAAAAATAAAAAATCGTAAGAATTTCAAAACCGCTACGCATTCACTGCGCAGCGGTTTTTTTGTATACTGAAATATATTATAAAAGGGGGCACATATGAAATCATTTCACTTTAAGAAACTGACCGCTGCCATGCTCACGAGCGCGCTGGTACTTGCGTCGAGCACACCGGCATTGGCCTTCTACAACACGCCGGAGTCGAAGAAGGGTATCTGCTCCTCACACGTCGACATGGTCTCCGACATCCAGCAGCTCGGCTGTAAGCAGGTGACCTTCCAGTTCAACGCGAGCTTCCTGAAGGACGAGCAGCAGATGCGCGCGTTCGATGCGATGATTGACCGGTTTGACGCGGCCGACCTCACCATCACCATGGGTGTCATGAACGACTTCCAGGCGGGCGACCCGATCTGCCCGACCCTGACTCCTACGGCGAACCTCTATCAGTTCAACACCCTGACGCCGGAGGGCATCGCGCGCACGCAGCAGGTGGCGGAGCAGCTCGCGAGCCGTTACCGCAACCGTGTTTCGAACTGGGTCATCGGCAACGAAATCAACAACACGGTCTGGAACTACCTCGGCGCGGTCGACACGAACACCTATGTGAAGGCCTACGCGGACGGCTTCCGCATCTTCTACAATGCAATCAAGGCCCAGAACCCGGACGCGCGCGTCTTCATCCCGTTCGACTACAACTGGACGCAGCAGGGCGGCACGACCATGGCCTCGAAGACCCTGCTCGAGCTCCTGAACACCTACCTCAGCGACACCGACTACGGCATCGCCTGGCATCCGTACCCGGAGGGACTCCTGAATCC
>ERZ1026856.176-NODE-176-length-45642-cov-21.168820_pt1 | contig 45642 bp, 43 predicted proteins | sample MGYA00380158_ERZ1026856 | MGnify/ENA primary metagenome ERZ1026856 (study PRJEB33269, sample SAMEA4719794) | human gut metagenome | biome: human-associated habitat; feature: organic feature; material: feces | place: Cameroon | collected 2013-10 ... | reverse complement strand
TTCTCTCTCAACTGTTCTGCGGTAATCCAACCCTGACGGTATGCAATACCTTCCAAGCAAGCTACCTTCAAGCCCTGACGCTTCTCCAAAACTTCGATAAAGGTAGATGCCTCTGAAAGGGAATCATGGGTTCCGGTATCGAGCCAGGCAAATCCTCTAGCCATGGTCTGCACCTTCAGCTGCTTATCCTTCAAAAACTCCTGGTTGACGGTTGTGATTTCCAACTCACCTCGAGCGGATGGCTTAATATGCTTGGCTACTTCAACCACCTTGTTAGGATAGAAGTATAAGCCTACCACAGCATAGTTGCTCTTTGGATGCTCAGGCTTCTCTTCGATGCTCAAGCAATTGCCCTGCTCATCAAACTCTGCTACTCCATATCGTTCTGGATCACTTACACGATAACCAAAGACTGTAGCTTTACTATTCTGCTCAGCATCTACTACTGCCTGATGCAGCATCTGGTTCAAACCTGCACCATAGAAGATATTGTCGCCAAGTACGAGGCAAGCAGAATCATTACCAATGAACTTCTCGCCAATTATAAATGCCTGTGCCAAGCCATCAGGAGAAGGCTGCTCCGCATACTCGAACTTCACTCCAAACTGGCTTCCATCTCCTAAGAGTCTCTTAAAACCTGGCAGGTCAAATGGTGTTGAAATAATCAATATCTCACGGATACCTGCCAACATCAAAACCGAGACAGGATAATATATCATCGGTTTATCAAAGATAGGAATCAGCTGCTTGCTGATACCCTTTGTGATAGGATACAAACGTGTACCACTACCACCTGCTAATACGATTCCTTTCATAGTTTATTTATGTTTAAATTAAACTGTAGCTCTATAGAATTCCTCTAAAATTAAAGTATATTAGAAAAGTTTATTTCTCAACAGAATTGCCTCTATCTTATATTATTGACAAGTTTATTTTTACTTAATTTAATTAAGAGCTCACTTCATAATATTTCACTATCTCTGATGAGGTAATATTCTATCCGACTATATTCTTCTTGATAATGCGAGCAGGATTACCTGCAGCAACAGAATAAGCTGGTACATCCTTTGTCACAACAGCATTTGCAGCGATAACAGCTCCATCCCCAATTGTTACACCAGGTAGTATCGTCGCCTTGTCACCAATCCACACATTGTTGCCTATGACAACAGGTCCTTTACTAACTACATCCCTATCATTGGGCTTAATATGCAAGGAGTCATAATCAGTATTGCCATGACTATTATCAGTTACTGTAACAAATTTACCAGTCAAAACACCATCCCCAATGACTATTCTATTTGTACAAGTAATATGGTTAAATGCTCCTATAGAAACACTATCACCTATAATCATTTCAGGATGTTCCTTATCGCTTTCTTCTGTCCAAACTGTTAAAGAAGAATATTGACCTATAAAACTCTTATTTCCTATGCTGATATTTGCCCCCCCACATAAATTTACCCCTTTCGCAATACGGGATGTTTTACCAAAGGATGCAAAACCATTACAGAGCCATAATGAACGTATAGCCAATAGTTTACCATCATACTTCAATAATAAAGTTCTATAGAACTTATATATAGATCTATACATACGTTTATTTTTTTAGTATCGTTTTATAAATATTATAAATTGCATCAGCATTTGCTTCAATAGAATATTGTTCTTTGGCTCGATTCATAGCATTCAAAGCTATAGCTCCATATTCTTTTTGAGACATTTTTGCAAGGAGCTGCATCTTTGTCACTAAATCATTTTGACTTCCATCATACAATAATCCACCTGTATAATCTATAATTTCTTTTGTCCCAGAGGAATTACGACCAATAACAACACACCCCATAAAACAAGCCTCTGCAGTCATTCGACCAAAGCCTTCATGAAAAGAAGCAACTATTAAAGCTTTAGCTTTCTTCATATATGGTCTGACATCAGACTGAAAGCCTAAAAATTCGACCCGACCTCTACATTGATTATTATCGACAATTTTCACTAGTTCCTGATAATATAAATTACCTGTATCCACAGAACCAAGTATTTTCAATTTATATTTTTTATCCACTTTACAAAAGTCGCAAAAAGCTTCTACAGCTTCTTTTATACCTTTCTCTGGAGATAATCTACTGCAAATTAAAAAGTATTCATCTTTTTCATCAATATAAACTGCTTCATTCTTACGAAATATACCATTATAAACTACAGAGGCAAAAGAATTATTCTCCAAATGAAAATGATTGAAAATATCTTTGGTTATAGTAACAACTGCAGACTTATTCAACATACCTTCAAATTTTTTCTTTGAAGGTTGAATAACCCAACCAAAATCTAAATCTTGATATTCTCGTAAATGCCAAACATGAGGGATTCTATACTTCTGGCTAATTTTAAATCCCACATGAACCGTTCCTACATTAGTATGAATGACATCCGGCTTTTCTTGTAAAACCAACCGTTCCAACTTTTTATAAGCTTCATACTCTTTAAGTTTAGTCTTAACTCTAAATTTCACATTATGGGCAAACGATCTCAATTGAGTAACACGAGGCAGTTTTTTAAATTCTAAATATGGAACCGGCATTTCTATTATTTTTATACCTTGCATAGATATGCGATTATTAAACTCGTTAATGTCTATACTGTTACTACCTTTAGGAATAACGATTATCGCCTCTATACTCTTATGAACAGTGAGTTCTTTTACCATATTAATAAAAGATATAGTAGCCCCAGCCATAGACACACTACTTATTATATATAAAATTTTCATGTTTAGTTTTTATTTTTTCCTTGTATTTGTTTGATTGTTGAAAAATAAAATATAACAAGCCAACTATACCAAAAAGGATAAGCTCGTTGCCAAAATGCAGCAATATAAACTAGCAGTAATCCTAAAGTTAAGCTCTTATCACCAGAGTATCGATAAATATAGAAATATGCAAGCAGTACTAAAAGAATACCAATGATTCCTTTCTGCATAACATATAGTTTATAACCGGCTCCTTCTATAAGTCCTCTCTTTACATAATTAGAATATCTTTGAGGAGACAAACCTGATATAACTTCTGGAGTTTTCAAAAAACTTTCATAAGTATTATTAGTTATTTCACCAGTTCTATTGTTACCAGAAAATCCTTTTTCATCATCCATCTGCATTCTTTCAAGAATCAGTTCGTTTAAGAGATTATTTCCATTCTGGTAAGTTATACCAGCATAATAAACTACAGACAAAATCAAAATATATGGAATTACATTTTTGACAATCAGTTTAACCTTTAGTGATTGTAATGCTATAATACAATAACCTAAAAACATCAAGATATATCCAGCCAAAGAAAAGGTAAACACCGTACATATCAAAATAGCAATAACCGCTTTACTTTTAAGATTGAACCTATTAACAAATATAGTAAAAGCTGCAATCATTGCAGTATGCCCTGGCTCTAGGAATATAGAATTAAAGCGAATATCATAAAAAGCCCCCCTAATACACAAAATATAATTTGTATAAGTATAATTATCATGAGCAGGGTGAACTATAGTTCCAAAATCAGGCAATATGCTACTCCAAGATAAAGCCCAAGCAATAAGTGAAACAACTAATATAAACGCATATAAATTGGTCCACCATTGAAGCATTTTCTTCAAAGACTGCTTACTTAGACCAAACATTATGAAAAAAGAAATAGGAAGCATAAGAATGGAACCTAGACCTATTTTTGAATTCCATAAAATTGCTAGCGAAAATAATAATACTAAAATTTGGCTTCCTTTCGAAAAATGATAAGTCTTCCTATTGCGGATAACAAGGACTACTCCAATCATCAAAGTAATCACCTCTAACAACATACGATCAATATTCCATAGAAACCAAGCATTCATAGAATGCAACATTAACAAATAGATTCCTGTAGCAAATACTAATAGAAAATTATCTCGCTGCTTACTCATGACAATACTTTTTTAAATATTTCAACGATGGCTCTCGCAATTCCACAACTTTTTTATTAACATCATAATAATTGACATCCGTAACAGTCGGAAGACTTTTACACATTGGAGTCAACAATCTGTCAGACAAGCCTAAAGAAGACAAAATACTTTCTGCTCGTTGTGCATTTGTCTTAAATGAGGTAAAGAATTGCTTATGATACAATATAGAAAACACTAAACCATGGAATGAGGAGGTAAACACATACTCAGCATTTCTTATCAAATTTAAGAACTCGTCAGGGCCTGCCGAAGTACGCAAATGATATGTATTCTTTTTAGTTGCTGTTCCAACAAGTCTAATGACTTCCCAATTATTCTTCTTTGCGAAATCATAGATTAAAGATTCATCAAAAGATCCACTCATTAAACCATAATAAAGCAAATATTTCTTCGAAAATTTCATTGTAGGGATTATCATGTCCCATTTGGAAGCACTAATAAGGAGTGTTGGATCTAAAACTTGTATAACATTATTTATATGAATACTCTCTAAAAGAGTTTGCAGTCCAGCTTCACGTACTCCTATCCCATCAAGATTTAAAACCAATTTCTTTAATAGTTCTTTTTCAGTAGAAGACAAAACCATGTTGCCCATGCTGGCAGCATATGCTATATGTTTCTTGGCAGGCAACATCCCTCCAAAATAGAGAGGATTAAAAGTTCCAGACTCAGCCTGTTTCCTCCAAATTTGGTCACTACCATATACTATTACATCATAACTTTCATACATTGGTCTGCAATATGGTTCTATTTCCCTTTTGATAAAAAGTTCAAAGTTTCTCTTGCGAGCTCTTTTATAAGGAAATGTTTTTACACATTCAATTACATATCGAATTTTTCCTCTCAAACCACATTTCTTAAAATCATACGTAGAAAAGTATTTGTATCTTTTCCTATGATATTCAGGATAATAATCCACATAATATACATCATGCCCCATTTCCTGCAAAACTACCCTTGTAGCCACAGCTTGAAGCAATGCGCCATAATTTGGAACACGATGATAAGTAAGAATTCCTATTTTCATTAAAATTTACCTAATATATAATTAATATATTTTGTGTTCAGCACGTAGGATGCTATTGTACACAACAACACAACAGAAACAATTGTCATTAACCAGCAGAATATTGAAAACAATAAAGAACGCCCCAACATTCCACCATACAATGTAACTATCAAGAACAACAAATTAATATGAAGACAATAATATATAAGACTATTCTTTCCCAAATAGCAAATTACTTTAATTGTTTTAAATTGTTTTGCTGTTACAAGAATTAATATTGCACCCCATATTGAGAATATAAAATGGGGTATAAATGTAATATTTGTAATTGTTACATTATGTGCTATATGTGGGGATTCATAACCTAAAATCAAGATTATACTAACAGTTATCAAATAGCCCCCCCACAAGCTCAATGTCAGTTTTTTACTATCAAAAAGTATCTTACATTCCTTAATTCTCTGACCTACATACAGATAAATAGTGAGCATCATTGAATGTTGGAAATACCAATAATTCCTACATATAGAATTCTCAAACATATAAAATCCTACAATATGCAGAATAATGACTATAATGCCTACTACTTTTAAGTTACTTAAAAACTTACTTATTACATAGAAAGTCAGTTTAGAAAGAAACAATGCTGCTAAAAACCAAAACGACCCTCCATTTATTATGAAATTTTTAACACCCAAGCTAAAGAATGAATGCAAACTAACATCAGGCACATTCAAAAGACCTATCCATCTTACAAGAATACCTAACGTAAAAGCAGGTATTAAGATACCTTTTACATTTGATATTAAAAAAGATTTAAATGGTTTGTTAAAATTGCTACAAAAGCCTGTTATCACAAAAAAGGCCGGCATAAAAAATGGTCCCCAAAACCATTCCAAATGATCTATAGTAGCAAAGACTTCATCGTGGACTGACAATTCCTTACATACATTCTGCATATGCCCAATCATTACCATAAGAATGAGAATCCCCTTAGCCATATCTACATAAGGAACACGTTGTTTCTGAATTCTGTTATTTGACTCCATATACTCTTTGTATTTTATTAAAAACAAACTTGGCTATCATTTTTTTCTCTAATTTCTTTAAGCCTAAGAGATAAACTACAATAATAGAAAATATAACAGAAACAAATCCAAAAACAACAAGACCAACAAAAGTCTGTGCTATAATCCTATCAAGTAGATGAGACACCAAAAAACAAATAGCAAAAACTGCCATAACATAAACTATAACTTCTCTGAAATAATTAATAATATGAATTTGTATCTGTAGTTTCAAAATAATTAATCGCGCTAATAAAGAAAGTATTTCCATAATTATTAAAACCACATAACAATATTCAGGAGAAGCTCCCATTTTCATAATAGCATAACATAAAGGAAGATTTAACAATCTTATTCCCCCAATAGCTAAGGCATTCAACTTTAACCTTCCTACAGCAAGTATTTCGGTTGTTAAAGGTGTAGATAGCAACGTTACTAAAGATAAAGTAAGAGTCAATCTGACAAACATTGTAGCATAGTCTGGATAAACCTTTAACCATAATTCCAATATGTAGGGCGTTCGAATCATAATAGGAAGAGCCATTACCATCAATAAGAAGAAAGAGAATCTGGCACCTTTATAGCATAGATTCATTGATTTTTCTTTATCACCAGCAGCATAACTTTTTGTTATCTGAGGATTAAGAGCCGTCATAAAGTCATTGACAAATTTGACCACAGCATTTTGAACCTGAACAGCAATACCTCTTGCAGCATTTATAGCCACTCCATAAAACAAATTAAGAATCAGGTTTACGCCATGATTACTCAGAAGACTTGCAACAGAGCCTAAAAATGTAAAACCTGCAAAACCCGTAATTTTTTTGTATAAAGCTTTATCTTTTACAAAAACAAACTTTGATTCAGAAAATCTTCTACAATATAAACTATAAATCAGTCTATCCAATATAGCCACGCCTAAATATAAAATTGCATATAATATCAATCTATCCCAGGAAGTTATATACAACATATAGACTATCAGCAATTTCAAGATTGCATCCATAAGGCTAATGTAGGCAAAAGCCGACATTTTCTCATGAGCAATAATCAAGGCATTATATGGTGAACTAACAATATTTACCAGAAATGCAAGTATTGAACATTGGAATACCCAATTGGCAGCAATCATTCTATCAGAAGGAATATTCATTTTGGCGTTCAAGAACCATAATCCAATAGTTTCGAAAAGTACTAAAAGAAATATGGCGAGAACTATATGAATTGTTAATGCTGCACTAAAAACCTTTTGGGTTTGAGCATTTTCCTTTTTACCTATTTCATACGTAAGAAATCTCTGACAAGCAGTAACAAGCGTTCCTCCTGCAATAGAGAACATAGCAACAAAGCCTCCAATCACGTTATATATTCCATAATTATCTATACCTAATGTATTAAGAACCACACGTGATGTGAAAAGGCTTATAGCCATAATCAAAAAAGTTCGCCCATAAAGCAATATTGTATTTTTAGCAAGTCTTTTGCCATCTGAAGCTTTATCTTTAACCATTGTTTTATTTCAATATCTTTTTCACAAATCCTTTTAATTCCGATTTCGTGGCATCTGTTACTTTATCAATAAAACCACGACTATTCTGAGCCATGTGGCGTACTCTGTCAATATTATCAACTTCATCATCTACACAAGGAAAAACTTCAAATATCATTGGTTTTCCTATAATTTCCGGATTTATGAAACGAGAAACAACCATATAAAATTCATCCTTATTAGATGAAGAGATATAGTCGAAACCAAGATCCTCTGCAAAATGACGAACTAACGAATGCGATGCATTGCCAAAATGACCACCAGCCGCTATATATCTATCAGCATCATCACCAAAGGTACTACCTGGATGATCCTTCTTTCTAAATTCAACACCACGTCCATTATTCACAAGTAAAATCCTCAAATTAGAAAATACGTGACGATTACCCAAAGCGTTTAAATCATAAAAGAAAGCAAGGTCACCGACGATCAAATAATGTATTTTTTGCGGATTAGCTAACGCAGCTCCAATCACAGTTGAAATAGGTCCATCAATTCCAAAACCTCCAACATTACAACTAGACTCTATAGAACTATCCAATCGGAAAAAATTCCATGAACGCAAAGAATTAAATATACCAAAATGAATTACACTATTTTGGGGCATTTTTGCTGAAAGTTCTTTTGCTATCCAAAGATTTCCAAAACTTAAATCCGGCATATTACCAAAGAATTGATTATACTCTGACATACATTTTTGCAAATAAATACTTTCACTTCTTTTTGCGCCAACGGAATAATATTCAAAGAAAGAACACTCATCCATTTCAAAAACAGCAACACATTGTAAGAACAAGTCACGAATTTCTCCATCAAGACTAACCCTCCATACAGATTTTGGCTTTAATTTACCTGTTGTATAGGTATCACCAGAAACTTCTCCAACATGTATCAAAAGATCAGGAGATGCTAATTCTGAGGTGTGCCCAATTTGTGATGCCACCAATGCATAATTTACCAAATACTTACCTTTATATCCACTTGTATGGTCACCGAAGACAACAGAATTATTTACTTCACAGAACTTGTCTAATGCTGTGATTTCATTCTGAGTCATCTGAACATGCGAGCCAATAAATATCGCAATTTTTCCATTAGGCAAATCAGGTAATTTATCATTCTGATTATACCTATTAATCTTTCTTATATAAGGAAGTTCCTTTGTTTGAAAATTAAAACTTGCAGGAGCCTCTACATTAAGATGAACAGGCCCCCTTCCATGATGGTCAAGTTCCAAAAGAGCCTTGTTTATAAGAAGAATATTCTTCCATTCGTCTTTTTTATCTTTTATTCCATCAATAAACACACTAAGTTTAACTGTATCCTTAGGAGTTCGGGTTCGGTCTATCGACTGAGCATGTAAATGTCCTATGTTTTCTTCTCCATGAGACCCTGTAATAACAACTATTGGTAATTTACGGTAATAAGCCTCTGTCAAACCAGGAAGGTAATTTCTAGAAGCAGTAGCACCAGTACAAACGATAACAACAGGTTCGTTACTTTCTGCTGCAAGACCGCACGCCATGTATGCTGCACTACGTTCATCTACTGCAGAATACATTTCAAACCAAGGGTCATGCTGCATACTTCCAACTATCGTTATGTTAGTTGTACCTGGTGAAGCTATGACTTTTCTTATTCCATGTTCTTTAAGTAAAGCCACAACAATTAGAGCGTTTCTATTATCAGAATATAAATTTGACATACTTAAGATTTTCTATAATTTAATGATTTACCATTATTACAAACAAGTATTTGACCAGAAAGACATCCTGCCGCATCGCTTATTAAAAAACAAGCAACTTCAGCAACTTCTTCAGGAAGATAATATCTGCCTGTAGAATATCTTTCAGCAAACAGATTCTCAGAAGATCGACCAGTCATGTCGGTTGCAGTTATTCCTGGTGCAATAGCATTTATTCGAATATTGCTTCTTATAAGCATTTTAGCCAAGCCTTGAGTCAAGCTATTAATAGCAGCCTTGATGAGTCCATAAGGAACATCATCTACATGTTGACCTCGCTCTGAAGATAGGAAAAGAATAGAACCATCCCTGCGATTCTCTTGCAAGTATCTCTCCAAGAATTTTTGAGATAAGAAATAACAACCCTTCAAATTTGTATCAAATTGCTTATCATATTGTTCTTCACTTACCTCAAAAATAGAACTTTCATGAAGTGATATACCTGCATTATTTATTAAAACATTAGCTCCATTAAGAATTTTATCAGCAGAGTTTACAAACTCATGTGTTTTGGAAAACTCTGATACATCAAAAACCAAATACTTACAACCAATTTCTTTAGACGCATTTTTCAATGTTTCCTCATTACGCCCAGCAATAAGTACAGTAGCACCTTCCTCCGTAAACTTCTTAGCCATAGCATAACCTAGACCACGAGCACCACCAGTTATGATAATCTTCTTACCTATTAATCTTCTGTTTGGCTGAAGTAAATGAATATCTGCCGTCATCTTAATATCTGGCTTGAAATACTTTATAAAGCTTTTAATTTTCTTTTTTATCTTAGAAATCATATTAAATACTTAATCAAGAAAATAACATAACCTTTAATTTGAGCTATTCTTACAAGATTAGTCTCTTCTAAAAATATCTCGCGTATAAACCTTATCCTTTACATCATCCAGACAAGCATCGTAGCGGTTGGCGATGATGGCATGGCTCTGTGCTTTGAAGGCTTCGAGGTTATTCTCTACTCGGCTGCCGAAGAAGGTGCTACCCTCTTCCAAGGTTGGCTCATAGATGACTACCTCTGCACCCTTTGCCTTGATACGCTTCATGATGCCCTGGATGGCACTCTGACGGAAGTTGTCGCTGTTTGACTTCATGGTCAGGCGATAGACACCAATCACGCAGTTGTGCTCCTTGCTGGCATCATAGCTGTTGGCATCGGCATAGCTGTAATAGCCTGCCTTCTGGAGTACGGCATCAGCGATATAGTCCTTACGGGTACGGTTGCTCTCTACGATTGCCTCTATCAGGTTCTCTGGAACATCGGCATAGTTTGCCAGGAGCTGCTTGGTATCCTTTGGCAAGCAATAACCACCATAGCCGAAACTTGGGTTGTTGTAATGGGTGCCGATTCGTGGGTCTAGACCTACACCATCGATGATAGCCTTGGTATCGAGTCCCTTTACCTCTGCGTATGTATCCAACTCATTGAAGTAGCTTACTCGGAGTGCCAGATAGGTATTGGCGAAGAGCTTGACTGCCTCTGCTTCCTTCATACCCATGAAAAGGGTATCGATATTCTCCTTGATGGCGCCTTCCTGAAGCAGAGCAGCGAAGGTCTTGGCTGCTTCCTTCAACATCTCGACATTGGTTACAGACTTGATGGCCTCGTTCTCCTCTGCAAACTCTGGGCGCTCGATAATCTTTGGATAACCTACGATGATACGGCTTGGGTAAAGGTTATCATAGAGTGCCTTGCTCTCACGAAGGAACTCTGGAGAGAAGAGAAGGTTGAACTTCTTCACGCCCTTCTTGGCATACTTCAAGTAGAGGCTACGGGTATAACCGACAGGGATGGTACTCTTAATGACCATCACTGCATCTGGGTTTACCTCCAGAACCAGGTCGATGACTTCTTCTACATGGGTTGTATCGAAGTAGTTCTTCACCGGGTCGTAGTTGGTTGGTGCTGCGATCACTACGAAGTCTGCATCCTTATAGGCTGACTTGCCGTCAAGGGTTGCCACGAGGTTCAATGGCTTTTCTGCCAAATACTTTTCGATGTAATCGTCCTGGATTGGAGAAATCTTATTGTTGAGTTTCTCCACCTTTTCAGGGATTACATCTACTGCTGTTACACGATGGTGCTGAGATAACAGGGTTGCTATACTCAGACCTACGTAGCCTGTACCGGCTACTGCTACTTTTATATCTTTAAAATCATTCATAATGATATTGTGTTTTTATTCTTTTGTTCTTAAAAAATAAGAAGAGTTTTCTAAAATCATCCCGTCCTTCTTTACCATTAAAGAAGGCTCAACCTTTCTCACCAAGACCCTCCGGTGCTCGGAACCGCTACGCTATAAGATTGGCGGACCAATCAAAGGTCTTGCCATATTGTGCGGGATGGGACCGCCTTAATCATTACCTTTCATTTTATCCTATTGTATTGATGAAAGACACACCATTTTGATTCTCTATAATCTTTGCAGCTTTGGTGCTACTTATAGTAATCATTGTAGAATGAAGAATGCTCTGTACCTTATCTTGTAACTTTGCATCATCCTCTAATGCTTTTATATTCAATCCAGGGTTTCGAAGATAATCAATATGAAGATGGCGGCTATGAGACTTTGTGTACCTAACTATTGAAATTATTGTTTATATGCATCATATGCAGTCTTATACATTAACTCACTTTCATTTTTATACTGCTCTTTACGTTCTTGTAGAGAAGTGAGCAATTCATATACATGCTTATAGATAATCCGGTGAGCTTTATTTGGAAGAAGCGCCTCATCATATACATTCATTTGGAAATCATCATCTTTCATGACTGAATTTGCAAGACGCCATAAGTCATCATAAGCCATTTTATCTATTGTTTTATAAGTTCCATCTTTATAGAACTTCCCCACATTGTTCTCAATTTTTAAGTAAATCATATCCTTGTTTCCTATTATTGTAAGCTATTTCACCAGCTTCCAAACTATTCATTGTAATTTTATAATTTTCTATACTATCACCTGAAGGTGTCCTTAAAAGTTTGCTTTCTGGCCTTCCCTCATATACATTATAGACAACTTCGCCATGCTCAGTGGATTTTTCTGTATATATGATATAATCGGGGTTGATAGAACCTCCTATAGTACTATTATGTGTGGACACAATGACAGGCATATTCATAGACATTTCTTTTATCAAAGTGTTCACTTCTTCTTTCAAGAAAATATTGTCAAACGATGATTCGGGCTCATCGATAATCAAGATGTCATACATCATTGCATCTTTCACTTTCGACAAGAAATTAAATTCTGTACGCTCACCACCTGAAACAACAGTTCCCAATGAATTCAAAATCTTATATTCAACCTTTACAAAATACTTATAGAAAGATGTACTTTCAACTGCAGTATCCTTCAACTTTTGAATAAAATCAAAAGGGGAGTCATAAGATTTGAAAGCCTCTACTAAAGACACTTGGGAGCCTTGCTTCATGTCAGTTGCATTATTATAGGGGCGAGTTGTAGTAGAAATTCGAAAGTGTCCTACATCACGGAAATTTATTTGTCTGCTAGTTTTCAACTCATGTACAACTTCATTGAATTTAACTCGTTTATGTTCATTTATCAATATACCATAAAGATCTAAATCAGGAATACGAGTTGCAGTTGACTGCATTTGCAAATTAGTCTTAATCGTGTTCAAGGTGGCATTTACATCCTGTAGTAGTTTATTACTCAGATTGAGAGAACGATACTTTTCAACCAATTTACAGAACAGCCCTTTCAACATTTTCTTGTCTAAAAAGGACTCGACTACCTTTTTATACTTTTCATTCTTTATGAGCAGTTCTACAGAGTCTATCAAACTTTTCAGTTCGTCTGTTTCAAAGAGTCTATAAGTAGAAGTATTAAACATCTGGGTCTTTGAATAGACATCATTAAGGTGCTGCTCATTAGCAAATTTAACAAGAGCCTTCATATATTGGTCTAGCATATACATATCGGCTTCTTTCGTCGGAACTTGGCTAATATTGTCAACTACACCCTTGAATGGCTGCAAATAATCAGACGCAATCTTACTCTGCTTTATCTTGTCTTCCTGCTCAAATTGTTCTATTGAATTGGGGTCTTTAGTATTCAATAATGAGAATTGACGAATATAAAGGGCTTTATCTCCAAAATGTTTGCTTATACGATTTAGTGTATGAGTCTTGCCAGAAGAACGCTTTCCTAAAATAATGTTTAAACCAGTGGACAGGCATAATCCCGAAGTTGACCATTGGAAGAGATTGTGTCCATCAGTAGGAGCCAAGCCTACTTTAGTTTTGTCTCTCAGGCATAATTTGAGACTATTGACTGTAACATCATTGATGTCTATGTATGTTTGCCGATTAGGATATACTTCACCATACTGCAACGTCTCCACACGAAAATCGCTAAATAAGACCGGCACCAAAGAATGTGGGTTCTTAAGAGCAGACGCAAACTTTTTGACGCTACATACTTCACCTGCAAAAATATTTGCACCAAACTTTGATATTGTTTCATTTGGAAGTTTTGGTTCTTTATCGTAATGAGGTATAACTAAGTAGTCATCAAAACAATGAAACAGAGCCTGTACTTGGTCAAATGGTATAGTATCATCTTGACTCTTAACCAATGGGGTTATCTGATTACAAATCACCTCAAAAGCGTCAAGAGATTGCTTGTCAGAATCTGCTATAAACAAAGTATGTCCTCCATCTATGTCTATCTCAATGCCAGGAAGTACTATTGTATTTGTCAATTTAACACATATCTGCTCATATTGATTACGGTCAAATACGTTATGATTTGTTATCGCGATCACATCAATCTGTTGAGACTGGACGTAATCTTCCAATACATTTATATCAAACGTGAAAGAGCGATCCTTTACTGTTGATATTGTATGAATATGTAAATCTACTTTCTTCATAAATTACATGAATAATCTTTTGACCTCAATGTGGAATCGAACCGCAACCTTCCCCTTCAGCATAAAAGCTATTTATCCTGAAGGGGGACGAACTACCATTATTCTATTGAGGTTAATATATCATCAACACAAGCTTCTGACAATCTTATCCCATATATATCACTAATGACATTCTTGACATAAGAAGTTTGCCGTGTTTTATTACTTCCAAATCTTTTCAGTTTTGGGAACAAGTTGGAATTATTTTCAGAGAACTTCCCCCAATCTATTTTATTTTCCAAACTCTTTGTCAACTTATCGGCAATACTTTTAATGTTTGCAGTACACAAGATAAAATCATCAAAAGTCAAGTTGTTCATTTCATGAGGTGCGGAAAGTCTTGGATATTGTGAATGCACATTAGTTATATTTAGAGAATTGAAAATTTCCACTATTTCCGGTTCTTTTTTGAGACTATCATGTGCTATTGAATTTCTAATCAAGCGATAGTAATCATAAAGGGATGCAGAAAAGTCTTCTAATGAAATAGAAAAGGAATCTCCAGCCAAGTAATCTAATATGGATTGTAATTTTGTCTTATGACGAGACATAGGTATATTTTTATCAAACAAAGTATGAAAATCAATCCTAAAATCATCAAGAAATCTATCGAATGATGAATTTGGAAGCATCAAATAGTATTTATATTTGAAAGACTCATAGTTCTCCAATGTTAAATTATTCAAACAGATATTTTCTTTCATTGCTTCAGAAGACAAGAATTCAGGGAAAGTCAACTCATGCTGTGATTCAAATGAAGTTTTGAACATACGAGTAGTAAGCTCTATATATTCCACCAAAGCATCATATTCGCCTAATACCTGCCACAATCTTCTCATACTTGGAAGATTGAACGTAGAATGTCTAACTACAGTTCTATCCATATGCATTAATACCTACAATAATCGCAGAAACCAATAAAGTCCTCACTACTCTGTATATTCTTAAACAGATAGCCATGACTATCCATTAACTTATTTGCCAAATTCCTTGATTCGTTGTTCTTCCTTCAAAGAGCAAACCAGCAGTTGTCCATTCTTCTCGGCTACGATATAGCCATCCAAGCCCTGAACTACCACCTTGCTTTCATCGGCTGCATGAACCACGCAATTCTTGCACTCATACAAGCGGATGTCCTTGCCTACCTTGGCATTACCAGTCGTAAGCATCCAACCCCTATGACAATACAACCTCATCCCCAGTGTTTACTGGGGATACAGAGTATTTTAAGAATTTGAACTTTTTCAATTTTAAACAGGTGTAACTAAAAGTGCCTCTGTCATCAAGGCATAATCCCTTCTTCCAGCTACAATCATGTCAAAGAATCCCCTGAAGAAATCCTGTCATTGTTCTTGCCATGCATCTTACGCCTACGGGCTTGCAATTCTCCTGTAAGCTTGTCAACCTGCTCCTGCAAACTGGCAATCTTACGATCTGACTCTGCCTTTTGCTCCTTCTGCTTATTACCCAAGGCAATATTTGCATCCAGAAGTGTCTGGACAGTCTGAACCAATTCCTTTATCTGATCTAGATATTCCTTACGTTCCATATCCGATACGCATATCACCAATTTCCTACATAACCAGTTCCAATGCTATATGTTGGAAGTTTTCCTCTTATAAGTTAAAGGAACTTTTGCTCTTCTATCACCAGTTTGCTCAATACCGGCAAGAGCTTTTCTATCTTGCGGCACTTCACCTTATTATAATAGAAGTCTATATCATCGAGGAGGTCATAAGCCTGGTCTTCGGGCATGTCACCACCATAACCGCCAGCGACGATTGTTATGGCGGCTAACTTGCGAGCATCTAAGTGGATGTGAAAATCGTACATGCTTCGAAGTATTATCGGAAGGAGATTGTATATGATGTTGCAATAGTGCAACAGGTCTTTGAAGTCTTCTGATTCTGTCAAGTAGGCTTCAAGCATTTCTTCCTGATATTGGCGGAGAAGCAATAAGTACTTTTCCTTTCCTACCTTTCCTTTTATGTTTTGGGTCATCACCCAGAACAGGGCATGGGATAGGACTATTTTATCTTCGGAAGGGTGGTAATAGAAGAGGTCGTCTTCGGGGCTATTACTCTTAGACCAATGTTCTTCTAACTTACCTAACATTTCCTTTCGAAAGGCATTTCTATCTTCTTTATTCATTTCATTATCTTGTTTCTTTTGTCACGCAGAGTATAACTGTCTTAACCCAAGTTTGGGCAAAGGTACATATTTTTATTAACGTCCGCAAGACGGACTAAAGTGACTGCTTACTATCATATTTAGCTAATGCAGTAATACTTACTTTATCAATAAAGTACTACTTACTTTGCCTATGCAGTACTACTTCGTTTTTTGTGACTTCATTTGCTTCTACTACATAATCACAACAGTATCTTCCTCTTCTTGTTCGTCTCTTTCACAACATATATTCCACGTGGTAGCGTTTTCAGAATGTTTCCATAACAATTCGCCACATTTCCTGCAGCAATATGCTGGACAAGGATGCCATTGACGGAATAGATGAATATGTCGCCTTTTTGAATGTCTGTTGTTGGGACATTAACAGCGGAAGGCTCTGTCGTTCCCAAAAGCGTATAGTCATCATCCAACGTGTTATAATAGGAAGCCTTAATAGAGGTTATATGTTTTCCCTGAAGTGCAGCTGCCGATTGTGGAACTAATATGTGATATATAGTCTTAGACTGGCTGAATACTGGCTGTGTAGTGATATAACTGTATTCTTCACCATCCACAAAAATCTCCAACTTGATTTTGTTTTGGAAATTATTGGTAGTAGGATTGATGAATTTCAGTTCGAAGGTTCTGCCGGGAACGAACTTTTCAAAGGTATTCTCCACTTCCGTTATGTCTTGCTCCAAATACAGTTTAGGGTCGCCCAAGTGATTGTCAGGTACAGTTATCTCCGCCTTCCCATTCTTGACTGTGGCACCAACTTCAGTAGGTGCTGAAGCCCACACTCTGCTCCATGTTGGGGTTATGTCTGACTTTGAGTATAACACCAATTTGTATTCACCATCTTCAAGAGTCGTGGGCAATGCAACATCCAAGTGACGTGCTTCCTCAAACTTTTTCCAAGCTCTCAGTCCGTATGTGCACTGCCGAAGGATGTCTATAAGTTGACCGTCTTTTTCAAGTCCCCAACCATAGTTCAAAGTTGCTTTCTGCAAACTGTAGTTTCTGAGATTACAACTTAGTGTAAACTTCTCTCCCAAGTTGACTGTTATTTGTCTCAGCAAGGTGTCCTTATTCAAGATAATGGCTTCCTCTGAAATACATCTCTGCAATGGATAATCAGTGTGTTCAGGTGTAGGGTAACAGTTGATGACCATTGCTTGCGTAGCATTATAGCATACGCCACGACCGCCTGGGTTTGTTCCACTCTGATTGAGTACATTGATGTCTGCGAACTTGTCGCCACTTCCAAAATGTCCGAAATTCACATGATACTTTCCATCTGCGTCAAGTCCGTCAATGACGAACATGTGGCCGATATCCTCTTCTTCAAATAACCAAGAACCACGATATAATACAGGATGACCTGCTCGAAGTTGTGTATTTAGCATCTCTATCCATTCTGCCGTGGAATAATGTTGGCGGCGCAGGTATCTTGCATCCTCCGATATATGCAGATTGTGTTGCAAACCATAAAGCATCTTTGCGTAATTGTTTACCCCTGTGGATGAACCATATTGTGCATACATGGCTGAGCCACAAGCATAAATCAAATCTGCTACAGCCTTTGCTTGTTGGTCGGTATATTCCCCTCTGTAATCATCCTTGATGTTCTCCCAATCAAAGGTGTAACTCTCAAAATCCACATCCACGTCATACTTGTTTGCTCCACTTTGATAAGATACAGTTCCATAGCCATGGACAGGTTGCTTATACTTGGTAAGTATCTGTGCAATAGCCACAGGTCCACATCCTGCCGCGGATTTTTCAGGGCATGAATTGTTGTATGGTGCCGTCTGGCTATACTTTGTTGTCAACATTGGCGCGACTTCTTGTGCCGACACTGCCATATTACAAGAAAGAAATATGGCTGCAAGTAATGTTGTTGAGTAAATCTTTTTCATACGCATCATGTTTTGTCAGGTTTATAAATATGTGGATGCTGGGAAGTAAATGAAGAGCAATTCCCTTTATTTATACAAATCCACGTTGATATCGAATGGAGTATCAAAATCCTTCAGCATCGCATGCTTTGTATCTTTTTCTGAGAGATTGGCATGTTCAGTTGGGATCTTCCAATCGATTCCGAGGGTGTCATCGAGAATGCTGATGCCACCATCTGCCTCTGGATGATAGAAGTTATCACACTTGTATTGGAAGACTGCAGTTTCCGAGAGAACAGCGAAGCCATGGGCAAAGCCCTTTGGAATGAAGAACTGGACATGATTGTCTTCTGTCAGCTCTACTGCCACATGCTTGCCATAGGTTGGTGAGCCTTTACGGATATCTACTGCTACATCGAGTACTCTACCTTTTACGCAGCGTACCAGCTTGCTCTGTGTATATGGTGGGCGCTGGAAGTGCAGGCCTCGCATCACACCATAGCTGCTCATAGACTCGTTGTCCTGGCAGAAGTGTACACTATGACCCAGGATAGGGGTTACCTTCTCTTCAAACTCTCGCTCGCTGAAGCTCTCGAAGAAGTAGCCACGAGCATCACGGAAGAGGCGTGGCTCAATAATGAGTACGCCTTCAATATCTGTTTTAACTATATTCATTTTTTTTCTATCTAAATTCTTATTAATGTTTATCTTCTTAATGTTTTATCTTTTTGATATTTTATCTTCCTATTCATTTACAGGAGATTGCATGCTAACTCTTGCTTCCACTGTCAAGACGAGAACGAAGGAGAGCTATCTCATTCGTTCTAGTCCTTGCATTCCTTGGCATTCTTTTTTTGCTAAGCTTCCAACTGAAGGTTCTTCTTGTTGGCATCTGCTAACAGGGTCTCTACAGTTTTCAGCATTTTCTGTGTATCAGCAAGTTCCTGTAGAGTTTCCTGTAATTCCTGAAGCCCAGCATCTGACTTTTGAGAATGGGTGGTGCTGAACGCCTTGTTCCTTTCATAGTATGCTTGCTGTCGAAAAAGAATCATACTCATCTTCTCTGTCAACGCACTAATCTTAGTGACAAGACATCTTATCTCCTCATTCTTGGTCTGATCCTGCGAATGCAAGTTATCACACAAGTTATGTTGTTTTTCTTCTTTCATACTTTTGGACGGGTTATAGTCAGCAGAAGTCCGAGACTCAATAGGTAAAGAGCTATCATCTACACCAAGTGACAACTCTAGAGAATCAGAACTATTCATATCTTGACTATTTTAATGGAATCCGATATTTTATAAACGTTACAGCTATCAGACTATTGTTTTTTTTGCAGGAACTTCATACCAATCAAAGTTCAACATCCTCATCAATGGTCAAGATGAACTTTCTGGCACTCATCTTCTCCATCATCTGGATATGGAGGTTGAGCCAATCCCGATACTCATCAAGGACAGGGTCGTTGATGTCTGTTACACCTAGAAGACCTCCGCAGTCTGTTTCGTCATTGATCCTCAGAATGTCAACCATGTATCTATCTCCACACACGGTTGCTACATTCTTAAGCACAAGTTGTTTGAGCTTTAGCATAATCTTACCTTTTTACTTCGCCATCTTGTTTACTTCGCCATCTTATCAATCTTTCTCGCTTGTTTGAGGAATGAAGGGAACTTGAAGTAGGTCCAAGAATCCTGTTCCTTCAATTCAACCATACCTTTGTGCAGATGGGTTACCAACGAGGAACAACTTTTCTTCTTGCCGAATTGTTCTATGATTACATTGAACAGCTCGGTGAAAGTGTTGTCGGGATTGAATGTATCTGTGACATAATTATACATCTCATCTTGAGCAAAATGAGATGAAAACACCAAAGAGGCAGAAAGGAGCTTGAAGACGGCTTTTGCAAGTTCTTCTTTTTCCAAATGTTCCTCTATGGTTTTCCTTGCCTCTGCCAGGGCTTCGGTAATCTTGGCTATATCGAGTTTACCGTCTGCCTTTACAAACGCATCCTCCATCTTCGTATCAGGAGAGATGACGGATGGGAGGTCAACTACCGGCACCTTATGGAGCAGGACATAACGCTGGAGCAGCTGTCGCCACACCAACATACGTGCTCCCTGCCACATTTCCACAGCTGCAGCTGTGAGCTGAGTGAAGAGTGGAGAATGAAGGGTGAAGAACTCATGGGCTTTTCTTCCCAATTCTTCCATGTCATCAGTATAGTCGATATCTGTTTCTATCGAGAATCCACCAATACCATTGGCTCTTTCAAACTTATACTCGCTTTGTGTGAGCAAGTAGAGCAAGCGTGAATATTTCTTCTTCTCCAGGTTGGCATAGAATTTATCTCGTTCGTCCTTACTTTGCGAAGCATAATAATCATAGAATCCTCCCCATGAGCAGATTGCCTTCATCTTGCCTTCGGTTGTCTTCAAGAGGGCAAAATGGGCATAATACTCATAGTCCTCGTCGAAGACCGGAGCATACTTGTCGGCCTCATACTCCTTGCCTCTGAAAAACTCCCGAAGGTTACAGCAGAGGATAAACTCCAGGATGCCATCATGACGTAAGACAGCATAGTCCTGTTCTTGCGGGATGGTCACTCCAGAAGTTGGGGTTAGAAATGGGCGGAGGATGATGTCTGGTATCAGTTCCTTCAGTCCATGCTCTAAAGTTCCGCCGTCTGCCTTGAAGTAATTGGCAAGGATAAGGAAGTTGCTGCGCATAGTATCATCGATATTGCTCAGGATTTCCTGCTGATGAGCCGTTGTCATCTCTGCCACCTTATTACTATATGCTATATCGGAGGAATGGCGATTGCGATAGACCGTCAGCTTATTCAGATAGTTCTTGAAATGATTGCGCAGTGTAGCAGAAGCATTTCTCTCCGGCTCTTTGGCCTGCAAATAGCCTATCATCTGGTCTATGGCACGCCATGCTCCAACATCCTCGGATGGTGCCTCATGTTCTATCTGCATGTCGTATTGGCGGACATTGGAGATATTAAGACAGAGGTTGTTACCAAAGCGAACGAAAAGATGACGGTCTTTCTTGCCCTTATGCTTCACTTGCTTGACAACACCTACCGAACCTATCAAGGGACCGCTGAGAATACGGATGGTGTCGTTCTCCTTGATGAGGTCGCCATACCGTTTATCTACAATGCTCAATCCCTCAATGCCTTCGGCTATCTTGTCACTGAAATACATGAAACGTTCCATATCTTCATCAGGAATCCTCGCCTGTTTCACGATATCATCCAATGTTCGGGATTGAGTGTCGGAACAAAGGACATGCGCCTTAGTAAAAAAGGTTCGCTCTACGACTTCATTACTTCTCGCTCCATAATCAACACCCTTATACATGAAGTAGCCATACTTGGAAAGTATCTTTTCCAAACGCCCTTCACTCTCCACTCTGATAAAGAATAGTCCTTGCAAGACTGGTGTGAAGCGTACTTTTTCCTCACCCTTTTCGTTCGTGTAAGTCCTTCTTCCCATGGGAAAGTAGTAGTCAACAATTGTATCGTTAAATTTTTCACGCAGCAAATCCATTGATTTCTGCTCTGTGAAAACATCTGTCTTGACTATAAACCACATATTGAAAATTTGTATGGAACGGTTGATGATGAGTTTTGTAAAAGTAGCTACCAAATGTTAATAGCATTTGGTGGTAGGATGTACCTCGGCTTCCCCTGAAAAGATGTCTCTTTCCGAGTTATTGGGGTTGTGATATGTATCACAGCATTGAAAAATCAATAGACTAACTTCCACTAATCTTCAATACTATTATGTCTTTCAGCCTGCTGCATACATGATGCAGATAGGGCCGTATTTAACAAATTATGTTCCATAAACGATCTGTTAAATGAAAGCCATTATATAATGTTACTAATTCTCTACATTCTTCTGAGTCTCTATATAAGAGATACAGAATTTTGCTGCAAAAGTACGAAAAATACTGTAAACAAGCAAATTATGCGTGTTAAAAAATTAATATTATTCTACAGAATTCAACGATTTTTCAATAACAATTGAGGTTCTAATATTATAAGTTATTGATAGAATGAAAGTTATAGCATCTTCTGTATCTCTTATATAGAGATATTGAATTTTTGGTTCATTTTGATTCATTTTACCCAATCCTCTATTTTCGGTCGCTTTTGGAGTTCAAATGGCTTCAAGTATCTTGGCATTGGCATCATCTACTTCTGAGTTTTTGATGGTGTTGAGGTATATCTCGGTGGTGGTCTCTGAGTTGTGTCCCAAGGCTCTGCTGATGATGGAGATAGGGATATTCTTGTTTCTTGCTGCCGTTGCCCAGGAGTGACGAGCTACATAGAGGGTGAGTTTACCTTTGATGTCGAGTTTCTCGCCTAGCTTCTTGAGGTGGTAGGTGATACGGGCTTCTGCATTATGATACAGGCGCAGTTCTTCCTGTTGCTGATTGATGCCTTTGTCTTGGGCTGGATTTGTATTGCCTATCAGAAAGGGAAAGAGATAAGGAGAAGATGCAGTTTGGTTTTGGTATTTGTCCATTATGGCCTGCATCTTCTCCTCTAAGCGAATAGAGATACGTTGGCCTGTCTTGCGTCGCGTGTATTGGAGGCAGCCTTCCTTGATGTCTGATTTTCGAAGGTGGGCAAGGTCGATGAAAGAGATACCACGCAGGTAGAAGCTCATCAGGAATGCGTCTGTAGCGATTTCTTCCATGGGGGTGAGTTTTTGGAGAGACTGCAGACCTTTGATCCGGCTGACAGTTTCTGCAGGAATAGCTCGCTTGTTGGTTTTGGCGATACCTGTATAGACGTTCTTGAAGGGATTCTGCTGTGGAACCATACCTTTGGCCATGGCTTTGTTGTAGGTGGCACGAAGGATGCGCAGGTAGAAGGAACTAGTGTTGTTGCATACCTTCACGATATTCAGCAGGTAGGCCTCGTAGGAGCGCATCTCTTCTGCATCGATATCTTTGAGGGCTATGTCCTTGTTATCCCGGTATCGCTTGTAGCTGTTAAGGGTGGCCTTATAGTGGAGCATGGTACGGTACTGGCCGTTCTTTGCCAGCAGGGTGATGAGGAGGTTCATGAACTTGAAGAGTGTCATTGATGTTTGCTTGTTTCTTGCCATTGTATTTGCTTATTAATGATGTTTATACTATTGATTAACTATGATAGGGGTGTCTCCGCCTCATTTGTCTTAGCAACAGATGTCCCCTATATATATAATAAGGTATTAAGAGGAGACTTTTTTGTGGGAAAGTGCGTGTGGTTTCAATATTTTTGTTACCTTTGCATCCGAATTTCAATAGATACACATATTTAATATGGCTATTAATTAACATGGCTATCACTTAACATGGCTATCACTTAATATGGCTATCATAAATACATACAGATATGAACAATATGAGAAGAATCATCATAGCAGCTTGTCTGGTCATGGGGATCATGGCTGTGAAGGCTGCCAAAGAGAGCAAGCCTTGGGACAATGGGCGGTTGGTGGTTTCCAGTAATCAGCGCTTCCTGCAGTTTGAGAACGGAAAGCCTTTCTTTCTGCTTGGAGAAACGGCCTGGCTGATGCCGGAACGCTTGGACAGAAACGAAGTACAGTTCTATTTGAGTCGTTGCAGGCAGGCTGGGTTCAACATGGTACAGGTTCAGGTGATGGACGGGGTTCCTTCCTTCAATATATATGGGCAGATGTCATTGCCTCATGGTTGGGATCTTTCCAAGGCTGACCCTGAAGGTATATACAGTTACTGGAAGCATCTGGACTATATTGTGGAGACGGCACGTGACAATGGCATCTATGTAGGTATGGTTGCCATTTGGGGGTCGCAGGTTAAGAGTGGGAAGATCAACGCTGAGCAGGCCAAGGCTTATGGCAGGTTCTTGGCCAACAGGTACAAGAAGTATCCCAACATCATCTGGATCATGGGTGGTGACATCCAGGGTGACATCCATCCAGAGGTTTGGAATGCCATGGCTTCAGCTATCAAGGGCATTGACCCAGGTCACCTGATGACTTATCACCCTCGTGGGAGATATACCTCGGCCAGATGGTGGAGCAAGGCTTCCTGGATTAACTTCCACTGTTTTCAGAGCGGTCATCGAAAATACGATCAGCGTATGAACGACAAGCACTACCCTATCCCGGATGGTACGGAAGAGGACAACTGGATGTATGTGGATTCCACCTGGAGCTACAAGCCTATCAAGCCGGTGATAGACGATGAGCCTAGTTACGAGGGAATACCCAAGGGCTTGCACGATGCCAATGAAGAGCGTTGGCAGGACTATGATGTGAGGCGCTATGCCTACTGGAGTGTTTTTGCGGGCAGCTGTGGGCATACTTATGGTCACAACTCCATCATGCAGATGCTCAAACCTGGCTATCATACAGGTTATGGAAGGGATGGCGAGGAACTTACCTGGTATCAGGCGTTGGATGCACCGGGCTTCAATCAGATGAAATATCTGAAAGCCCTCATGCTTTCATTTCCCTATTTTGACAGGATTCCTGATCAGAGCATCATTGTGGGAGAGAACGGGAAGCGCTATCAGCGGCTCATCGCTACACGCGGCCATGATTATCTGTTGGTCTATAACTACAGTTGTTCGTCTATGAAGCTGGATTTGCGCAAGGTATCTGGAGGGAAGAAGAAGGTCTGGTGGATGGATGCTGCCACTGGCAGGTTGACTTATATTGGAGAGTTTGCCAACAAGGTGATTACCTTCATGCCTCAAAAGACGGATGGTTATATACATGATGGTGTCTTCATTGCCATAGATGCAGGCAAGGAATATCTATCTGTTCAACAGGAGAACATATAGGTAAAGTATCGTACTACAAAGTGATATGATCACTTAACAATGATATGATAATGGCTAGTTTGAGAGTTTTTGCTCTCCTACTAGCCATTATGATGATAGTTACCATTCAAAGGCAAGTACTTAATTGCAGTTTCAAGTCCTGGCTTCCCTTGAAAAGGATACCATGGATACCCACATGATTGGCTCCTTCTACATTCGCTGGCCTATCATCAATGAAAATACTCTCCGAAGCCTGGAGGTGATAGCGATTCAAAAGGAGCTGATAAATCTTGGGATTCGGTTTCACCATCTTCTCTTCCCCACTTACTACAATCCCATCAAACATGTCGAAAAGGCGGGCATGTACCTTCTTGACAATTGGAAAAGTCTCATGAGACCAGTTGGTAAGACAGTAGAGACGGTATCCTCTTTCCTTCAGTTCACACATGATCTCATAGATGCCAGGGATTTCACCACCATCCATATCTTTGTAACAGTACCAGTAGGCAGCTATGTAAGGAGCATACTTGGGATAAGCCTGTTTTAAATCAAAGAGACATTCATCTATAGGCTTCCCCAAGTCTGTCTGATCATTCCATTCATTGGTGACCACATGATCGATTATCCATTTGGCTTTTTCCTTATTTCCGTTGAAAAGAGTGGTATATAGGTTCATGCGCATCCAGTTCACCAAAACACTTCCTACATCGAAGACGATATTCTTGTATCTACTCATTGCAATCTGATCCTTTAAATGTTCACATAGAAAAATTCAGGCTGCTTAGGTTCCGAATACGCTTTCTCGAACTTCCAGCTGACAGCCTTATACAACAGGCCACCGAAATGTCGGGCATGCTCGGGACAGACCACGACACAGCGTCCGCAAGAGATACATTTCTTTTCGTTGGTCTTGTAAGGCTCTTCCATTGTGATGGCTCCGACTGGGCACATTTTCACACAGGCATGGCAGGAAGTACATTTTCCCTTACTTCCTTCTGGATGCAGAGGAATAGGCTTAGTATCACGATAAGGGCGATTCCCCTTTACCATCAGTCGGCTGACTGCTGACATCTTTGGTATCTGGATGAGAAGTTCCCTACTCTTTGAAGCAAAATCATGGATTTTTTCCATATCATCCGCATTAGGTCTTCCTTCTGCCATCTTGGGGAATATAGAATGCTGGGCAATGACGGCTGCTGCTGAGAGCAACTTGAAGCCGTGGGATTCCATCAGATCCTTCAGTTCTATGAGCGTATCATCATAGGCTCTGTTTCCATAGACTGATACGATGATGGCCGGGGTGTTGTTTCCCAGAAAACGTCTCAAAGAGCGAACTGCTATTTCCGGGACTCGACCAGCATAGGAAGGCACGCCCACTATCAGCAGATCGCCATCACTTCCCAGCGAGACATCATCCTTCAGCACGTCTGAGGTAATATCATACTCAATGACAGGTTTCTGAAACTGGGATGCTATCTCACGAACGATACGTTTGGTTGAGAAAGTGGCACTAAAATAGGCCAAATGGATATTCTTAATGTTCATCTTGTCTTTGGTTTCTTTTGTTGGGTACAAAGTTACTATTTTTAGGCGAAACCAGCGAGTATTTTCTAAAATTTTATTATCTTTGTAGAAGATTTACTGCACTCGGCATCATATTGACGAGGATTTTTGAAATAACAAAGGAACATACAATGATAGATACAAGACTGAAAATTTTCAGAAGTGTGACTGCACTCCTGAGTTTCACTAAGGCTGCCAACGAACTGTTCATCAGTCAGCCTGCCATCAGCAAGCACATTCAGGAGTTGGAGAAGGAATATGGAATGCGATTGTTCGACAGAATCGGCAATCGCATCCAGCTCACCCGTGCCGGACAACTTATGCTTGACCATGCCTGCAAGATTATCGATGCCTATCAGAATCTTGATTTCATTCCGATATGGAAGAACCGTATTTATCGTTAACGTCTTTACTTTCTTCTTCTCCTAGGAATTTCAACCGTAGGCTCGTAAGCTTTCAATCCTTCATCACCTGTAAAGATTTCAACTTCATATCCTAAATCAGTATAATATTTTACGACTTCAACAATAGAAGCATCGCCTAAAGCTTGCCCTCCTATAACAGTTGCCTTCCACTTCTCTGCCAACTTTTTTAAGTTTTCTGGATTCCACAAACTGCTTTGTTCTGTAAATGCAGCCCATGGTGATTTCTCATCAGCAGAATCAATCATGATTTGAGCAAATTCCTCACCTAATGACTTTCTATCTCCTGAAGAATGAGCTATATGATTTCCTGTCTCAATGATCGTTGCCAGCGGCAGGATAAAGGTTGTTCCTTTCTTCTTTTCTTCCTCTATTTTCTCAGAGACCATCTCGTATGTAACCAAGGCATTGCTTGGGCCACAAGTTTCCTTTCCTGGTACTTTGAGCCAAACGCAAAGTACACTCGTATCAATCACCAATACCTTTCTCATTATATTTTATCGTTAACCATCATTCTACCAATTGTTCCTGAAGCCATCAATTTGGCTAGATTCTCTTTTTCTTCCAAGAGATTGACATGACTATCACCATTCTCATCACGGGTAACATAGCTGACAAACGGAATCATCTTGTTGCCTAACTCATCTAACAAAACCGGATTATGCGTCGTACAGAGCACATCAACCTGGCGCTGTCGTGACAATTCCTTCAACATATCAACCAACTCCTTAGCACGAGAAGGATGCAAACCATTATCCACCTCTTCGATAAGCAACAAACTATGAGGGGCAACTGTCAAAAGAGCTACGACAATCGCTATAAAACGAAGTGTTCCATCACTCATACCTCTTGCGTCAACAGGTTGTTCGGGATTCCAATCCTCATAACAATAAAGCATGGCATCCGACTTTATCAGACCAACAGGCTCAGATATCACCTTGTTAATATCACGCTCAGGAAGTGGTCTGACATAGCTAGACACCAGCGCTTCCACCTTCTTCTTTTCCTCAGGTGCCAACGCACATAAAACACCAGCAACATTACTACCATCAGACTTCAACTCTTTTGAAATCTTGCAGTAATCACGCATCTTAGCAGGAACAGGATCAAGAATGATGATATTTCTAAAAGTAGCATATATCTTTGCCCAAAAATCAAGAAATGTTGGAACATCATACATTTTCCATGTGATATTGCGAGCAGAATCAATAAACTTGCCAGGAACGATATCATCGTCTTCTGTACCCAAACAATGGATTTCACAAGAACCAAAACTGAACACAGAATTCTGTTTAATCACTCTCAAATCAAGAAGATAGGAACTTCCTTCAATTTCTATTTCTATCTCAATACAGAAAAAATCCTCGCCTCTACGGATAATCCAGTCTTCCCCACCTCTAACAGTCTGGATGGCATCAAGAAGGCACTTACCTTCCCCCACGGCACGGAGAAAGGCAAACGCATCTAACACATTTGACTTACCACTAGCATTGGTTCCGATAAGGATACCCAAAGAATCGATATATATAGTAGAGTCCTTAAAGCTCTTCCAGTTTTGTAACCTAATCTTTGTAATCATTGCCCATGTTTATTTAAACTCAATATAATAATTTGCAAAGCTAATCATTTTTTCTGAAACAAACAAGAAAATCGCAATAATTCTGCAAGTAACCAGCAAATTACCTAAAAAAAGTAGAACGATTCACATGGATATTCTCATTTTTTATTACCTTTGCAGCCATATTCTAATATATCATAGTCAATATGACTATCATAAAGACAATAGAGGGGAAGACTCCTCAATGGGGAAAGAATTGTTTTATTCATAAGTACATTTAACGCAGCAGAAATCATGAAGAAGAAAATATATTTTGCAGGTTCTATTCGTGGAGGGAGAAACTTTGCTGAACTCTATAGAAAGATGATTGAGCACATGCAGCTCACAGACATCGTTCTGACCGAGCACATAGGTCAGGCAGACATCAATCTCATGGAAAAAGGCAGGATGAGTGATGCTGAAATCTACAACCAGGACACAGCATGGCTTCAGGAGAGCGACATAGTGGTAGCCGAGTGCAGCAATCCTTCACTTGGTGTGGGTTATGAATTGGCTTATGCTGAGAGCAGAGGTATTCCTTGTCATATCTTCTATGACAAGAGCAAGACTCAGCTTTCTGCCATGCTTACAGGTAATCCCTACTTCGAGATTTACCCTTAGCCAGCTAAGGTTTGGGTGGAAGACAATCCTTCTACTACAGAAGATTCAAGAGAAATTCCTGTTGAACCGCCTGTCAATAAGCCGAAATCTTGGACACTGGGCGGAAGAATTAAAAATGGGCTGAAGAAAATAGCAGAAGATCTGGACATCATCACTTACGATGATGAAAACTACAAGTAGTTGATGATGATTCATGACAAGAAAGAGATTTTGGTTGGAAATAGAGGGTGTATCATAAGACCATGATGCACCCTCATGTAACCTCCGTCTGGTGCTCGGAATCGATGAGATTTACAGGAGTCTAATCGTCAAAGATCTACGCCAGATTGTAGGATAGGACCACCAGGGGAAAGCTTACTACATGACTATCCCCCTCAAAAATGGGGGCTATTACGCATTAAATCTTCTAAGAATTGTTTTCTTTTTCCCTCTAACTCGTAAGTCTTCTGGCTCATAAATTGACAGGGAAATCATACATCGAAATGGCAACACGATGTTCGTCTGCTTTTCAAACTTCAACAGAACAGAATAATAGCGAATCAGCTCTTCATAAGGAGTCAAATCGGCTGCAAATAAGAATACATATTCACAACCTACATTTTTCAACAATTCCTGTATTTTTGGGCACTTGCTTGTTGAACTCGCGATACCTCAAAAAGAGGAAAAAGTATTAAAAATACAAAAATCTCCAGAAATTATATACAAGTTTTGAGAAAAAATATATATCTTTGCGCCATGAAAAAGCCCCTGCTACCAACAAGGGCTGATTCTATAAAGTGGTGCGTCCACAAAACGATAATATTTTAATGCCGACAAAGGTACAAAAAATCTTTGAAAAACGAAGAAGAATCTCGAAAAAAGATGCTTTGGAGGTGCTAAAAGATAACTTTCAAGAGTTATTTGTAGCATACAATGATGGTTTGGAGCATTATAACGTAGTTATTTTAGATCTCCGACCAGAGGTTAGGGTGAGAATAGATTCGGGTATTTTAAATGCTTGTATAGCTCAAAGCTTTATGGAGCATTTTCCCGATAAGTGGACGTTAGGTAAGTATGGCAGAATCATTTTCAGATGGGAAGGAATATCTATGCTGATTAAGAAATTAAACAAGAATAGTAAACCTTCATACATTCCGACAATGCTTTCTGATGCCATCACTACTCAACAGCAAGTATCGCTGTTTGATTGTGAGGAGGCAAAAGAAGATGCTATACTTCTATTCGGATATACTAAGAATAGTCATGGTGAGCTGCTAAACCCAAGAATCGTTTATTACGATAATGAAGTTAAGTGGATTGCTGACCTTGATGATGTGGTAACAAAACCTGTTGCACAGCCATTGGAAGAGACGGAGAAACCAGTGGTTCGTTTAAGACAGGAAAACGTAAACAAGAAAGCAGAGTAAATAACCAGGACGCACCACTTACTTTTGCTTTATAAAAAAATATAGAACGATGAAAAGTAAACAGCTTATTTTTGCAAGGGAATACAGAGGCTTAACACAAAAAGCCTTGTCTGCTGCCGTGAGTGGACTTTCTCAGTCTAATCTGTCAAAGTATGAAAAGGGCATAGAATCTTTGTCAGATGAGACTGTTGAAAGAATAATGCTGTATTTAAACTTTCCTATGGATTTCTTGAATCTCAATATTAGCAACGATGTTGAGAATAAGCACTACAGAAAGAGAGCCTCGATAAATGCAGCTAGTAGAAAACAAATTGACAGAACAATTTCATTAATTGCTTATTGCTTTGATTGGATGAGCGACAATGTAGAGCTGCCCGACTACACACTAGGAGATTACGACTTGGAGCAAGGAATCTCGCCAAGTGAAGTTGCTAGACAGATAAGAAGACAATGCAAGCTGGGAACTACACCGATAAAGGATCTGTGCACCATCTTGGAAAAGAATGGTGTATTCATATACTTTTGGGATTGTCCTTATGAGGATTTCGATGGAGTTTCACTTATCACAGACAATGGATTTCATCTGATAATAGTGAACAGAAATTGTAGTAATGATAGAATAAGATGGACAATTACCCATGAGCTAGGACATAGTCTTATGCACGAAAATATAGCTTTGTTTGTCAACGAACAAAGAGACAAGGAGAAAGAGGCAAATGAGTTTGCCGCAGAGTTCCTTCTTCCTGAAAGTGAGACTAGAAGAGCATTCGTAAACATAAAAATGTCACAATTAGCATCTTATAAATCATATTGGTTAACATCAATGGGTGCAATAGTTCAGAGAGCAAAACAACTAGGAGGAATTTCCGATGAGAAGTATAAACTCTTAAGAATTGAATTTAGTAGAAATAGATGGAACAAAAAAGAGCCTATACCTGTTTATCTCGACAAACCTACCGTCTTTAATAAGATGTATGATTTGATTGTGAACAACTTGTATTATAATGTAGAGACTATGGGCAAAATCATGGGCATTCCTGTAGATGTTTTGGATGAAATATTTGCAAGACCAAAGATAGTAAAACTAAAAATTACAAAATAAATATAAAAATGAGGGTGCATCATGGACTTATGATACACCCTCATTTTTGTATTTACTCTTCAGGTTTATCTGTTCTTCATCTAGGTTTGAAACTTGTATCAGAAGTTATAAATGCATATATTTTTGTACATGTAGATTTTCTTTCGTCCTCTTATGGAAGGGATTGAGTAACATGAAGAGAGGGTGCGTCATGGACTTATGACACACCCTCTCTTTTGTAACTTAGCCACATTACAGCAGTGGGCAAAAACTTGAAGACCAAGAGGGCGTAAGTCTTGCTCGCAAGCTTTTCATGATGAAGTGGGATACCACAAGTCTTTAGCTTGTGAGTAGTTCAATTCAACCCATCTTCTCACAATCGAAATATGAGCGGTTCATGCAGTAAGGAGCTATTTCAATACCATATTTGCTCAGGAATAGTTGAGCCAGCATGGGTTGTTCACGAGTTACACCGATAGGCGGTGCAGTTGATGCGGTGCTCGTCTCCACAAACATGCCTTTTTCAAGGCGTTGTCTCTTGTCCTTACAAGCGGCATTGCCGCTTCTCTTAACTGAAATTTTCCAAAGTGCCATAATCTATCATTTTTTTGTTTATTTATGATGCCACTGATGTGTGACTTCTTCCAGGCTCCCTCTTCAAGGACATTGCGCATGGATTCGTCATTCGCCATCTGTAACATAACGATTATATTTCAATGTTGTTATAAAACGATGGTGCAAAGGCCGGCATAAGGTATGCTAAATATGGGCACTACCTTCAAGAAAATGAGAGATTAGACTTCAAGACTATTATTCCGATACAGAAATGTCAGTAGCAACTACCGTAATTTCTATCTGTTGACCTAATGCCGGATTGTAATCAAGAATAAGATCCACAGTTCCATTATTATCCTTAGTGGTCATAACAGTGTCAGCAATAGTCCTTAAAAGTTCATTTTCTTCAGAATTGAGCATAGAGGGATTGGTCCAACTATGTCCTGTTACTAAGTGGACAATAGCATTTTTCCCATGAGGCAGCATATCATACTTACAAACAAGCTCTGCCATATAGCTGGCTGCATCAGTCGTTCCATCAGCGTATGATTGAATGGTGACGATGGTAAATCTGCCGGAAAAGAACAGTTTGCAGAGTTGACCAAGTGCAAGACTGTTAGCTTCGACCGATAATGCCGGTAAGACTTGAACGATGAAACTGCCAATGGCATCCATTCGTTCATAATAAGTCTCCATGAATGCCTGCCGAAAATGACGTTTGCGCTTTGTCTTGTTGACATGTTTATCGCCATACCAGACATTCTTCTTGGTATCCTCTATCATTTCTTGTTTCTTGAAAGGAAGAAGTTCTCTTTTTGATGGAACATATCCCCCATTATTAAGTATGATTTTCTTTAATTGCTTGACTTGCGACTTGGAATCGATGTTGACAAACTCCTTCTGGTGTCCTTTGGTAAAGCCATAGAAGGACGTATGCCACAAACAACAAGCGACAATTTCAGCATCAGTGACATGTACGTCAGCATCAAGAACGATCTCTTTTGTGAGAGAATGCTCCCACAGATCTCCTTCCATAGGGAAAGCATCAAGATGGGGACCTGTGCCATCATGCCAGTCTTTCATGGTAATATGGCACACATCACCATTGGAATCATCATGACGTTTAGGAGTCATCTGTTTGAGCATATCATAATGTAGCTTAAACCATCCGAGGCTGTCCTTTGCTTTGGGATACATGTTTACTATATGCGGTGCCACCTCTTCAAAGGTAACAATGTTGAGAAATTCTTTGTATGTCATTGAGAATAGATTTTAATTTTGTCTCAAATTTAAGATGGGGCTATGTCGAATATGGGCACAGCCCCAGAAAGATTGGCGAGAGCTTCTCTAAATAATATTTTGTAGCTCTTCAACAACCTTCCCAATCAGTTCTTTTGTCTCTCTGATGAAAGCATCGGTATCCTCCAAACGATTGGTAAGGCCAAGCTTGCCTATCCAGATTACGTTGCCATTAGTATTTAACATCGGCGTGAATGACTTGTCAATTTCTGTCAGCTTTTTGGAAGCAGCATCAAATATTTTATCCTTCACATGGTTCTTTACGGAATACCTTATTCCAACAGACTTATCTCCCTTTTGATTCACAAGCGAGATGATAATATCGGATTTCCCTTCTTCGTCTGGAATATAGAAACTTGTACTATCTTTAGACTCTTCAAGAAGTTCCAAACTCATCGTATTTTTACAGAATATATTAAGGCAGGCATAGATGTATTGCCATCTTAGGTTTGATTCTTGTTCAGTCATGTTGTCAATGGCTCTTTTTTCCATCAAATCCTTTACGGCATTCTCTAATCCTTCCGGTGAAAGTGTATTCTGTTTAAATCTGAGCAAAGTCTTTATTCCATTTTCTGTACTTTTTCCATATCGCATCAAATAGAGCGGATGATAAAATGGGTTATTGGAATAAGTGTGCGATAGATACAGACAATTGAAATCTTTAATAGCTGCATTAAAGAATCCTTCACATCTATCTCTATAGTGCTTATCAAATGCCAATTTCCCAAAACCAAGGTACACAGGAGGCAAAAGATGTTTAATGTCGTAATCGCTCATAGCTTGTTCTGATGCGAAAATGTTGGGAAGACCATACTTCGCATCTTTAGATTTTGCTCTCTCTAAGTCAGCTTCTTTGATGTAAAAGATATTAAAAATCTGGATTACTCCAGACAATGCATCAGGGCTTGTAAGCCCACATTTGTAAGCGAACAACTCTGCGATACATTTCATCGTAGTATCTTCTGAAAACTCATACCATGGCAATTCTATGTCCTGATATTTTTTAAGGTTTTTAATGATTACATCATTTGAAATAGGCTCAGAATCGACCATCTTTGAAGAACCTGGGTTCTTCATGACAACTGAGCCTATACAATCCCACGAGTTGCCAAATTGCAGGAGGGTTCTCCATCGGTACCCGTCGTTCTCGTCAATTTTGATAAAGTGAGTATAAACTTTCATCTATATAAATTTATTACTTATTAAATATTTCAATGGCTCTATAAGCCAATTTTAGTGTAATGCTGTCATAAGAATCTGCCAGGATTATGCTACTGATTATTCTTATTGATTAGATTGACCACCACTTTCACCATCACATCCTTCTCTTCTGTGCGGCTCTCGGCTATCATCAGCGTAAGAGCAACGAGGGTGTTGTCGGCAATGCGTTTGTGTCCGTCCTGGCCATAGAGTATGCCATTCTTCTCCATGAACCAGAGGAAGAGCATGGCAGCAATGCGTTTGTTGCCATCGCTGAAGGAATGGTTCTTCACCACGAGATACAGCAACATGGCTGCCTTTTCCTCCACTGACGGATAAAGGTCTTCACCTCCGAAAGTCTGATATATCTGTCCTATACTACTATAGAAAGAATCATCTTTCTCGTTGGCGAACCACTTGCTGCCGCCAAACTTCACTTTCAGGGCGTTGATGGCTGCCATGGCATTCTCGTAGGTTGCATGGAAGAGTTCTTCCTTGGTTGTCTTCTCCACGCCCAATGATTGATAGTCATAGCGGTCGAGTGTATCGAGGGCATAGCCATAATCCATGATAACACTGAACAGCTCTGAGTATTCTCCTTCAGCTACTTGATCCTGGAGGGTGAGAGCTCGCGACATCAACCGGACCACATCCTTCAAATCATCATAGTGGTCGAGGCGGTGCTGGTCTATGGCATAGCCTCTGATAAGGTACTGTTTCAATATGCAGTTAGCCCATTTTCTGAAAGCAATACCATTCCGGCTTTTTACTCTATACCCCACGGAAATGACCATATCAAGATTATAGTAGTCTATTTTCTGCATCTGGGCATATCCCTCTTTTCTACCATATTTCTTGGGTATCGCAAATTTTGCGACTACCGGCTCACCTTCCAGTTCTTCCTTCAAGGCATTATTGATATGCTTGGCTATTGTCTTGTAATCTCGGCCAAAAAGTTGAGCGATTTGCTCTCTGTTAAGCCAAACGGAATCATTCTCCAGCTTTACCTCAAGCTGGATGTTGCCATCATCTGCCGTATATAGGACGATGGAAGAACCGTTTCTTGCAATAATCTTATTCTCTATCATATCTATTTGTCCTCCTTATACTTGTTCCACATGCTCTTTACCTTTTGGGCTATCTCCTTACGGAGCCAACAAGGTTCAAGAACTTCAAGGTATTCACCATTCCAAAGCAGTTCCTGCTGGAAGTCGAATGTCGGTCTGAGATACAATTCAAAGATGCTGTATTCATCTGTCTGCTTTATCTCTTTCTTCTCTTTCTGTGACTTATGCAGAGGAAGGTCACGCAGGTAGTTGGCCTGGCTGGCACTGACCTTGATCTTAACTTTTTCCATGTCGCAATCATCGCCGGGCATTACACCGATGCAACCTTCAAAGTAATCCTGCGGATCAAACTCTTCTGGATATTTAAAAGTATGACTCGAAAGACGGAAGTCTTGAATCCGGTCGAGACAGAAGACGATGTCTTTTTCTGCCGGCCAATTACGTCCCACCATATACCAGCGCTGACGGAAAAGCTTTACGCACAATGGCATCACGTAATGGTCGTGCGTGCTTCCTTTCCAGTAGGTGAAATAGGTGATGTGAATGAAGCGATTCTTCTTCATTGCATCAATGATGAACTCCAGATATTCCCTGCCACTGGGCACGTCTTCAAGGATAATCCTGTTTTTGATTGATTTGCTTTCAAGAAGAAAGTTGCTCACTGACAGGGTGCTCAGTAACCAATTCCCAATGCTTCCACTCTTCATGTCGTTCTCATTGGCGATATAATACCTATATGGAGCCGTCTTTTCGCATTCTATCGACAAGCCAAAGGTGTCGAAGATATTCCACTTCCACTTGTGGAAGGTGCGCTTCAACATTTCCTCGCCTCCGCTCAAATCCACATTGCCCATCCAGCGGCGGTTCAGTTCCTCGAAGGAAATCTTATGTGCCCGATTGATGGTCTCCACAATCCACACGAGCTTGTTGGTTTGATTCAATGCCATACTTGTATATTACATTTATTGTTTTGATAACGTCGAGTAAGTGGAGGGAGTTTCACCCTCCCTTCTCTCGGAACCGTGCTTGACAGTCTCCCATCACACGGCTCTTCGTACTTAACTCTTTTGTTTATTAGTTTATATTCTTTATTAACCTAGACGTGGATAGGGTACAAATCCCTTCACCCAGTGTGAAAACTCATTTCTGTTATGTGCCGCATACTCTACAAGCCATCCATACGCTTTGCTAAACTTCTTGCCCTTGGAGAAGCGCTTGTACTTACGCATCACCCATCGGGTTAGTCGCTCATTGATGTAATTCAACACCTTGCGGAACTCAGACCTACCAAACTTCATATAGTAGTTCATCCATCCACTAATCTGCGTATCAACTTCATTGCTTATGTCTAGCAGACAAGCAAAAGTCTTACGATTCAGTTTCCAAGCCCTTACGGCTTCTTTAATCCTCTTCATCGACTTCTTGCTTATTGCAGGGAGAAAAGCAGTAAAGTTTTGACCCGTCTTTCTGTTTCTTGCACCTCTAGGTCTGAAGGTAAAGCCAAGGAAGTCGAAGGAAGTATGCTCCGAGTTACCTCTTCGATTACTATCCTTACAATAGACTATCTTTGTCTTTTCTTCATTCAGTTTCAATCCACATTCCTCAAAGCGTTTCATTAGAACTGCTTTCAAGAACTGGGCTTGCTTCTCCGATACGCAGTGACAGATGGTATCATCAGCATAACGCTCAAACGGAATCGTTGGATAGTTACGCGTCATCCATTCATCAAAGACGTAATGAAGGAACAAGTTTGCCAAAACCGGACCTATCACAGAACCTTGGGGAACTCCCATCGTTCGCTCTATCACTTCACCTTTCGATGTCTGATAGGGAACCTTGAGCCACCGCTCAATGTATAGAAGTACCCATTTCTCCTCTGTATGCTTGCGGATAGCCTTCATCAACAATTCATGATTGATTGTGTCGAAGAACTTACTGATGTCCATATCAAGCACCCAGGGATTCACATAGCAGCGCTCCTTAGCCTTGGCTATGGCTTGATGCGCTCCCTTGCCTGGACGATAGCCGTAGGAATCTTCCTTGAAGATAGGTTCGAGTATGGGAGTCAGTACTGATACTACTACCTGCTGCGCTATTCTATCTTCAATCGTTGGTATGCCCAAAGGGCGAGTACCACCATTGGATTTTGGTATTTCTACCAGTTTCACCGCTTTGGGAAAGTAGCAACCGGAGCTCATGCGATTCCATATCTTATAAAAGTTCTTGGACATTTCTTTATCAAATGTCTTTTGGTCAACCTTGTCGATACCCGCACTACCCTTGTTTTCCTTCACCTTGTGGTAAGCTTCCCACACCAATCGCTTGTCTATTACAAAAGGTTTTGCCTCGTTCATTGTTTCATCCTCAATTTCTTAAGTTGGACTTTAAATTTGGCTAAGCACGCTACCCCCTTCGCTCCATCCCCATTACAGAGACTTCAACACTACTACGAGGTAGTCCGCCACAGACATGGACATCAGTACTTTCTGCCTTGCGTTTAACGGCTCTCGGCATTTTCCCTTGGCATTCCATGCCTATTTCTCCTGTTCCTCTAAAGAGCCCATGTCAAGTTCATGCCACCTATACACCGCACACCCAGCAGACAGTAAACAGGTTTCCTCTGCCATTATCCCAAGATCCAACAAAGACCTTGGTTCCGATGTGACTTGCTAACTTTGCTAACGATGCTTCATCAATGGTTCACTTGCGTTCATCTCCTTGACACATACCTTGCCAACCTAAAGGAAGGCTTTCAATTGTCGTTCTACTACCCATCTGTTTTCATCAGAGCAGCACAAAGTGGTTTGCAATCAGTACCTGCATACCGAATGCGGTGGGGCTGCCACCATCTCTTTAGAAGTTATGACAGAAATCCATCAAATATAGCCAATATCAGACTTTATTCTGCCTCAGGACACACGTTCTGGCTGCAAAGATATTGCTATGGTGTGTATTTTTTTTTTTTGTTCACACCTTCATTATTTTTTGCCGAAACTAGAGATTTCTGACAGAATCCAACTGAAATTAGTATAAGACAGAGCACAGAGGCAGAGAGTAAACTCTCCGCCATCTATGATTTGCTCTACATTAATCCCAAGCCGCTTGGGAAAAGAAAATCCATGCTACACCCAAATCAGACTTCAAAAAATCCAGATATTGGAAATCAGGGAGTTACATAACGAGTGGCTGCAATGTGGGCTAAATCATCATGAGTCCAACATTTTTTTGTCTAACTCATAGGTTATATATGAGAACTTTTCCTTTGCTTGTTTAGGAGAAGCTATTATTGGCAATGACCATACCCCTTCAACATTATCAAACCCCAAATCTTTCAGAACCCTCGGTCTTACAGATGGCATATTAGGAGCCCTATCCAACCATGCTATTATTCTATATCCATCATTTTCGATATTCATATCTAGAGTTATATTGTACATTGAACATTTGGCATAAAATACAGAAACATTACCGTCTGTCCAGATGCGAAATCCACCCCAAGAGTCCATTTTTACTAGAGTTTTTTCAAACACTTCGCCATTATGGAATAACTTATAGTTTCCATTAGCCCTTGTCTTTTCCATAACCTCTATCACATTTTGAGCATAGACTCTAATATTATGGCCCTGGGCAAAATCCAGATAGTCGATATTCTGGATTAAAGGATTATACAGAGAATTCCTATCAATATTATTCTTAATGATTGAATCCAAACTTCGCTCTTCAATGAAAGTCTGTACAAAAGATAGTATACTCTCTCCATTTTGTTCGAAAAGTGTACGCCATTCTGTCTTTGAGCACAAAGTAAGGTTTGCTGTACCTGTATCCATAGGATATCCATCTATACCATATGCAAGCAAAGCTTGTCTGAGTTTGTTTCTACTGGCTCCGGTTATCCACAACTCCTTTATAGTTTTGAAGAGTTCTGATAAACGGTTATAGCAACCATTACTCCATGTAACAAGAGTCTGTATTTGACCATCATATATACTGAAGTCTTCTGCTTCAGCAAATAATACTTCTATCAATCTTCTTTGTTCTTCATCTACAGCAGTAGTTTTGATAAAAGTTAGTTTGGATATTTCTTCTTCTACATCGAATTTGGGGAGTTCTAATAATCCAAGAATATCTTCACCAGGAAGTGATTTTATAAGTTCACACATTCTATAGCCTGGAACATTTATTGCCTCATTTTTTGATGATCTATACACATTCCTATATTTTGCCATATTACAGAGAATATGATATACTCTCTGAATATTATTTACAGATGCCTCTGGGTATTTTGCACAATATACCATTGTTGGAAGAATTGAATATAATTCTTTTTGGGTATAATGTGACTGAGTCTCTGGATAGTTTACTTTAGGAGTAAACAAACGGACATAATCAGTTTCATACATACGTTTGTATGCACAGAACCACTTCCAAATAGTATCCATTGATATAGACAATGGAAACTTATCATTTGATATCTCGTAATTTTTATACCATGAAGATTCATCCCCACTTTCAAGAATACGAACACAGTGAAGAAATGCAAGCATTCCTTCTGTAGATGTGTCATATTCATTTTTCTTCCGATGTTTCCAAAACCAGGTTTCCATAATTTCCCAATCTTGTGCTGCATTAAATACGCCATTTTGGCTGTCGTTAGTGCACCTAGAATAAGATGGATTTGCCATCATTATCTGTGGCTTTAAATTTTGGTTGGCAGTCAATGGTTCTCCTGTTGTATTGATGACTACAAAAGTTTCCTCTCCATTCTGTCTATTATCCATATCATAAAAAAGGAACTTGAGCTTAAGTATAAGAAAATCGCCAAGTAATTCTAAATTCTTACAGTCTTTGAGCTTACATTCTATAGTCGTCAAGGCTCGTATGATGCTAGCTATAGTCGGATCATGATGATAAGAATTGAGAAACCATGACTGATCTCCCAATTCGTTAACAGACAAACTATCTTTAAGAAAATAGTGCAATGTAAGATCACTTAAGAAATACAAGGAACTTTCTCTAATTCCATAGAGAAGATGCGGTTCATTGTCATCCTCTTGCAATTCAAAATTGGAAATGAGCAAATCTCTGTATTTATTTCCAGGCAACATTCTATTGATTACTCCGATAATCAAGAACAATGTCGTAAGACGCTGTTGCCCATCACAGAGTTGTAGGTGATATGGAGTCAACACCTTATCATAATATCCATAAATCAGCCCCATAGTAATCTCCTGCGACTTTTCAAGCCTCAGGATACTATCAATAAAGGAACTTGCAAGTGAATCCTCAGCATTATCTGAAATAGGATTTCCCCAGCAATAGTCACGCTGCAAATCAGGAATGATTACTTTATCATTCTCACCACAAAATATTTCACTAAGTGAATATGCCTCACCACTTATTAACTGTGCCATAAATTAATTAGTTTTATTATAAATTTCAGGATATTCGTTCTCAAATTCCTTGATTTCTGCATATTTACGCATTGGAACTTGCTCTTTGTTCCATGGTTTATCTGAGATTTTATCTTCCCAATTTACATCAGAAAAGACCATCGTTGTATGGATCAGATGACGACTTTTGAATGATTCATCATCTTGATCTGTGAAAAAATACTGATTCTTCTTGCGAAAATCCGCATCGTTGAACTTTGAATTATCACGCTTATAAAGAAGTACCAGATTTCCAATACAGTGTTCAGAACCATAGTATATATGGTGATCCTCTTTACACGTCCATTCCATTTCTTCACGCCAGAGGGCAATAGAGCATTCATCCTTAATAGGTTCGTCATTCCAGCCCAAAGCAATATTCTGATCATTTTTATGACCTATTTTTGATTTAGGATATACATGCTCCAAGGAACGATTGTATTCGATATTAAAATCGAACTTTCTATCGCTATAAAGATTATCCTGCTTAATGTTTTGACGTAATAGCCACCGATAGGCTGTTTCATAATAATCCCTAAACAACATATTGCTTTCTAACTCACGATGAAATCTATTACGAGCATCGGAATATCTTTCAACATTTACTGCGACTATATCCTCATGATTGACACCAATAATTGCCCAATCGTAATAGCGTTTTAACTCAGCTATAGACTTAGAATGGGAACCATCCTGATTGATACCAAAATACCATCTGAGAAAGGCAAATCGTTGTTCTGCATTATTGCGAATATAAAGGATTACTCCTAAATAATTGTATGAAATTGAATGATTATAAGCATCTTCTATCGATTTTTGAAGAAGTCTCATTTGCTTGAACACGCTTTTAGACTGCTTCATCGTCTGCGACTTAAGAAGTTTGTCCTTAAAACCATTAAAATTTACTTTACTACTCTCGCTGACTAGTGGGAGCAACCAACCCAATTGCTTGCCTCCTGTCCTAAAAAACGATTCAACATTTTTGTCACTCCACCAATAGAGCCATGAATCCCATTCTCGTGCCAATCGTCCCCGAAGAGCGATATGTTCTGCTTCGCTAAACAAGTTATGTTCAAGGGATGCGCATCGCAACAATTCTGCTTTAATTAGTTCCTCGTCCGTCATTTTGGCTTTATTGCCATTCATCATAGTGAAAACTATCTTAGCCTGTTCTTCAGGAATGATAACGAATAAAAACTTTACATGTTCCAAAATATATTTTCTAAAATCTTCTTTATCTATATCCTTTAACTCCCTTGCGAATATACGCAGTGTTCTTTTAAAGAAAAAAATATCTTGGTATTCTTCTGTATCATTGCGGGAACAATCTTCCTTGTCTAGATTATTTAGGAAGTCGTTGGATTCCTTGCGAATATCATATTTGATACTTACATAATCTTTGTAACCCGCATATTTCAGTAGAAGATAGAAGAAAGTTGTCCTTTGTTGACCATCTACGAGAACAATATCAAAGGATTCTTTCTTTTCATGCACAGTTATCCCTTGAAGGAATATATCACTTTTATGTTTGTATGATTCCTTAAGTGAATTGATTAAGAAAGAGACAGAATCAGATTGCGAATTTTTCTTTCTCTGTCCCCAAACATAACCACGCTGATAGTCAGGAATGACGAAGCTTCCTGATCCTTTCAGCAGTTGAATATAATTTGATAGGGTAATGGTTGTCTTGTAACCTATGTCCTTTAACCTATCCTTTAAATTGTTTATTGAGCTCATATTTTATAGTATTTGTAACGCGATGGCAGCGCAGGCTTCTGCATCGGCCAGGGCATGATGATGGTTTGACAAATCATAATCGCAGCGGGCTGCAATTACATCAAGAGTATGACTACCTTGTGGCCAGACTCGGCGTGAAGCCACACAGGTACAGTAGAACGAATAACCGGGATAGTCCATCTGATAGATACGGAAGACCGCTTTCAGACAGCTCTCGTCGAACGCCTTGTTGTGAGCTACGAGAGGGAGACCGGCTATCTTTGGCTCTATCTGTTTCCATACTTCGGGGAAGATGGGCGCATCTTCTGTATCAGCAGTGCACAGGCCATGCACCTGGCTACACCAATAGTTGTAATACTCCGGTTCGGGCTTGATGAGCGAGTAGAATTTATCCACTATCTCGCCGTCACGAACTATGACGATGCCCACGGAGCAGACTGATGAACGCTCATTATTAGCTGTTTCAAAGTCTATTGCTGCAAAATCTTTCATAACGTGTACTTATTGATTATCTTTATTGAATAAGGAGCTGTCTTTTCGCATTCTATCGACAAGCCAAAGGTGTCGAAGATATTCCGCTTCCACTTGTGGAAGGTGCGCTTCAACATCTCCTCGCCTCCGCCCAAATCCACATTGTCCATCCAGCGGCGGTTCAGTTCCTCGAAGGAAATCTTATGCACTCGATAGATGGTCTCCACAATCCACACGAGCTTGTTGGTTTGATTCAATGCCATATTTGTATATTACATTAATTGTTTTGATAACGTATCGGCTGCAAAGATATTGCTATGGTGTGTATTTTTTGTTCACACCTTCATTATTTTTTGCCGAAACTAGAGATTTCTGACAGAATCAAACAGAAAATGGCATTTGTTTTCATGATTATCCAGGTGAAAACCATCAGTACCACTTCCTAAGGCACAGCAACAGATGGTCTTCACAGTAACTTCTTGATAGGTTTCGCGAATATAGACTCCTTACCTACTGCAACGATGATTCTTACCATCGCCTTATCGCTTCCATATCACAATATCAAGGAGCCAGGTTTTTACTTTGCAAAGTTACGATAAACGTAAACCTGCAAGTACCACCTAAAGGTTATTTCTGATTTTTTTGTCTAAGCAGCCGGTAGCTACCGAAAAAAAATACAGAAATTCCTTGCATTATGTTTACTCGTATTTATCGTATTTGCTTGCACGTAAAAAGCCTATAACCTTGTAATCTCTAGGATTTGGGGGAGAAGGGGATTATCATTATTTACTAGTTGCAGCAGGTCTGTCGTGGGGTCACACGGAAAACGATTCTTAAATATGATGTTACTATTTGTTCTTAGTGTTTCAGTGCTTGCAGTTGTTACAGCTTACTCTCCTGAGGAATGGACAGAGATTCTGAAGCAAACAGAAGAATGATTTTCTCATGAAAGCCGGATTTTTGATAGAATCTGGCTTTCATTGTCATTGCTTAAGGCTTTCTGGATGAATGATTCTGTTGTCTATACAGCTGGTTCTACTGACTACAGACAGAAAGTAACTTGGTCAAATATACCATTTTAAAATTATTTATATATCAGTGCCAAGAAAACCCAAAGGTCTTTAGCCCTTGGGATGAATTGGCACAAAAATTAGCCTTGATTCTCGATGTATTTTCTGATTGTATCGCTATTTGCGTTGCCTATCGAACAGACGAAATATCCATCACTCCAAAAAGTCTTCTCTTTCCAATATATCTTATGCAATTCAGGAAAGTCTTTCCAAACTAAGTGTGTAGTTTCTTGTTTTAACTTACGAACGATAGCTGAAACACTAACACTTGGAGGATAAGCAACCATGAAATGTATATGATTTTTGTCCGTTTCTAACGCCTCGATTTCAAAACTCGCATTTTCGGATATTTCCAGGCATATTCGCTTCATGTATTCTGATAACTTTCCATCAAGAATATTCCTTCTGTATTTACACACAAAAATCAAGTGGCATTTCAGCAAAAACTTATGTCTGTTTTTAGATTTGTATACCATAGTTTTACATTTTACAAACAAACGTAATATTTTGCAAATAATTGCATCTTTCCTTTGTTATTCAAGAAAAATATCGTATCTTTGTAGGATGAAAGTGATACAGAAGACATATAAGTTTAGGCTTTACCCGAATAAGGAGCAAGAGAAAATGCTTGCGAATTATTTTGGTAGTGTCCGCTTTGTCTACAATCATTTTCTCGCCAAGCGCAAGGAACAGTATGAGAAGACCAGGAAGAGTTCCAACTACTATGAGCAGGCAAAGGAGTTGACTGCAATGAAAAAGACCGAGGCCTACTCCTGGTTGAAGGAAATCAACAGTCAGACATTGCAGCATGCCTTGCGCCACCTGGAAACCGCCTATGCAAACTTCTTTAAGGGGAGGACCAGGTTCCCACGCTTTCACTCAAAGAAACATGGGGGCAGCTTTGCTGTTCCCCAGCATTTTAAGGTTGAAG